>Ga0335075_10000355_pt1 | contig 82181 bp, 66 predicted proteins | sample Lox_Sample_24_FD_206723 | JGI IMG/M metagenome (GOLD analysis project Ga0335075, IMG submission 206723) | Soil microbial communities from Loxahatchee National Wildlife Refuge, Florida, United States - Lox_Sample_2.4 | ecosystem: Environmental > Terrestrial > Soil > Wetlands | place: USA... | reverse complement strand
ATGTCACGCAGTACCCACAGGAGGCGGACGTTGTCCTCGGCGTCGACGGTGACCTGCTCGCCGTTGAGGATAAAGGTGTGCGTGGGCATGAACGGTGATCCCCTTTGTGCGAGGCAGTCCCTAGAAGGCGCTGTCGAGGCCGTTCGTGGGCGACTGCGGCGTGGACGGTTGGAGGGGCAGCGGCGTGAAGCCGAGGGTCCCGTAGTTGATCGGGAACCGGGTTGGCAGCGTGCCGGTGGCACGGGCGTACGCGCAGGCAACCGCGGCCATGGTTGGCGCCACGCCGAGCTCGCCGGCCCCGCTGGGGCTGTCGCTGGTGTCCGGCATGATGATGACCTCGACGTCCAGCGGGGTGTTCCACTCGCGGGTGTAGAAGTAGTCGTCCCAGCTGCCCTCGAGCGGAATGCCATCGGCGATGTGCAGGCTGGAGGTGAGCGCGAGCGCGATGCCGTCCTGCACGCCACCGATCATCTGCGCCTCGAGGCCGAGTGGGTTGATCGCGAGCCCGGCGTCAATGACGACCAGGGCCTTCGTCACGCGCGGGCCGGCCACGCCGTCGGTGATCGGCCGGCTGACCGTGGCCTGGGTGCAGTCGATCTCGGCAAGAACGGCGATCGCGCCCTGGTACTCGCTGTGCACCGCGATTCCCTGGGCCGTGCCGGCGGGCATGGCCCGGCCCCAGTCGCCCGCTTGCGCGGCCTTGCTCAGCACGGCGAGCAGCCGCTCGTCCTTGAGGAAGCCGCAGCGGAACGCCACCGGGTCCTGGCCCATCTTGGCTGCGAGCTGGTCGACGATGAGCTCTTGCGCGCACACCACGTTCGGTGAGTAGATGTTGCGCATGCTGCCGGTGTTGAACTGCAGCGGGACCTCGTTCAGCGCCTGGATCGTGACCCCGAAGTTGTACGGGGATGACTGCGTCAGCTCGAAGATCGTCTGCGACAGGGTCAGGCCGCCGGCCACAGGCAGCTGGGCCGCGGTCGCCGTGACCATGTCGCCGAGCCCGTGCCCGAAGTCCGTCTGCACGCTGGTGTGCCGTTGCTCGTAGGTGAGCACGTTGCCCAGGGCGTAGGAGGCCCGAACACGGGAGACGCACATCGGGTGAACACGGCCCTGGCGGAAGTTGTCGGTACGAGACCAGGAGAGCTTCACCGGCTTGCCCATCTTCTGCGAGGCCTCGGCGGCCTCGAGCGCGGCGTCGTGGAACAGGTGCCTTCCGAACGATCCCCCGCCTTCGGTCACGTGCACCGTGACCGCGCTCACCGGCAGGCCAAGCGCGGCGGCGATCTCTCCCTGCGCGACGATCGGCACCTTGAGGCTGCTCCAGATCTCGGCGCTGCCTGGGCGGACATCGGCAATCGCGTTGTCCGGCTCGAGCGGGCTGTTGCTGGCGAACGCGAAGGAGAACTCGGCGTCGACCGAGCCCGCGAGCAGGGACAGCGGGGCGGTCAGGTCCGGCAGGGCCGCCTTGAGCTGTGCCTCAACCGTGTCATCCGATTGCCCGTCAACGGTGCCCGGCCCCCACGTGACGTCGATCATCCCGATCGCGTCGATGCACTGGCCGAACGTCTGCGCCCTGATCGCCACACCATGCGTGAGCGCGGCGACGTCGGTGACGCCCGGCATGGCCAGGATGGCCTGCTCGTTATTGACGCTCGTGACCGTGCCGTTGATCGTCGGCGGCCGGGCCACCATGGTGGGCATGGCCCCGGGTACCTGCAGGTCCATGGTGAACTGCTTGCGGCCGGTGACGATGTCCCTGGCGTCGACGCGGCCCTGCGGAGTGCCGAGGATGGTGAAGTCCGATTGCGGCTTGAGCTGGGCGGCCACGCTGACGGTCGTGCCGACGGCGGCCGCGGTGGCGAGCTCACCGTAGCTGGCCGTCTGGCCCTGCGGCCCGGTCACGACGCCGTCCTTCGTGGCCAGCTGGCTCGCGTCCGCGCTCCACTTGGCGGCCGCGGTGTCGACGAGCCGCTGGCGGGCGATCGCGGCCGCTGTCCGGACCGGGACGTACATGCTCCGCATGGAGTTCGACCCGCCGGTGAGCTGGTTCATCAGCAGCTCGGGCCGGGCGTCCGCCAGGGTGATGGTGACCATGGCGAGCGGGAGGTCGAGCTCCTCGGCGACCATCATCGCGATCGCCGTCGTCATGCCCTGGCCGACCTCAGCCCGTGGCACCGCGAAGCTGGCCGTGCCGTCCTCGTTGACCACGACCGTGATCAGGCCGCTGGTGGGAGCGGCGGCGAGGTCCTGCATGTCGCCGAGGTCGAGGATCTCCTCCGGCTGCGGGAGGGAGGGAACCGCGGCCTCCGCCAGCCGGGGGCGGACCAGGCCGGCCGTCCAGTCAACCGCGACGGCGAGCGTCGGCGCGGCGACCAGGTAGCCGAGGAAGCGGCGGCGGTTCAACTGGCCGCGTGATCCCCCTCTGGTCGGCTCCTTCCGCGAAGCACTGTGTTCGACCATGCTGGTTCTCCCGTTTCTTCGGCGAAACGCGCGGTCCTGCTCGGTTGCACCGGAGGCTACCACGGATGTTACTGAGCGGTAATAGGTGTTGCGGGGCGGGAGATACCTAGACGAATACCTAATTTGGCGACGAGATGACCGCGGGTCGCGGAAGGCCGCGGGGGGCGGGACGCGCCGTCGCCCGGGCCCGCTGAAGCGGGCCCGGGCGACGGGCGAAGACGGCGCGGGAGCTCGAGCTGCTACACCACGGGCGCGCCATCGTCCCACGGATTGGAGACCGAGTAGAGGGACATGGTCGTGACCACGTCCCACGGATTCGAAACCGCGTGGGCGGACATGGTCGTGACGTCCTGCCAGGGCCCGGGGACCGCGCTGGCCGACATGGTCGTGACGTCCTGCCAGGGCCCGGGGGCCGCGCTGGCCGACATCGTCGTGACCTCGTCCCACGGATTCGAAACCGCGCTGGCCGACATGGTCGTGACGTCGTGCCAGGGCCCGGGGACCGCGCTGGCCGACGTCGCCGTGACGTCGTGCCACGGCCCGGGACCTGCCGCGCCCGGGGCGAGCGCGGAATGGCCGGCCACGAGCGCGAATGCGGCCACCGCGGGGACGGCCGCGCTGGCCAGGAAATACGCACGCTTCATGCGTGCCTCCTTCTAAGTGCGGGAGGTCGTGCGGACCGGGGTGGCCCGCCCGATGACAAGTTCCAGCATGCGCGCGGGCGCTGCACGGTCGCCGTGCGCCTGACCTGCCGTCGCGCTGCCGCCTCGCGCTGGCACGGCGCGAGGCGTCCGCGCTGGTAGTGGCGTAGCGGTGTCCCGGCCGAGGCCGTACGGCCGGGCATCGGGGCGGACGCGACTACGGGACTTCCCGTACCCGGGCGAACTGGCGCTCAAGGTCCGCGGCTACGCCCGCGGATACTAGGCGCCGCTGCTGAACGCGGCGTCGAAGGAGGCTGCCGGGGGGTCGAAGTCGAACTGGCGCAGGAACGCCAGGGCCTGCGGGGCGCCTTGCAGGCGATCCATGCCCGCGTCTTCCCACTCAACGGAGATCGGCCCGTCATAGCCGATCGAGTTGAGCATGCGGAACACGTCTTCCCACGGCACGTCGCCGTGCCCGGCGGACACGAAGTCCCAGCCCCGCCGCGGGTCTCCCCACGGCAGGTGCGAGCCCAGCCGGCCGCTGCGCCCGTCGAGGCGCTTGCGCGCTTCCTTGCAGTCCACGTGGTAGATGCGGTCGCTGAACTCGGCCAGGAACGCGACCGGGTCCAGGTCCTGCCACACGAAGTGCGACGGGTCAAAGTTCAGCCCGAACGCCGGGCGCTGGCCTACGGCCGCCAGTGCCCGCTTCGCCGTCCAGAAGTCGTAGGCGATCTCGCTCGGGTGCACCTCGTGGGCGAACCGCACTCCCTCGGCGTCGAAGACGTCGAGGATCGGGTTCCAGCGACGGGCGAAATCCTGGTAGCCGCGCTCGATCATCGCCTCGGGCACGGGGGGGAACATCGCGACCGTGTGCCAGATCGACGAGCCGGTGAAGCCGATGACGGTCCGCACGCCGAACGCCGCGGCCGCCCGCGCCGTGTCCTTGACTTCCGCCGCCGCGCGCTGGCGGACACCCTCGGGCTCCCCGTCGCCCCAGATCCGGGCGGGCACGATGGCCTGGTGCCGCTCGTCGATCGGATGGTCGCAGACCGCCTGCCCGACCAGGTGGCAGGAGATCGCCCAGCACTTCAGCCCGTACTTGCCCAGCAGCGCGTGCCGCCTGGCGAGGTAGCCGTCCTCGTGCAGCGCCCGGTCCACCTCGAAGTGGTCGCCCCAGCAGGCGATCTCCAGGCCGTCGTATCCCCAGGAGCTGGCTAGCCGGCAGACTTCCTCCAGCGGCAGGTCGGCCCACTGGCCGGTGAAGAGGGTAAATGGACGTGACATCAGCGGGTGACACTCTCCCATCGGTTCGCGGCCGCGCTGCGCTGCGCGGCGTCGAGGACCCGTTGCACCGCGAGCCCGTCGGCGAACGACGGCAGCGGCTGCTCGCCTTCCGCGATCGCGGTCAGCAGGTCGGCGGCCTGGTGCGTGAATGTGTGCTCCCAGCCCAGGATGTGCCCGGGCGGCCACCAGCCGGCCAGGTAGGGATGGTAGGGCTCGGTGACCAGGATGCGGCGGAAGCCGGCCAGGCTCGGCTGGTCCGCCCGGTCGGCGAACTCCAGCTCGTTCAGGCGTTCCAGGTCGAATGCGAGGCTGCCAGCCGAGCCGTTCAGCTCGATCCGCAGGCCGTTCTTGCGCCCGGCCGCGTAGCGGGTCGCCTCGAACGAGCCCAGCGCGCCCGAGGCGAGCCTCGCGGTGAACAGCACCGCGTCATCGACGGTGACCGCGGCCGTCCCCGAGCCGTCGGCGAGCGGGCGCTCGGCGACGAACGTGGCGGCGAGCGCGGACACGTCGGTGATCTCGTCGGCGGTCAGGTAGCGGGCGAGGTCGACGATGTGCGCCCCGAGGTCGCCGAGCGCGCCCGACCCGGCCCGCTCGGCCTGCATCCGCCAGGTCATCGGCGTTTCCTGGTCGGCCAGCCAGTCCTGCAGGTAAACGGCCCTGACGTGCCTGAGCGTGCCGATCCTGCCCTGCCCGACGAGCTTGCGGGCCAGGGCGAGGGCGGGAACGCGGCGGTAGTTGAACCCGACCATCGCGCGGGCGCCACCCGGGTAGGCGGCGTCGGCCGCCGCCTTCATGGCCACGGCCTCGGCTAGCGTGTTGGCCAGTGGCTTCTCGCACAGCACGTGCTTGCCCGCGCGCAGCGCCGCGATGGCGATCGGCGCGTGCATGTCGCCCGGTGAGCAGATGTCGATGAGGTCAATGTCATCTCGCTCGATCAGGGCATGCCAGTCGGTCTCCGCGGACGCCCAGCCGAGCCGGTCCGCGGCCTGCCTGGTCGCGGCCTTGTCCCGGCCGCAGATCGCGGCGAGCCTCGGGCTGGCGGGCGGGTCGAACGCGCGCGTGACCGCCTGCCAGGCCTGGGAGTGGGCGCGGCCCATGAAGGCGTAGCCGACCATGCCGACGCCGACGGCCTTAGGCTGCCGGGGCATGCGGGTCCCAGTGCGCGCTCAGCGGCGCGGGCGCGCCGAACGTGGTCTCGACCGGCTCGAACTGGCCGGTCACGGCGGACTGGTCGATCTGCACCAGCAGCTCGAGTACGTGCAGGGCCATGTCGCCGCTGGCCCGGTGCGGCCTGCCCGCCGCGATGGCGCGGGCCATGTCGACGACGCCCATGCCCCGCCCGGCGGTCGCGCCCGTGGAGGGGATCACGGTCCACTCGCCGTCGCCCGCGCGGCGGATCCTCAGGTCGCCGTCGAAGCGGTTCGGGTCCGGGATGGCGAGGGTGGCCTCGGTGCCGGTGACCTCGATGAACCCGTGCCTCGGCAGCGGCGAGTCCCAGCTGAACAGCAGCTGGGCGGCCTGGCCGGCCTCGTACTCGGCGAGGGCCGCCGTGTACGTGGGCACCTGCACAGGGAACTCGGTGCCCTGCTTGGGGCCGGAGCCGATGGTCCTGGTCTTTCTCGCCTGGCGGCTGAGGGCGGCAACCCGGCTGGCCGGGCCGAAGATCGAGGCGAGCGTGGTCAGGTAGTACGGCCCGAGGTCGAACAGCGGGCCCGCGCCCTTGGCGAACAGGAACTCAGGGTCCGGGTGCCACGACTCGGGCCCCGGCCCCTGCAGCAGGGTCAGGGCGCTGAGCGGCTCGCCGATGCCGCCTTCCGCGATGAGCCGCCTGGCCGACTGGACGCCCGCGCCGAGCACCGTGTCGGGGGCGCAGCCGACCCGCACGCCCGCCGCCCTGGCCTGGTCGAGGAGCCGCTGCCCGCTGGCCACGTCGAGGGTGAGGGGCTTCTCGTTCCAGACGTGCTTGCCCGCGCTGATCGCCGCCGCCGCGACCTGCGCGTGGGCGGCGGGCGTGGTGAGGTTGACGACGAGGCCGACGCCGGCCTGGTCCAGGGCCTGCTCGACGCCGCCTGAGCCGGGGACGCCGTAGGCGGCGGCCTGCGTCCTGGCCCGGTCGGCGTCGATATCGGCGCAGAACAGCACCTGGACGTCGGGGAACCGGGTGAGGTTCTTCAGGTACTGGTTGCTGATGTTGCCGCAGCCGACCACGGCCAGGCCGAGCGGCCCGCTCATCGGGTGCCCGCGCTGGCCGGCCGGGCGAGTCCCTGCCCGGCCAGCCACTGAAGGCTCTCGCGGACCGCGGTGAGCATGTCGGTGGCGCAGCGGTCCAGCTCGACGACGTGCCACTCGGCCTGCGGGGCGGCGGCCAGGATGTCGGCGACCGGCATGCGGCCCTGCCCGACCGCGGTCATGGGGTCATCCCTGGTGACCGGGCCGTCCTTCACGTGCAGGTAGCGGACGCGGTCGCCCAGGCGGGCGAGGAGCTCGGGCACGGCCTGGCCGCCGACCGCCGCCCAGTAGGTGTCGACCTCGAGGATGACGCTCTCGTCCAGCGCGTCGGCGAGGATCTCAAGTCCCGTCGTGCCGTTGATGACCGACTCCAGCTCGAACCAGTGGTTGTGGTAGCCGAAGCGGAGCCCGTAGCCGGCGGCCCTGGCGGCGCCCTCGTTGAGCTCACGGGCGAGGGCGCTGATCGAGTCGGCGTCGGCGAACCGCTCCGGCTTCACCGAGGGCACGATCACCGTGCCGGCACCGACGGTCCGCGCGCCGGCCAGGTAGGCGTCGGCGTCCTCGCCCAGTGCGCGGGCGTGCACCGAGCAGGCGGTAAGCCCGGCTTCGGCCAGGTCATCGCGAAGCTGCTCCGGGTCGGTCGCCACGTCGTAGGGCTCGACGGCCCCGTAGCCGAATTCGCTCAGGCTCCGCAGCACGGCCAGGCGGGAGCCGGCGGCCAGCTGCTCCCGGAGGCTGTACAACTGCACGGCAGGAGGGTTGACAGTCATTTTTCGAAACCTCTCCGCTAAAGCTGAATGCCAGTAAACAAGCTAAAACAGATAATCCGGCGCATCAAGCCCGAGCCAGGATGAGTATCGTGGAGGAAGGTTTTTCGAAAAATCTCAGGGATCGGATCCAGTGACCGGAAGGACGGCTCATGGCCGCCGTGCGCCCAGCCAGCCTCACGAGCATCGCCGCGACGGCGGGAGTCTCGGTCTCGACCGTGTCCAAGGTGCTCAACGGGCGCAGCGACGTCGCGCCGCGCACCAGGGAACGGGTCGGCAAGATCCTGCGGCACAACGGCTACCAGGTCGCGGCCAGGCCCGCGACCGTCGCGGTCGACCTCCTGACGGGGCACCTGGGCAGCCTGTGGGCTGATGAGGTGGTCCGGGGGGCCGTCACCGCCGCCGCCGAGGCGAAGGCCAGCGTGATCGTCAGCCGGGTGACGTCCGACGACGAGTTCGCGCGCTGGCTCGAGGTGGCCGTCGCCCGGGGGACGGCCGGCGTGCTGAGCCTGCTGCACCTGCCGGGCGAGCCGATGCTGCGCAAGCTGGCCGACGAGCACGTGCCACTGGTCGTCATCGACCCGCCCACCGAGCCCGACGGCACGTCCGTGCGCTCGGTTGGCACCACGAACTTCCAGGGCGGCATGGCCGCTGCCAGGCACCTCATCGAGCTCGGGCACCGGCGGATCGCCGCGATCGGCGGCCCGGACGGCCTGTGGTCGTGCCGTACCCGGCTTGACGGCTACCGCAGCGCCCTGCGGCGGGCGGGCCTGCCGGTGGACGAGGGCCTGGTCCGCGTGGGCGAGCTCACCGCGGCCGATGGGCTTGCCCTGGCGGGGTCGCTGCTGGACATGGCCGATCCGCCGACGGCGATCGTAGCGGCCAATGACGCCCAGGCGTTCGGCGTCCTGCAGGCCCTCGCCGCCCGGGACCTGCGCGCCCCGGATGACGTCAGCGTCACCGGCTTCGATGACCTTCCGGTCGCGACGTGGTCGGCGCCGCCGCTGACCACGGTCCGCCAGCCGCTGGCGGCGATGGCCGCCAGCGCGTTCTGGATGCTGACGGGCCCGGCTGACGGCGCTGCCGCCGACGCGGCCGTCCGCCCGCGCCACCTGGAACTCCAGACCACCCTGGTCGTCAGGGACAGCACCGCCGCGCCGCGCCGGGCCTAGCGTCAGCGCGGGCGCTCGTCGACGATGCGGCGCATCTTGCCCAGGGAGCGCTCGATGGTCCCCGGGTCGGCCACCGCGGTGGCGGCGCTCACCCCGATGGTGTTCTTGATCATGGCCGACAGCCTCGCGGCGGCCGCCTCGGCGTCGGCGGGACAGGCGTCAGGGCGGCGCTCGACCCGGACGGTCATGGCGTCCATCCGGCCGGGCCGGGTCAGGTGGAGCTGGAAGTGGGGGGACAGCGCGGGAATGCGCAAGATGAGCTCCTCGACCTGGGTCGGGAACAGGTTGACGCCGCGCACGATGATCATGTCGTCGGTCCGGCCGGTGATCTTCTGCATCCGCCGCATGGTGCGGGCGGTGCCGGGCAGCAGCCGGGTGAGGTCGCGGGTGCGGTAGCGGATCACCGGCATGGCCTGCTTGGTCAGGGAGGTGAAGACGAGCTCGCCGAGCTCGCCATCAGGCAGCACCTGGCCGGTGACCGGGTCGATGACCTCGGGGTAGAAGTGGTCCTCCCAGACGTGCAGGCCGTCCTTGACCTCGACGCACTCCTGGGCGACTCCCGGGCCGATGACCTCGGACAGGCCGTAGATGTCGGTGGCGTCGAGGCCGGCCCGGGCCTCGATCTCGGCGCGCATCTCGTTGGTCCACGGCTCGGCACCGAAGATGCCGTAGCGCAGCGAGCTCCGGGCCGGGTCCAGGCCGCGGGCTTCCATCTCGTCGAGGATGGCGAGCATGTAGGACGGGGTGACCATGATGATGTCGGGGCGGAAGTCGCTGATCAGCGTGACCTGCCGCTCGGTCATGCCGCCTGAGGCCGGCACCACGGTGCAGCCGAGCTTCTCGGCCCCGTAGTGGGCGCCGAGGCCCCCGGTGAACAGGCCATACCCGTAGGCGTTGTGCAGGAGGTGGCCCGGCCGGCCGCCGGCCGCGCGGATCGAGCGGGCCATCACCGTGGCCCAGGTGTCCAGGTCGGCGGGGGTGTAGCCGACGACCGTGGCCCGCCCGGTAGTGCCGGATGAGGCATGGACCCGGGCCACCTGCTCGCGCGGGACCGCGAACAGGCCGAACGGGTAGTTATCGCGCAGGTCGGCCTTGCTGGTGAACGGGAACTTCGCCAGGTCGGACAGGTCCTTGCAGTCGTCGGGGTGGATCGCCGCCCCGTCGAGCAGCCGCCGGTAGTGCGGCACGTTCTCGTAGGCATGGCGCAGCGACCAGCGCAGCCGCTCCAGCTGCAGGGACCGCAGCTCGTCCTGTGACGCGGTCTCGATCGGCTCCAGGTCGCCTTGGGCGCCGGCCGTGGCGGTCATGGCTGTCTCCTCACGCGTCGTAGTCGACGGCGATCTCGGCGGAGGTAGGAATCGCCTGGCAGGTCAGCACGTAGCCGGCGGCCAGCTCATCGGCCTCCAGGGCGTAGTTGCGGCGCATCGCCGCCGTGCCCCTGATGACCCTCGCCCGGCAGGTGCCGCAGACGCCGCCCTTGCAGGCGAAGGGCAGGTCGGGCCGGATCCGCTGGGCGCCGTCAAGGATGGGCGTGCCCGGCGGCAGGGTGAGCGTTGACGACCGGCCGTCGAGGACGACGGTCACGCTCGAGCCGTCGCCCACGGCGGGCTCGTCGTGGGTCGTCTCGGCGGGCGGGTCGTCGCCGACCCAGAACAGCTCGCGGTGGATGCGCTCGGTGCCAACGCCGAGGCCGGCGAGCACGTCGATCGCGTCGGTGACCAGGCCCAGCGGACCGCACAGCCACCAGTGGTCCACCCCGGGGACGCTGACGGTCACCGGGAGCAGGCGGGCGAGCCGGCCGCGGTCGAGGCGCCCGCTGTACAGCTCGGCCTCCTGCGGCTCGCGTGACAGGACATGGATGATCCGCATGCGCGTCGGGTAGGCGTCCTTGAGGTCCGCGACCTCGTCGGCGAACATGACCGTCTTGCTGCGCCGGTTGCCGTACAGCAGGGTGACCGTCGACTTGTCGTCGGCGGCCAGCACGGTCGCCGCGATCGACATCATCGGGGTGATGCCCGACCCGGCGGCGATCAGGACGTGCTCGCCGGGCTGGCTCAGGTCGGGGGTGAACCTGCCGCCCGGCCCCTGGACCTCGACGGTGTCGCCCGCCTTGAGCTGGCGGACGAGCCAGCCGGACACCGCGCCACCGGGCACCTCGCGGACGCCGATCCGGGGGGCGGCCCCGGCCGGGGCGCAGATCGAGTAGGAGCGCCGCTCCTCGCCGCGGCGGATGGTCAGCGACTGTCCCGCGGCGAAGGCGAAGGTCGCGGCCAGCTCGGGGGGCACGGTGAAGGTGATCGCGGCGGAGTCGTCGGTGAGCGGATCGACGCCGGCGACGACCAGCGGGTGGAAGCCGGCGCTCATAGCGGCTTCACCGCCTCGAACGGCTCGCCGCACTCGCCGCACCGGTACAGGGACTTGCAGGCCGTGGCGCTGAACTCGGCCGTTCGCCGGGTGCTGGCCGATCCGCAGCGCGGGCACCGGGCGGGCGCGGGAAGGCCAAGCGTCAGCGGGACGGGCCCGTCCCCGCGGGGAGCGGCGGCCGGCGGCGCGATGCCCGCCGCGGCCAGCTTGCGCCTGCCGTCGGCGGTGATCCAGTCGGTCGTCCAGGCCGGGGCGAGCTGCGTCCTGACCGTGACCCGGTCAAAGCCGGCGCGGGCCAGGCGCCGGGTGATGTCAGCGCCGATCTCCCGCATGGCCGGGCAGCCGCTGTAGGTCGGCGTGATCGTCACCTGGACGCCGTCGCCGGTCACGTCCACCGCGCGCAGGATGCCAAGGTCGGCGACGGTCACCATCGGCAACTCGGGGTCCGGCGTGCCCGCGGCGACGTCGTAGGCCACGGTGGCGGCCTGGCTGGGCACGGTCGTCACCATGTCGCGCCCGGGTGGGCGCGGGCGACCGACTGCAGCTCCGCCAGGATGTAGCCCATCGCCTCCGTGTGCACGCCGTCGCGGCCGGAGCGCCCGCCGACGCCGGCGTAGGAGGCGGCCGGCGGCGCGGCCGCCTCCGGCCGGTCCAGCCCGGCCGCGGCCAGCACCAGGTCGATCAGGGCGTCAAACGAGCCCCGATCGGCGCTGGCCCTTCCGGTAAGCCCGGCGGCGTCCGGGTCCGGCTGGAACAGCTCGCCCGCCAGCGGCCACAGGGTAGCGAGCGCGCGCTGCATCCGCGCGTGCGACTCCTCGGTGCCGTCGCCCAGCCGCACCACCCACTGCGCCGCGTAGTCCCGGTGGTAGGTGAGCTCGTTGACCCCCTTGGCCGCGATCGCCGCGAGCACCGGATCGGGCGCGGCCGACAGCTCGGTGAACAGCGCCAGCCGCCAGGCGGAGAAGATCAGCAGCCGGCCGGCCAGCTCGGCGAAGTCCGCGTCGGCGTGCTCGGCCAGGGACATGTTCCTGAAGTCCTTCTCCGCGCGGAAGAACGCCAGCTGGTCCTCGGTCTGCCCGAGGATGGCGCCCGCGCGGGCCAGCAGCATGCGCGCCTGGCCCAGCAGGTCGAGCGCGATGTTGGCGATCGCGGTCTCCTCCTCGAGCTCGGGCATGCGGGTCACCCACTGCTGCAGGCGATGGCTGTAGATCAGGGCGTCGTCGCCGAGGGCCAGGCACTGCCGTGCCAGGGCGGCGGCGTCAAGGCCGTCAGGTACACGGGTGTCGATGCCCTGGAGCGGGTCGGTGAACCCGGTGCCGAAGGCCCAGCGATGACCGTCGTCGTGGTCGTCGCCCAGCAGGTCATAGGGGTTGTCGTGGTCGGTGCTCATGGGAGCTCCCGCATCGTGTCCTCGGCTCGCTCACATGTGGGGGACATCGTCGGGGATCTCGTAGAACGTCGGGTGCCGGTAGACCTTGTCGCCCGACGGGGCGAAGAACGGATCCTTCTCATCCGGGCTTGAGGCGGTGATGTCGGCCGCGGCGACCACCCAGATGCTGACGCCCTCGTTGCGGCGGGTGTACAGGTCGCGGGCGTGCCGCAGGGCCATCCGCGGGTCGGCCGCGTGCAGGCTGCCGACGTGCACGTGGTTGAGGCCGCGCTTGCCCCGCAGGAACACCTCATACAGCGGCCACTCCTGCTCAGTCATCGTTCGCCGCCACTGCCGGCCCTGACCGTTCCGCAGCGTGGGCCTGATGCTTTCTCGCGTGGGCCAGGGCGGCCTCGCGGACCCAGGCCCCCTCGTCGTGGGCCGCCCGGCGGCGCGCCATCCGCTGGGCGTTGCAGGGGCCGTTGCCGGCGATCACGGCCCGCAGCTCATCCCAGTTCACGGCGCCGAAGTCGTAGTGGCCGCGGTCGGGGTTCCAGCGCAGCTCCGGGTCGGGCAGCGTGACGCCGAGCTTGTCCGCCTGCGGGACGGTCATGTCGACGAACCGCTGCCGCAGCTCGTCGTTGGTGTGCCGCTTGATGCCCCAGGCCATGGACTGCCCAGTGTTGGGCGAGGCGTCGTCGGGCGGGCCGAACATCATCAGCGATGGCCACCAGAACCGGTTGGTCGCGTCCTGGACCATCTCCCGCTGGGCGTCGGTGCCGCCCATCATCGTCAGCAGCAGCTCATAGCCCTGCCGCTGGTGGAACGACTCCTCCTTGCAGATGCGGATCATCGCCCGCGCGTAGGGGCCGTAGGACGACCGGCACAGCGGCACCTGGTTGCAGATCGCGGCGCCGTCCACCAGCCAGCCGATGACTCCGACGTCGGCGTAGCTGAGCGTCGGGTAGTTGAAGATGGAGGAGTACTTCTGCCGGCCGGCGACCAGCCTGCCGGTAAGGTCCGCGCGGTCGGCGCCCAGGGTCTCGGCCGCGCTGTACAGGTACATGCCGTGCCCGGCCTCGTCTTGCACCTTGGCCAGCAAGATAGCCTTGCGCCGCAGCGACGGCGCGCGGGTGATCCAGTTGCCCTCGGGCTGCATGCCGATGATCTCCGAGTGGGCGTGCTGCGCGACCTGCCGGATCATCGTGGCCCGGTACGCCTCCGGCATCCAGTCCCGCGGCTCGATCCGCCGGCCGCCCGCGATTACCTGCTCGAAGTGCGCGTTCAGGTCCGTCACGCGTCCCACTCCTTCGCCACCATGGTCAGCACGTCGTAGGTCGCCACCACGGTGCCATCCTGGCTGGTGACCTCCGCGTCCCAGCGGACCTCGCCGTAGTCGCCGGGCCGCGGGCTGATCTGCTTGCAGGTCAGCGTCACGCTCATCGCGTCGCCTGGCTTGAGCGGGGTCAGGAACCGGAGGTTGTCGATGCCATAGTTAGCCAGAACGGGCCCGAAGTCGGGTTGCACGAACAGCCCGGCGGCGAACGAGACGATGAGGTACCCGTGGGCTACCCGGCCGCCGAAGAACGGGTTCCTGGCGGCGGCGTCCTCGTCGGTGTGCGCGTAGAACGTGTCGCCGGTGAACTCGGCGAAGTGCTCGACGTCCTGGACCGTCACGGTGCGCGGGCCGCCGGTGATGGTGTCACCGATGCGCAGCCGGGAGATCGGCTTGGTGAACGGGTGGGCGCCGTCAGCCAGCCGGGGCGCGCCCTTGACCCAGCGGCCGGTGGCCGCCTGGAGCATGCGCGGGCTGGCCTGGACCGCGGTGCGCTGCATGTGGTGGTGCACGGCGCGCATGCCGCCCATCTCCTCGCCGCCGCCCGCGCGTCCAGGGCCGCCGTGGACCAGCATCGGCAGCGGCGAGCCGTGCCCGGTGGACTCGGCGGCGGCGTCGGAGTCGAGGACCAGGAGGCGGCCGTGCCAGGGAGCGGTCCCCAGGACGACGTCGCGGGCGAACCGCGGGTCGTCGGTGACGACCGACCCGGCCAGGCTGCCGTTGCCCCGGCCCGCCAGGTCGATGAGGTCGGCCGTGTCCAGGTAGCCGATCAGCGTGGCGACCGGGCCGAACGCCTCTACCTCGTGGACCTCGGCGCGGCGGGCGTCGGTGGCCCGCAGCAGGATCGGGGAAAGGAACGCACCGCGCTGGGCGTCGGCCCCGGCCACCTCGACGTGCTCCGGGTCGCCGAACGCGGCGCGGGTGGCCGCCGCGAGCGCCTTGAGCGAGCGGCGGACCTCCTGCCGCTGGTCCAGGCTGGCCAGCGCGCCCATCCGGACGGACGGGTCGGCCGGGTGCCCGACGACGACCGCGGCCAGCTGCTCGCCTACGGCCTCGGCTACCGCGTCCAGTTGCTCGTGGGGGACGAGGGCACGGCGGATGGCGGTGCACTTCTGGCCGGCCTTGACCGTCATCTCGGTGACCAGCTGGGTGACGTACCGGTCGAACGCCGCCGTGCCGGGGGTGGCGTCGGGCCCGAGGACCGACAGGTTGAGCGAGTCGGCCTCGGCGTTGAACCGGACCGAGCGCGCGATGACGTTCGGGTGCGACCGCAGCCGCCGGGCGGTGCTTGCCGATCCGGTGAAGCTGAGCAGGTCCTGCTCGGTGAGGTGATCGAGCAGGTCGCCGGCGCTCCCGCTGACCAGCTGCAGGGCCCCGTCGGGCAGCAGGCCTGACGCGATGATCAGCTCCACCAGCCGGGCGGTCAGGTAGCCGGTCTGGGAGGCGGGCTTGATCAGCGAGGGCACCCCGGCGATCAGGGCCGGGGCGAGCTTCTCCAGCGGCCCCCAGACGGGGAAGTTGAACGCGTTGACCTGGACGGCCACGCCATGCAGCGGGGTGAGCAGGTGCTGGCCGAGGAACTGGCCCTTCTTGCCGAGCTGCTCGGGTGCTCCCTCGACGAGCACGCGGTCGGCTGGCAGCTCGCGCTTGGCCTTGCTGGCGTAGCTGAGCAGCACGCCGATGCCGCCGTCGATGTCGAACTTCGAGTCAGGCAGGGTCGCGCCGGTGCGGTAGGAGAGCTGGTACAGCTCGTCGCGGTGCTCGCGCAGCAGCTGGCCGACCGCCTTGACCAGCTCCGCCCGCTGGTGGAACGTCATCTCCCGCAGCGCGGGACCGCCGGCCGAGCGGCCATAGGACAGGGCGGCCCCGAAGTCGATGCCATCGGACGAGACCTCGGCGACCAGCTCCCCGGTCGCCGCGTCGTAGACCGGGCTGCCGGTATCGGGCGCATGCCAGCGGCCCGCGACATAGCTGCGCACTACCGTCACGGTGGCTCCTCCATCCCGCACGGGGTTTACATACCGAACATTCAGTAATTTACTCTATGGGCATGGGCATTGACCAGGTACCAGCAGGAGAAATCGTCGCGGCCGGCGGTCCGGTAGCCTCGAGGGGACTCGTCGTCGCGACCGCGGGAGGGCTGGTGACCAGTCGGTGACCGCCGCGACGGACCAGGGGGCGCAGCCCCGGCGCGGGCGCGGGCGCCCCGGCTATGACCTGGAGTCGGTGCTGGCGGCGGCGGTCGAGGTGTTCAACGAGCGCGGCTACGACGGGGCGAGCATGGAGGACCTGTCCCGGCGCCTGGGCATCGCCAAGTCGGCGATCTACCACCACGTGTCGGGCAAGGAAGAGCTGCTGCGGATGGCCCTGGACCGGGCGCTCGACGGGTGGGCCGAGGCCGCCGAGCGGGCCAGGGAGCTCGACGCGCCCGCGATCGAGCGGCTGGAGATGCTGGTGCGCGGGACGGTGGCCGTGCTGGAGACGCGGCTGCCCTACGTCACCCTGCTGGTGCGGGTGCGCGGCAACACCGACGTCGAGCGGGCCGCGCTCGAGCGGCGCAGGTCCTTCGACCGGCTCGTGGCGAGCCTGGTGGAGCAGGCCGAGCGGGACGGCGACGTCCGGGCGGACCTCGACCCGAGGATCACGGCCCGGCTGCTGTCCGGGATGATCAACTCGGTGGTCGAGTGGTACCGGCCCGGTAGCCGGCCGGGCGCGCCGGCCTCGCTGGCCGACACCGTGTGCGCGATGGCCTTCGACGGCCTGCGAGTGCAGCGGTAGCCCGGCCCGGTGCGGCCGGCCGCCGCGTGGGGCACGTCACGTCCCTGAGCCTATTACCGAACATTCGGTCAGGAATATTGTGGTCGCGGGCAGGGCAGTCCCCCGCGGAAGGAGCGCAATGACTCACGTGTACGTGGTCGACGGTGTACGCACGCCTCAGGGCCGCTACGGGGGCGCGCTGGCCGCGGTGCGCCCGGACGACCTGGCGGCCCTGGTCGTCGGCGAGGCGGTGCGGCGCTCTGGGGTGGATCCTGCGCTGGTGGACGAGGTCATTCTCGGCGCCGCCAACCAGGCCGGGGAGGACAACCGCGACGTGGCCCGGATGGCGGTGCTGCTGGCGGGCCTGCCGGACACCGTCCCCGGCTACACGGTCAACCGGCTGTGCGCGAGCGGGCTGACGGCGGTGGCGAGCGCGGCCCAGGCCATCAGGTCGGGCGAGGCGGAGATCGTCGTGGCCGGCGGCGTTGAGTCGATGACCCGCGCGCCGTGGGTGATGGCCAAGCCGGGCACCCCGTGGGCGCGGCCGGGGGAGGTGGCCGACACCTCGCTGGGATGGCGCTTCACCAACCCGGCGTTCACCGGGCAGGACGCGCAGGTCCCGGCGGGAAGCGGGCCCGAGGCCCGCAAGGTCACGCTGTCGATGGGGGAGACCGCCGAGGAGGTCGCCGCGCTCGACGGGATCACCCGGGCGGACAGCGACGCGTTCGCGCTGCGCAGCCACCGGCGGGCCGTGGCCGCCCAGGAGGCGGGCCGCTTCGACGCCGAGCTCATTGACGTGCCCGCGCCCGGCGGCCCGGTGACGCGCGACGAGGGGCCGCGACCGGGCACGTCGATGGAGTCACTGGCCAAGCTGCGCACGGTCTTCCGGCGGGACGGCATCGTGACCGCCGGGTCGTCGTCGCCGCTGTCCGACGGCGCGGCCGCGCTCGTCCTCGCCAGCGAAGAGGCGGTCCGCAGGCACGGGCTGCGGGTGCGCGCCCGGGTCGCGGGCGGCGCGAGCGCGGGGGTGGCCCCGCACCTCATGGGGCTTGGCCCGGTCCCCGCGACCGGGAAGCTGCTGGCCCGCCTGGGGTGGGAGGCCGGCGATATCGGGGCCATCGAGCTGAACGAGGCCTTCGCCGCGCAGTCCCTCGCGGTCATCCGGCGGCTCAAGCTCGACCAGGACAGGGTGAACGCGGACGGGGGAGCAATCGCCCTGGGCCACCCGCTGGGCTGCTCCGGCGCCCGCCTGGTCGTGACGCTGGTTGGCCGCATGGAGCGCGAGCAGGCCAGCCGCGGCCTGGCCACCCTGTGCGTCGGGGTCGGCCAGGGAGCCGCGCTCGCCCTTGAGGCGGCATGATGGCCGGCCCCGGGCCGCTGGTCGTCGAGGAGCGAGACGATCGCGTCGTCGTGACGCTCAGCCGGCCGCGGGTCAGGAACGCGATCGACCTGGCGACCGTGGACGCGCTGCACGAGGTGTGCGCGCTGCTCGAGGCCAGCCCGCGGCCGCTGCTGCTGACCGGCAGCGACGGCGTCTTCGCCGCCGGAGCCGACATCAGGCAGTTGCGCGACCGCCGCCGCGAGGAGGCCCTCGCCGCCATCAACCGGCGGGTGTTCGACCGCATCGCCCGGCTGCCGATGCCGGCCGTGGCCGCGGTGAACGGGCCGGCGATCGGCGGCGGCGCGGAGCTGGCCTACGCGTGCGACGTGCGCGTCGCCAGCGTGGGCGCCACGTTCGGCAATCCGGAGCCCGGGCTGGGGATCATGGCCGCGGCCGGCGCCGCCTACCGGCTGCCCGCGCTCATCGGCGCCTCGGCGGCCAAGGCCGTCCTGCTGGCCGGCCATGTCCTTGACGCCGAGGCCGCCTTCCGCCTCGGGCTGGTCATCGAGGTCACGGAGCCGGACGAGCTCATGGCCCGCGCGCACGCGATCGTGGACCGCATGGGCCGCCAGTCGGCCCTCGCCCTGCGCATCTCCAAGCTGGTGGTCGACTCCCCTGGTGCGCACCCAGTCGCCGACGACCTGGCCCAGGCGATCTTGTTCGAGACGACGGACAAGCAGGACCGGATGACGGCCTTCCTTGAGCGGGACAGGCGCTGACCCAGCAGGGCCCTGCGCTGGAAGTCCGTCACGAAATCGACGACCTTCTCCCGGTCGGGCTTGCCGGTCGGCGAGCTCATGCCCAGGTCATAGCGATGGGCGGCCAGGCCAGGGATGATCTCGTCGAACTGCGGAGGCGACGAGCTCATCGGGCGCGTAGGGTGGCGTTCGACGCTACCTGGAGGGTTCCCTTCGCTCGCCACGACGCGGGGACCAGGGCAGCCGCTGCGGGATCTTCTGCCAGCCCGTCGATGATGGGCGCGTCCTTCACCGTCGCGCCCGGCAGTCCCGGGTCGCGCCTGGCGGAGCGACCCGGGACCGCGTGCGTTGCCTTCCCTTCCTTGCCTGGCCTTGCCTGGCCTTGCCTGGCCTTGCCTGGTGGCCGGCTCAGGCCGGGCCGGTCAGGGCAGGGCCCACTGCTGGTTGGAGGTGTCGGCGCAGGCCCAGATCTGGACCTGGGTGCCGGATCCGCCGTAGCCGGTGTCGTCGAGGCACTTGCCCGAGTTGGGGTTGACCAGCTCGCCGTCGGACTGCGGCACCCAGTCCTGGGCGCCGGTGCCGTTGCAGGTGTACAGGTCGACCAGGGTTCCGTTGGCGGTGCCCGCCCCGTCGACGTCGAGGCACATGCCGAGCACCTCAAGGGTGCCGTTTGACTCGACCGTCCACTGCTGTGCGCCGGTGCCGTTGCAGGTGTAGACCTGGATCGGGTTGTACAGCGCGGTGCTCGCCGACCGGTCGTCCAGGCACAGGCCCTCGTAGCCGGTGATCGGGCCGGTGGGGGCCGCGGTGCCGCTTGCGTTGCCCGGCGCCACGGTCCACACGAAGCTCTGGCTGGCGTAGGCGCCGTTGCCGTCCTTCGCGGTGACCGTCACCGTGCTGGTGCCGTTGGCGGTGGGGGTGCCGGAGATCACGCCGCCCGAGGAGATCGACAGGCCCGCGGGCAGCCCGGTGGCCGAGTAGGTCAGCGTCTGGCCGCTGGTGGCGTCCGTGCCGCTGAGCGTGACGGCGGAGGCAGCCTGGCCCGCCAGGCTGGCCTGCGGGCCCGGGCTGGCCAGCGTGACCGGCTGGCCCAGCTGGCTAGACGACACGGCCAGGGTGCCGGTCAGCGGCAGGCTCGCACTGGAGTCGCCCACCGAGACCGTGTAGCTGCCGGTGGACGTGGCCCAGGCGTTGGAGCTGGCGTTCCAGTACTGCAGGCTCTGCTGGGTCAGGGGGAAGGTCACGGTGGTCGATGCGCCGGCGGCCAGGTTGACCCGCTGGAAGCCCTCAAGCTGCAGCGGGGGCTGGCCGGAGGCCGCGGGGTCGGTGACGTAGAGCTGGGCGACGTCCGCGCCAGAGCGGGTGCCTGTGTTGGTCACCGTGGCGGTCACGGTGGCCGCGCCGCCCGCGGTCAGCGCGCCGACGTGCAGGTTGCTGAACGAGAACGTCGTGTAGGAAAGGCCGTACCCGAACGGGAACAGCGGGGTCAGGCTCTTGCTGTCATACCAGCGGTAGCCGACGTCGATGCCCTCGGAGTACTGGACATTGCCGCCGCTGCCCGGCCACTGCGCGGTGGTGCTCGCGGGCACCTGCGACAGCGAGGTCGGGAACGTGACGGTCAGGTGCCCGGAGGGGTCATAGCTGCCGAACAGGACGCTGGCGATCGCGGTGCCGTCCTCCTGGCCGGGATACCAGGCCTCAAGGACTCCCTTGACCGACGACAGCCAGGGCATGGTGACCGCGGAGCCGGTGTTCAGCACGACGATCGTGTTCGGGTTGGCCGCGGCCACGGAGGTGATCAGGTTGTCCTGGGTGGTGCCCAGGTCGATGCTGGTCAGGTCCGATCCCTCGGACTCGCCGAGGTTGGCGAACACGACCGCGACGCTGGCCGCCGAGGCCGCCGAGGCCGCCGAGCTGTCGGACGAGCCGTTGTTGTAGGTGACGGTGGTGCCGCTTGGCGCGGCCGCCTCGATGCCCTGCAGCGGGGTGACCGTCCCGCTGGAGTTGACCCCGGCGCTGCCCCCTCCGTCGGTCTGCGGGCTGGTGGAGGCGTCCGCCCCGATGACCGCGATCGACTTGTCTGACGACGACAAGGGCAGGATGCTGCCCGAGTTCTTCATCAGCACCGTGCCTTCCTCGGCCAGCTGCGTCGCGTCGGCCTGGTCGGTGGAGCTCGTCGCCACCGCCGACGGCGACCCGCTCGGCGCCTTGTCGAACAGGCCGAAGGCGAACATCTGGGTCAAGATGGCCGACACGGCCGAGTTGATCGTGGCCGTGCTGACGGAGCCAGAGCTGACGGCGCTGCTCAGCGCGCTGCCGTAGTAGCCGTCGTTTCCTGGCATGTCCATGTCCAGGCCGGCGTTGGCGGACGCCGCGGTGGAGTGCGTCGCGCCCCAGTCAGAGGTCACGAAGCCACCGAACCCGAATTGCTGGCGCAGCACCGTGCTCAGCGTGTACGGGTTCTGGCAGGCGGCGGTGCCGTTAATCCAGCTGTAGGAGCACATCACCGACGAGGCCGCGCCCTGCTGCACCGCGGCCTGGAAGGCGGGCAGGTAGATCTCCTGCTCGGCCTGCGTGCTGACGACCGCGTTGTCGTTGGAGCTGTTGCGATTGGTCTCCTGGTTATACACCGCGTAGTGCTTGACCTGGGCCATCGTTCCGGCTGACTGCACGCCGCGGATGTCGGCCGCGCTCAGCTGCCCGGCCAGGTACGGGTCCTCGCCGATCGACTCGAAGGCCCGGCCCCACCGCGGGTCGCGCACGATGTTGATCGTGGGGCCCAGGTCGACCGTTGCGCCCTTGGCGGCCTGCTCGGAGCCGATCACCTGGCCGTAGGTCTGCTCGGCCGAGGTGTCCCAGGTGGCGGCCACGTCGACTGGGGCGGGAAGCTGGGTGACGCTGGTCATCCCGTCGCCCACGCCGGCCGGGCCGTCCTCAAGCCCCACCGCCGGTATGCACAGCGACGGGATCGCGGCCAGGTTGCCCACATAGGAACCGCCGGTCCCGGTCATCATCGAGATCTTCTGGGCCAGCGACATCTGGGCCAGCAGCTCGCTGACGCGCGAGGAGACCGGCGCGGTCGAGTTGACCCACGGGCACGAGGCCGCCGCGGCCGCGCGCGGCGCGGTGGCGGAAACAGCCGCGAGCGGCGCGGCCACGAGCGCGAGCGCCATGGCCGCGGCCCGCACCCGCCTCGGGCGCCATCGCAGAAGGGGTAGCTGCACGGGGTACCTCCTGGTATCCGAGTCCCTGAATTCCGGACCGCAGGCACGGTCAATGGGCCGCTCGCCGCGAAAATCCGGCAGCGGCGCGACGCCGGCCACCGCATTTGCGCTCGCAGCCCAGGTAAAGGGCCTTTAATCGGCATGAGACACCGCGTTTACGCGGATGTCAACGGCGATGATTACCTCCGGCCCACGCCGCCTGCCTTCAGGGATTGTCTCGTTAGCAGGCATCTACCAGGCACTACCTCGATGCTGCCCGGCAATGCCGCCGTCGAGGATGGTGCGTGTTTACGGTATTTTTATGGCCTGCCGCTGATGTTAACGCTCCATTAACCGATCGCGCGGCGCGGGCGGCTCCGTGCTGATTTCGTGCGCTAGAGATGAACGGCGTCCCGACTCATTGAAACAGCGCTGAAACACCGCGCAATTCCGCGCGGGGCCAGGACGCCGGCTACGGTGACGGGCTGACCACCAGCGCGCTGCCGCCGCCCAGGCGGACCGGCTCGGCGATGGCCTCGTAGCGGTCCTGGCCGAGAACCTGCAGCGCCGTCGCGTCACCCGGGTAGTTGTCGAGGGGGAGTATCGGTCCGGTGGCGAGGCTGAAGTGCTCGCCGAACTGGCTGGTCAGCTGCTGCGCCAGCGCGCTGTCGTAGAAGTCGGGCTCGGCCAGCGAGGTGGCCGAGTTGGTCTGGCTGACCCGCGGGGCCGCCAGCGCCGCGGGCAGCGGCAGGCCGAAGTCCACGTGGTTGAGTATGATCTGCGCGATCGTCGTGATGATCGTGGACCCGCCGGCCGCGCCGACGCTGAAGACCGGCTTCCCGTCCCGCAGCGCGATGACCGGGCCCATGCTGGATCGCGGCTGCTTGCCGCCCGCGGGGAGGTTGGGGTCGTAGGCCCCGGCCGATGACGGGGCGAAGTCGAAGTCCGTCATCTCGTTGTTGAGCAGGAAGCCGTAGCCGGGCACGGTCTCGCCGCTGCCGCCGAAGAAGTTGATGGTGTTGGTGTAGGCGACGACGTTGCCCCACTTGTCGACGGTGACGATGTTATTGGTGTGGCCGCCCTCGGGCGCGGGTGCCTGCCCGGGAGCCTGGCTCCCGCAGTTACCGTAGGGCGGGTTGGGGTCACCCGGGGCGGCGGGCGAGGCCAGCGCCTGGTTGTGGATCAGGCAGCGCCGGGTCGCGGCGAACGCCGGGCTCAGCAGCCCGGCCAGCGGCACGCTGACATAGCGGGGGTCACCGACGTAGGCGTTGCGGTCGGCGTAGGCCAGCCGCGATGCCTCCAGGTACTGGAACAGCGCCTTGGCGCGGGGCTCGGCGGACAGGTTGTACCCGCCGAGTATGTTGAGCGCCTCGCCCACGGTCGTCCCGCTGCTCGACGGCGGTGCCATGCTGTAGACGTCCAGGCCGCGATAGCTGACGTGGGTGGGCGGCAGCACCCTGGCGCGGTAGGCGCCCAGGTCGGCCAGCGTCATGATGCCGGGCATCGTGACCACCGTCTGCCCCGGGGTCAGGACGGGGTGGTCGTCGGCCGCGACGATGGCCCGGCCGAGGGGGCCGTCGTACAGGTAGGAGGGGCCATACCGCGCCAGCATCTGGTAGGTCCGGGCGAGGTCGGGATTGCGCAGCAGCCAGCCCACCGGCAGCGGGTCGCCTGCCGGGGTGAGCAGCAGGGCACGGCTGGCCGGGTAGGCCTGCAGCTCGGGCAGGTCCGACTCGGTCAGCTGCTGGAAGTCCGCGTTGACCCGGAATCCGCGCCGCGCCACCGCGATCGCCGGCTGCAGGTCCGCGGCCAGGGACTGGCGGCCGTAAAGGCTGATCGCCTTCGCCCAGGTCGCCACCATCGACGGCACGCCCGTGGCCAGCGGCTGGTCTGACGCATCGGTGTAGTTGAGCGGCTGGCCGGTCGCCGGGTCGGTGAACATCGTCTTCGTGCACGCGCCAGGGCACGTCTCGCGGCCGTCGATGGTCACCACCTGGTGCGTGCGGGCCAGGTAGATCACCATGAAGCCGCCGCCGCCCGGGCCCGCGACGAACGGAATGGTGACGCCGAGCGCGCTGGCCGTCGCCACGGCGGCATCGATCGCGTTGCCCCCGTGCTTCAGCACGTCGATGCCGGCCTGGCTGGCGCCGGGGTCCATCGAGGCCACGGCGCCCCCGGTGCCGACCGCGACCGGCTCGGTCCCGGGGCTGGCCGCGCCGTGGGTGGCGGTAGCGCGTGCCGCTGGGGGAAGGGCCAGCCCGGCCACGCAGGCGACAGATAGCGCGCAAATCACCGGCAAGCGACGCATGAGCACCTCATCAGGTGTTCTCGGGGCGAGGCGTACGTTGTCCGTATGCTCGCTGCCGGCCGCACCTAAACCGACAGCATCCATCAAGCTGAGGCGAGGTCCTCATTTCGCGGGCAAGGGCCAGCCAGGAGCGTCGCGCCCTACACGGCGTCCGCCGAGTCGATCCGTGGTGCCTTGCTCTCCGCGGCGATTGCCTCCGCCGCCAGCGCACGCGGCTCCCCGGCCTGCGCCGCCATGGCCTGCGCCGCCTTGACCTGCGCTGCCTTGGCCTCGCGGCGGCGGCGGTGCAAGATCGGCTCGGTGTAGCCGCTGGGCTGTGCGGCGCCAGAGAAGATCAGGTCGCAGGCGGCCGCGAACGCGATGCTGGCGTCGTAGTGCGGGGCCATCGGCCGGTAGCCAGGGTCGCCCGCGTTCTGCTTGTCCACGACCGCGGCCTGCCGGCGCAAGGCGTCGAGCACCTGATCGCGGTCCACGATGCCGTGGCGCAGCCAGTTGGCGAGCAACTGGCTGGAGATGCGCAGCGTCGCCCGGTCCTCCATGAGCGCGACGTCATTGATGTCAGGGACCTTGGAGCAGCCGATGCCCGCCTCGATCCACCGGACCACGTAGCCGAGTATCGACTGGGCGTTGTTGTCGACCTCGGCCCGGCGGTCCTCGGCACTCCAGCCGGCCGGGTCGCCAACCGGGATGCGGAGCATGTCGTCGGCCCGCGTCACCCGGCCCGCGAGCTCCCGCTGCCTGGCGGCGACGTCGACCTGGTGATAGTGCAGCGCGTGCAGTGTCGCCGCCGTGGGGGAGGGGACCCAGGCGGTGGTCGCGCCCGCCCGCGGGTGGCCGATCTTCTGCTCGAGCATGGCGGCCATCTCCTCGGGCATGGTCCACATGCCCTTGCCGATCTGCGCGCGGCCGGCCAGCCCGTGCGCCAGCCCGGCGTCGACGTTGGCGTCCTCGTAGGCCAGGATCCAGGGCTGCGTCTTCATGGCGGCCTTGCGGACCAGCGGACCGGCCTCCATGCTGGTGTGGATCTCATCGCCCGATCGGTCGAGGAAGCCGGTGTTGATGAAGACGAGCCGGTCGGCGGCCGCGTGGATGCAGGCCGCCAGGTTGAGCGAGGTGCGCCGCTCCTCGTCCATGAGGCCGAGCTTGAGGGTGCTGGGCGGGAGGCCAAGCAGTTCCTCCACCCGCCCGAACAGCGTCGCGGTGAACGCGACCTCGTCCGGCCCGTGCTGCTTGGGCTTGACGATGTAGACCGAGCCTTCCCGGCTGTTGCGCAGCCCGCTGCCGCCCGGCAGGCCGGGCAGCGCCGCGACCGTCGTGATGATCGCGTCCAGGATGCCCTCGAAGACCTCCGCGCCATCGGCGTCAAGGACGGCGTCGGTGGTCATCAGGTGGCCCACGTTGCGCACCAGCAGCAGCGACCGGCCCGGGAGGGTGACCGCGTCGCCGCCGGGGCCGGTGTAGGCCCGGTCGCGCTCGAGCCGGCGGGTGAATGACGTGCCGCCCTTGTGCACCGGCGCGGTCAGCTCGCCGGTGCACAGGCCGAGCCAGTTACGGTAGGCGGCGACCTTGTCCTCGGCGTCGACCGCGGCGACCGAGTCCTCGAAGTCGATGATCGTGGTGATGGCCGCCTCGACCAGGACGTCCTGGATGCCGGCCGGGTCGGTGGACCCGATGGGCCCCGACCGGTCGATGAGGATCTCCAGGTGCAGGCCGTGGTGCCGCAGCAAGATCCCCGTCGGCGCGTCCTCCTGCCCGGCGTGCCCGGCGAAGGCGGCCTCGTCGGCGAGCGCGGCATGGCCCGAGGCGGTCACCGCGGACAGCCGGCCGTCGCGGGCGACATAGCCGGTCACGTCGCGGTGCGAGGCCCCGGCGAGCGGCACGACCTCGTCGAGGAAGTCGCGGACGGCGTCGATGACCTTCTGGCCGCGCACCGGGTTGTAGCTGCCCTGCCGGGTCGCCCCGGCATCCTCGGCGATCGCGTCGGTCCCGTACAGGGCGTCATACAGCGACCCCCAGCGCGCGTTGGCCGCGTTGAGCGCGAACCGGGCGTTGCTGACCGGGACCACGAGCTGCGGCCCGGCGAGCGCGGCTATCTCCGCGTCGACGCGCTCGGTTCCGATGCTGAACGGGCCGGGGTCGGGTGCGAGGTACCCGATGCTCGACAGGAAGTCCTTGTACTCGGCGAGGTCGCCGCCGGCGGGCCGCCCGGCGCGCTGGCGGTGCCAGGAGTCGATCGCGGCCTGCAGCTCGTCGCGGCGCGACAGCAGCGCGCGGTTCGCCGGGGTGAGGTCGGCGACGATCGCCGCCACGCCCGCCCAGAAGCCGGCCGGGTCGATCCTGGCGGCGGGCAGGGCCTCCTCCTGCAGGAAGTCATGCAGGCAGGTGGCGACGCGCAGGCCGCTGACGGTGGTCCGGTCAGTCACGACGAACTCCTCGGGTCCGAAATTTCGTATTGCGGAAATTCGATGTCGTATGATGAAATCTACTAGGACGATAGGTCCCGGAAAGGGACCGCGTCAAGTTCCCGCGCGTCCGGCGCGGTGCGCTCCTGGCGCGAGGGGGGAACGCTGATGACCGAGGCCGCGGGCGGCGTGCAGTCGCTGCACCGGGCGCTGGACGTGCTCGAGGCCTTCGCCGCGGCGGGCGGGACGGCGAGCCTGAGCGATGTCGCGGGCGCCTGCGCGCTGCCGCTGCCGACCGTGCACCGGCTGGCCGCTACCCTCGCCGACCGCGGGTACCTACGGCGGTTGCCTGACCGCAGGTACTGCCTTGGCTCCCGGCTCGTCCCGCTCGGCACCCAGGCGCACGGCCTGCTTGGCGACCGTGCCCTGCCGGTGCTGCGCCGGCTAGCCGAGGTCACCGGGGAGTCGGCCAACCTGGCGGTGCTGTCCTCCGGTCGCGCCGAGTATGTCTCGCGCGCCCTCGGGCGGCACACGATGCGCATCTTCACCGAGGTGGGCAACCGTGTCTCGCTGCACTGCACCGGGGTCGGCAAGGCGATCCTGGCGGTGCTGCCGCCGCCGCGCGCCAGCGAGCTCATCGCGGCGGCCCCGCTGACCGCGCACACCCCGGCCACGATCACCGACCCCGCCGCCCTCGACGCGGAGATCGCGCTGATCCGGCGGCGAGGGTACGCCCTTGACGAGGGGGAGATGGAAGTCGGCGTCCGCTGCGTCGCCGTCGGGATGACCGGCGCGGTGCCCATGGCCCTGTCCGTCTCCGGGCCGGCCGCGCGAATGAGCGACGACCTCGTCGGCCTCGGGGCCCCGGCGCGGCGCGCGGCCCCCGCCGACCTGGCCAGCCAGCTTGGGGTAATCGGATTCTCATCTTAGGAAACTATCTATCCAGATATGGAGAGTCCTATTGACCGATGACCTCGGGGAGTGGCAGCCTTACCCGTAAAAGTGAGTACTCGCCTGCCGGCACCGGCCTGCTCGACGGGCCAGCTCTCCCCGGAGGATCACCATGGGACGCGTTCAGGGCAAGGTCGCCTTCGTCACCGGTGCCGCGCGCGGCCAGGGCCGCAGTCACGCCATCCGGCTGGCTGAGGAGGGCGCGGACATCATCGCGGTCGACATCTGCCGTGACTTCGAGACCGTGAACTACCCGATGGCCACCTCTGATGACCTGAGGCAGACCGCCGCGGAGATCGAGAAGCTCGACCGCCGCGTGGTCGCCGTGGAGGCCGACGTCCGCGACCGGGCCGCGCTCAAGGACGTCCTCGAGCGCGGCGTCTCCGAGCTTGGCCACCTCGACGTGGTCGTCGCGCAGGCGGGGATCGCCGCGATGAAGGGCAACCCGCCGCTGCAGGCCTGGACCGACTCCGTCGACACGATCCTGGTCGGGACGATCAACGCGATCCACGCGGCGCTGCCGTTGCTGCCCGACGGGTCGTCGATCATCGCCACCGGCTCGACCGCCGCGTACATGAGCGCGCTGCCGCAGACGCAGCTGGGCACCGACCCGGGCGGCACCGCCTACATGTACGCCAAGCGCGCCCTGTCAGAGTTCATCCACGAGCTGGCCCGCAACCTGACGCCCCGGTTCATCCGGGCCAACGCGGTGCACCCGACGAACTGCAACACCGACATGCTGCAGTCCCCGCCGATGTACGCCTCGTTCCGCCCTGACCTGGAGAGCCCGACGATCGATGACGCCACCCCGGCGTTCTACGTCCAGCAGGGCTTCCCCATCCCGTGGATCGAGCCGATCGACATCAGCAACATGGTGCTGTTCCTCGCCTCCGACGAGTCCAGGTACGTCACCGGCATGCAGATGCGCGTCGACGCCGGCGGCTACCTGAAGTGGCATGACTGGCACAAGTGACCCAACCCACGTCAAGCAGGAGGGCGCAGCGGTGACCGAGGACCGCAAGAGCAACCCCTATCACTTCGACCGCCACACGCCGGAGTACCGGCATGAGTTCGAGGCGATCACCACCGACATGCACTCCAGGTGCCCGCTCGCGTGGACCGACACCTACGAGGGGCACTGGGTCGCCGCCGGTCATCACGAGGTCTTCGAGCTGGCCCGCTCGGCCCAGTACCTGTCGAACGACCATGACGTGAACAACGAGCGGCGCGGGTACAAGGGCATCACGATCCCGACGCCCGAGTCCAACCAGCACCAGGGTGGCTTCCTGGAGATGGACCCGCCCGCGCAGCGGCACTACCGGCAGGCACTTAACCCCTACCTGTCGCCCGCCGCCGTGCAGCGCTGGGTCCCGGTGGCCGACGAGCTTGTCCGGGCCTGCCTGGACGAGAAGATCGAGTCGGGCAGCATCGACTTCGTCGATGACCTGGCCAACATCGTGCCCGCCATCCTCACGCTCGGCATGCTCGGCATCCCGCTGGACACCTACGAGATCTACGTCGAGCCCGCCCACGCCAGCGTGTACACGCCGCCGGGGTCGCCGGACTGGCCGCGGGTAGTCGAGCTGGCCATGGGGATGTACGGCGCGCTGTACAACGAGCTGGCGGCGGTCAAGGACAAGCCCCGGCCGGGCCTGGTAGACGCCCTGGTCAAGGCCACGATCGACGGCAAGAAGCCGGATGACATCGAACTGCTCGGCGTGCTGTCACTGCTGATCGGCGGCGGGTTCGACACCACGACCGCGCTCACCGCGCACGCCCTGGAGTGGCTGTCCTTGCACCCCGCGGACCGGGACCGGCTGTCGGCCGGGCGGGACACCCTGCTCGACTCGGCGACCGAGGAGTTCCTGCGCTTCTTCACGCCCGCCCCCGGTGACGGCCGGACGATCGCGCAGGACTGCGAGATCGCCGGCCAGGCGTTCAGGGAGGGTGAGCGGCTGTGGCTGTCGTGGGCGATGGCCAACCGCGATCCCAGCGTCTTCCCCCGCCCGAACGAGGTCGACCTGGCCCGCCAGGGCAACCGGCACGCGAGCTTCGGGCTCGGCATTCACCGGTGCATCGGCTCCAACATGGCCCGCATGGTGTTCAAGCGGATGCTGCTCGCGGTCCTTGACCGGATGCCTGACTTCAGCACGGACCCGGCCGGGGCGGTGCACTACGACACGATCGGCGTCATCCAGGGAATGAAGAAGCTTCCCGCCACCTTTACCCCCGGCCCGCGGCTCGGGGCGGGACTGGCGGACACGATCGTCGCCGTGCAGCGGGTGGTCAGCGAGCAGTCAATCGCCGAGCCGGTCACGGTCCGGCGGGCCACGGCGCGGGTCAGCTAGCGGAACAACGCGATCAGGGCGCCCGCGGCCGAGCCGCCGCGGGCGCCATTGGGCTGCGCCGGCCGGCGGGAACAGAAGGGATTGGCCTATGCTTTAAGCAGTTGTGGAACTATCTCAGGGAATCGCGATGGAATCATCGACGCAAGACGCTCCGATCGAGGTTTTCAGGGCCATCGGGGACCCGGTCCGGTGGAGCATCCTCGCCCAGCTCGCCGCGGTCGATGAGCTGCCCTGCGCCGACCTGGAGAAGACGCTGCCTGTGTCCAAGCCGACGATCTCCTACCACGCGAAGATCCTTCAGCAGGCGGGGCTGCTCGCGGTGCGCAAGGATGGGCGCAACTACTTCTACGCCCTGCGCCGTGACGTGCTGCGGGAGGCTCTCGGCGAGCTGGGAAGGCTGGCACCGCAGGCAGCCGGGGCCGTAGCGGACGGCGCTTGGCCTGCCGGGGGAGCGGCACGGCGGCTCGTCGAGCGGCCGGCCAGCCAGGGCGCTGCCCCGGCCAGGAGCGCGCGGCGCAAGCGGCGTGTCCCGCAGGCCGCGAGCGACGAGGGCACGGCCCTGCTGACCTGGTGAGGGCGGCCTCCGCCGAGCATGCGCCGTTGACGGCGCCCGCCACCAGCGCTAGCCTCAGATTGATAGAGACTTATAGAAGGATGAAAATATCAGGAGGTGGCGTGCCTGACGCCAGGCCGGGGGACGAGCTGCCGCCCTTTACCCGAGTGACCGGGCTGGACAACTGGAATCGCTACGCCGCCGTCAACGACGAGTTCGTCCCGATCCACATGGACGATGAGGCTGGCCGGGAGGCCGGCTACCCGACGGCCTTCGGCATGGGGAACCTGCAGCTGGCCTACCTGCACAGCCTTGTCCGCGGCTGGCTCGGCGACGATGGCGTGATCGTCAGCCTCAGCTGCCAGTTCCGCGCGGCGAACACCCGGGGCATGACGGTGACCGCCCGGGGGGTCGTCACCGCCGTCCGCGAGGCGGACGGGCGGCGCCTGGCCGACCTCGAGATCTGGACCGAGGACGGCGAGGGCAGGCAGCTCGCGCCAGGCACGGCCACCGTCGAGCTGGCCGCCTGAGGTCACGCAGGTCCAGGTGCCGCCGGGCTCCGGCCCGGCTTGCCGTCCGCGCGCCCGGTCACTGCAGGGACATGCCGACCAGCTTGGTGTCCAGGTACTCGTCGATGCCGAGGGCGCCGCCCTCCCGGCCAAGCCCGCTGAACTTGACCCCGCCGAACGGCGCGGCGGCGGACGTGGGGTTGATGTCGTTCACCCCGACGATGCCGAACTCCAGTGCCTCGCTCACCCGGGTCGCCCTGGCCATGCTGGTGGTGTAGACGTAGGAGGCCAGGCCGTAGGTGGTCGCGTTGGCCGCCTCGATGACGTCGTCCTCGCCGTCGAAGGCGATGACCGGCGCGAGCGGCCCGAACGTCTCCTCGTGGTAGACGTCCATCGCGGGCGTGACGCCAGTCAAGATGGTCGGCGCGTAGAAGCGCCCGTGGCGCAGCTCGCCCTCGACGAGCCGGCGCCCGCCGGCCAGGACGGTGGCGCCCTTGCCCGTCGCGTCGCTCACCTGGCGCTCCATCTTGGCCATGGCCGCGTCATCGATGAGCGGGCCGATGCTCACGCCAGCGGTGAACCCGCTGCCCGCCTTCATGGCGCTGACCCGGCCCGCGAGCACCGCCAGGAACTCGTCGATGCGCGAGCGGTGGACGTAGATGCGGTTGGGTGAGATGCACGCCTGCCCGGTGTTCAGGAACTTCACCATGGCGGCTCCCTTGGCCGCCCGGGCGATGTCGGCGTCGTCCAAGACGATGAAGGGAGCGTGGCCGCCGAGCTCAAGCGAGACGCGCTTCATGGTGGCCGCCGCACGGGCCGCGAGCGTCATCCCGACCTCGGTCGAGCCGGTGAAGGTGAGCTTGCGGACGGCGGGGGAGGCGAGCAGCGGCTCCGCCACGGCGGCCGGGCGGCTGGTGGTCAGCAAGTTGACCACGCCCGGCGGGAACCCGGCCTCATCGAAGATCCGGAACATCTCGACGGCGCACAAGGGCGTCTGCTCGGCGGGCTTGACGATGATCGTGCACCCGGCGGCGACGGCCGGCGCCACCTTCCTGGTGATCATGGAGACCGGGTAGTTCCACGGGGTGATGGCGGCCACCACGCCCACCGGCTGGCGCAGCACGGTGAGGCGCTGGTCGCCACGGGAGGCGGGTATCGTGGCGCCGTAGACGCGCTTGGCCTCCTCGGCGTACCAGAGCAGGAAGTCCGCGCCGTAGCTGACCTCGTTGCGCGCCGCGCGCAGCGGCTTGCCCTGCTCGAGGGTCATCAGCTCCGCCAGCTCATCGGCCCGGGCGGTCATGATGGCGTGAGCCCGCCTGAGCACCTCCGCCCGCTCGTAGGCGGTCCGGTGAGACCACGGGCGGAAGGCCGCGCAGGCAGCGGCCAGGGCCTGCTCGGCCTCGGCCGCCCCGGCGTCGGAGGCATGCCCGATCACCCTCCCCGTCGCGGGATCGGTGACCTCGAAGACGCCTAGGTCCGCCGCCGTGGCCCACTTGCCGTCCAGGTAGAGCGTCTGTCCCTCAGCCACCGGGGCGTCTCCCCGCATCGTTTCCATAGTTGTAAAAATAACATTCAATCGATGCGGGCGCTAGCGGCGCCCGGCTAGGCGCGGGGGTCGCCGGGTACCACCCAAGTGGTCCAGCGGAACGGCACGCCGTGCGTGCTGGCGGGGTCGGTGACCAGGGTGCGGTCGTCCCGCTCGAGCACCTTGACTCCCTTGCTCGTGAGGTACCCCTCGGCCCGCTCAAGGTCGGCCACCTTGAACGCGACAGCGTGGTGGATCTCGCCGTTGGCGGCGTGGTCGCGGGCGGCGATCGTCCCCTCGCGCGTCGGGCGGGCGAGCTCGATGATCGTCTGCTCGCCCATCAGGACGTAGCAGCAGGCCGTGCCGGTCAGCTCCGAGGCGGCCTGGTGCAGTAGCGTCCCGCCGAGGACCGTTGTGTACAGGCGCCGCGCGCGGTCCAGGTCGCGGGTCAGCACCGTGGTGTAGGCCAGCCGCTGCAGGCCGAGGGGGTGGCTGGTGATCCACCAGTCCGGGTCCCAGTCGCCGCGCAGCCGCGGGTCAAGCCCGGTCAGCCGGGTCCGGTCCAGGCGGAAGAACTCAAGCTGGCTGATGGTGTCCCTGGGGTGGGTCGTGATCGCCGCGCTGGGCGGGGGCGGGGTGAGCGCGGGGACGCCCCCCTCGGTGTACACCCGGATGCCGTTGCTGGTGCAGCGCCGCCAGATCTCGGTGGCGTCGTCGGTGTACCAGGCGATCGAGTGCCAGTGAGTGCCGAAGCGCTTGTAGAAGCGACCCAGCGGCATCGCGTCCCAGCCGTCGACGCCGAAGGCGGGAGCCAGCGGCTCGATCACGCAGTCGCCCAGTACCACCAGCGAGGCATCGCGCTTCTCCCCCGGCATGTAGTTGTGCTCGATGAAGTCCCGCACGCTGAACACGTCGCGATACCAGGCCTCGAGCGCGGTCACGTCGCCGGTCATGTGGATCAGGTGAAACAGCTTGCCGATCGTCATTGCTGTCCCCCTCGGGCGGACGCTCGCCCCGGCCGGCGCCCGGCTTAAATTCGATATTTGTGTAAATATAGTAGCCCGCAGGCTCAGGTCAAGTCTTGTCTCCAGCCGCACGGGTAACTAGTTTTACGGTTAGCGAACTATGCGCGCCCGGCCGCGGCTGACCGGCCGGCGCCGGCGGCCACCGGCGAGGCCCGCGGGGCCGATGGCGACGAGGAAGGGGGCGAGCGCCGTGACAGGCGGGCGCACCAGCATGATCTCGGCGGCGATGCGCGCCGCCGAGGGCAGTCAGCTGACCAGGCAGGTGTCCTTCCCTGTCGCTCAGTCAGACATCCGCCGGTGGGCCATCGCGGTCTACTACCCGCGCCAGCCGCCCCGGCTGTTCTGGGACGCCGGCTACGCCAGGTCGACGCGGCACGGCGGCATCGTCGCGCCTGAGGAGTTCAACCCGTTCGCCTGGATGGCCGCCGAGCGGCACGAGCCAGCCTCGGCCCGCCACGGCGACGGCCTCGACCGTCCCGAGTGCCTGCTCGGCATCCCGGGCCCGGGACTGAGCCACCAGCTCAACGGCGGCGTGTCGGTCAGCTACGGCGCCCGGATGCGGCCAGGCGACGTCATCACCAGCGTCAGCCGCCTGGTTGGCTACTCCGAGCGCGCCGGGCGGCTCGGCCTCATGCTGTTCACCGTCACCGAGGACACCTGGACCAGCCAGCAAGGCGACCTGGTAAAGGTCAGCTCCTCGACGCTCATCCGCTACTGACAGCGGCCGGCGTGGTCAGCGGCCGCGGAACTGCGGCGGCCTGTTCTCGCGGAACGCCATGATGCCCTCGTGCTGGTCGGCGGTCGTCATCGTGACCGGCTGCGCCAGCGCCTCCCACTCCAGCGCGGCGTCAAGGCTGCCGGCCGAGTGCTCGATGCCCGTCTTGGTCAGCCGCAGCGCGATCGGCGCGGCCTCGGCGATCCGCTCCGCCACCGTCAGGGACTGCGCGAGCGGATCATCGGAGATCCCCGTGACCAGGCCCCAGTCGAGCGCCTCCTCCGGCTTGACCTCGCGGCCGGTGTACAGCATCTCGCGCGCCCGCAGCACGCCGATCGCCTCGGGCAGCAGCCAGGTGGCCCCCATCCCGCCGTGCGTGCCGCGGAAGATGAACGGGGTGCTGAACTTGGCCGAGTGGCTCGCGTACCGCAGGTCGCACGACAGCGCCAGGCAGACGCCAGCCCCCACCGTCACCCCGTTGACCGCGGCGATGACCGGGAAGGGGAGCGCTCGCGCGCGCAGCCAGCTCCGGTAGAACGGCAGCATCCGCTCCCTGAGCCTGGCGATCGTCACGTCGTCGGCCGAGCCCTGGTCGAGCCACGACAGGTCGGCGCCTGAGCAGAAGGAGCTGCCCTGGCCGGTGACGACGAGCACGCGGGTCTCCGGGTCAGCCGCGACCACGTCGAGTGCCTCGTTCCAGGCGGCGGTCATCTCCTCGGTCATCGCATTGCGGATGCCCGGTCGGTTCAGCGTCACCAGCCGGATGCCCGGCCCTGGGCTGGACGCAAGCACCGCGTCGCTACGGCTGTTCGCCATGGGTTATTCCTTTCTGCCAGCGGGGCTGGCCGCAGGCAGCGGCCTGCCTACCAGGTCAGGAGCGGGACCAGGGCGCTGGCCTCAGCCGCGGCGGGCCCGGGGAACAGGCCGAGGACCTCATCGACGACCCCGTCAAGGACGTCCCTGCGCAGCGAGTAGAAGTAGTTCCTGCCGCGCTTGTGCACGGTGATCAGGCCGGCCTGGATGAGGACCCTGGCGTGGTAGGAGATCGTGGGCTTGGAGACGGGCAGCGTCTCCTCGAGGATGCTGCAGGCGAGCTCGTCTTGGCCGGCCACTTGCTGCACGATGCTCCACCGGATCGGGTCGGACAGCGCCTTGAAGACCTCCGTCGCGACCACGGCCTCGCGAGACACTACCGCTCCTCCTTCGCCATGCCGTCACCAGCTGCCCGCCACTAGGCCCGCCGGGCACGCGCCAGGCGCCTGCCGACCATCAAATGCATTGATGTATTGGCAAGTATTAACGGTAGCATGAGCGCCCGTATCCTCTGCGCTACCAGGCCAGCGAGCCACCCGGCTGCACCGCGGGGCGGCGCGGGTCGCGGGCCGGGCGGGCCGGGCCGGGTGTCAGTCCAGCAGCTTGAGGTGCGCGCCGGCATCCACGCTGAGGAACTGCCCGGTGATGTAGCGGGCCTCCTGCGAGGCGAGGAAGACGACGGCGTTGCTGATGTCGGCGGGCTCGACGTAGGGAACGTCGGGCAGCAGCTGCATGGTGGCGAACGCGGGCAGGGCATCCTCCCGGGTCGGGCTCTCCAGGTCGGGTCGGAACGTGCGGTAGATGCCGTCGTTCATCAGCAGCCGGGTGTTGCAGTTGGTGGGGTGGATGCCGTTGACCCGCACGCCGCGCGGGCCGGCCGCCGCCGCGATCCACTTGACGTAGTCGATGAGCTGCCGCTTGGCGTAGGAGTACGCCATCCCGCCCGGCTCGTTGCCGACGCCGCCCTTCATGAGCGCGGCGAACGAGCCGGTCACGATGGCCGAGCCGCCCGCGCCCATCACCGGCAGGGCCGCATGGAGGGTGTTCATCACGCCGACGAGGTTGGTGCCCGCCACCTCGGCCCAGCCCTCCATGCCCAGGCCAGGGACGAAGCTGGCCACGCCCGCGTTGGCGCAGACGATGTCGAGGTGGCCGAACGTGTCGAGGGCCTGGCTGACGGCGCCCGTGAGGGCGCTCAGGTCGCGCACGTCGCCCTGAACGCCGATGGCGCGCCGGTCAAGCGCCTCGACCTGCGCCACGGTCTCATTGAGGTCATCGGGGGTGGACAGCTCGTAGGCGACGCTCTTGAGGTCGTGGCATATGTCGAGGGCGACGATGTCCGCGCCCTCCGCGGCGAGCCTGAGCGCGTGGCTGCGTCCCTGCCCGCGGCCGCCACCGGTGATGAGGGCTACCTTGCCCGCGACTCTTCCTGCCATGACCTGCTCCTTCGCAACTCGTCACCCGGGCCAAGCCGCGCGGCGCTGCCTGGCTCGCGCCCGCACTCCGCAAAGTCCACTCCGCGGCGGCGTCGTTTGTCAATATCTATCGATCTATCGAATAGTTATCGGTTCCCCCCCGGGCGGCCAGGCCGCGATCGCGGAAGCCAGGGGCCGGCCGGGCGCGGCGGGGCTGACCGCCGTCGCGGGGCGGGTCGGATGGGCCCCGTGTCCTCGAGCCGTCCCATCAGAGCGGGCCGGGCATCTTGTCAACGCAATGTTTCGAGAGTAAGAATTCTATCAAAATAAAGATGCCTGATCGGCATCCCTAGCAGTGCCCACCCCCGCGGGGCGGCGGGCCCACCCCCGGCGGGAGAAGTCAGTCATGAACGCAGATCAACCGGACCCGGCGAGCGCGGTGCCAGGCAGGCCTGCCATCAGCCTGGACCGCCACTCCTCGCGGTACCGCCTCGAGTTCGAGCAGATCGCCGACGACCTGCACGCGAGGTGCCCGGTCGCCTGGAACGACACGCACGGCGGCTACTGGTTCGCCAGCGGCAACAAGGAGGTCTTCGACCTGGCCCGGCGGGCCGACCTGCTGTCCAATGACCACGACATAGCCGGCACCAGGCGCGGCTACGACGGGATCAGCATCCCGGCCGCGCCCAGGCAAGGGGCGACCAGGGGCGGCTTCCTGGAGATGGACCCGCCGGAGCAGCGCTACTACCGGCAGGCGCTGAACCCCTACCTGTCACCGGCCGCGGTCGCCCGGTGGAAGACGGTGACCGATGAGATCACCCGGGCCTGCCTCAACGAGGTGATCGAGGCCGGCCGGGCCGACTTCGTCGATGACCTGGCCAACATCGTCCCGGCCGTGCTCACCATGGCCATGCTCGGCCTGCGCCTGGCGGACTGGGAGATCTACTGCGAGCCCGCCCACGCCTCGGTGTACACCCCGCCCGGCTCGCCGGACCACCCGCGCGTGATGGCGCTCAGCCGGCGCATGGGCGAGCACATGATGCGCAGCATCTACGAGATCAGGGACAACGCCAGGCCCGGCCTCATCCACGAGCTGGTCACCTGCGAGATCAACGGGCAGCGGCCCGACGACAATGAGATCCTCGGCGTCGTCATGCTCCTGATCGGCGGCGGCTTCGACACCACGACGGCGCTGACCGCCCATTCCCTGGAGTGGCTGTCCGAGCACCCCGCCGAGCGCGAGCGGCTGTCTCGCGAGCGGGCCACGCTGCTGGACTCGGCGACCGAGGAGTTCCTTCGCTTCTACACGCCCGCGCCGGGGGACGGGCGGACCATCTCCCAGGACTGCGTCGTCAACGGCACCGAGTTCAGGGAGGGCGAGCGGCTGTGGCTGTCGTGGGCGATCGCCAACAGGGACGAGAGCGTGTTTCCCGACCCGCACCACGTCCAGCTGGACCGGACCGGCAACCGGCACAGCAGCTTCGGCCTCGGCATCCACCGGTGCATCGGGTCGAACGTGGCCCGGGCCACCTTCAAGGCCATGCTCACGGCGGTGCTTGACCGGATGCCCGACTTCACTTGCGTCACGGGCGGCGCGGTGCACTACGACACGACCGGCGTCATCAACGGCATGAAGAAGCTGCCGGTCACCTTCACCCCGGGAAGCCGCCGGGGGCCAGGCCTGGCGGAAACGATCGAGGCGATGCAGCAGGTCGTCGACAGCCAGCGAATCGCCGAGCCGATCACCGCGCGCCGCGGCGTGGCCCGCGGCCCGGGCGCCTGACAAGCCGCTCCCCACCTGCCCCACCTGCCCCACCGACCCGCTGGCCCTCGCTGGCCCTACCGCCGGCCCGGCCGGCACCGGATAACGGCCTATCACCGAAGTAGCTGAGGTACCTCACCATGGCCGAACAGACAGTCTCGCTAGTCGCGCCGGAGGACGCGGGCCGCATCGACCCGTCCCGCACCGGCCGCCTGATCATGATCCTCGTCGCCCTCGTGCTGTACTCCGAGGTCGCGCCGATGCAACTGGGCGCGATCTCGATCATCGTGCCGAAGATCGCGACGTCGTTCCCCGCGGTAGGGGCGAACGTGACCTGGGGCGTCACCATCGTCGGCATCGCCGGCGGTGCCACCATGGCGCTGCTTGGCAAGCTGGGCGACCTCATCGGCAAGAAGCGCGTCACGCTGCTGTCCGGCCTGCTGTTCCTGGTCGGCGCGCTGTTGTGCGTGCTCACGCACAACTGGGCGCTGTTCCTGGTCGGTCGTGCCCTCGGCGGGGCCTCGTGGGCCATGACCGCGGTCGAGTACGGCATCGTGCGCGACCTCATGCCGCGCAAGTGGATCCCCATCTCGGTGGGCGTCATCGGGACCGGGTTCGGCATCGGCGGGGTGCTCACGCCGATCATCGTCGGCGCGCTGACCGACCACTACAGCTGGCGGTCGGTGTTCTGGTTCCTGATCATCTACGTGGTCGTCACCACCCCGGTCGTCATGCTCGCCATTCCAGAATCGCCGTTCCGGGTGAAGCAGCGCTTCGACGTCGTGGGCGCCGTGCTGTTCGGCGCGGGCATCGGCCTGGCGCTGCTGTACATCAGCGAGGGCTCGTCCTGGGGCTGGGGCTCCATCAGCTGCCTGGGGTACCTCATCGTGGGCCTGGCTGTCCTGCTGGCGTGGATCGGGTGGGAGCTGCGGACGCCCGAGCCGATGATGGAGCTGTCCCTGCTGCGGGCGCCGAAGGTCGCCATTCCCATGGCGGCCGCGTTCCTGGTCACCATGTCCATCAGCGCGATCGGCATCACGATCGCCTACATGTTCGAGACGCCGACCGCGCCGGTGCTCAAGGGCCAGATCCTGGCCGGCGCCGCCGCCCAGGCCCACCAGCCGGCATCGGTGATATCGAGGATCGTGAGCTTCCGCGGCGACCTCAGCTACGCCAACGGCTTCTCGGTCATGCAGATGGCGCTGCACATCACCATCTGGACCGCGCTGTTCGGCATGGTCTTCGGGATCATGGGCGGCTGGCTGTGCCGCAAGATCGGCGCGCGGCTGCCGCTGATCATCAGCGGCACGGCGCTGCTCGTCGCCACCGCCTTGTGGATCGGGTGGCACACGACCTGGCAGGAGCAGACGTTCATCGGCCTGCTCTACGGGGTGTGCTTCGGGTTCTACTACGCCGCGAACCCCAACCTGCTGATGGACGCGGTCCCGGCTGACCGGCAGGGAGTGAGTGCCGGCATGCTGGCCGTCTGGGGCTCCATCGGAACCTCGGTCGGCACGGCGATCTTCACCGCCATCGTCGCCGCCCATCCCCTGCAGACCGTGCGCAGCGAGGGTGGCAAGGCAATCGTCCACAACGTCCCCGGGGTCTACACCAACGCCGGGTACAGCCTGGTCTACGTCGTGCTCGGCGTCGTGCCCGCGGCGCTGACGCTGCTGATCGCGCTCGCCCTGCGCACCGGCCGCACCCCGTCCAGGGGCGGGGAGTCCGAGGCGAGCCTGCTGACCGAGGCCGAGGGCAGCGGCCTGGCCGGCGCCATCTGACTCCTGGCCGGCGGGGCGGGCGGCGAGCGAGCCGCCGGCCCCGCCGGCCCTGTCGCTGTTCCGTACTTTCTCACTGACGCATAAGGGAAGCGAGGTCTCGTCCAGTGCTCAAGCCCATGCAAGGCATCCGGGTCCTAGAGGTCGCCCAGTTCACCTTCGTCCCGTCGGCAGGCGCCGTCCTGGCCGACTGGGGCGCCGATGTCATCAAGGTCGAGCACGCCGAGCGGGGGGACGCGCAGCGCGGGCTGATCAAGGCGCTGGGCCAGGACCTCATCTCGCAGGGGTCGAGCTTCGCGCCGATCATGGACGGGCCGAACCGTGGCAAGCGGAGCCTCGGGCTGGCCCTGGAGAAGCCGGAGGCGGCCAGGGTGCTGCATGAGCTGATCCGCACGAGCGACGTCTTCCTGACGAACTTCCTGCCCACCGCGCGGGCCCGGCTGGGCATCGACGTCGACGCCGTCCGCGCGGTCAACCCCGAGATCATCTACGCGGCCGGCACCGGCTTCGCCCACAGCGGCCCTGAGGCCGACAAGGGCGGCTACGACGGCACGGCGTTCTGGGCGCGGGGCGGCTCGGCCGACACCGCCACGCCGGCCGGCCTGGATCACCCGATCACCCAGCCCGGCGGTGCCTACGGCGACAACATGGGCGGGATGACGATCGCGGGCGGCATCTCGGCCGCCTTGTTCGCCCGCGAGCGCGGCCTCGGGCCATCGATCGTGGACATCTCGCTGCTCGGCGTGGGCGCCTGGGTGTGCCAGCTGAACGTGGGCCTGGCGCTGATGGCGGGCGGGCCGCTGCCCAAGCCGGACACCCGGCCAGGGCGGGGCATCTCCAACCCGCTCACCGGCACCTACCGTACGGCCGATGACCGGTGGCTCTCGCTGTCCATGCTCCAGCCAGGGCGCTACTGGCCGGAGTTCTGCGAGCGGGTTGGCCGCCCTGAGCTGATCACCGACGAGCGCTTCGACTCGGCGGGCAAGCTGATGGCCAACACCGCCGAGGCGGCCGGCATCGTGGCGGACATCATCGCCAGCCGCACCAAGGACCAGTGGGTGGAGGCCTTCGAGGGCATGGACGGCCAGTGGGCGGTGGTGCAGAACACCTACGAGGTCGGGCACGACCCGGCGCTTCGCGGGATCGGGCAGATCGCCGACGTGGTCGACGCCGAGGGAGTGATCAGGCAGCTGGTCGCCAGTCCCGTCCAGTTCAACCGGGAGGCGCCCACGCTGACGCGTGGCCCGCTGTTCGCCGAGCACACCGACGAGATCCTGCGTGAGCTTGGCATCAGCCAGGAGGAGGCGCTGAGCCTCAAGATCGCCGGAGCGGTCGCCTGAAGTCCACCCCCGGCCCGGTCAGGCCCGCGATTGCCCGGGGGCCGCGACGGGGCTGCCCGCGACGATGCGGGCAGCCCCGGCTGGCTACTTGCCGCCGCTCGCGGCGGCGGTCGCGCCCGCCATCAGCTTCTGCTGGTAGGTGGCGATCTTCTCGGCCGAGGAGATGACCTGGTGGCTGCGGCCCTTGATCGACACGTCGTGGCCGGCGGCCGCGGCGCGCAGCGCGCCGACGGTGGCCCGCTGTCGGGGAACGTCCTTGAACGGGTCGAACTTGTACCAGCGCATCGCGTTCTCGTGCGTGATCTTGTTGATGTCGCCCTCGGGCACGTTGTACTTGGCCAGCACGTCCCACAAGACCTCGGGCGCGTCCGGCCACATCGAGTCGGAGTGCGGGTAGTCGCACTCCCAGCAGATGTTGTCGATGCCGATCTCATCGCGCAGCTGGATGCCGACGGGGTCGGAGATGAAGCAGGTAAGGAACCGCTCGCGGAACACCTCAGACGGCTTCTTGCCGCCCAGGTCCTGCCCGGTCCAGACCGAGTGCATCTCATACGTCCGGTCCAGCCGGTCCATGAGGTAGGGGATCCACCCGGTGCCGCCTTCCGACAGCGCGATGCGCACCTCGGGGAACTGCTTGATGACCCGCGACCACAGCAGGTCGGCGGCGGCCTGCACGATGTTGATCGGCTGCAGGGTGATCATGACATCGGGCGGCGCGTCCGGCGCGGTGATCGCCAGCCGCCCCGAGGAGCCGATGTGCACGTTCAGGATCGTGCCGGTCTCCGTCAGCGCCCGCCACAGCGGATCCCAGTAGTCGCTGTGGAAGCTCGGGTAGCCCAGCGCGGCCGGGTTCTCGGTGAAGGTGAGCGAGTGGCATCCCTTGGCCGCGACGCGGCGCACCTCATCCGCGCAGGCCTGCGGGTCCCAGATCGCCGGCAGGGCCATCGGGATGAACCGTCCCGGGTAGGCACCGCACCACTCGTCGATGTGCCAGTCGTTGTAGGCCTGGACCAGGGCCAGGGAGAACTCCGGGTCGTCGGTGGCGAACAGCCGGGCGGCGAAGCCAGGGAAGGACGGGAAGTTCATCTGGGCGAGTATCCCGCCCGCGTTCATGTCCTTGACCCGCTCGTGCACGTCATAGCAGCCCGGCCGGATCTCGTCGAGACCCTGCGGCTCCATGCCGTACTCCTCCTTGGGCCGCCCCGCTACCGCGTTCAGGGCGACGTTCGGCAGGACATACTGCCGGAACGTCCACACGTCGGTGCCGTCCTCGCGGTGCACCAGCCGCGGCGCGTCGTCGGCGTACTTCTTCGGCAGGTGCCCCTTGAACATGTCCGGTGGCTCGATGATGTGGTCATCGACGCTGATGAGGATCATGTCGTCGCGTTCCAAAGCAGCCTCCCTCCACTCTCCTTCTCGGTATAGAACGGAAACTATCTTCTCGTCTCGCGAGAAGCAATGATCCGGACTCTTTTGGCGCCCCCGCGTAGTGCCCACGACGGCGGGCAGGGCGTTATAACGATTCAATTGCGAGCCGAATCGCCCGTATTGACTCTCCCATCAGGCACACCGAGACTTACAGACACGCTTTGAAACGTTCCATACCAGCCTGACCACGCGGGTCCCTGTGCGCTGCCGCAAGGCATGCCGGGCAGTGGCGGCGCCCGGGCTGGTGAGCGCGGAGACTAGTCGCACACGGAGGTGCGGTGGACGCCCCGGAGGAATCGGCTCATGGGCAGGTGCTGCTCGAGCTACGGCACGCGGCGAAGTCGTTCGGGGCCGTCGCGGCCCTGATTGACGGGACGGTGGAGCTGCGGGCCGGCGAGGTGCACGCCCTGCTCGGGGAGAATGGCGCGGGGAAGTCAACCCTGGTCAAGATCCTCGCCGGGGTCCACCAGCCGGACGCGGGAACCCTCCTGGTCGGTGGCCGGCCGGTCACGCTGCACGGGCCGGCGGCGGCACGGGCCGCGGGCATCGCCGTCATCTACCAGGAGCCGACCCTCTTCCCCGACCTGACCGTCGCGGAGAACATGTTCATCGGCCGCCAGCCGCTGCGCTCAGGCCGGCGGATTGACCGGCGGGCCATGCTGGCCGAGGCGGCGGCGACCTTCGCCCGGCTCGGCGTCCCGCTCGACCCGGCCCGGATCGCCCGCGGCCTGTCGATCGCTGACCAGCAGGTGGTCGAGATCGGCAAGGCACTGTCCCTGAACGCGACCGTGATCGTGATGGACGAGCCGACAGCCGCGCTGTCCGCCGCCGAGGTCGACCGGCTCTTCGAGGTGGTGCGCACGCTCAGGTCGCAAGGAGCCGCCGTCTTGTTCATCTCGCACCGGCTCGAGGAGGTCTTCGCGATCTGCCAGCGCGCCACCGTCATGCGCGACGGCAAGCACGTCCTGACCAGCGACCTGCCTGGCCTGACCGCGGGCGACCTGGTGCGCGCCATGGTCGGCAGGGAGCTGGCCGAGCGAGCGCAGGCGGCGGGCGGGACCAGCGCGGGCGAGCCCGTGCTTGGCGTGGACCGGCTCACCCGCGAGGGCGTCTTCACCGATATCTCCCTCACGGTCCGGTCGGGCGAGATCGTCGCCCTCGGCGGGCTGGTCGGCTCCGGCCGCAGCGAGGTGGCCCGGGCCATCTTCGGCATCGACCGCTACGACGCGGGCGCCGTCACGATGAACGGCCGCCCGCTGCGCAAGGCCTCGCCGACCAGCGCGATGGCCGCGGGCATTGGCTTCGTCCCCGAGGACCGCCGCCAGCAGGGCCTGGTCATGGACATGTCGGTGCAGCAGAACGTCGCGCTGGCCTCGCTCGGCAACCTCCGCCGGGGCGGCCTGATCCGCGCCGGGGCGGAGCGCGCGATGGCCTCCGACTGGGCCGCCCGGCTCAAGATCAAGTACGGCAGGCTCACCGACCCGGTGGCCACCTTGTCCGGCGGCAACCAGCAGAAGGTCGTGCTGGCCAAGTGGCTGGGGCGCCAGCCGCGCCTGCTGATCGTCGACGAGCCCACCCGCGGCATCGACGTCGGCACGAAGGCCGAGGTCCACCAGCTGCTCACCGACCTCGCCCGCAGCGGCGTCGCCATCTTGATGATCTCATCCGAGCTCCCCGAGGTGCTCGGCGTCAGCGACCGCGTCCTGGTGATGCGGGAGGGAGAGCTAGTGGCCGAGTTCAGCCGCGACGAGGCATCGGAGGAGGCCATCATGACCGCCGCCATGGGGCAGCACGAGGCGGCGAAGTGAGCGCCACGCTGATCCCGCGGCTGCAGCGGCGCGGGCCCGGCTCGGCTCCAGGCGCCGGCGGGCTGGCCGAGCGGGTCTTCCGGATCAGGGAATCGGGCATCGTCATCGTCCTGGCCGTCTTCGTGGCGGTCACGACCGCGGTACAGCACCGCTTCCTCGGCTCGGCGAACATCCAGTTCGTGCTGGTCGACACGGCGGGCTTCGCCCTGCTCGCGCTGGGTGAGACGATGGTCGTGCTCACCAGGAACGTGGACCTGTCGGTCGGCTCCGTGGTCGGCCTGTCGGCCTACCTGTCGACCAGCCTGTTCGCCCAGCACCCCGGCATCCCGATCCCTGTCGTCTTCCTGGCCGGCCTGGGCATAGGCCTGGCCTGCGGCATCGCCAACGGGGTGATGGTCGCCGCCGGGCGCGTCCCCAGCCTTGTCGTCACGCTGGCCACGCTGTACATCATCCGGGGCATCGACATCCTGATCGTCGGCGGCAACGAGGTTGACGCCTCCGCACTGCCCAACGCCTTCCTCGACATACCCAAGGACACGATCGGTCCCATCCCCGACATCGCCATCGCGGTCGCCGTGCTCATCGGGATCGGCGCCTGGTACCTGCGCGGCTTCCGCTCCGGCCGAGACCTGTACGCGATCGGGTCCAACCCGGACGCGGCCCGGCTGGCCGGCCTGCCGGTGGGCCGCCGGGTCTTCGGCGCCTTCGCCCTCAGCGGCGCGATCGCCGGCGTCTCTGGCGTGCTGTGGGGCGCGCAGTACGGGACGATCAACTCCACCGCGGGCACGGGCTATGAGCTGCAGGTGGTCTCGGCCGTCGTGGTGGGCGGCGTGGCCATCTTCGGCGGCAGCGGCAGCGTGATCGGCGCCGGCCTCGGCGCGCTGCTGCTGTCGACGATCAGCTCAGCCTTGTACGTGCTGGGCATATCCCCGTTTTGGGACCAGGCGATCTGGGGCTTCCTGCTGCTGCTCGCCATCAGCCTCGACCAGACCATCACCGAGCGCCTCACCAGCGCCCTGCGCCGCTCAGGGACCCGCCATGTCTAACCCCACGGACACGATGAGCAACCAGCCCGCCCCGGGGCGGGGGAGCCTGGCCGGGCGGCTCCGCCCGGCCGGCCTGCGGCCCGTGCTTCGCTGGGAGTCCGGCCTCGCCGTGGTCGTCGCGCTGATCGTGATCATCGGGTCGGCCGCCTCGCCTGACTTCCTCACCGGCAACAACCTGTTCAACCTCGGCCTGTCCAACGGCGAGGTCGCCATCATGACGCTGCCGATGACGCTGATCATCATCAGCGGCGAGATCGACCTGTCGGTCGCGTCGATCCTGGGCATGGCCAGCGCGCTGCTCGGCTACCTGTGGGTCAGGGGCTGGCCGCTGGTCGCCATCTTCGTGACCATAGCGGTCGTCGGGGTCGCGGCCGGGGCGATCAACGGGCTGCTGGTGACCCGGCTGCGGCTGCCGTCTCTCGCCGTCACGATCGGCACCCTCGCGCTGTACCGGGGGATCGCGACCATCCTGCTCGGCCCGAGCACGGTCGCCAGCTTCCCGGCCGCCTACACCAACCTCGGCGTCAACGCGGTGCCGTTCACCGGCAACGACATGACCTACTCAACCCTGATCTTCATCGTGCTCGCGATCATCTTCGGCGTCGTCCTGCACGCAACGCCGCTGGGCCGCTCCATCTACGCGATGGGCGCGAGCGCGGAGGCCGCGCAGTTCGCTGGCATCCGGGTCAAGCGGATCAAGACCGGCCTGTTCATGCTGTCCGGCCTTATCTGCTCCGTCGCCGGCGTGCTGTGGACCTTCCGGCTCGATACCGCCGTGCAGAACAACGGCCTGGGGATGGAGCTCAACGTCGTCGCCATCGTGCTGCTCGCCGGGGTGTCGATCTTCGGCGGCAAGGGGTCGGTCATCGGCGTGGTCCTCGCCGTCCTTGCCTTCGCCGGCATCCAGAACGCGCTGCTGCTCACCAACTTCAACCAGGAGGCCACCGGCATCGTCACCGGTGCCCTGCTACTGGCCAGCGTCTTCGTCCCCAACGCCGCCCGCTGGCTGAGCCTGCTTCGTACCGCACGCCGGCTGTCCCCGAGCCGCCAGTTACCGCCCGCCGCCTGCTCGCGGGCGGCGGGCACGCAAGCCCACGAGGAGAGTCCCCAACCGCACGCTCCCGAATTGAAAGGATACAAAGATATGCACCTGAGACGGGCAAGGAAGCTCGCGCTCGCACTCGCCCTCCCGCTAGCCGCCACCCTCGCCCTGGCGGCCTGCACCACCGACAGCTCGTCAACGACCCCGGCCGGATCGAGCAGCGCCGGGTCATCCGCCAGCTCGAGCGGCAGCGCCTCCGGCGCGCTCAAGACCGGCCTGAAGGTCTTCATCATCCCGAAGAACCTCGGCAACTCCTACTTCACCACCGCCGACAGCGCGGGCTCAGGCGGCGCGATCGCGGCGCTTGACACGCTCGGCGAGACCGGCACCGAGACCAGCGGTACCACGGCCACCCCGTCGTCGCAGATCCCGGCGATCCAGGCGGCTATCTCCAAGGGCGCCAACGCGCTCATCGTGTCCGCCACCGACCCGACGGCGCTGTGCCCGACGCTCGAGTCGGCGATGAAGCGCGGCATCACCGTCGTCACCTACGACTCTGACGCGCCAACCTGCCGGAGCATGTTCATCAACCAGGCGTCCACGCAGGAGATCGGCACCAGCGAGGTCGACGTGCTGGCCAAGGAGATCGGCGACTCCGGCCAGATCGCCATCGTGTCCGCCGCCGCGTCGGCGACCAACCAGAACGCCTGGATCGGGTACATGAAGCAGGAGCTGAAGAAGTACCCGAAGATGCAGCTCGTGTCGACCGTCTACGGCAACGACGACCCGACCACCGCCACTCAGGTCACCCAGGGCCTGCTGCAGCAGTACCCGAACCTCAAGGGCATCATCTCGCCGACCACCGTGGGCATCGCCGCGGCCGCGTCCGTGATCGATACCGCCAAGTACCGCGGCAAGGTCGCGCTGACCGGCCTCGGCACCCCCGATGAGATGAAGAAGTACGTCGCGGACGGCACCGTCAAGCAGTTCGTCTTGTGGAACCCCGCCAACCTCGGCTACCTGGCCGCCTACGCCGCGGTCGAGCTCGCCTCCGGCAAGATCACCGGCGCCTCCGGCCAGTCCTTCACCGCCGGCAAGCTCGGCAGCTACACCGTCGGCGCCGACGCCACCGTCCTGCTCGGCCCGCCCACCGTGTTCAGCTCGGCCAACATCAGCAACTTCAACTTCTAGGCAGAACGAGACGTGGCCGGCGCGCTGCCGACAGGCCACTGACCCGAGGCCATGGTGCCATCGCCGTCGCCCGACCAGGCGCGCGATGGCGCCATTGGCCCCGCGGTCCCATGACGGCAGTGGCGCCCGCGGGGCGCCCTGACGCCATGGCCGCCACCGGCGTGAACGCCCGCTGGCAGGCGGAGATGGCCGGCTTCTTCGCCGCCGAGGGCCCGCCTGACCAGGACTTCCAGCGGCTCGCCGAGATCTTCCACCTTGACTTACTCACAGGAGATGACCCCCCATGCGTGACCTGACCGCGGTCAAGGACGCTCTCAAGAACCACCAGATCGAATTGCCGTCGTGGGCGTTCGGCAACAGCGGGACCCGGTTCAAGGTGTTCGGCCAGCCGGGCGTGCCAAGGAACGCGTTCGAGAAGGCCGCCGACGCCGCCCAGGTGCACAAGCACACCGGCGTCGCGCCCAGCATGGCCGTGCACATCCCGTGGGACAAGGTCGACGACTACGCCCAGCTGGCCTCGCACGCACGGGACCTGGGCATCCGCGTCGGGACCGTCAACTCCAACGTCTTCCAGGACGACGACTACAAGCTCGGCAGCGTTTGCAACCCCGACCCGAGGGTGCGCGAGAAGGCGCTCGCGCACCTGCTCGAGTGCGTCGACATCATGGACGCCACCGGCTCGCGGGACCTGAAGCTCTGGTTCGCCGACGGCACCAACTATCCCGGCCAGGACGACATCTCCGCTCGCCAGGACCGGCTCGCCGAGGCGCTGGCGGCCGTTTACCTGCGGCTCGGGCCGGATCAGCGGATGCTGCTTGAGTACAAGCTGTTCGAGCCGTCGTTCTACACCACCGACGTACCCGACTGGGGCACCGCCCTGGTGCAGTGCCAGGCCCTCGGACCCAAGGCGATGGTCGTGGTCGACACCGGGCACCACGCGCCCGGGGTGAACATCGAGTTCATCGTGGCGATGCTGCTGCGGGCGGGCAAGCTCGGCGGGTTCGACTTCAACAGCCGGTTCTACGCCGACGATGACCTGATGGCCGGCGCGGCGGACCCGTTCCAGCTGTTCCGGATCATGGTCGAGGTCGCCAGGAAGCAGGCGCTTGCCCCGTCGGGCGGGGTGGCCTTCATGCTCGACCAGTGCCACAACATCGAGCCCAGGATCCCCGGCCAGATCCGCTCGGTCATGAACGTGCAGGAGTCCATCGCCAAGGCGCTGCTCGTCGACGGGGAGGCGCTGGCCAGCGCGCAGCGGGCGGGGGACGTGCTCGAGGCGAACGCCATCGTGATGGACGCCTACAACACCGACGTCCGCCCGCTGCTTGCCGACCTGCGCGAGGAGCAGGGCCTGCCGCGCGACCCCTACCGCGCCTACCTGGCGTCCGGGTACGGGGAGCGGATCATCGCCGAGCGAGTCGGCGGCACCGCCGCCGGATGGGGAGCCTGACGTGACCGTCAACGAGGCCGTCGCGGCGCTGCTGGCCCGCAGCAACCGCCTGGGCGCTGACCCGCGCAACACCAACTACGCCGGCGGCAACGCCTCGGCCAAGGGCACCCAGACCGACCCTGTCACCGGCAAGCCCGCCAGCCTGATGTGGGTGAAGGGCTCCGGCGGCGACCTCGGCACGCTCACCGAGGCGGGCCTGGCCGTGCTCCGGCTGGATGCCCTGCGCGCCCTGGCCAGCGTCTACCCCGGCGTCGACCGCGAGGACGAGATGGTCGCCGCGTTCGACTTCTGCGCCTTCGGCAAGGGCGGCGCGGCACCGTCGATCGACACCGCGATGCACGGCCTGGTCGAAGCGCCGCACGTCGACCACCTGCACCCGGACTCAGGGATCGCCCTCGCCACGGCCGCCGACGGGCCGAAGCTGACCGCGCAGTGCTTCGGCGAGCGCGTCGCCTGGGTGCCCTGGCGGCGGCCCGGGTTCCAGCTTGGCCTGGACATCGCCGCCATCAGGCGGGAGCACCCGCGGGCGATCGGGGTCATCCTCGGCGGTCATGGCATCACCGCCTGGGGCGACACGAGCGATGAGTGCGAGGCCCACTCGCTGGAGATCATCGCCACCGCGCAGCGGTTCATCGACGAGCGGGGCATCGGCGACCCGTTCGGCCGGGCCGTCCACGAGATCCTCCCGCAGGCCGAGCGCCGGTCCCTGGCGGCGGCCCTCGCACCGGTCGTCCGCGGCCTGGCCTCAACCGACAGGCCGCAACTCGGCCACTTCACCGACCACCCGGCGGTGCTTGAGTTCACGGTGAGCGAGAAGCTCGAGGAGCTGGCCGCGCTGGGGACCTCTTGCCCGGACCACTTCCTGCGGACCAAGGTCCGGCCGCTGGTGCTCGACCTGCCGCCGGACGCCCCGCTTGAGGACTGCGTCACGCGCCTGCGCGAGCTGCATCAGGCCTACCGGGCGGACTACCAGGCCTACTACGAGCGGTACGCCACCGGCGACTCACCGCCGATGCGGGGCGCGGACCCGGCGATCGTGCTCCTGCCCGGGGTGGGCATGTTCAGCTTCGGGGCAGACAAGCAGACCGCGCGGGTTGCGGGGGAGTTCTACCTCAACGCGATCAACGTCATGCGCGGGGCGGAGGCCATCTCGGCCTACGCGCCGATCCCGGAGAGCGAGAAGTTCCGCATCGAGTACTGGGACCTCGAGGAGGCCAAGCTGCGGCGGCGGCCCAAGCCCAGGCCGCTGGCCGGGCGGATCGCCCTGGTGACCGGCGGCGGCTCAGGCATCGGCCGGGCGACCGCCCAGCGCCTCGCGGCCGAGGGCGCCTGCGTGGTGGTCGCCGACCGGGACGCCGGGTCGGCCTCGGCGGTCGCCCGCGGCATCGGGTCGGCCGACATCGCGGTGGCGGTGACGGCCGACGTGACGAGCGAGGCGGACGTGGCCGAGGCGGTCAAGGCGGCCGCACTGGCCTTCGGCGGCGTTGACCTGGTCGTCAACAACGCGGGACTGTCGGTGTCCAAGTCACTGACCGAGACGACGGCTGCCGACTGGGACCTCATGCACGACGTCATGGCCCGCGGCTCGTTCCTGGTGTCCCGCGAGGCGGCGAAGGCCATGATCGCCCAGGGCATGGGCGGCGACATCGTCTACATCGCCAGCAAGAACGCCGTCTTCGCCGGGCCGTCCAACGTCGCCTACGGCGCGGCCAAGGCCGATCAGGCGCACCAGGTCCGGTTGCTGGCCGCCGAGCTCGGCGGCCATGGAATCAGGGTCAACGGCATCAACCCCGACGGGGTGGTGCGCGGCTCGGGGATCTTCGCCGGCGGCTGGGGGGCGCAGCGCGCCGCCGTCTACGGCGTGCCCGAGTCCGAGCTCGGGGCGTTCTACGCCCAGCGCACCCTGCTGAAGCGGGAGGTGCTCCCAGAGCACATCGCCGCCGCCGTGTTCACGCTGTGCGGGCCGGACCTGCCGCTTACCACTGGCCTGCTCATCCCCGTCGACGCGGGAGTGGCCGCCGCGTTCCTGCGATGACGATGGAGGCATCAGCCATGATGGCGCAGTCCGGTGGCTGGACCCAGGTGGTCGCCTGGGTGGCCCGCCGGGGACTGGCTTGACCAGGTCAGCTGCCGTCGCCGCCGTTGACCTCGGGGCGTCAGGAGGGCGGGTGATCGCGGCCAGGGTGTCCGGCTCGCGGGTGGAACTGCACGAGGTGTGCCGGTTCCCCAACGAGCCGGTGCTGGCCGGCGGCACCCTGCACTGGGACATCCTGCGGCTGCACGCCTGCGTCGTGTCCGGGCTGTCGGCCGCTGCCGCCTCGTTCCCGCTGGCCAGCGCGGGCATCGACGCCTGGGGGTGCGACTATGGCCTGCTCGACGCCAGCGGGGCGCTACTCGGCAACCCGGTGCACTACCGCGATGCCCGCACCGACTCGGTGACGCCCTCCGTTCCCTTCCCCGAGCTCTACCGGGCGACGGGCATCCAGCACCTGCCGTTCAACACGATCTACCAGCTCGCGGCGGCCAGCGGGACCCCGATGCTCGCCGCCGCCCGTACCCTGCTGCTCGTCCCCGACCTGCTCGCGTACTGGCTGACTGGCGCGATCGGGGCCGAGGTGACCAACGCGTCCACCACGGCCCTGCTCGACGTCGCGACGCGGCAGTGGGCCACCGGCGTGATGGAGCGGGCCGGCATCAGCGCGTCGCTGTTCCCGCCGATCTGGCGGCCCGGCGACACGATCGGCCCGGTCCTTGGGGTCGGTGCCGCGCCGCCCGTGGCCGGCCCTGACCGGGCTGGCGCCGGGCCGGGGCTGGCGCCGCCCGGCCGCCTGCCGCTCATCGCGGTCGGGTCGCACGACACGGCGTCCGCCGTCGTCGCGGTGCCGGCCGCCGGCCCGCACTTCGCCTATATCTCCTCGGGCACCTGGTCGCTGGTTGGCATGGAGCTGCCCGCCCCGGTGCTGAGCGAGGCCAGCAGGGTGGCGAACTTCACCAACGAGGCGGGCATCGACGGCACCGTCCGGTACCTGCGCAACGTGACTGGCCTGTGGCTGCTGCAAGAATGCGTCCGCCACTGGGGGCTGCCCGACCTGGAGCCACTGCTCGCGGGGGCGGCGACCGCGGCCAGGCTCCGCTTCGTCGTCGACGCCGATGACCCGGTCTTCCTGCCGCCGGGCGACATGCCCGGCCGCATCGCGGCCTGGCTGTCGGCGCGGGGGCTGCCCGTCCCGGCATCGCGGGAGGAGACGGTACGGTGCGTGCTCGACAGCCTCGCGCTGGCTTACCGGCGGGCGGTGCTGGCGGCTCAGGAACTGTCCGGGCGGCACGCCGAGGTGGTGCACATCGTGGGCGGCGGCGCGCGCAACAAGCTGCTGTGCCAGCTGACCGCCGAGGCCACCGGCCTGCCGGTGATCGCCGGGCCGGCCGAGGCGACCGCGCTGGGCAACGTCCTGGTCCAGGCGCGGGCGCTCGGCGTGGCACCGGGGGACCTGGCGGGGATGCGCGCGCTGGCCCGCGAGTCGGCCGGCTTGCGGACCTACGCCCCAGCGGGGGACGGTGCCTCCTGGGCGGCCGCGGAGCGCCGCCTGCGCTGATCACCAGCCCGAACCTGCTCGACCTGATGCCGCGGGCGCGGTGCTCGTCTCGCCATGGCAGCCTGCGGCGCGCTCAGCCCCGTGTCCGGCACCTCGCAGGTACAGTTGGCGGGAAACAGGCGCGGGTGCCCTGGACGCGAGCAGAGACGAGCATCCGGGTCCTGCGCTGGCCAGATGAGGCGAGAGCTGGGCTGGGAGGCACCGGATGACAAGGCCGACGCTGCCCTCCGGGCCGCCTGATGACTTCCCTGAGCGTGGCGGCAGCGGGCGTCACCGGCGCGTCCCTCAGCCTCCCGGCGGGCTGCGTCAGGGCGACGGTGACGGCCCGCCCGGACGCCACCGGGGCCGGCCCGCCGACTGGAACGGGCGGCCCCAGCCGACGTTCACGCCGCGCGAGGGCTACGCGCTCCCGCCGGAGGCCGGGCGCCAGGCCGCCTACTCCCAGCCGACGACGGCGTTCTTCGCGCCCGCCGGGTACCCGCAGCCGTCGTTCACCCCCTACCCGTACGGCGAGGCGCCGCCGCGCCGCGGGCAGCAGCGCCCGGGAGAACCGGACGGGCACCCGCCGCGGGGCAGGCCCGGTGCCCCAGGCTCACCGGAGCCCGGTGGCGTCACGGGCACGGGCCCGCGCCGGGGCGTCGAGACCCAGCCGAACCTGGCCCGGTCGAGCAGGGCGATGGCGCTCGGCACGATCGCCTCCCGGGGCACCGGCTTCCTGCGCACGCTCCTGCTCGCGGTCGCCCTCGGTTCCAGTCACCTCTCCGACGCGTACAACGTCTCCAACACGCTGCCGAACACCGTCCTGTACCTGATGCTCGGCGGCATCTTCACCAGCGTGGTGGTCCCGCTGCTCGTCCGGGCGGCCAAGGACCACCCGGACAAGGGCGAGGCGTACGCCGAGCGGATCTTCACGCTCGGTGCCATCGCGCTGCTGATCGTCACGGCCGTCGCCATGGCGCTCTCCGTCCCGATCGTTGACCTCTACCTGCCCGGCGTCGCCGGTTCCGAGCACCGGGTGGCGGTGATCTTCGCCTACTTCTTCATCCCGCAGGTCTTCTTCTACGGGATGGACTCGCTGCTCGGCGCGATCTTGAACACCAAGGGCCGGTTCGGGGCCAACATGTGGACGCCGGTCATCAACAACGTCGTGGTGATCGCGGTCTTCGGCCTGTTCCTCGCGGTCGAGGGAACGAACAGGACGCCATCGAACGTCAGTTCCCTCGGCATCAACCTCCTGGGCCTGGGCACCACGCTCGGGATCGTGATCCAGTCGATCGCCCTGTTCCCGATCGTGAAGCGCGCCGGGTTCAGCTTCCGGCTGCGGTTCGACTTCCGGCGTTCTGAGGTCAGCGAGATCGGCGGGATGGCCGGCTGGATGCTCGGCTACGTGGTCTCGCAGTTCGTGGCCAACCTCGTCCTCACGATGGTCGCGAACATAGCGTCAAGCCGCCACGGTGCGACGAGCGGCACCGGGTACTCCGCCTTCATCTACGCGAACCAGCTGTTCCAGATGCCGTACGCGATCGTCGGCATCTCGGTGATCAGCGCGCTGCTGCCGCGGATGAGCGGCCACGCGAGCGACCGGCAGTACTGGCTGGTCCGCGAGGACTTCTCCAAGGGCGTGCGGCTCGCGTCGGTGATCGTCGTGCCCGCCGCGGTGTTCCTCGGCATCCTCGGCGCGCCGATCTGCGAGCTGCTGTTCGCGCACGGCAGCCTGTCCGTTGGCCAGGCGCGCTACGTCGGCGAGGTGTTCGGCATGCTGTCCCTCGGACTGGTGCCGTTCATGGTGACCCAGCTTCAGCTCCGGGTGTTCTACTCGTTCCACGACAACCGGACTCCTGGGGTCATCGGGCTCGTGATGCTGGCGGTGGGGGCAATCGGCGATGTCGTCGCGCTGAATGTGCTTCCGCCGTCGCAGGTCGTCATCGGCCTCGGTGCCGTGTACGGCCTGGTCACAGTGGTCGGCGCGGGGATCGCCTGGCCGCTGCTGCTGCGCCACGTGGGCAGCCTGGACAGCTGGCGGATCACCCGCAGCCTGGTCCGGATGGTCGCGGCGACAGTCCCCGGCCTGTTGTGGGTCCTTGTGGTGATGGCCGTCGCCGGCTCGGCCCTTCGCCAGGGAACCTTCTACGGCCTCGCGAGCGTCATCATCGGTGGCGGGGGCGCGGTGCTGCTGTACGCGTTGTGCGCGCGCATGCTCCGCATCGACGAATTCCGGGTGCTGATGCGCACTATGACGCGGCGCCTGGCCTAGCGCTGCCGCGATCGCACCGCGGAATCGGCGACAAGAATCCTCGCGCCGGCCCGGCCAGGACCGGCTCCGTCCTGCCGCCAGCGCGGCCCATGTGGGTAACGTACGGTGTACATAGCTTGCGCTCCAGCTGGCCCTGCGCTAGGTTAAACATACAGATCGGTGTACATAGGATCAAGGACGGGACACCTCATGAGCAGCGTCACCATCATCGGAACCGGGAACATGGCCGGCACCATCGGCAAGCTGGCAGTGGCGGGGGGCAACACCGTCGAGGTCATGGGCCGCGATCAGTCCAAGGCCGCTGGCCTGGCCAAGGCTCTCGGCGGCAGCGCCACGACGGGACAGTGGGGCGCCGTGCCGGCCGGGGACATCGTCATCGTGGCCGTGCTGTACGACAGCGTCGTTCCGATCGTCGCCCAGTACGGCGACGCCCTCGCGGGCAAGGTCATCATCGACATCAGCAACCCGTTCAATTCCGCGGCCGACGGGCTGGCCATCAGCCAGGACACCTCGATCGCGCAGGAAGCCGCCAAGGCCGCCCCGGCCAGCGCCAGCGTGTTCAAGGCCTTCAACACCATCTTCCGGCATGTCCTGGAGAATGGCCGGCCGCTCAGCGTCTTCATCGCGGGCGACAATGCGCAGGCCAAGGCGGATGTGGCGGCGTTCATCGAGAGCCTCGGGCTGCGCCCGCTTGACGTCGGCGACCTGGCAATGGCGCACTGGCTGGAAGCGGCGAGCCTGGTCGAGATGGGCCTGGCCCGCCACGGGGTGGGGCACTGGGACCTCGCCCTCGGCGTCAGCGAATTTAACGGCTGAGTCGCCCCAGGCGGCCGGCCGCCGCGCCGCTTCCGCCCGCGGAACCAGGCAAGTTCGCAGCCACCGGCAACAGGCTCACCGGCACGACACCGTGCCGGTGCGCCTGTTATCGCTGGGCGGTCGCGGGGATGGCGTTGTCGATGAGGACGGCGGCGATGGCGGCGGCGGTGGGGAAGGACTCGCTGTTCAGGACTCGGGTGCGAGCCGAGGCGCCATCGAGGAGCAGCGCCAGCTGCTCGCCGAGCTGCTCGGGGTTGGCGGCGCCGGCTTCGCGTGCGGTCTCGGCGAGCCGCGCGGCGATGGCTTGCTTGTAGTCCCGTGCGTACTGGCTTGCAGGGTGCTCAGGGTCGTGGAGCTCGACGGCCGCCGCGATGTAGGGGCACATGGGCGTGATGTCCTGTGTCCCGGTCGCTGGCACCTCGAAGGCAGCGAGGAGTCGCTCGCGGGGCGTCAGGTCGGTGCGGTCGAACACCACCGGCATGACGTCAGGATCGAACCGGCGCAGGTACTCGGCGACGAGCTCGTCCTTGCCGGTGAAGTGCTGGTAGGCCGTGCGCTTCGACACCTGGGCCGCCGCGCACAGCTGGTCCATGCCGGTGCGGTTGATGCCCTGCTCGCGGAACAGCTGCTGCGACGCGAGCAGGATGCGCTCGCGCGCGCCCCGGCCGCGGCGCCGGCCTTGCGGGCCCTTCTCCAACTCCGTCATGCCCCTAGCATAGCTCAGTTCGGTACCGCTCGGTATACATAGCTTGCGCTCCGGCCGGCCGGCCGCTAGTGTAAGGATACAGATCGGTGTACATAACACTGGCTGTCCGGCTATCCGTCAATTCAAGGGAGTGACCATGGGAAAGCTCGATGGCAAGGTAGCGGTGATCACGGGCGGATCAACCGGCATGGGCCTGGCGGGCGCCAGGCTGTTCGTAGACGAGGGAGCGCACGTCTTCATCACCGGGCGGCGGCAGGAAGCGCTGGACGAGGCGGTCAGGGCGATCGGCAGGAACGTGACCGCCGTGCAAGGCGATGCGGCCAGCCTGGACGATCTGGACCGCTTGTACGACATGGTCAAGAAGGAGAAGGGCGCGATCGACGTGCTGTGGGCAAGCGCAGGGATGGGCGAGCAGGGCAAGCTCGGCGAGATCACCGAGGAGCACTTCGACGCCGCCTTCTGGCTGAACGCGCGGGGCACGCTGTTCACGGTGCAGAAGGCATTGCCGCTGCTCAGCGACGGCGGCTCGATCTTCATGACCGGGTCGAACGCCTCACTGAGGGGCTTCCCCGGCTGGAGCGTGTACGCGGGAAGCAAGGCCGTGCAGCAGGCATGGGCGCGGGTGTGGCTGGCCGAGCTGAAGGACAGGCGGATCCGGGTGAACGTGCTCACCCCCGGCCAGGTCGCCACGGCGAAGCAGGAGGAGGTGTTCGACGAGGCGACCAAGCAGGCCTTCGAGTCCCTGATCCCGCGGGGAAAGATGGGCCGCCCCGAGGAGATCGCGACGGTCGCGCTGTTCCTCGCCTCGGACGAGTCAAGCTACGTGAACGGGATGGAGCTGGTGGCCGACGGCGGCACCACGGTGGTCTGAGCGGGCCAGGGCGCCGAGGTGCCAAGCGGTCTACGAGCGGAAGGACCTCTTGATCTGGGCGTCTTTGAAAGGTTTCAACGGCAGGGCCGACGTTGCTTAGCCGCGGTGAGCAGTGACATGCCGTAGCCAAGGGTGACGCAGACGCGGACAGCCAGTGAGATAACCATCAATTCGTGCCCTCAGCCTAGGCGCGGATTTGACGCGGCGTCGATACCATGGGTACCGATCGGCGCGCCTGGTTTGACACGTTCCAACCGCAGCCGAGACTGCAGCTCGGCCCACGGAAGAACGGGTGAACGTGCCTGTCAGCATCAAGGAGGTCGCCGCGCGCGCGGGAGTGTCCGTCGCGACGGTGTCCAATGTCCTGAACCGGCCGGAGATCGTGGCCCAGGCGACGCGCGACCGGGTCAACGCGGCCATCAGGGAGCTGGGCTTCGTCCGCAACGAGTCGGCCCGCCAGCTTCGGGCCGGGCGCAGCCGCACGATTGGCCTCGTGGTGCTGGACGTGGCCAACCCGTTCTTCACCGACCTGGCGCGCGGCGTGGAGGACGAGGCGAGCAAGGCCGGCCTGGCCGTCATCTTGTGCAACAGCGACGACCAGGAGCGCAAGGAGAAGCGCTACCTGGAACTGCTCGAGGAGCACCGGGTGCAGGGCGTGCTCATCACCCCCGTCGCCGGGGCCGGGGCACGGCTGACCCGCCTGCAAAAGCGGGGCACGCCCGTAGTGCTCGTGGACAGCCGCTCCGCCTCCCGCGGCCAGTGCTCCGTTGCCGTCGACGACGTCCTCGGCGGTGACCTGGCGGTTTCCCACCTGCTTGCCAGCGGCCACGAGGACATCGCCTACATCAGCGGCCCGCCGGCCATCCGCCAGGTGGCCGACCGGCACGAGGGCGCACTGCGGGCGCTGGCCCGGATCGGCCGCGGCCCGCAGAGCCTGCGCGTGATCGACGCGGGCTCGCTCAACGTCGCGGCCGGCCAGAAGGCGGGGGCCGAGATCGCGGCGCTGCCCGCGGGCGAGCGGCCGAGCGCCGTGTGCTGCAGCAATGACCTCATCGCCCTGGGGTTCCTCCAGGAGATGACCCGCAACCGGATCCGGGTCCCCGAGGACATCTCGATCGTCGGCTACGACGACATCGACTTCGCGGCGGCGGCCGCCGTCCCGCTCACCTCGGTCCGCCAGCCGCGGCAGCAGCTTGGCCGCAGCGCCGCCAGGATGCTCATCGAGGAGTCCGCCGAGGGGGAGTCGCACCAGCACCGCCAGGTCATCTTCGAGCCGGAGCTGGTCGTCCGCCAGTCCACCGGGTAGGGCCGTGGCGCGAGCTTCTAGCCAGCGACGAGGATGTGCAGCTGGCGGGGGCCGTGCACGCCTTCCACCCGGATCAGCTCGATGTCGCTGGTCGCCGATGGCCCGGAGATGAAGGTCAGCGGGCGGGAAGGTCGCAGCCGCTCCAGCGCGTCGGGAAGGTCGGCCGCGACCTGGCCGGCTCGCACCACCGCCAGGTGGAAGTCCGGTAGCAGGGTAAGCGCCCGGCGGCCCTGCCCGGCGCCGTGGTCAAGCACCACCGTGCCGGTCTCAGCGATGGCGACCGCGCAGCCGGTCAGGACGGCGGGCACCTGGTCCAGCTGGGCGTGCGACAGCGGCGGGTCGTCCCTGAGCACGTCGGTGCCCGCGGTCAGGCCGGCCAGCCACTCGTCCGGCACCCCGCCGGGGGCGAGCACGGCCCGCCGGGGCAGGGCCGCGATCACGTCGCCGACCGCTGCGGCGATCTCGTCCTCCTGGACGCGCCTGACCACCGCCCGGTAGTCGGCGGCCCGCTCGGCGAACAGCGCGACGAGGTCGGTCCCGCCCGGATCGTGATGCGACCGCAGGTAGCCGCGGTGGATCGCCGCGTACGCCTCATCGGCAGCAGTGGCCCCGCAGCCCCCGCTGGCGGCACGGATGCGGGCCAGGACGTCCTCGCGCGCGCTGGCCGCGTCCCTCGCCTCGCTCACGGCCTGCCCCCGCCCGGCTGGCTTCCCGCCGCGTCGCCGCTCGCCGCCTGCCCCCGGGTGCGCGCCCACCAGGATCGGAACGATTCCTCCGGCGGTTGCGGCGCGTCCCGCGTGTCGGTCCAGGCCGACAGCGGTGGCGGCAGCCGGCGGATGCGGCCCCTGCGCCCGATGAGCCGGCGTCCGGCGGTCGCGGCCCGCTGGGCGGCGGCCAGTAGCCTGGGCGAGCCGAGGACCGTCGCCGCAGCGGAGAAGGCGGCCCGTTCTGCCCGGTGCTTCGGCGACCGCGAGCGCAGGTAGACCAGGGCCTCGGGGATGTTGATCGCGACCGGGCAGACCTCGTAGCAGGCCCCGCACAACGACGAGGCGAACGGCAGCGACGCGTCCACCGGGCTGCCGGCCCCGCGCAGCTGCGGGGAGATGATCGCCCCGATCGGGCCAGGGTAGGGGGAGCCGTAGGCGTGGCCGCCGGCCCGCTCGTAGACCGGGCACACGTTCAGGCAGGCAGAGCAGCGGATGCAGCGCAGCGCCTGCCGGCCGGTCCGGTCGGCCAGCGTCGCCGTGCGGCCGTTGTCGATCAGCACGACGTGCACGTCCTGCGGGCCGTCGCCCGGGGCCGCGCCGGACCAGATGGTCGTGTACGGGTTCATCCGCTCGGCCGTCGAGCTGCGCGGCAGCAGGGCGAGGAAGACCTCCAGGTCCCGCCACGACGGCAGGATCTTCTCGATGCCCACCACGGAGATCAGGGTCTGCGGCAGGGTCAGGCACATCCGGCCGTTGCCCTCGGACTCGACGACAACCAGCGAGCCCGTGTCGGCGATGGCGAAGTTCGCACCGGAGATGCCCACCGTGGCGGTCAGGAAGCGGTCCCGCAGGTGCTTGCGCGCGGTGGCGGCCAGCTCCGGCGGGTCGTCAGTCAGGCCAGCTGGCACCCCGGGCATCTCGCGGCGGAAGATCTCCCGGATCTCCGAGCGGTTCTTGTGGATGGCCGGGACGAGGATGTGGCTGGGACGGTCGTGGCCGAGCTGGACGATGAGCTCGGCGAGGTCGGTCTCTGTCACCCTGATGCCGACCTCGGCCAGCGCCTCGTTGAGGCCAGTCTCCTGGGTGGCCATCGACTTGACCTTGACCGCCGTGTCGGTGCCGGCCTGCCAGACAAGCCGGCGGACGATCGCGTTCGCCTCCGCCGCGTCGCGGGCCCAGTGGACGTGGCCGCCGGCCCGGGTGACGTTCTCCTCGAACCGCGTCAGGTACGTGTCCAGGTGGGCCAGGGCATGGTCCTTGATCGCCTTCGCGGCCGCCCGCAGCTCCTGGAAGTCGCCGAGCTCGTCGATGACGCCCGCCCGCTTGACCCGGATGGCCGTCGTGGCATGGGTGAGGTTGCGCCTTAGCTGCGAGTCGGCGACAGCCTTCCTGGCGGCGTCGGGGAACGCCGGCATGCCCAGGTAGGTGGGCATGCTCCCGGGCGGCGGGCCAGCCGGGAGGCCCGGCGCGGCGTGCGTGGTCATCGGCTGGCTCCGGCGGTGGTGTCGCTCGTGGCGGCGAGGATCTGGGCGAGGTGCATGACCCTGACCCCGGTGCGCATCCGGGACAGGGCACCGCCGATGTGCATGAGGCACGAGTCGTCGCCCGCGCACAGCACCTCGGCTCCGGTCTGGCGGACGGCGGCGACCTTGTCCGTGCACATGGCGGCGGACACGTCCGCGTTCTTGACCGCGAACGTCCCGCCGAACCCGCAGCAGGTCGCGGCGTCCGGCAGGTCGACAAGATCGATGCCTCGCACCTGCCTCAGCAGCCGGTACGGGGCCTGGCCAACGTGCATCATCCGCAGTGAGTGACAGGTCGGATGGTAGGTGACCCGGTGCGGGAAGCGGGCCCCGACGTCATCGACGCCGAGCACGTCCACGAGGAAGGTAGCCAGGTCGTGGACGCGGGGGACGAGCGCCGCCACCGCGCCGGCCAGCGCCGGGTCCGGCTCGGCAAGCACCGGGTAGTACTCGCGGATCATCGCGGCGCACGAGGCGGACGGCGTGACGATCGCCTCGTAGTCGCCCAATGCCCGGGCGAAGCCGGGAACCATGGCGGCGGCCTCCCGCCGGTAGCCGGTATTGAAGTGCATCTGCCCGCAGCACGCCTGGCTCGCGGGGAACTCCACCTGGTGCCCGAGCCGCTCGAGCACGGTGACCACGGCCTTGCCGGTCTCCGGGAACAGCGTGTCGGTCAGGCACGTGACGAACAGGCCGATCCGCATGATCGGCACGCTAGCACCTGTCGGGCGCGGGCGGCAGGGGCGGGCACGCCGTTGACGCAACCGCACGCAACCGGACGCTACCGCGCCGTTCAGGGCAGCAGCAGGTGCACGTCGCCGAACTCGTGCCACAGGTAACCCTGAGCGAGCGCCTGGTCATAGCAGCGGGCCAGCAGGTCGTCGCGGTGGAAGGCGGCTAGCATCCGCAGGTGCGACGAGCGTGGCTCGTGCATCCCGGTCAGCAGCCCGTCCACGACCCGCACCCCGGTGTCCGTGGTCACGACGTGGCTCGTCCAGCCGGCCCGCGGGGCCACCGTGGCGGCAGGCAGCCCGGACCGCGGCGGCGGGGCGGGCGTCCCGGGTGGCGGGAAGCCGGCCACGGCGGACTCCAGCGCCCGGACCACCGTCGTCCCGGCCGCGATCACCCGGCCGCCACATTGGCGGGTCAGGTTCACCAGCCGTGCCGTCGCGGGAGGGACCTCGAACCACTCGGGGTACGGCTCCTCGCCCGCCTCCAGCGACGACACGCCGCAGTGCAGCGTGACCGGGGCGATCGCCACCCCGCGCGCCACCAGCTCCGTGACGAGCCCGGGGGTGAACGGCCGGGCCGCGCTGGGCATCTCCGCGCTGCCCGGGGCCGTGCCGAACACCGTCTGGTAGGCGGCCAGCGGCCACTGGCCGTCGGCGGCATAGCCGTACCGGATGGGGAACCCGTGCCGCAGCAGGTACGGCACCACCGCCACCGACGCGCGCACCTGCCACAGCCGCGCCCCGGCCGGGCGAAGGACGCGCAGCGAGGCCCGGCCGGGCAGGCCGATGACCTGCCCGGCCGCCACGGTCGCGCGCGGGATGCTCGCCTTCCCCGCAGGCTGCCGGAACTCGGCCAGCCACGCCCCGTCCGGTAGCTGGCCGGAGAAGTGCACCTCAATGCCGTCCGTGCGGACCGCGGCCGGGAGCGTTCTGGACGTGTTCACTACGAGCAGGTCGCCCGGCAGCAGCGCGGACGGCAACTCGGTGAACCGGTGGTGCGTCACCGTCTGGGCCCGTTGCCTGCTCACCATCAGCCGCACGGCGTCGCGGGGCAGGCCGCGTGCCTCTGCTGGCTCGCGTGCCTCTGCCGCGGCAGGCAGGTCGAAGTTCACAGCAGCTCCCCGATCCGGTAGCGGCCGCTCGGCAGCCGCTGCGTGATCAGCTTGATGAATCCAGGCACGACCGCCTCGGGCTGCGGGCGATCGGAGACGTCCTCGCCGGGGAACGCGGCCTGGTGCATGTCCGTGCGCAGGTCTCCCGGGTCGGCCCACCACACCCGCAGCGACGGCTCCTCGGCCGCCAGCACCGCCGACGCCTGCTCGAGCGCGGCCTTGGTGGCGCCGTAGCCGCCCCAGCCCGCGTAGGGCTCGACGGCGGCGTCCGAGGTGACGTTCAGCACCGCGCCACCGCGGGTGCGCAGCGCCGGGAGCAGCAGCTGGACCAGCGCCAGCGGCGCGACCACGTTGGCCTCGAACGCGTCCCGCAGCGCGTCGAGCGGGTAGTCGGCCAGCGCGGGCAGGGGAGCGGCACCCAGCGTGCCCGCGTTGTTGACCAGCAGGTCCAGGCGGCCGGCCGTGGCCTGGGCCAGCGCGGCGCGGTGCCCGGGGTCGGTGATGTCGCCCGCGATCACGCTCGCGTCCAGGCCCGCCAGCGCGGCGGCGAGCGCACCGTGGTCTCGCGCGTCCGTGATCAGCTGGTACCCCGCCGCCGCCAGCCCGTGCGCTAGCGCGCGCCCCAGCCCGCGGGACGCGCCAGTTATCAGTGCCTTTCGCTCTTCCATGACCACGAACCTACGTTTGCGTCCCTCGGCGCCGCATCGGCCGCCCGGCGCGCCGGGCCTAGTCCGATGGTCGGAAGACCATCGGACTAGGCCCGGCCCTTGGCTGCTCGGGGTACCGTGAGCCTTATGGAGGGCTGCCTGGACGAGTTGTCGCTGGTGAGCCGGGCCGTGCTCGCCGTCTCCCGGCAGATGCCAGTACGCCAGGTGCTCCAGGTGATCGTCGATTCCGCCCGGACGCTGGCCGGGGCCAGGTACGCCGCGCTCGGCGTTCCCGATGAGCGCGGTTCCTTCGGTGAGTTCGTCGTGTCCGGGCTGACGGGGCCGCAGCAGCGGGCGATAGGGCCGCTGCCCCGGCAGCACGGGATGCTGGCGGAGCTGCTGCGTGGCGCCGCGGCGGAGCGGCTGCCCGACATCACCGCTGATCCGAGGTTCGGTGGCTGGCTGCCCCGGGCGCATCCGCCGATGGGCGCCTTCATCGGCGTGCCCGTCGCGCGCGGGGAAGAGGTGCTTGGCATCATCTTCGCGGCCAACAAGGCCACGGGCGGCGAGTTCACCCCCCGCGACGAGGAACTGCTCGCCCTGTTCGCGGCGCACGCCGCGATCGCGCTGACCAACGCCCGGCTGCACGAGGACAGCCGGGAGCTGTCCGCGGCCGAGGAGCGGGCGCGGCTGGCCCGCGAGCTGCACGACGCCGTCTCCCAGAAGCTGTTCTCCGTCAGGGCGCAGGCCCGCGCCGCCGCGATCCTGGCCGAGCGCGACCCGGGGCGGGCCGCCCTGGCCATGTCCGCGGTGTGCGACCTGGCCGGTGCGGCGCAGGCCGAGCTGCGCGCGGTCATCGAGGGACTGGCCCCGCCCGCCCTGGACGGCCTGGTCGTGTCACTGCGGCGGTACGCCGACCTGGCCGGCCGGGCGCACGGGACGGGCGTGACGGTGACCGGCCACTCGGTGCCTGTCCTGGACCAGGCGACGGAGGCCGCCTTGTACCGGGTGGCCCAGGAGGCGCTGCACAACGCGCTGCGGCACTCGGGCGCCACGCGCGTGACGATCTCGGTATCGGGGGCATCAAGGGGGATCGTGCTCGAGGTGTCCGACGACGGGTCGGGGTTCGATCCGGCGTCGGCCGCGGGCAAGGGGCTGGGCCTGGCATCGATGCGGGAGCGGGCCATGGCCGCCGGGGGCACGGTCACGGTGGCCTCGGCGCGGGGAAAGGGGACCACGATCCGGCTTGAGGCCCCGGTGCGCCCGCGATGATACGAGTGCTGATCGTCGACGATCATCCCGTGGTCAGGCAGGGACTGGTCGCGCTGCTTTCCGTCCAGGACGACATCGCCGTGGCCGGGCAGGCGGGCGATGGCCCGGCGGCGATCTCGCTCGCCCGGTCGGTGTCGCCCGACGTGGTGCTGCTTGACCTCAAGCTGCCGGGCATGGACGGCCTGGCGGTGCTGGCGGAGCTGGCCGGCAGGCACCGGGTACTGGTGCTGACGAGCGCGACCGGCCCGCAGTGGGCGGACCGCGCGCTGCGGGAGGGCGCCGCGGGCGTGGTCTACAAGGACATCGACCCGGACGCGCTGGTGCGGGCGATCCGGACGGTGCACGACGGGAACGTCCTGCTCGCGGCGGACGCCGCGGCATCGCTGCGCGGGGGGCCAGCTGGCCGTGGCGGCTCGGTGGACGCGCTGACCCAGCGAGAGCGCGAGGTCCTCGAGCACATCACCGCGGGGCGCTCCAACCGCGAGATCGCCCGCGAGCTGCACCTGTCAGAGAAGACCGTCAAGGCGCACGTGAGCTCCGTGCTGGCTAAGCTCGGTGTCCAGGACCGCACCCAGGCCGCGGTCCTCGCCGTCCGCCACGGCACTACCTGATGAGCCCGTTAGGCTTGGGTGGTCTGCCTGACACGGTCATTGTCGTGCCAGGCCGCCGGCGATCAAGGCCTTGCGATGGAGGCGGGTTCCGTGGTCTTGCGGGTGACGACTCGCAACGCTCGCTTCCAGCAGTGGGAGGCGCTGCTTGGCAACCGCGGCAAGCGGCAGCGTAACCGCGAGTTCCTGGTCCAGGGGGTGCGCCCGATCACGATGGCCATCCGGTTCGGCTGGGGCATCCGCGAGCTCCTGGTGAACACGGACGTCCAGCTATCGGCCTGGGCGCGGGAGACCCTGGAATTGGCACGGGCCGGGCAGGTGGCCGTTTCCTGTGAGCTCATGGCGGAACTGGGCGGCAAGACGGAGGCCGTCCCCGAGCTGCTGGCCATCGTGGAGATGCCCGCCGATGACCTGAGCCGCATCCCGGCCGGCCAGCGGATGCTCACGGTCGTGTTCGACCGGCCGGCCACGCCGGGGAACATCGGGACGCTGATCAGGTCGGCGGACGCGTTCGGTGCGGATGGCGTCATCGTGACCGGCCACGCGGCTGATGTCTATGACCCGAAGGCGGTGCGCGCCAGCACGGGGTCGCTTTTCTCGGTGCCCGCCGTGCGCGTCGCCGCGCCACGCACCGTGCTTGACTGGGTCACGGGCCTGCGTGACCAGGGCGTCCCCGTCCAGGTGGTGGGGACCGATGAGCACGGGGACCTTGACGCGGCGAGCTATGACTTCACTCAGCCGACCCTGCTGCTGATCGGAAACGAGACCAGCGGCCTGAGCGCGGCCTGGCGGGAAGCCTGCGGCCACCTGCTGCGGATACCCATGGCCGTCGCCGCCGCCAGCTCGCTGAACGCGGCGACCGCCGCGTCGGTCATCTTGTATGAGTCCATCCGGCAGAAGACGGCCGTCGAGCACGCCTAGCCAGCTGGTGCCCCGACGTCAGCCCTGGTACTCGTCGTCGGTGACCGGCTCGGCCCACTGCGTGGCGCCGCCGCTTACGGCGAGGTGGACCATGTACGCCAGCGCAGGTATATAAACTGTTCTGCCCCCTTAGCGAGCGCGGCAGCAGACGGAGGAGCCGAGCATGAGCGACCAAGGCTGGAAGCCTGACATCCTGGGTGCCGGATACTCCAGGCTCGTCCTCGACCTTGGGACTGACCCGGACGGGGAAGGCGCGATCGAGGCCGTGCTCGTCCGCCGCGACCAGGTGCCAGGCGAAGCCGAGAATGACAAGGGCGTGGTCTTGTACGTCCACGGGTTCACGGACTACTTCTTCCAGACTGATCTCGCGGACTTCTTCGCCCGACGAGGCCTGCGGTTCTACGCGCTGGACCTGCGCAAGTGCGGCCGGGCGCGGAAGGCCGGGCAGACCGCGCACTACGTGTCGGACCTGGCGCTGTACGACGACGAGATGGGCCGCGCGCTGGCGATCATCGCCGAGGCGCACCCGGGTGCCCCGGTGATCCTCGCCGCGCACTCCACCGGGGGCCTGATCGTGCCGCTGTGGCTGCACCGCACCAAGGAAACGGCCCGCGGCGTCGTCGGCGTGGTGCTGAACAGCCCCTGGCTCGACCTGCAGGGAAGTAAGACGCTGCGGGGCCCGGTGACCCAGCTGCTGCGCGTGCTCGGCAAGGTGCGCCCGCTGGCGGTGATCCGGCTGCGCCCCGGCGTCTACGGGCAGACGCTGCACGTCAGCGGCACCGGCGAGTGGGACTTCGACCTGGATCTCAAGCCCCTGGTCGGCTTTCCCATAACGTTCGGCTGGCTCAACGCCATTCGCCGGGCGCAGGCCAGGCTGCACCGCGGGATCGAGACCGGGGTGCCGACCCTCGTGCTGCGCTCCACCCGGTCACTGTTCACCGCCACCTACAGCGAGGCCTGCGACCGCGCGGACCTGGTGCTTGACACCACCCAGATCGCGCAGTGGGCCAGCTCCCTCGGCCGCCAGGTCACCGACGCCCCCATCACCGATGCCCGCCACGACGTCTTCCTGTCCATCCCGCAGGCCCGCGCCAGCGCGTACGCGGCCCTGGACGACTGGCTCAGGCAGGCCAGCCTCGCCTGACCCGCCGGTGCGGTCGCGTGGCTTCCCCCCGGCGTCCTGCCGCTCACGGTGGAGGAGCACCTCGCTATCTTGCCTTGTGCGAGCCGGCCGGCAGCGAACGGGGAAATGATGCATGACCTTACGTCCGGGAATACCGTTCTCATCATCGGGGCGTCCCGTGGGCTGGGCCTCGCGATGGCCGCGGGATACGTGGCCCGCGGCTGGGCCGTGACGGCGACAGTTCGAGGTGCCGGGCGGACCGCGCTGCACGACCTGGCGGAGTCGGCCGACGGCCGGCTGACGGTAGAGGAGAACGTCGACATCACGGTACCCGGCCAGGTAGCCGCCTTGCGCGACCGGGTCTCCGGCATGGCATTCGGCCTGCTCCTGGTCAACGCGGGAATCACCAACGGCGACGTCCCGCTCTCCGGTGTATCGACTGAGACCTTCACCAGGGTAATGGTGACGAACGCGCTGGGCCCGGCGCGTGTCGTAGCGGAGTTTAAGGACGCGGTCAGGCGCGATGGCACGATCGCGGTCATGTCCTCGCGTCAAGGCAGTATTACGCTCAACAACGGCGGCAACGAGGTCTACCGGGCCAGCAAATCCGCGCTGAATCAGCTGATGCGCAGCCTGGCCGGCCGCCACCCAGATGACCCGCGCACTTTCCTGCTCATTTCACCGGGCCACGTGAAGACCAGGCTGGGCGGCGCGTCCGCCCCCCTGACGATCGATGAAAGCGTCCCGAAAGTCATCGACGTGATAGGCAGGCACGCTGGCGAGGGCGGCCTGCATTTCCTCGACTACCTTGACCAGGCCGTGCCCTGGTGAGACCATGGCCGCCCGCCGTCATCCCGCGACGCCCTGGACAGGCATGTCCCGATTCCGGCTCGGCCAGGCTGGCGCTGGGGTGCCGGAGGTGGTTATCCGGTTTCGGTGATCCAGGGGCTTCGCAAATAAGCGAACATAGAACCAGCCGCAGGTAACAAGAAGAAGCTGGCGACGAAGAATGAGAGGCGCGCGGACCTATCTAGTTACCCTCCAGGTACTTCAAATAGCGGTAAGTAGCCTGGATATTCCGAATGCCGGGTCTGCTTCGGGTAATTCACTGGGCCGGGAAGTTATGCAGACTGGTCTCGCGAGCTGCCGTCACTCTTCGTGATAATCGTGGAGGCGTGGTCCCTGTGGCTGATCTTGACCGAGAACAGTCCGCATTCTAAGGTCTCTTTGCGGTCTAGTCCCACTAGCCGCATGCCAGGAGGCCATCAGTGGAACTTAACCGTTCTGGACAACATCCGCGCCGGCCAAAATTGCTCAGGCGATCAACTGTAGTAGCCGTCACAGCCGTCCTCGCGATGGCGGGACTAGGGGTCGGGGTCGCCGAAGCGCAGCCGTCCGCCGGCGCCGCACCCCACGCCTCGGTCGCGCTGCCGCCGCCGCCCTGCCACGTTCCTGCGGGCCAGACGACACCTGTCTGCTCGACGCCGCAGGCTCAGGATCAGGTGAGCACGCTGATGGCGACCCTCAGCGACTGGCAGGCGAACTACTCCTCGTTCAGCCGGTCGCACCCCGGGCCGCTTGACATCCTGGACTACGACATCGCCCCGCTGTGGGAAGAGGGCATCGACGGATCAGGCACGACCGTCGCGGTGATCGAGGGCTGGGACGACGCCAACATCGGTGCGACGATGACGAGCTTCGACAGCAAGTACGACCTGCCGCCCGCCGACATCACGACCATCTACCCCAACGGGCCGCTGCCCTCGACCTGCCCCGCGGGCATGGTGGCACTGGGCTCATACGGCTCGTGCTCCGCCTGGGACAGCGAGCTGACGCTCGACGTCGAGTCCGTCCACCTCATGGCCCCGTACGCGAAGATCGTCATCTCCGCCACGCCGGCCGACAGCGAGGTCGCGGACGACACCGCCGACCAGGTCGCGCCGCCCGAGATGATGAAGGCCCTGGAGGTGATCGGCGACCAGCACCTCGCCGACGTGATCTCGATCAGCGACGGCACCGGGGAAACCACCTACACCTACGGTGACTCCGAGCTCAAGGCGCAGAACGCCGGCGAGCTCACCGCCGCCGCCGACGGCGTGCCGGTCCTGGTCGCCACCGGCGACTGCGGCGTGGTACAGAACCTCGCCGTGGCCAGTTCCCAGTGCGGTAACACGTCGACCACTCCGGACACGGCGGCCTGGGACGACTCGCCCTGGATCACGGCCGTGGGCGGCAGCGTGCCCGACGTGAGCAGCACCGGCCAGGTGCTCGGCCCCGACACGCTATGGCCATCCTCGGGTGCCGGCTACTCCTCGGTCTACACCAGGCCCAGCTACCAGGACCAGGTCGCCAGGACCACCGGCGCCACGATGCGGTCGGTGCCTGACATCAGCATGGACTCCCACGACGGCACGTCCGAGGCCGCGCCCAGCTTCGCCGGCGTGCTTGCCCTGGCCACGCAGCTCAACGGCGGCCACGACCTTGGCCCAGTCAACCCGGCGCTCTACCAGATCGGCCCGCGCGGCTCGAAGGCCGGGATCGTTGACATCACCAGCGGCAGCAACGCCATCAAGCTGCGGAGCACCGGGACGACCGTCGCCGGGTTCAGCGCCAGCCCCGGATTCGACGTCGCCAGCGGATGGGGCACGGTGGACGCGGCCGCGTTCGCGCCCTCGCTGGACCTGGCCACCAGGGCCGACGGCGACTGGGCGCGCGCGCAGGCCGCGGGCCAGCTCCGCTCGCTTGAGCACGTACAGCTCGCCCCGCCCGTCGTCCCGGCGGGCTCGGACACCTACCTGCTGGCCGGGAACTTCCTCCCGATGCACCCGGTCCAGCTGTCGATCGACGGCCAGAACGTCGCCACCCTCGCCGCCAACGAGCTCGGTGACGTCACCTACATGATCGACCCGGCCGCCCTCGGGCTGACGGCAGGCGTCCACAGCGTCACGCTGACCAGCATGCTGCTCACGGAGAAGGGCAACTTCCGCAGCAGCTGACCTGGCCGAGCTCGACGGGCCCGGCGTGCCCGGGTCCCGTCGAGCCGCGGCCACGCCGTCACAACCGTGCCAGCGTCGCCTCGTCAGGCTTCCCGTCGTAGAACTTGGCCAGGACCTTGCCGAAGGCGGCGACGTCCGCGTCGGCCGCCTGGAACAGGGTCATCGACGAGTGCAGCTTCAGGGCGTCCACGCCGCCGAGGACGTCGAAGGCGGTCAGCCCGCCCAGCCCGAGCAGCGCGTCCGCGCACTCGGCCAGCCGTGGGCCGAGCACCGGGTGCGCCAGGTAGGCCCGCGCCTCATCGAGGGACGAGATCGCGAACTCGCGGGCCCTCGGGCTGGAGCCAAGCCCCGCTACCTGCGGGAAGACGAACCACATCCAGTGGCTTGCCTTCTCGCCCGCGCGCAGCTCAGCCAGCGCCCGCTGGTAGGTCCCGCGGTTGTCCTGGGCCGCCACGAACCGCTCCAGCCGGTACGGATCGTCGGTCACGTGCACCGCCTGCCTTGTGGTGATCCCGCCGTTACCCGGCCTACCCTAGCGGAGCGCCACGGCCGGTCAGCGGGCGGTAGCCGGCTCGCGAGTGGCGAGGGAGGCCAGGATCTCCCGCTGCCTGGCCCGGTAGGCCGCGACGCTGGCCAGCTTGATCTCCTCGTATCCCCGCACCATGTCCGGCAGCGTCGCGAGCTCGGCGGCCAGCGGGTGATCGGGGGCGGTCGCGAGCAGCTGCTCGATCGCGGCCCGGTACTCGGTGATCAGGGCACGCTCGGTGCGGCGGACCGCGGCGTACCCGAACGGGTCGAGCCGGGTGCCGCGCACGCCGCGGGCGGCCCGCAGCACGCGGAACGCCCCGTCGAACCAGGGCCCGAGGGTGATCTTGCGGTCCATGCCCAGGGCCCGGAGCACCGGCGGGTGCAGGTGATAGGCGACCCGCGCGCCGGCGCCGAACTGCTCGGCCACCGTGGCCTTCAGCGCCGGGTCGAGCGAGAGCCTGGCCACCTCGTACTCGTCCTTGTAGGCCATGAGCTTGTGCAGGCCGGCCGCGACCGGCGCCGCCAGGGCGGGGGCAGCGCCGCGGACCGCCTCGACGAAGCGGGCATAGCTGGCCGCGTACTCCTCGTTGGCGTAGCCGACCAGGTCGGGGATCCGCACGTCAAGCAACCGGGCCAGCTCCGACCCCGGCTCGGCCGCGACGAGCGCGCGCACGCGGGCCGTGGCCGGGTCGCCCGGCACTGCCGCGACGGGCCTGGCCCCGCCCGCCAGCACCTGGTCGAGGGCGGCCCGGTCGGCCACCGCCTGGCGGCCGCGCCGGAACGCCTGCAGGTTCGCCGCGGCGGCGGTCCCGTTAACCTCGATGGCCTGCTCGATGCACGCGGCAGGCAAGCCGATCGCGCCGGCCTGCCAGGCCGCGCCGAGCAGCAGGATGTTGGCGTGCTGGTCGTCGCCGAACAGCGCCTCCGACAGGGCACGGGCGTCGAGGTACACCGCCTGGGCGGTCGCCTCGTCGATGGGGGCGGCGATCGCGGGACCGCCGGGGTAGGACACGCCCGGGTTGGTGATCATGGCCCCGGTCGGCACCTGCGACGTGGAGACGACCGCGATGGTCCGCGCCGGGCCGGCCGCCTTGAGGTTGACCGGGTCCGCTCCGACCAGCGCGTCGCACGCCAGGTACAGGTCACACTCGCCCTCGGCGAGCTTGGCTGACTGCTCGACCGGGCTGGCCGTCACCGTGACGTCGGAGACTACCGCCCCGCCCTTCTGGGCCATCCCGATCTGGTCCAGGGCGCGTACCTGCCGCCCGTCGAGGAACGCCGCTGTCGCCAGGATCTGCGCGACCGTGACGATGCCCGTGCCGCCGATGCCGGTGATCCTGACCGTGAAGTCGCGGTCACGGCGCGCCGCCGGGTCGGCGATGGCGCCGGCCGCTACGTCAGGGACCGCCGGGGGCCGCCGCTTGCCGCCGGCCGGCGTCACGGTGAGGAACGACGGGCAGTCGCCCTTCAGGCAGGAGAAGTCGAGGTTGCAGGTCGACTGGCTGATGGCGGTCTTGCGGCCGAACTCGGTCTGGACTGGCTGCACCGACAGGCAGTTCGACGTGGCGCCGCAGTCCCCGCAGCCCTCGCAGACCCGCTCGTTGATCAGCACCCGCTGCGCCGGCGCGGTGGCCTTGCCCCGGCGGCGCTTGCGCCGCTTCTCGGCCGCGCATTCCTGCTCGTGGATGAGGACGGTGACGCCGGGAACCTTCGCCAGTTCCTCCTGGGCGGCCACCAGCTCGTCGCGGTGCCGAACCTGGACGCCCCTGACCTTGGCCTCCCTGACGAGCCTGCGCATCCGCTGCGGCGCGTCGCTGCTGATGACGACCTGGGCCGCGCCCTCGCGCAGCAGCTGCTCGGCCAGCGCCGGCACGGCCAGCGCGCCCACGGCCTGCTGGCCGCCGGTCATCGCGACCGCCGAGTTGAACAAGATCTTGTAGGTGATGTTCACCTGGGCGGCGATGGCGGCCCGGACGGCCAGCGCGCCTGAGTGAGCGTAGGTGCCGTCGCCGAGGTTCTGGATGAGGTGACTGACCTCAGTGAACGGGGCCATGCCGATCCACTGCGCGCCCTCTCCGCCCATCTGGGTCAGCCCGATGACGTCGCCGACGGCCTCGGGCGGCATCATCAGCGCCAGCGCGTGACAGCCGATCCCCGCCCCCACCGCGGACCCGGCAGGCACCCGCGTCGAGGAGTTGTGCGGGCACCCGGAACAGAAGTACGGCGTCCGCGTCAGCAGCGGCAGGCTGATCCGCTCCCGCGGCCCGGCCGGCCCAGGCTCGGGGACGAGAACGGCCGCGGCCTCGGCGTACTGCCCGAGCCGCGGCCGCAGCCCCCGGGCGATCAGCCCGACGTCCAGCTCGCCGGTCGCGCGGAACAGCTCCTTCCCGCGCACCGGCGGGGTGTCGGCCTGCCCGTACAGGGCCTCCTTGACCGCCGGCTCGAGGAATCCCCGCTTTTCCTCCACGACCACGATCTCGGCCAGGCCAGCGGCGAACTCCCGCACGATGCCCGGCTCAAGCGGCCAGATCGCGCCCAGCTTCAGCAGCCGGATGCCCGCTCGCTCGAGGGTGTCGTCGCCGATCCCCAGCGTGCGCAGTGCCTGCCTGACATCCAGGTAGGACTTCCCCGCGGCGATGATCCCGACCCGGTCGCGGCGGCCGGCCCGCAGCCGGTTGATGCCGCTGGCCCGGATGTAGGCCAGTGCCAGCGGCAGCCGGGTCTCATGCAGGCTTTCCTCCACGCGGACCAGGTCCGCGCCGAGCAGCCGGGTGGTCGGCTCATGCCGGTAGGCGCCCGCAGGCAGTGCCTGCCCAGGCAGTGCATGCTCAGGCAGTGCATGCTCGGGCAGCGCATGCTCAGGCAGCGCGGGATCGAACAGTGCGGGATCGAACAGTGCGGGATCGAACAGTGCGGGATCGAACAGTGCGGGCGGCGCCCAGCTGCCGCTGACGGCGACGCTGGCCGACGCGTCGGCGACGTTGGCGACCATCTTCAGCGCGGTCCACAGGCCGCTGGCCCGCGACATCTGCACCGCGTGCAGGCAGAAGTCGAGCACGTCGCCAGAATCGGCCGGGAACAGCACCGGGACCGCCAGGTCAGCCAGCGCGGCCTCAGACGCGGAGGGGACCGTCGAGGACTTGGCGTTCGGGTCGTCGCCCACCAGCGCCACTGCCCCGCCGGCCGGGTGCGTGCCCGCCATGTTCGCGTGCCGCAGCGCATCGGTCGCCCGGTCCAGGCCGGGAGCCTTCCCGTACCACCATCCGGTCACCCCGTCGCAGCGCAGTCCGGCCCGCGCCGCGAGCTGGCTGCCCATCACCGAGGTGAGCGCGAGCTCCTCGTTCAGGCCCGGCTGGTGCACCACCTGGTAGGGCTGCAGCAGCCGGCGCTGCCGGCCAAGCTCCATGTCCAGCCCGCCCAGCGGCGACCCCTCGTACCCCGAGATGAACGCGGCCGTCCGCAGGCCACCGTGATGGTCGAGCCTGAGCCGGTCAAGCAGCGCGCGGACCAGCGCCTGGACGCCGGTGAGGTAGACCTGGCCGTCCTCACGCAGGTACCGGTCATCGAGGGAAAAGGCGCTCGGTGCCGCGCCGGTCGGCTCGCTCATGGGGGACTCCCTTCCCCAGCAAGCCAACAGCGCGTGCCCCGGCCGCGCAACAACGCCACTGCCTTCTACCGCCAGAACGCAAGAATCAACAGCTCGCAGCGGGCAAGAACCGTGATCTGTTGCGTTAGGGTGCCGTAGCATGACCGACGTCGCGATCGACCGCACCGACCACGAGATCCTCGCGCTGCTGAAGGCGGATGCCCGGCGGACGCTGTCGGACATCGCCGAGCGGGTGACGCTGTCGGTGGCCGCGGTCAAGCGGCGAATCGACCGGATGCAGCGCGAGGGCGTGATCACCGGCTTCACCGTCGAGGTCGACTACGCCCGGCTGGGCTGGGGGATCGAGGCGTTCACCGAGCTTCGCTTCCTCGGCACCACGAACGTCGACGACATCAGGCAGACCGTGACCCGGCTGCCGGAAACCCAGGCGCTGTTCACCATCGCGGGCGACCCGGACGCGCTGGTCTGGATGCGCGCCCGGGACCTGCGCCACCTGCAGGAGGCCATCGACGAGATCCGTCGCAGCCGCCGGGTGACCAGCAGCAAGACCCTCATCGTCCTGGAGTCCTGGACGCGAGACCCGCTCGCGGCGCGGGTCGGCGGCCGGGACTGACTAGCGGCCCGCGGGCAGGCCGAGCTCGCGGGCGATCAGCATCCGCTGTACCTCGCTGGTGCCCTCGCCAATCTCCAGGATCTTCGCGTCCCGGTAGAAGCGGCCGACCGGGAACTCGTTCATGAACCCGTAGCCGCCGAAGACCTGGGTGGCGTCCCGCGCGTTGTCCATGGCCGCGTTGGAGGACACCAGCTTGGCGATGGCGGCCTCCTTCTTGACCGGCTCGCCTGCCACTAGCTTCGCGGCGGCGTGATAGTACGCGAGCCGCGCGGTGTGCGCCCGTGCCTCCATGTCGGCGATCTTGAACCCGATCGCCTGGTACTCGCCGATCGGGCGGCCGAAGGCCTGCCGCTGCGAGGCGTACCGCAGGCACTCATCCACGCAGCCCTGGGCCAGGCCCACCGACAGCGCGGCGATCGCGACCCGGCCCTCGTCGAGGGTCTGCAGGAACTGCGCGTAGCCGCGGCCGCGCTGCCCGAGCAGGTTCGCCTCGGGTACCCGGCACTCGGCGAAGGACAGCTCGTGGGTGTCGGAGGAGGACCAGCCGACCTTGGAGTACTTCTTCGCGACGGTGAAGCCCGGTGTTCCTGAGGGCACGATGATCGCGGAGATCTCCTTCTTGCCGCCTTCCCTGGTCCCGGTGACGGCGGTTACCGTGACCAGGCCGGTGATGTCGGTGCCCGAGTTGGTGATGAACGACTTGGTGCCGTTGATCACCCACTGCCCCTCCTCGAGCCGGGCCGTCGTCATGGTCGCGCCGGCATCGCTGCCGCCGCCCGGCTCGGTCAGCCCGAACGCCCCGAGCATCGTCCCGCTGCACAAGCCGGGCAGCCAGCGGCGCTTCTGCTCCTCGCTGCCGAACCGGTACAGCGGCATCGCGCCGAGGCCCACCCCGGCCTCCAGGGTGATCGCCACCGACGAGTCGACCCGGGCCAGCTCCTCCAGGGCAAGGCACAGCGCGAAGTAGTCGCCGCCCATGCCGCCGTGCTCCTCGGGGAACGGCAGCCCGAACAGGCCCATCGCGCCCATCGCGGCGATGATGTCGTAGGGGAACTCACCGCGCTCGTAGTAGTCGCCGATGACCGGGGCCACGACCGTGCGCGCGAAGTCCTCGACCGTCTTGCGCAGCTCGGCGTGCTCGGGACTCAGCCTGTAGTCAACCACTGCTGTCACTCCTGTTCCTGGGAAGGCTCGCCCGCGACGGCCGCCGTGATGGCGAACAACCGCTGCCCGAGCGCCACCTTGTCGCCGACCCCGACGGCGACCTCGCCGACCACGCCGTCGAGCGGTGCCGTCAGCGGCAGTTCCATCTTCATCGCCTCGAGCACGCCGAGGACCTCTCCGGCGGTCACGGCCTGTCCCTTAACCGCCCGGACCATCGCCACGGTGCCCGGCATTGGCGCCGCGACGCTGCCGTCGGAGGCCAGCGCCGAGCCGCCGCCGGCCGCGAAGGCGTCAGGCAGGGTGAAGCGGAACTCCTGCCCTTTCGCCGCCACCCGCACCTCGTGCCGCCCGGCCGCGACCACCGCCGCGGTGACGATGCCATCGACCTCGAGCAGCAGCCGCCGGCCGGCACCGTCCCTGCCGGCACCGTCCTTGCCGGCACTGTCCTTGCCGGCGTCCCTGCCGCTACCGCCGATGCCGGTGCCGTCCTCGGCGCTGCCCTCAACCGGCCGCACCGGCCAGGCGCGCCCGGCCGCGGTGACGGTGCCGCGAGCGACGTCCACGGCCAGCAGGTGGTCCTCGGCGCCGTGCCGCAGCTCGACAAGCACCGGGGCGGCCGGCCCCGATAGCCGCCAGCCGTCGGTGGCGCCGAACGGGCTGGCGTCGTCGCGCCCGGTGGGCCCGGTTGCCAGCGCCCAGGCCGCGGCCAGCAGGGCCTGCTGCGCCGCTGGCGGCGGGAAGCTGCCAGGATTGCGGTCCAGCCAGGCGGTGTCGATCGCCGCGTCGCGGAACTGCTCGGAGGCAGCGAGCCGGCGCAGGAAGCCGGTGTTGGTGGTCAGCCCCAGGATCGCCGTGTCGTCCAGCGCCGCGACCAGCGCGCCGCGGGCCGCCTCCCGTGTCGGCCCGCTCACCGCGATCTTGGCCAGCATCGGGTCGTACCAGGTGCCGACCTCGCCGCCGGGCTCCAGGGCGCTGTCCACCCGGGCGCGTCCCGGCCAGCGCACCACGGTGGCTCGCCCGGCCTGCGGCAGGAACCCGCGGTCAGGGTCCTCGGCGTAGACCCGGGCCTCGATCGCGTGGCCGGACAGCCGCAGTTCTTCCTGGCCGAACGGAAGCCTCCGCCCGGCCGCGACCGCCAGCTGCAGTGCGACCAGGTCCTGGCCCGTCACCAGCTCGGTTACCGGGTGCTCGACCTGCAGCCGGGTGTTCATCTCCAGGAAGTAGAAGTCCTCGCCCGAGGCAGCGTCACCGGAGACAATGAACTCGACGGTCCCCGCGTTCACGTAGCCGACCGCCCGGGCCAGCCGCACGGCCGCGCTCGTCAGGCCCTCGCGCAGTGCGGCCGAGATCGTCGGCGCGGGCGCCTCCTCGATGACCTTCTGGTGGCGTCGCTGCACCGAGCAGTCCCGCTCGAACAGGTGCACGACGTTGCCGTGACGGTCCGCGAGCACCTGCACCTCGACATGCCGGCCGCGCTCGACGTACCGCTCGAACAGCAGGGTGTCGTCGCCGAAGGCGCTCGCGGCCTCCCGCCGGGCCGCCTCGATCGCGGCGGGCAGGCTGGTGGCGTCACGCGCGATGCGCATGCCCTTGCCCCCGCCGCCTGAGGCCGCCTTGACCAGCAGCGGGAATCCGACCTCAGCGGCGGCGCGGGCGGCCAGGGCCGCGTCGTCCCTGGACCGGGCCTCGTCCTCCTCGACCGCGGGAACCACGGGGACCCCGGCAGCGACGGCGATCCGGCGGGCCAGGTCCTTACGGCCCATCTTCTCGATGACGTCGGCGGGCGGGCCGATGAAGACCAGGCCCGCCTCCTGGCAGGCCCAGGCGAAGGCGGCCCGCTCGGAGAGGAAGCCGTAGCCAGGGTGCACGGCGTCGGCGCCGGCCCGCCGGGCGGCGTCAAGCAGCGCGGGGATCGACAGGTAGGACTGCGCGGCCGGCGGCGGCCCGATCCTGACCGCGACGTCGGCCGCACGAACATGAGGTGCGGCCGCGTCGGCGTCGGAGTAGACGGCGACCGTGCGCAGCCCGGCGGCGCGGGCCGAGCGCAGCACCCGGACGGCGATCTCCCCCCGGTTGGCCACAAGCACCGTGCTGAACGTCCTCGGCGCGGTCATCTCAGTGGTGTCTCCCATCAGCGGTGTCTCCCCAGGCAAGGCGTCACATCCGGAAGACGCCGTAGCCCGGCTCGGCGATCGGGGCGCGAGCGGCGACGGCCAGCGCCATGCCGAGCACCCGGCGGGTGTCGGCCGGGTCGATGATCCCGTCGTCCCACAGCCGGGCGGTGGAGTAGTAGGGCGATCCCTGGTGCTCATACTGCTCGCGGATGGGCCGCTTGAACTCCTCCTCATCGGCCGCGGGCCAGCTGCCGCCCGCGCGCTCGATCCCGTCACGGCGGACGGTGGCCAGCACGGAGGCCGCCTGCTCGCCCCCCATCACCGAGATCCGGGCGTTCGGCCACATCCACAAGAACCTCGGGTCGTAGGCCCGGCCGCACATGCCGTAGTTGCCGGCACCATAGGAGCCGCCGATGACGACGGTGAACTTGGGCACCACCGAGCAGGACACCGCCGTGACCAGCTTCGCCCCGTCCTTGGCGATCCCGCCCGCCTCATACTCCCGGCCCACCATGAAGCCCGTGATGTTCTGCAGGAAGACCAGCGGGATCCGGCGCTGGTTGCACAGCTCGATGAAGTGGGCGCCCTTGAGCGCGGAGGAGGAGAACAAGATGCCGTTGTTGGCCACGATGCCCACCGGGTAGCCCCAGATGCGGGCGAACCCGCAGACCAGCGTCTCGCCGTAGAGCGCCTTGAACTCGTGCAGCCGTGAGCCGTCGACGATCCTCGCGATGACCTCGCGCACGTCGTACGGGGTGCGCAAGTCCGGGGGCACGATGTCGTACAGGCCCGCCGGGTCCTCCGCCGGCTCCTGCGGGCTGGCCTGCTCCAGCCACGGCCGCGCCGGGGGCGGCAGCGTGGCGACGATGGACCGGACGATCGCCAGCGCCTGAGCGTCATCGGCTGCCAGGTGGTCGACCACGCCGGACTGGCGCGCGTGCACGTCGCCCCCGCCCAGTTCCTCCGCGGTGACGACCTCCCCGGTCGCGGCCTTCACCAGGGGCGGCCCGCCAAGGAAGATCGTGCCCTGCTCACGCACGATGACGGTCTCGTCGCTCATCGCCGGGACGTACGCGCCGCCGGCGGTGCACGAGCCCATGACCGCGGCCAGCTGCGGTATGCCCGCCCCCGACATGGTCGCCTGGTTGAAGAAGATCCGGCCGAAGTGCTCCCGGTCGGGGAAGATCTCATCCTGGCGGGGCAGGAACGCTCCGCCCGAGTCGACCAGGTACACGCACGGCAGCCGGTTGGCCGCCGCGACGGCCTGCGCCCGCAAGTGCTTCTTGACCGTGATCGGGTAGTAGCTGCCGCCCTTCACGGTCGCGTCGTTGGCGACGATCATGCAGTCGGTGCCGGAGACCCGGCCGATCCCGGCCACCAGGCCACCGGAGGGAACCACGTCGTCATACAGCTCCCACCCGGCCAGCGGGGCCAGCTCGAGGAACGGCGACCCCGGATCGAGCAGCCGGTCGACCCGGTCGCGGGCCAGCAGCTTGCCCCGCCTGACGTGCCGGGCGCGGGACGCCTCGTCGCCACCGAGCCGGACCAGCGCGAGCCGCTCGCGCAGCTCGTCGGCCAGTTCCTTCAGGTGCGGCGCGGGCCGCCGGCCTTCCGTCATCTCACTCCAAAAGCGGCGAGGGATCTCGGTGGACGTTCTGATCGCAGGTTAGCAATCGTTAACAAGACTGTCTACCATGGGGGGATGGACCCAGCTGTCTCGCCTGCGGCCGCGGCGGCCGCGCCGCCGGCCGCGCGGCGCGGCCGCCGCGAGCAGATCCTCGCGGCGGCCGCGGAGCTGTTCGCCCGGCGCGGCTTCCACGGCGTCTCGATCGACGACCTGGGAGCGGCGGTCGGGATCTCTGGCCCGGCGATCTACCGGCACTTCCCGAGCAAGGAGGCCATGCTCAGGGACATGCTCGTGGGGATCAGCGAGCGGCTGCTCAGCGAGGGCCGGCGGCGCGCCGGGCAGGCAACAGGGCCGGACGCCGCGCTGCGCGCCCTGATCGGCTGGCACGTGGAGTTCGCGCTCACCGAGCCGGCCCTGATCACCGTCCAGGAGCGGGCCCTGGCGAGCCTGGCCGAGGCCGACCAGCAGCACGTGCGGCGGCTGCAGCGCCGCTACGTCGAGACCTGGGTCGACGTCATCGTCGCGGTAGTCCCCGCCGCCGACGAGGCGGCGGCCCGGGCCGCGGCGCACGCGGTCTTCGGCCTGATCAACTCCACCCCGCACAGCGCGCTGCTCGATACCGGCGCAATGGCCGCCCTGCTGGGCCGGATGGCCCTCGCCGCGCTCACCACCCCGGGCACCCTTAACCATTCAGGTTAACGATGGCTAACAGCCCTGCCCGGGTCGGTGACCGGCGGTGTGGTATTAATGGGAAAGCGGGAAACCAGAGGTAGAAAGCCTCTTCGTCGCCTATCGCAGGCTGGTGGCCGCCCAAAGCATGCTTTCCCATTAACAGAAGGGGCACATGACGCCGGAGTTGCGGACCTGGGCGGGCACGTACACGTTCAAGGCACGCGAGGTGGTCGCCGCCACGTCGGTTGGCGAGGTCCAGCGCGCCGTCGCCGCGGGCGGGCGGGTGCGGGCACTGGGGAGCCGGCACTCCTTCACGGACCTGGCCGACACCACGGGCACCCTCATCACGGTCACCGGCATCGATCCCGACCCGGTCCTCCAGGAGGCGGCGCGGACGGTCACCGTCGGCGCGGGCATGACCTACGGCGCGCTCGCGGCGTGGCTGACCGAGCGGGGCTGGGCCCTGGCCAACATGGCGTCACTGCCGCATATCTCCATCGGCGGCACGATCGCCACCGGCACGCACGGCTCGGGCGCAGGCAACCAGGTCCTTTCGGCCGCGGTGGCCGCACTGGAGTACGTGGGCGCGGACGGCGAACTGCGCACCGCACGGCGCGGGGACCCGGGCTTCGAGGGCATGCCGGTCGGGCTGGGCGCGTTCGGCATCGTCACCAGGGTCACCCTCGACGTCGAGCCGTCCTACCAGGTCAGGCAGGACGTCTACACGGGGCTGTCGTGGGATCGCGCGCTGGCCAGCCTGCCCGAGATCATGGCCGCCGGCTACAGCGTGAGCCTGTTCACCCACTGGCTCAGCGACACGATCCAGCTGGCCTGGATCAAGCGCAAGCTGCCGGGGGACGGCGACGCGCCGGACGCTCCCGCGCAGTTCTACGGGGCGCGCCTGGCCACCGGGCCGGTGCGGCTGGCCGACGCGCCCTCGGACAACATCACGCCAATCGGCGTCCCCGGCCCGTGGTCGCAGCGCCTGCCGCACTTTCGGGCCGAGACCGTGCCGAGCAACGGCAATGAGATCCAGACCGAGTTCTTCGTGCCCTTCGACCAGGGCGCCGCGGCGATCGAGGCCGTGCGGCGGCTGCGCAAGCGGCTGGCCCGGCTGCTGCTGGTCTCGGAGATCCGCGCTATCGCGGCCGACGACCTGTGGCTCAGCGGCGCCTATGGCCGGCCGACGCTGGCCCTGCACTTCACCTGGCGCCGGGAGGCCGGCAAGGTCGTCGCCCTGCTGCCCCGGCTGCAGGAGGCCCTCGAGCCGTTCCCCGTCCGGCCGCACTGGGGAAAGGTCTGGCGGCGGTTCAGCCTTGATCCCGCCTACCCCCGGCTAGCTGACGCGCGCGACCTGTTCGAGCGGCTGGACCCCGAGGGGCGCTTCAGCACCGAGCGCCTGGAACTGCTCGGCGTCCGCGAGCCGCGCTCGTTACCCCCGGCCTGCCGCGGGCGCGATTCGCGGTTCCCGGTTAGCCTCGGGCTTTCGTCTCGGGTGAGCGTCAGCTGTTCGGTTGCATGAAAAAGGTGCCTTTGACCTGGGAGGATTGGGCTTGTCGAGAGTCCTGTCCATACCTGAGCCGAAGGCACCTTTCTGGTG
>Ga0335075_10000354_pt1 | contig 82307 bp, 62 predicted proteins | sample Lox_Sample_24_FD_206723 | JGI IMG/M metagenome (GOLD analysis project Ga0335075, IMG submission 206723) | Soil microbial communities from Loxahatchee National Wildlife Refuge, Florida, United States - Lox_Sample_2.4 | ecosystem: Environmental > Terrestrial > Soil > Wetlands | place: USA... | reverse complement strand
CAAGGTCATCGCCCGGCTCATAATGGTCGTCCGGTGTATCGCCCGACCGGCCGCCGAGCTGCGCCGCTGTGGGGTCCCACTGATACTCGTAATACCAGCCGTCGGCGTCCGGGTTTAGCCCTGAACCATAGTCAGCTGCTGGATAGTTGAAGTAGTGGCCAAAGCTTAGCTTGACGACGCTTGTTCCGTGGCCGCTCAAATCGTAGGAGACGCCCAGGCGCGGTCCATAGTCGTGAAATGCAACATAATTCGCCGCGCCAAACGACGTTCCATTCGGACCGGTTTCCCCCTGGGAGAAAATATTCTGCCGGTCGAAACGCAAGCCGATGTTGAGCGTGAGACGATCGTTTATCTGCCAAGTATCGATGCCATAAATTCCGGTCGTGGAGTTCCCGTTGTTCGCCTCGTACGGACCCACCGCATAAAAGTACGCGTTCAGGGGCAGACCGTTATTAAGTGTAGTGACAACTTGGCACGTGGATCCCAAGGCGGCGTTGGGAATTTGGCTCGGGCACGGGACGGTGGGCGCCAGAGCACCGGGCAATCCCAGCCCATTCCACGGATTGAAATCGGTATCGCGCATGTACTCCGCGCCGAACTTAAAGTTGTGCGTTCCTAGCCAGCCAGAATGCACGTAACTTACCGAGCCGCGGGCCTGCGGCCGGTGTCGATCATTCTCGGTGTTCTGCAACCCCCCGGAAACGTAATTGGACGCGACGTCTTCAATGCGATCCAGGCTGCTTTTGCCGAGCCGCGTCCAGCCGGTGAAATACTGACCGGCCTCAAATTGAAACAAGAGGTACGGGCTGACTGTGTATGTATATTCCCCAGCCCAGGTATAGCTCGGATAGCTTGAGTTCCAGCTCGTCTCCGCGCTTTCCAAGGCTCCAGCTTGGCGTCCTCCGGGTATGACCAGCGTATTCAGATAATCCGGCTGCAGCTTGTTCGAATGAGTGTAGAAGAAGACCAACTGCTGTTTTGGCGTGAGCGCATAGGTGGCCTTGCCAACGTAGCTGGGCGACCAGCTCGTCTGCGTTACGTTCAAGGTCGGATAATTCTGCTGTGCTTGAGTGTAGCCGTAGGCGAAATACCACCAGAGTTTGTCCTTCTTGAGGTAGCCTCCGACGTCGGCATCGACGTCCGCAAACAGATTGAGGCGGTTGACATCCGCCAAAGGTACAGCCGGGGAGGCTTGGACTCCGCCGGCAGTCAGAGCTGCGATCTGTGCCGCATCGATGTTATGTCCCTCCATCGAGGCGTTCTCGTATTCGAAATCGATGTCGCCGTGATATTCGTTTCCTCCAGTCTTGATAAACATGTTGGTCAAGACGCCTGGCTGAGGCATCTCCGGACTGTTGTTGGCGGTGTTCACCGAAATGGTCTGCATAGCCGCGGTGTCCACGTAGAAAAACTCGCTGCCTCCACCCCCGGAGCCCTCATTTATGACCATTCCTTCGATCTCGCCGCGATTGATGCCTCCTCCACCTAAACTGGCCGAGCTGCCAAGCCCATAGACTGTGTAGGGTTCCTGCGTTAGCGCATCGCTGCCTCCTACATCCATTTTTGTCTGCGCAACGGCGGGAGCTAGCGAAAGTACTGACCACACGTCGCGAGATCCAGGTAGATCTTTCACCTGTTCATCTCCGAGGTTAGTCGTAATATTGTTTTCCTGTAGATCGATCGCTGATGTTGCTCCACTCACCGTGACCGTTTGTGTCACCGAGCCCAGAGTCATTTGTGAGTTCACCGTGGCAGTGAAGCCGAGCGACACGTGAACACCCTGGCGGGTTTCAGTTCCGAAACCCGCCGCCTCGAACTTGAGGTTGTAGTTCCCCGGTGCGAGGGCAAGAAAACGGTAGGCGCCGCTTTGGTCGGTTAGAACGGTCTTCGTCCCCGTCACCATCGCGCTACCTGATAATGTGACTTTCACACCGGGGACTGCCGCTCCCGAACTGTCCGTGACGACGCCTAAAATTGCACCTCCATTGATACTGGCGGTTTGCGCATCGACGGGAGTACTCACTGCCGCGCAGAAGACGCATAAAATCAAGGTGACGAGACATCGGTCGAACGATCTCATGACATCCTCGGTGATCGAATGGAATTTTGAGCTCAAGCAGGGAGTCGCCATCAACATCGATTCGGAGCGCTCGAAAACCTGCGGGTACTCCGGACATCAGTGGGCTTCCCTGACAACCGCTTAATTAACGCACGCGAAGTCTGCGTGATTTATGTAAGGTTGTAAAATTCAACTTTTTTATGATTCGGTTTAGTTTTTCGGATGCGTCGAATATGTAGGACTCTCCATATCGGAATCTGGCAAAACCGCAGCAACCAAGGCGCTAAGGCGGAAAGCGGAGTCGTGCAAGAGTCCTAAGCCTTCCTCTGGTATAGGGCGGAGAACCCGCCTTCGAGAGCGTGGAGGAAGCGGAGGAAATCACGAACTTGGTAATGCATCATTGGAACACGATTGTAGGCGCGTTATATAAGGGCGATGTGTACTGTCTCCTTTTGGAAGGAGAAGATGGCGTCGCGCACGGCAACGATTGGGCGACGGGTTTCGTCCGCGGCATGCATTTGCGGCATGATGCCTGGGGAGTGCTCGTGAATGGCGACCGGCGCTGCGGCAGTCTAGTCCCGATCCTCGCGCTCTATCATGAGCATGACCCGGACCCGAAACTGCGTCCCAGACCCTTTACGCCGAACGGGCGCGCGAAATTGTTGGCGGACCTCACGGCAGGAATCGTCCTCACCTATCGCTATTTCAGACAAGATCATGCCGCGAACCCGAGGCGGTAGGAGAGAGATGCGATTGACCATGCTGCTGAAGATCATCCGAAGAAGCTAGTTTCGAAACCGAAAGCGCTCGCTGCCTCGCTGCCATTCAGCTTCAGGCCCAGCAGCGGCGGCTCGACCGACTCCCCGCTGCGGGCGGCATTGAAAATCTGCCCTTTTTGGAAAGCAATGCCGACGTACCACTTGTCTACGCAACCTTCTGGATCGAAACGGTTACGCCCAAGAACGAACGACCGTTTATGCAGCTGCAATACGCGCAGATGGTACTTCTCAATTTTCCAGCTGTTCTTATTCCATCGACTGCGGCTCCTCCAGCGTCCGATCAAGGAAAACTCAATTTTAGCTGGCCACACGTATCGGTCGCGACTCTGAAAAAAACTTTTGGATGAGGCGAGCTCGTGTCGGCTACTGCGCTTCTGCGAGACCGGCAGCGCGCCGGGCAGCTGCATAATCGTGACAACGTTCGAACGTTTTCTGTCTGGCGATAGGCGAAACCTGACTTTCAGGAGCGCATCGCGTGCCGAAAAGACTAGCAATCACCATCGCTGGCGCCGTTTCTCTCGGTAGTTACGAGGCGGGCGTCCTTTGCGAGGTGTTAGATGCAATCAATCAGCACCACGATGATCCGGCAACCGCCGCCGACGACAGGATCGTGATCGACGTACTGACCGGTGCTTCCGCCGGCGGCATGACAGCCATTATTCTTGCCCAGAAGCTGCTTTTAGCGCCTCGGAATTTCGCGGCCCGTACGACAACCCTATGTACAACACGTGGGTGAAGAGAATCAGCCTCCAAGGGCTGCAGGCCACAGGTGACGGAGAGGCCGCGCTGCACTCGCTCTTTTCTTCGAACCTTATCGAAAACATTTCTAAAGAAATACCTCTGGAGCGGTACGATTCGACAGCCCCTTGCCAGCAATTCCCGGTTCGGACTTGATTTTAGAATCGATCCTTGATCGCTTGATCGCTAAGGATTAGGAAGTACCAAGCACACTTTGCTCGTGTCCGGCACGTCTCAATGCTGTGCGCAATTGCCGTCGTCACCCGTTCAATCAGCAAAGCGGCAGGTTTCAGGCTCGTCGAACACAAAGACGTTTGAGGCGCTCGACGTGGGACTCAGAGAAGAGAAAGGAACTTCCGTGGCTACGTCCAACAAAACTTTCCGCATTCCGGTCCAATTTACAGCCGACGGTGAACACATATCTCTCAGTCTCACAAGCCCATCGGTGGCACTTGTAGGTGATATAGATGTGAACTTGCCCTTTCCTCCGGGGATATCATGATCGGCGACCTCTCCGCAAGTGTCAGCACCGGAAACCCTGTCAGATTGGGAGATGCGTTCGCTCCGGATGGCGAAACTAGTCGCTCCTAGGTTCGAATTTCCTCAGAGCAGGAGGCTCATATAACCTCCGCATTTGCGCCCCGCAGCAGCAGATCGGATTTGAGAGACCATCAGTCGATTCCTTATTGACTCGGATTTCCGCTCCGCAACGCGGGTTTTGACATCGATATACCTGTCCCGGCCGCATAATCGGGCTATACGCATAACTAGTTTGAGAACCGGGCAGGAGCTTTCGCATTTCTGCAACGAGCTTTCGGAAATCGGCCTTTTCGATTACTGCATCAATGCCGGCTTCCTTTGCGGCATTCTCTATGCGCGCGGATGCGACAAACCTGTAGAGCAGGACTGGCACATCAGGCAGCATCGCGTGGATTTTACGGCCGGCACTGATGCCGTCGAGTACCGGCATGGAAAAGTCGAGAACCACGAGATCGGGTTTCAGCTCGGCAGCCTTTTCCACAGCTAGTTGGCCGTTCCCAACCTCGGAGCATACTTCCCAATTTGGGTCGGCTTCCGAAATAACGTTTGACAGCATGGGGCGAACGCGGTCGTTGTCGTCGGCGAGCAAGATGCGAATCGTGGAATCCATGATGCCGCTTGGCCTCCTTATTATCTTCGGCTCGCGGTCTCGGTATCCACACGAGCGTGCTGACGGGAGCGTGAGTGCAAGCTATAGTGTCGAGTTCCCGGGGCCGCAGGAGTGGTCTCTGGAGAGTCTCCCTTTCGCTACATGCGACTGGATGATCCGTCAACATTGCTTAGGTGTCACATTATTGAAAATCGGGCGAATACCTCAATTTTTGGTACGTGCGGAACCTGTTTTCCCGACGTTCGCTTCCCGGCCCGTCGATGCAGGAGGTGTCCATCCAACCAGTTATACTTGTGTATTAAAAATCAGAATGGAATTCCACCTGCCCACCGACAGCAGATTGATACGCCGACACGCGCCGCTCGAAGAAATTCGTTAGTTCTTGCACGTCCTGAAGCTCCATAAATGCAAAGGGATTACTTGAACCAAACACTGGTGCAATACCGAGTTGCGCCAACCGCCGATCCGCGACATATTCCAAATACTGCCCCATACCGGTTTCCGCCAACGTTTTCATCATCCGTCCGTAAAGCTCTCGCGCTTTTACTTGCCGAACGTATAGCTCGCGCACTTCCGCTTCAAGATAGGCTGCTTCGAACGCCTCTCCCCACAGATCGGGAAGATGAGGAACGGTCTTCGGATCGAACAAGGACCATAGTTCGTCCGCCTCCACCCTCTTCATAAACAGGTCGGGAATCCAATTCGCGAGGTTCAGATTGTAGGTTCGTCGCGAGGGATCTCCTGTGTTGTCGCGCAGCTCCAGGAAGTCGGCGATGTCCGCGTGCCAGGGCTCGAGATACACGCAGCACGCTCCCTTGCGCTTACCACCCTGATTGACGGCTGACACGGACGAATCGAGAGTCTTGAGCCACGGGATGATGCCGTTGGAATGGCCATTGGTCCCGCGGATTAACGATCCCTGTGAACGCACGCGGTGGAAGGCCAAGCCGATTCCGCCCGCAAACTTGGAGCACAAGGCCACATCCTTGTACTTGTCGTAGATTCCTTCCAGACTGTCGATGGGAGAATCGAGCAGGTAACACGACGACATCTGTGCGTGACGAGTTCCCGCATTGAACAACGTCGGTGAGCTGGGCATGTATTCGTGGGAAGAGATCAAGCCATAGAGGTCGAGCGCCTCCTGAATGGAGCGCGAGAGGCCGCAGGCGACGCGCATGAAAAAGTACTGCGGAGTTTCAATCACCTCACGCGTTTCAGGGTTCCGGAGCAAGTAGCGGTCGTAGACGGTGCGGATGCCGAAATATTCAAAAAGCTCGGTGCGCTCGTCATCGATTTTGTCGTTCAATTTCCTTGAGTTCTCGATCACAAACCTGGCCAGGTCCGGCGCCGCCAGGGCGTGATCACGCGCTGCGATAACCGCTTGGGAGAAGGAATGGATGTTCTGGTTTCCCACTTCCTTGGCAATGAAGCCTGCAAGCAGTCGGGCGGCGAGCTTTGAATACTGCGGCTCCTCGTAAATCAGGCCAGCCGCGGTGTGAATCGACAACTGATCGAGTTCTCTGGTGGTTGCGCCGTCGTACAGCCCGCCAATGGTCTTGCTGGCGATGCGCATTGGATCGATATCTGTGAGCCCGCCGCAGCAGCGCTCCACGGCGCGCACAATTTTGTTTACGTCGACTGGCTCAAGCGTGCCATTCCGTTTCCTCACATGCATCGCCGCTCCCTTCCGCGGAGGGGGAAACGAGCCTTCCACCTTCGCAAATGTCGACTGGGTTGCGGATGCCATTAGCACCTCCCTAGCCGGATACGAGGAAAAAGGGGAATGAGCAGGCGGGATACAGCACGCCGTTCATTGCCCGCCTCCCCTCGGAGGCTCGTGCAATCTTCGCGCCCGGAGGGCGCGAGCGCTGGCAGGTCTTCGGACTCGCAGGTATATCCGATCTGGGCGATCGGGCTTCCTAATAACCCGGGCTTCCCGGTCCCAGAGAGGACCAGTGCCCTGACGGGCGTTCGTTCCTGCTTACCGCTGCGGGGCAGTCCCAGAGTTTCACTGGGTTCCCTATTCGGCGCGGGATCGCCGCGCCACCAACGATGCGCAAAATATAGTGTGGCCATTGTGGCGTGTCAACCAGATATTGTGTTCTGTGAGAATACTTCCTTCGGATTCTCCGATCGAATCGTCGTGCCTGGAACCGCCAAATAGTGCGCGTGCGCGCAGCCGATGCACGTCGCTCCTTTGGTTGCCGCTCGAACGGCCGTTGCAAAATTCTCGGGGATCTCTCGTTGCTCTCCGGCGCGAGACCAAAACCGAGGCGACTGTGGTTTTTCGTCTTCCGCGCCGCCACCAAACCAGCCATTTACCCCGCCAAATACCACGGTGTTCACTAGCGATGGTCTGCTGCCGCTTTGCGTCGACGCCGCCTCGTGCTTGCTGATGAACAGTTGGCACGTTCTGCCAACACGAAAGAGTTCAATTCGTATGAGTGCCGGCGCCACGACGACTGCATGAACCCCATTGACCCCGATCGCGTCGAGCGGATGAAGGTACGCTAATGGCTCACCGTTCGGGCCGGAGAATGTCACGTAGCGTCCGATCTCCCCGACGGCCCCGCCCGATTCGATTCCGCGAACCACATAGCGCTGCGCCAAATTCTGATGTTGGAGACTTACTTGCGGCTGCGCAACAATGCCGAGCTTGCAGAGCCGCCGCAGCATGTCTTTGGACAACGTGAGTCCGTGACGTGCCAGAGAATTCTGCTTATCCACTTGTTCTTTACCTCCTCAGGCGCTCTGCCGCGCCGGGGTCGGGCATCCCACCGCACGGCGAATCATTTCCTTGGTGCAGCCCGCCCAGCAGATGTACTTTCGGGGATCCTCGATCGAGATCGCCAAATTGTCACCACTTCGGTCCTGGCCCGCCTCGGCGCATGAGGGACATCGAGTCACATAGTTGCGTCCGACTTTGCGGGTCTGCCCTACATGTTCCAGAATTCGAAACTCCAGCCCTGAGCTGCGAGCGGGGCGAATTCCTTGCTGTGCGGAAAGCGTCTTTCGTTCGAATTCCGGCGGCATTGCCTTGCCCGCAATGAACTGCCGCAATTGTTCCTCGCTGACCCTCGCGATGCGATTCAGGTAGGCGATCTGTTCGTCCAAACTGTGGTCCGCGCCGTAAAACCAATACCTGCGGTTCGCCCCACGATGGACGCCGAGCGGGCCGCGAATGGCGTTTCCAAATTCTCCTTTGCGCAGTTCGTCATGCTTGGGAAAGATTTCGATCCCGTTCGCTGCACCTGCTCCCTTGATTCGTACCCCGAGCCGCAGCGCTAGGTTGTAGATGTAAACGCGGCACTCGCGAGCCAGGACGGGCTGTTGCATGAACACCCAGAGGTGCCCGCCACGTCGGCTCATTTCCAACGCAGCTTGCACTCGATCCTGCTGAAGAGAGTATTGGAGCTTGAGTAGGTCCTCCATCGCCCCAAGATAGTCGGCATCCACGGCAACCCACTTGGTTCGCTGTGTAGCTGGGTTGATGGCGTACAGGCCAATCGTGATTTCTCCTTCGAGGTGACGTCGAATGGTGTCCGCCGTCAGGCGAAGCTCCCGGCCCATCGTCATAGCCTTGGGTCGAAAGTAGTAATGGCGCCCACTTACAGGGTGCGGTCTCGAGGATTGCAGGGTGTAGGCGCCCCGATTGACGAACAGGCGCGTATAATCCGCAACGATTTGCAAATCCGCCCTCCCCTGGGCGGGATTCGGCTGGAATATTCCTTCCATCGTATCTTCCTCGTTTTCCGCCCTCCCTTTCCCGCGAATCTGCGCTCTACCTAAACCAGCAACCAAGTCGCTGTCAAATGTGCCGAAATATGTGCCTCTACCCTACGGGAGGACGGGGAGTTACCGCGGGTCTGGGCCAAAGGCTTAGAACAATTCTGCGGGCTATTTATCTACCGAAAGATGTCGATCTCTGCTAGCTTGGGCCGAAGTCCGGGCTCGACGATCCAGCGGTTCCTGCCTGCCATCTTTTGGGGGTCCTCAACGAGGTCCAGAAAACGGCACTCTCGGATCAGCCGTTCACAATCGATGCTCGTGTATCCGGCGAACTTGTCGTCATCGAAATCCACCCAATACCAGATTCTGGATGAGCGGTCATACACATAGAAAGCCCCCGATTCCGAATCTCCCGGAACGACGAGGAAGACGAATAGCGACTTTGGCAACTGTACCCATTTCGCGATGCCCGGGTGGTCGGCCACATCAAGCAATCGGGCAACTGCACCATTGACCGAACCTCCCACCTCCTCCGGCGCTTGCCGAAGATCGATGATAGGGACCACATTCATTCGCCCAAACATAGACTCCCTCCTTAGTATCTGAATTAGACGAACACGGCTGCTGTGCTCTCGGCGCTACAACACTTTTCAGGCCTGCTCTGTTAGCGATCAGCTGTTGCACTGATCCCCGAATCGGTTCTCGGATCTGGTGATTGGCGATTGCTTCCGCGCTATGCGCGACGGAAAAAATGTCACCCGCGGCGGGGTTGAAAAACGGAGGGGCTTGTTTCGCTGCTAAATTTACCGCGTCGAAAGCGAAAACGCAGTTCCGGCCGTTGAAGCGTCCGGGCGGCAGTCAAAGGGCTCGCTGAGCTACGGATACGATTTGGCGGGCCGACGCACAAGTGTTGGGGGCAGCCTCGCCGCGGGGAACCTGCCAAACGCCGTTTCGACCACCGCATACGTTTCTGCGAACGAACTGACGCAATTGGGCAACGCGACTCCGACCTACGATGCCGATGGCGACACCCTAAGTGACGGCACCAATACGTACGTCTGGGATGCTCGGAACCATTTGGCGTCAATGAATTCGGGCGGGGATACCTCCAATACGATCCCTTCGGCCAGCGCGTCGGGAAGACCACAATTCTAGGAACCACAAACCAAGTTCGAGCGCTACATGCGCAGTGATCCGGGCAGTGCAGACCGTAAGCGCAAGGCGTACGTCGCTGTCGCTGCCAAGATCGCCCATGTGACCCATGCGCTCATCCGGTCCGGAGCCGATTACCGCTGCTTCCATGAAGCGGCGGTGCCAAGTGGAAGAACCCGTTCTGCACGGGCCGTTGAGGCGATTCCGACCTCGCAGATAATGCGCGGGTCTTCCACTTGGAAGGGACTTCGTTTTAAGTACAGAGAAGGCCGCTATTCTTCGGCGGACCTTGTCGCTATGGTGGAGTGCCATTCCTGTTGTTGGTGGGAGCCACTTGCGTTTAGACTTCAACCGCGCCTGAGACCAGGCGCACAGGAGATCTTCGTCCCTACCTCATTCTTAGCATTCCGCAGTTAGTACGTTGTCCACGGTGATCGTCTCGGGCTCGGCCTAGCGCGCTTGCCGCGCTGGACACGACTCTCCGTCCTCGTAAATTTCTCGCACGAATATTCCACTTAATCGAAATACCCGGAATGCTCAGCCGGCGATCGTTCCTGGAGCCGCGGACCGTTTCACCGCGAATCATCACACCTCGCGTAGTTGTCCGATCTCAACTCAAAAGGGTAACCTCGTATTCGATGGATTGGAAAAAAGAAACCGGCCGATAAAAAGGTTGAATTGTACAACCTTACATAATTCGCGTAGAGATGGTGAACGTAGTTCGACTGGGTCCCTCTCCACGTGCCGCGGACGCGACGTCGCGGGCGCGGCACGCAAGATTTGCGAGGAGACCCGAGCAGGTTTTGGTGTGCATGGGTGACTGCCTAATTTGGGAGGGAGCGTTTGGCTACGTGTCGGACTCTTGGAGTGTATCAAGAGCCTGCCCGAGTCGATCGGATTGCGTCTTCCCGCCACGCAGAACATGCCGGCATACTCGGCGGAAACCTCGGTCGTGGTCTGTTTTGTCGTAATGGCCAGCCTTGGCGGGTAAAACTGGATCCACTTTTTTGTTTTGCTGATCCGGGGCTTGTTCGTCTGCCAGTTCTATAGTCGCCTCAACGCCACGCTCGGCCCCGACAGGATGACAGCGGCCACCTAAGGAGATGTCCCCAGGTCCTCCACCGGATATCGCAAGCTGTTGCAAGGGATCAAGTTGTTTGCCGAGGCGGTGGACAGGTTGGTAGCAAATTTCAACTAGAGCCCATCGGGACGCAAACAGGGCGAAGATGAATCTGGCGATTGTGGGTTACGGGAAGATGGGCCGTCTGATCGAGCAGCTGGCGCCGGAGTACGGCGGCAGCGTAAAGCTGCGGCTCGACGTGGACAACAACTCGAAATTCGAGGGCATGACGGCGGAGAATTTTCGTGGCATCGATGCGGCCATTGAGTTTTCGACGCCCGCGACGGCGGTTGAGAATATCGAGCGGCTGGCGAATCTGAAGGTGAACACGGTGGTGGGCACGACGGGCTGGGGCGATCACATCGAGCGGGCGCGGGCGGCCGTCAATGCCGCCGGAACCGGACTCGTCTGGGGCGCGAATTTTTCCGTGGGTGTGTACATTTTTTCGCAGCTGGTGGCCGAGGCGGCACACTTGATGGCGCTGCAGCCGGAGTACGGAGCTTGGGCTTGGGAAATTCATCACGCCACGAAGAAGGACGCGACGTCTGGCACTTTACTTGCCTTGGTGGAGCGGATGAAGCAGGCCGGTTATGAGAGGCCCATAAGCACTGGAAGCAATCGCGCTGGCGCACATCCAGGGACGCATGAAATCGGATTCGATTCGGCGGCGGACACGATTACGATTCGGCACACGGCTCGCAGCCGTGAGGGGTTCGCGCGTGGAGCGCTGCGGGCGGCGCGCTGGGTCGCCGGCAAAAAGGGATTTTTTGAGTTTCGGGACATCGTGAACGAGCTCGAGTAGGGCAGTTCGAAGGAGGCGGGATATGTTTACGGGATGCGGCACGGCGCTGGTGACACCATTTCGGCGCGACCTTTCACTTGACGAAGAGGCGCTGCGGCGGCTGGTCCGCCGCCAGATCGAGGCGGGAATCAATTTCCTGGTTCCCTGCGGCACCACCGGCGAGAGCCCTACGCTGACTGGCGAAGAACAGAAGCGCGTCGTCGAGCTCACCATCGAAGAAGCGAGCGGCCGCGTGCCGGTGGTCGCGGGCGCCGGCGGCAACAACACCGCGCACGTAATCGAAATGGCGCGGGAATTCGAGGCGATTGGCGCGAAGGGAATCCTGTCGGTCAGCCCGTATTACAACAAGCCGACGCAGGAAGGGCTGTATCAGCATTTCCGCGCCATTGCCGCCTCGGTCAGCGTGCCGGTGATTCTGTACAACATTCCCGGACGCACCGGAGTGAACATCGAGCCGGCCACCATCAAGCGCCTCGCTGAAATCGACAACATCGTGGCGGTGAAGGAAGCGTCCGGAAATATCGGCCAGATGGCCACGATTTTGGACATGGTGCCGGACGGATTTTCGGTGCTTTCGGGCGATGATGGGATCACGCTGCCGCTGATGGCGCTCGGCGGGCGCGGGCTGATTTCGGTAGCGTCCAATGAAATTCCCGGGGAGATGACGCGAATCGTGCAGCTGGCGCTGGCCAACGATTTTGGGGTGGCACGCGAAGTCCACCGGCGCTATTTCCGGTTGATGGAAGCGAATTTCGTGGAGACGAATCCGGGGCCGGTGAAAGCGGCGATGGCGTTGATGGGACTGCTCGAGCCAGTGTTTCGGCTGCCGCTGGTGGCGCCCAAGCCTGAAAGTCTGTCGAAGATTCGCGGCGCGCTGGAAGCGGTGGGATTGGTTCAAGGGGCCTATGCTACGCGCTGAAATCGAGCGGCTCTTCGACGAAAATCCCGAGCACTATTCGGAATCGGATCACGAGCTTTTTCAGCGTTTCAAGAACGCGCTGAATGCGGGCGAAATCCGCGCTGCCGAGCCGGATGAGGCTTCAAAAACCGGATGGCGTGTGAACGCATGGGTGAAAAAGGGCATTCTGCTTGGATTCCGAATTGGCCATCTTGTGGAGATGTGCTCCCAAGGCGCCCAGCAGGACTTTTTTGACAAGTCCACCTACCCGCTGAAAACTTTTTCCATCGATTCGGGCGTGCGGATTGTACGGCAGAATGGAAAATGCCTGCTGTCGAGGGCGGATACAATCGATGCAGCTGCCGGTTTGAGTCGGTGCAAAACCCCCGGCCAGCATAGTGTGCTAACAGTTCGAAAGCGGCTGGTGAGAAGAAGAAACCGCCGAAGTAGTGCGCAAGTACGAAACGAGAGGCGAAACCCGATAACTCAGCCAGATCTCCCAGAGCTGTGTGCTGACGAACAATTAAGTCATCGGCTTCTTGTCTGGTTTCCCCGGGAAATATTCAGAGAAAATCCAAACTCAACTATGGTGTCCGCTCGGGTCGGCCTAACGAAGGCCCGAGATCGTAGGACGCCATCAGCTTGTTGAATTGTTTATGCAGGTCTGCTTCAGACGCCAAATTTAGAATTACATGATCATATAGGTCTACGTTGTCGCCATATGACTGCGCGACCGCTGCGACTTCAGCTAGTCTGAGTTGCCTTGTCGTAGGGTCAGCGGGCCCGCGCTCGACTAGGAGTTGCTCAAGTTCGCCCATCGTCCAGGATCGATAAACGTAGATCGCGAGAGTGTTGAATTGAAATTTAATTCGTTCGATAAGCACACGATCAACGCACGTGAAAGCGTAAACGAGACCTTCCCTCACTGCAGCAACCAGGGAAGGATAATCGACGGCGTAGGACATCCCGAGGCTGTTGTAGCAATGGCTTCGGTATTCGTGTGGAATATGGTCGACAAAGCGAAACTCCCAGTCATTATCCGCTAATCGCCGCTGGCGGGTCGTTAATTTCGTGCCAACGAGAACGGAGTGGGAGTACTCCTGTCGGAGATACTTGAGCAAAGACGATTTACCTGATCCTGTGGCGCCGTCAAATATGATTACTTGCGGTGATTTGCGATTCGACATAACCATCGCCGAAGATGTTTCGAAGCAATTGTTCATTCGAGAAACGTGCTAAGTCCCGGGCGGTTTTCTCGGCGCCGTATTATTGCGAACACGGTTCTTGGCTCTCGAACAGGAAACTTTTTTCCGACCAAACGGTCCACCGTTATCGACATACGGAGTGACCGAACTATTGTAGCGGTGAACGCATCCCAACCAAACGATATACTGCCTCACACGTCCTCGTCTGAGAAATTCGGTCGGGTCGCACTTGCGAGAGGCTCACATTCTGTTCCATTTGGTGCCTCCCGCGTTTCCAACTTCGGGGGAGAGCAGATGCGGCGAGACATTGACAACCTTCTTATTTTCACGTAGGCTCGACGGGCTGGAAGGAAAAGTCCCCGCCGCGTGTGGCAATCGGGCCTTGGCCGGTTTTCCTGCCCGCTTTTCTTCTGCCGCAGCGCTGGTCCCTTGAGAGCGTGATATTCCCGCAGTTCGGAGTTGCCATGACACGTCGCATCACTCGTCGTGATTTCCTAAACGGCGTAGCAGTTGCCGTCGGTGGCGCGCTGGTGCCTGCTGGGCAGCAGACTGTGTTCGTTCCGCCTCCGCCCTTGGGAAGTGGGCCGGATCGATCGCCTACGGATCCGTTGTTGGCTCGTGGCATTACCCCCGCCGACCCGCAGTACTATCCGCCCGCTCTGCTCGGCATGAGGGGCAGCCACCCCGGGTCGTTTGAAGCGGCACACGCCGTGCGAGACGAAGACTTTTGGAATACGGCAGGCAATGTCGAAGATACACGGGAAAGCTACGACCTCGTCGTTGTGGGAGGCGGTATCAGCGGTCTTTCGGCCGCTCACTTCTTCCGCGCGAGAGCAGGCAAAGGAGCGCGCATTCTGGTTCTAGATAATCACGACGATTTCGGCGGTCACGCTAAGCGCAACGAAGTCCGCGTCGACGGCCGGATGCTTTTGATGAACGGCGGCACCCTGGGCATCGACAGTCCAACTCCCTACAGTGCTGTCGCCAATGGCTTGCTTCAGGAGCTTGGTGTGGATCCACCTAAGCTCTCCAAAGAGTGCAGCGATAGCGGCTTTTATTCTTCGCTCGGATTGCGTCGTGGCGTTTTCTTTGATCGGGCGACTTTTGGTGCCGACTATTTGGCAGTTGGCTTGCCCGGCGGCCTCGGTCGAGGCGGCAGATCCGCATCCGCCGAGAATTGGGAACGCTTCCTGGCAAAGACGCCTCTTTCTTCGGAGGCGCAGCGAGACATCGTGAGGCTGGAAACCGCCCAAATAGATTACATGCCCGGACTTACATCGGCAGAAAAGAAGGACCGCCTCTGGCGGATGAGCTACAAGGATTTTCTGCTCCATATCGTCAAAGTTCATCTCCAAGTGATTGCCTTCTACCAAACTCGCACCAATGGCGAATGGGGCGTCGGCATTGACGCCGAACCCGCGCTCGATATGTGGGCCTTCGGTTTGCCGGGGTTCCAGGGCATGCACCTTGAGCCGGGAGTTACACCTCATATGAGCTATACCGCTTCAGGCTATCATTCGACCGGCGGATCCTATCGCTTCCACTTTCCAGACGGCAACGCTTCGATTGCCCGGCTTCTCGTGCGACATCTCATTCCGAACGCAATGCCCGGCAGTACTGTCGAGGATGTCGTTACGGCGCGGGCGAACTACGCTCGCCTCGACACTCCGGCCTCACCAGTGCGTATTCGCCTGAATAGCGCCGCGGTGCGAGTGCGGCATCTGGGCCCGCCGGCGACGGCGAAACAAGTTGAGATCCTCTATGCGAACGGCGGCAAAGTCTATTCCGTCCGAGGCAATTGCGTAGTGCTGGCCTGCTGGAACACGATGATTCCATTCCTGTGCCCATCGCTTCCTGAAGATCAGAAAAAGGCGCTCCTGTATTTGGTAAAGGTTCCGCTTGTATATGCAACCGTCGGCATACGAGACTGGACAGCTTTTCATAAGTTGGGCATCGCAAGTGTCAGTGCCCCGGGCGGCTACTTCACCGACGTGAGCCTCAATTCGGTCGTCAATATCGGCGAGTACAAGAGTCCGGTTACTCCTGGTGAGCCCACCCTCGTGCATATGACACGAACTCCTTGCCAGCCAGGGCTTCCTGTGCGAGAGCAGCAGGTTGCCGGGCGGCTGGAGTTATTCAGTACGCCCTTCTCCGTCTTCGAGCGGAACATCCGCGATCAATTGAACAGAATGCTGGCCGGCGGCGGTTTCGATTCGGAGCGGGACATCAAAGCCGTCATCGTCAACCGTTGGCCACACGGCTATGGCTATGAATACAATCCGCTGTTCGATCCCGATTGGCCGTTTGCTGAGCGACCGAATGTAATTGGCCGCAAAAGGTTCGGTCGTATCACGATCGCCAACTCCGATTCCGGCGCTACCGCCTACACAGATGTTGCTATAGATCAGGCTCATCGCGCTGTCAGCGAGCTCTTGGGAGCCGGATTGGCACAGGCGGGGCCAGGCGAATCCCTTGCTGGATTGTTGGATGACCAAAGACAACCTCGCGGGGTCGGCGATAGTTCCGTCCTTGGAGTCTAAATGGTCTGCTTCGGCATCGTTCCCGGACTTCGGATGTTGCTGGATGGAGTTTCGGCACCCTGTGATCATTCTGAGACGTATCCCGCGGTGGACCAAGTAAAGAGCGGCGCTTTGCTGTCAGAAGGCCGAGTCGATCGCGCGTGCTCAGTCACTGAAAGACGCCAGTGATTTTGACCGAACCGCGTCGTCGCGTCGGCACCTTCGTAACGGTCGCAAGTTGAGTTGCGCGGAGATCTGAGTTCCACGCAGATCCCGTTCTCGCAATTGCCTTGCCTACGTCGCGCGCGTACGGTTACGCCCGATACTTCGTCTTGCCGCCTATCACTGTCCGAACAATCTCGATGTCCTTGATCTTCTCGACGTCGACTGTGTGCGGATCCTCGGCGAGCACCACGTAATCCGCCAATTTGCCAGCGCTGATCGAACCCTTGATCGCTTCCTCATGTGTGTCGAAAGCCCCATTCAGCGTATTGATCCGAATCGCTTCGTCGATACTCACCTGCTGGTCAGCGCCCCAGGTTTCTCCGTTCCATCCCTTGCGCGTCACCATGCCTTGAATGGCTATCCGCGGATCGAACGGTCCCGGAGGGAAATCCGATCCCGCCGCCGCGGGGATACCTGCGTCGAGGAATGTTCGAAACGCCAGGCAATGCTCCATTAGTGTTTCACCGTAGAAATGGAATTTATCTGAATTGTAGTAAAGATATGTGTTGAATACGGCCGGAATGGCCCCAATCGCCTTCATCCGTCGGATGATGTCGTCGTTGACGAGCGTGCAGTGGGTGATCTTCGGCCGCGTATCCGGGCGCGGATAGAGTTGCATGGCGCGTTCGTAAGCCGTTAGCACCATTTCGATGGCCACGTCGCCATTGGCATGGCAATTCACCTGAATGCCTGCCCGGTGCACATTCTCGGCCCAGGCGTTGAGCGCATCCTGCGTCGTCGTGATGTTTCCATAGTAGGGCGGATTGGTGTCAGGATAGGGCGTGCTGCGCGACATCGTTCGTTCGGAGAAAGAGCCATCGCAAGTATGTTCTGAATTTGCTCCCACTCGGATCCATTCATCGCCGAAACCGGTCATGAGACCCGCGTCGATCATGTCCTCCAGTACGTCCTCGCGGGGAGCGTAGGACTCCCCGCCGATGGGCTCGTAGCTCACGCGGTGTAGTAGGTCTCCGCGCGCACGCACCTGCTGGAGCGCCGTGAGATTTCCGCCTTCATGGCATACGCTGGTCAGGCCATATCGCACGAACTGCTTGGAGATATACGCCAGCCCGTCGCGGTCGCGCTGCAAACTCTCCGCGGCGGTGTAGGTGGGTCGCTTGCCGACCTTGTCGAAAACGTGTCGCGCGTTGTCCGTAACGCGACCGTTCAGATCGCCATACGAGTCACGATCGAATGTTCCACCGGGAGGATTCGCGTTATTCTTCGTCACACCTGCCATTTCGAAGGCCTTGCTGTTGTAGAAGGACGTGTGCCCGCCACGGTCATGCACGCAGATCGGCCGGTCCGTGGACGTCTGATCGAGATCGTGGATGTTCAGCGCGCGATTGTCTTTCAGCTTCGTATCGTCGAAAAAGTAGCCATCCACCCAATACTCGGGAGGCGTGTGTAAAGCGCGGGCGCGGAGCCTCTGCACGATTCCCGCAATCGTCACAAATTCCACGACGTAAGGATTGCCGACTAGTACTTCGTAGAGCAGCATATTGCCCGGTGCGTGATTGTGGCAATCGATGAATCCCGGGACGATCGTCATCCGCTGGGCGTCGAACCTCTCGGTGCCCTTGCCAGCGAGCGACTTGATCTCGTCGGTATTTCCCACCGCTACGAACCGGCCATTCCTCACCGCGAATGCCTCCGCCTTCGGCACGCGGTGATCCACTGTATACACCTTGGCATTGATGACGATGAGATCAGGACTGTCGGATCCAAGATCGTCCGGTCGCGCTAGCGCGTACGCAGTTCCGCCGGGCAGCGGCCAGCCGGCCGCAGCCAGGCCGATTCCCGCCGCGCCGAGAAATCGCCGTCGGTTGTAGCGTCTTTCGCTCATGTCTTCGTATTCCTCGACTTGCCAGTTTTCCGTGGCTGTCTGACTGAGCCACGCGGTTCGCGTGTCATTTTGTCGCGACGAACTGGATCTTGTTCAGCGCATCGGGAGGCCCGAGCCGTTTCTTGCCACTTCGATAGCCGTTCGCCTGTAGCAGATACGCCAAGACGTCCAGCGTTTCCTGCTCGCTGAGGCTGCCGGGATCGTCCGAAGGCATGGTTGAAATGATGCGACCAAATAGCGACCGCAGCGGCTGGCCCTCCCATTCGGATAGGAACTGCTTGCCCTTCAAAGCAGGTGCCTCGTTCACGCCGCCCGCCAAACTGTCCAAATGGCAAACGGTACAGCTCCTTGCATAAACAGCCTTCCCTGAAGCGGCTTGTGCAAGCGTATAGATCCCGTCTCGCGTGGTCGCGTTTTGCGCTTTGGTGACGACCTCAGCGAACGCGGCCACGCCGGCCAGCATCGCCAAGATGACGCACGTCAGTGTAAGGAAGTAGTTTCGCTTGCCCACGGATAACCCCGGTTTACTGCAACGTCAGAGCGACTAGCTCGGGCGCGTCTTTGCGGCTGCCAACGGCGACAACGATGAACTGTTTGCCTTTGTACATGTATGTCATGGGCCCGCCTGTGGTGCCCGAGGGTAGTTCGATTTCCGAGATCACCTTCCCTGTCGTCTTATCGTAGGCAATGAACTTCTTGCCCCATTCGTATGGCGATCGGCCGGTGCCGATAATCGCGTCGCTGCCTTCTCCAAGGAATAGCAACGTCTTGGTCACGAGGGCCGCTGGCCGGCTTTGCACTCCCAGCATCGGAAGGTGCAGTCCCTTGAGCTGCGGGGCATTGCGTATGCCGTCTCCGTCGGCAGCCCTCCACAACACGCTGCCCTGGTTCATCTGGATCGCGGTGATATGACCGTATGGGGGCTTGACGTAAGGCATATCGTCGGGCATCGGCACGTTCAAGTAATGATTCGCACCGGAGCCCTCCGTTTCGTTGTAGGCCATCGTTGCCTTGTCACAATTGCACTGGGCGGCCGGCACGAGTCCGAAAGCCTCCGGCTGCCTCATCGTGACGCCGTAATACATATCCGTTCCCGGATCGAAGGCGCCCGTGTTCCAATTGGGCGAACCCCAATCGCCCGGCGATATCAGAATCGCCAACCTACCGCCGGGCTTGTCGCTCCGCATGGCCGGAGGGGTGTACATCGGGGCCAGATCGTAGCGGCTCGTCGCCTGAAGGGCTTCCTTGTGCAGCTCCGGTGTCAGATTAATGAGGTCATTCTCCGTCAGATCCTGCAGAAGGCTAAGGGCTGGTGGTTTCGTCGGAAATGGCTGTGTCGGCGAGGCGTGCTCGCCTGGTATTGTCGAAGCCGGGACGGGCCGTTCCACCATGGGCCAGACAGGTTTGCCGCTGGTGCGGTCGAGCACGTAAAGGAAGCCATTCTTATTCGCCTGCATCAACGCCTTGATGTGCTTGCCGTCGACGGCGATATTACCCAGGACCGGCGGCCCCTCGCTCTCGTAGTCCCATAGGTCGTGATGAATCATTTGGAAATACCAGCGTATTTGGCCAGTTTCGACGTCGACGGCGGCCACGCAATCCGTGAACAGGTTGTCTCCGGGCCTCCAGCCGCCGTAATAGGGGTTGGTTGCGGATTTCAGCGGCAGGTAGACCAGTCCCAATTGCTCATCCGCGGAAAGCGGGTTCCACGTTCCGGCGTTGCCCGAGAAATCTGCCGAATGATCTCCCCAGGTGTTGTAACCAGCGTGGCCCGGCAACGGAATCACGTGAAACGTCCACAGCAGCTTTCCCGTGCGGACGTCGTATCCCCGCACATTGTCAGGCGCCGCCTCCTTAATAAAGCCGCCGTCCCCGGCCCCATTCGCCGCACTGCTGCCGCCCACCACAATCACGTTCCGAACGACGATCGGACCGGAACTGTCATGAAATCGACCGGTATACGGTCCCTTCATCCGCAGATCGACGCGTCCGTTCGCGCCGAAAACCAGGTACAGCTTCCCGCTTTTGGCGTTCACTTCGTAGAGATAGTTGCCGCGCACCAGAATCAACCGCAGGTCCGACCCATCCCGCCACGTGTCGATGCCGCGCATGCTGCGGCCAGCGGCCTCTCGCATCGTCGGCGCGTAGGGCTGTTGCACCCAAATCGTCTGGCCCGTCGCGGGATCGATTGCCTCGAGCAGCCCGATCGCGTCGGGCGCGTACAACACGCCATCAACCATCACCGGCGTCGCATCGTAATAGTGGGACGGATTCAGGTCCGGAAAATCCTTCGTCAGCGATGCGTCGATCCCCGGCCGCGTCCACGCGATTTTCAGGTTCTTTACGTTCTCGGCGTTGATCTGGTCGAGAGGGGAGTAGCGGTCGAAACCCTTATTGCCGCCGTAGTACGGCCAGTCGCCTGTCTTACCCATCTCGGCCGTCTGCTCGGCGAGTGACGGCCATTGCGATTCGGGATTCGTCTGGGCCTGCTTGCCACTGCGAGCACGAAGGACGGTCCCTCCCGCACCCGCCAGGCCAAGGCACATCGCAATTGCTGCGGCGAATCTGAGGCGACTCATGACGTTCCCTCTTGCGAGCCCGGTCCCTCATCCCCACGGCTTACAGTGAATAGCCCGTCCTTACTAGAATTTCAGAAGAATATCATCTGTTGTTATTGGGACGTGATTATACCGGTACGAGCGGGAAGTCAAGCGCAAAGAATCTTATCCGGTGGATTGGAAAAGCCGATCGGTGCAAACTCCCCGCGAAGAAAGGTGCACGCTAGCTCGCCCTCGCATGACGTTTCTTCCGGAGGAGCTGAAAAAATCAGCTGTCTGCGCCGCCCTCTATGCCAGGCAGGCTATTCTCGCGAGAAGAACACCTTCTTTAGAGGCTTGACGACGATCCAGCGCGTGCTTGCGCCGCGAGGCACGAAGAAGAAGCTCCCCGGAAGTATCCGAGTTTTTTGCCCCGAAGGTTCCTCAACAATGACTAACTCGCCTTCAAGAAGCAGGGCCATTTCATCCCAAGTGAACGTGAGGTCGAAAATGCCGGGCGAACATTCCCAGATCCCGCCCGTGATTTGGCGATCCTTGGTTTCGAACACTGTCTTTCCGCTTGCCGTGGGGTCCCCATGCACGGTGACCGCACCGAGCGACTGCAACGGCCAGTCCGGGCAGACGACTTTGTTGACCGTCACTGATTTCACTTCATCACTGGCCGCGGTTTGAGCGCGAAGCGTCCCCTCGCTGGAATCTCCACCGCCTTCAGCCGGCGCGCACTCCGGCGTCGCGCAAATCAGAGGGGCAATTGCGAACGGCCCCAGCAAGCCAAGAAAGTTTCTTCGCGAAGTTTCGTTCACGCGATCACCTCTCATTGCACGGGAGATACGAGCCACCAGCTAATTTCCCAGCTCTGTTGGAAATGCACACCAGTTTTAAGCTGCGGTCGCCGCTCTCTCGATGGGAGTTGTATCCTTTCGCGCCGGCACTGGGACAGCTGCTAACCGATCGGCAATCGCTTAGTTGATGACCTCCCAGAGATCGTTGCAATGGGAACCACCCGGGTTCTCGCCACAAAACTCATCAGTTTAGGAGAGGGCGTCATTCGCGATCGCGGGACGAACCTTGCTGCGCCACCGCGGAGCCATCGTGTTCTGAATCAAAAGTTTGGACAAAAAAGAATCGCGCTCATACCTTGGCGTATGCGGCGGTCTCTTCCAGCGCCTCTCCTACGGCATGCAACGCTTGCTCCAGCTGTTCGGTGCTGATAACCAAAGGAGGTTGGATTCGAAGCACGTTCCCGTGCATGCCGCCCACTCCAACCAGCACACCTCTTTTTCGACAAGATTCCCTGATCGCTTCCGCTTGGTCAGGCGCGGGCGTCAAATCATCCCCGCTCACCAATTCGATACCGATCATCAGGCCTAGGCCTCTGACGTCGGCCTGCGGCGAAGTGCTCTTGAGCATCTGTTTCAGCACCGCCCGAACTTCTTCTCCCTTCTGCTGCGCCCGTTCGCATAGCCTTTCTTCCTCAATCACCCGGATATTTGCAAGAGCGGCAGCACAACTTACCGGGTTGCCGCCGAAAGTTGAAAGGTGGTCTCCAGGCTGGAAAGCGGCGGCGATTTCGTCCCGTGTCGTAAACGCCCCGAGGGGAAACCCATCGGCAATGCCCTTCGCAGTCACCAGGATATCGGGTTCAACGCCGTAGTGTTCGATCGCGAACATCTTGCCCGTTCGTCCAAAACCAGACTGCACCTCGTCGACAATGAGCAGAATATTGTGGCGATCGAGGACTTTCTTCACTTCAATGAAGTAGTCCAGGGGAGGAACGATAATCCCGGCCTCTCCCAGAACCGGCTCTGCGATCAACGCGGCAACATCATCCGATGTGGACAAGCGAATAATCTCCTCGAGCGATCTCGCCCATCCTTCTGTCGTAGTGCCATGAGACCGGAAAGTGTACGGCGTGGGCGCAAAAGCCACTCCCGGAGCATATGGCCCTCCGCGGCGCTTGCGCCCTGAATTGCCAGTCACGCTCAAGGCGCCCCATGTGCGCCCGTGAAAGCCACCCTGTAACGCAATAATTTCGTGCTTTCCAGTGTACAGCTTGGCAAGCTTCAGCGCGCCTTCAACTGCCTCTGCGCCGCTGTTCGAAAAGAACGTTTTTTTCAGTCGTCCAGGCGTGATCGCCGCCATTTTCTCGGCCAGATTTGCCAAGGCCTCTACGTAATAGACGTACGAGCAACAGTGGATCAGCTTGTCAATTTGGTCTTTGGCCGCAGTTACGACCGATGGGTGGCAGTGTCCGGCATTGACGACAGAGATGCCTGCAAAGCAGTCGATGTACTGCCTTCCGGAAATGTCGGTGACCACGGCGCCTCGTGCTTGCTCCACAACAATCGGTTGGATCGATTTCACAAAACTGGTGATCACGTACTGATTGTATTTCTCAACGGTGTTGTTCATGGCGGTCCTTCCGCTTTGACGATACCATCTCGAAAACTTCTTCCCGCAGCTTCGCCGCAACCGTCCATGACGATCGGCAAGTCTCGCGGGCGGTTCGCTGAGCAGCCGTTCCAAGGTCCCCATCGCGCTCGCGATCCTGCATTACTATAAGTTCGGAATGCTATAGGATTATTTACGGAGGTGTCAAGGCGCAAAATAAAATGGTCAGCGGCGCTTGCGCTCAGGCATTGTGCGCGAACGATGATTCGGTCCCCGCCGTGATCAAGAGATGCCTCGGTACGCAAACGCCGCAACCAGATACGAATCGTCCCCGTCTTGCATAACTCGTGGCCGACATTGGTGCGGCTCGCCTTTGCAGAAATCCTTCGCGCAACCGAACGGAATGCACAACTCATGTCACTCGCCGGTCCCGCTCGCGTAGCGAACTGGTTTCAGCCCCAGCCCCCAGCGTAGAATAACGTAAGCCGCCGGTCCCGACGCCAGCAGCCACGGCGCCCAGCGGAACACGAATGGCTCGCTGTAGTAGACTTTTATGGCGCAAAGCAGCACGGGAAAGATCACGACATATAGGATGCCGCCGATGCCACCCGGAATGCGGAAACTTCTCCGCGCCTTCGGCGCCTTTGCACGCATGCGCCACGCCGCGAAGACGGTCAGCAACGAAGTCGCGATGCGAGTCCATATGTAAATATTTACTAAATAGTCAACACGATACTTCGCTAGGATGCAATACACGGCCGTCGAGATCGCGATTGCTCGTGTGGGTGTGCCGAACCGTGAAAGTCTTCCGAGCCACGATGGAAGATAGCCGTCCTCCGCCATCGCCGCCGGAATGCGCGTGGTATATAAGGATTGTGCCGTTCGAGAGCGATAGCACTCCGATCAGCGATGCGACCAGCATCGCCGCGCCAAGTGCTCCGCCGCCGATCAATCGGGACGCGGTGACGATGTATCCCGTTTCCCATTCACGCCAGTTGCCGAGAACAGCCAGCGCCAGCGCGGCCGGCACGATGCAGGTGAGAATGAGCATCGGTGTATTCCAAGCCAGAACGCGCACAAGATCGCGCTGCGGCTCTCTCATTTCACCCGTAACGCTGGAGAGTTGTTCGTAGCCTGCGTAATTCCACATAGCGAGAGCGAGCCCCTCGCCAAATACGCTTCCCAGGTCCTTTCCTGGCGGCGTCAGCGGCAGCAAGGGATTATGGCGCCAATGAAAGAGCGACACGATGCACAGCCAAGCGACGGGGATCAGAATTCCGATCAGGAGCGCAACCGCAATCCACCCAGCGAGTTGAATCCCGCGCGCATTCAAATACGCTAGCAGGCAGAGCACCAGGCACGCACCCGCCCACTTGGCGTTGCCGTGCAGCCAAGGTACGTAGTCCGCCAGATAATCCATCGCCAGCACGCCGTACAGAGGGTTGAGCAGAAACGTCCCCGTCCAGTTCCACCACCCGCATTGAAATCCCCAGAAATCGCCGAAAGCCGCCCGGCTCCAGCGATAGAAACCTCCCTGTACAGGAAGAATGCCGTTCAGTTCGGCCGAGGCCAGAGCAATCGGCACGCACCAGAAGAAGGGCACGATAGCGAGGAACAGAATGGCCATGCCCGGCCCGGAGCTCTTAAAAATTACTTCATAACCGAACGGTCCGCCCGCCGTATAGCCGTAGAACACTGCAAGGAGCGGAATAAATCCGATTTGCCGAAGACCGGTGCGAATCGGCGCGTGGTTGGTGTTGATGTGAGTGCGAGTCGTCGGCGTTCCTTAGGGCCTCGAAATGATCGGAAACGGGGTTCAGGATTTCAACTGCGAATTGGCCAACCTAGAACGGCCTCCTGTCAAACGGAGTGGCGCCGACGCATCCCCTTGGAGGAAGCGTGACATTCGCTCTCGTCGGCCCCAGGTTATGTTGGCAGGCCACCGGTCGCGACGAAATGATTCAGCGACGGCGCGAGCACTCGAACGCATTGCCAATATGACGCACGAAAGGCCGGGGAAGCACTTTGACCGACTGCCGGGAGCCGTGCTTTTACAGCGCCGTTTGCGCTCGCATTTCGGGCCGAGCAAAACGCAGCGGCGAGAACGCAGCTACATCCGCGTCGGAATTGGCGCGGACGATCCAGTGGCGGAAAAGCTTCGCCGTCGCCGGCGCCAGCAGAATTCCACTGCGATAGTGGCCCGTTGCGATCCACAACCCTTGGCAATCCGCAGGACCAAGAATCGGCAGATCGTCCGGCGTGCCTGGCCGCAACCCGGCCCAACTCTCGATCACTTCCGCGCCGCTCAATTCCGGGGAAATCGCGAACGCCGATTCCAATATTTTGTTCAGACCCGCTGCGGTGACTCGCTTATCAAATCGCGCTTCCTCGATCGTGCTGCCCGCGACGATTCGTCCGTCCGATCGCGGCAAAAGGTAGCCTTGCTCCGAGCGCGTTACCCTCCGTACGCTCGGCGCTTCGCCCTGCGGACGAAGCGCAATCATCTGCCCAGGCACGGGTCGAGTAGGTACCAGCAGCTTGAGCCAACTATCTCTGGCTACCTCGCCTGAAAAGCATCCCGCAGCCATGACGATATGCTGCGCGACAATTTTCTCCCCTCGTGCAATCAGTGCAGTGCAGCGATCGCCTTCCCGGATCAACCCGGTCACCTCGCAGCCAGCGCGGATTTCCACACCGCGGTTTCCAGCCGCCGTCAACACCGCGTCCATCAGCAGGTGCGGCTCTACGCTTCCTTCCTCTCGTAACCACAATGCAGCCCGGATCGACGCACCGATCGCCCGGTCTATTTGGCGTGCCGCCCCGCCCGTCAAGGGTTCGACACTAATACCGAGTCCGCGAAGTTCACTCAGCCGCTCATCGCATTCGCGCTCGGCGTCGGCCGAGACGAAGACTTCGAATGCCCCGTCCCGAACGTAGTTGGTGCGCTTGCCGGATCCGTCCTGAATATCTTCAATGAATTCGGGATACCTCCGCAGGCTCTCGCGTGCGAATGGCACCAGTGGCAAGTCGCGCGCCGAATCAGGCGCTGGCGAAAGCATTCCGGCAGCTGCCCAGGACGCTTCCCGTCCCGGCTCCTTCCGATCAACGACGACCACACTTAGTTTTTCTGCGGCGAGCTCGAACGCAATTGAGGTACCGATAATGCCGCCACCGATAATCGCGACATCGTACGTACGCACCAGGAAACTCTACCTTAATTGCGAAACCTTATCAATCTAGCGATTGGCGTGCCTCACAGCACCTGTGCGCGTCGGATTTCGTAAGAGAGACAACCAAATCGAGAGGGCTGTCCGGATCAAGCTGATGATATCAGCGCCCCCAAGAGGGCCCTCAACGTGAAAGAACTTCAAACCGCCCCGGTAACTCCATTTGACATAGCTACTTATTTATAGTAGGGTGTGCGGCGGAAGCAGCCTACACGCAGTGTTTGCTCACTCGCACGCGAGAATAGAAACAGAAAGCGCGCGAAACCATCCACGTAGAGTAACGCAAGACCTCGTGCTGAGAGTTGAAGGACGAGCAATTTGCCCCATTACCGAGAATTGAGCTGGGTTCTGGTTTGGGTCCGCTCGCAACCAAGGTAACGTTGGCGAATGAGCTCGTTGTAAGGGACTTGCCGCACTTCCGGTGCGTTGTCTAGGGCGCGCGGATCCGGAGATAGCCCGCAACTCGACGCAGCAAATTCTCGATCGGAAAGGGGTAGTGCTAATGGATCCACAGCTCTTCCGCACTAAGAGCATCGACCAACTGCTCGCCGACGCCGAGCGGCCAGAGAAAAAGCTGAAAAAATCCCTGGGATGGTTGAGCCTTACGGCTCTCGGCATCGGCGCGATTATCGGAAGCGGCATCTTTGTGCTGACCGGCACAGCCGCAGCGGGCGAAGCGGTCGAATTCCCTTCGATTTTGAAAGCGCCGTTGCTCGAAGTATTGATGTACGGGCGGCATGCTCTGGGTGTCAATGGGCGTCCCGGAGCGGGTCCCGCGATCGCGCTCTCCTTTTTCCTCGTTGCGGTAGTCTGCGGCTTGGCCGGACTCTGCTATGCAGAGCTCGCGTCCATGATTCCCATCGCCGGTAGCGCTTACACGTACACCTACGCCACGCTTGGAGAGCTGATCGCCTGGATCATCGGTTGGGACTTGATCCTTGAATACGCCGTCTCGAATATGGCCGTCGCCGTGGGATTCTCGGCGTATATCAACAGCTTGCTCGACTCCTTCGGGCTGCACTTGCCAGCCGTGCTGAGCACTCCTGCCTATTCGCCCGAAACTGGGTGGGCGCTGCATTTCAACATTATGGGATTCGTGATCGTCATGCTGCTCACCGTGCTGCTGGTGGTGGGCATCCGCGAATCCTCCGGCGCCAACAACATCATGGTCGGCATCAAGCTGCTGGCCATCGTGGTGTTCTGCATCGCCGCCAGCAAATATATTCATCCGACGAACTGGCATCCCTTCGCGCCCAACGGTTTCCAGGGCGTGCTCACCGGCGGCGCTATCGTTTTCTTCACCTACATCGGCTTTGATTCCGTTTCCACTGCCGCCGAAGAATGCAAAGACCCCAAGCGCGACCTGCCCATCGGCATTCTCATTTCGCTTTTCGTTTGCGCGTTTTTCTACATCGCCGTCGCGCTGGTGCTCACCGGCATCCAGCACTGGTCTACGCTCGATAACGCCGCTCCCGTGGCGCACGCGCTCGAAGCCATTGGGCTCAACGGCGTAAATCGCTGGGTCACCGCCGGCGCGTTGATGGGCATGATTTCGTCAATTCTCGTGTTCCAGCTGGGACAGGCGCGCGTCTGGTTCGCCATGTCTCGCGACGGCCTGTTGCCCGGCGCCTTTTCCCGCGTCCACAAACGTTTCCGCACGCCCGACGTGGCCACCTGGGTTGCCGGAATCGTGGTTGCCATTCCTGCGGGGATTTTCGATATTGGTACGCTCGCTGATCTCTCGAATATCGGCACTTTATTCGCCTTCATTCTGGTGTCCCTTGCCGTTCTGATTCTCCGCAAGAAGCAGCCCGATCGTCCGCGCGCATTCTCCGTTCCCTGGAGTCCATGGATACCGATCGCGTCGGTGGTGTTTTGCTTTGTCCTAATGGCCAGCCTCACCGTGGAAAACTGGATTCGCTTTTTTGTTTGGCTGATCATAGGGTTGTTCGTGTATCAGTTCTATGGTCGCCGCAACAGCACGCTTGGCGGCCATAAACTCATGCCGAACGCGCAAGAAGACCGTCCCGTGATCTGAGATTCGGCGAAAAACGGCACGAGGCGTGGGCTTCCGGGCAAGGCGGCGATAAGAACGTTGCTGGCACGGCCACAGCAGAGGACGAACCGGCTCGGAATTATGTCGATGGGCAATGTGTTGTTTCGTTGGCACGGATCACCCGGCGTGGGTGAATCCGACGTGCGGACGGTTCGGCACGATTCCGCTATTTGCCGATGAGTCGGTCCGCCACGCCGCAAAGGTATTTCGTGCCTGGCGCAGCGCTTCACTACCTGTTCCAACCCACACTGCCGAAGGACCGCTTCGAAGAGTTTCAGCGGAGTGTCACGATCGAGGGCAGGAAGACGTTGGCCACGGCGCATGGGCAATTGCGCGCGACATCGAGAACACCGAAGCGGCCTGCGGTGCTCCCCTACTCATTCGGGATAGACCCGCAAGACATAGTTAGGGGAATCGACGAGATCACGATCTGCAGAAATACATGTCGATGGCGGAGAAGATCGGCCGGCCGGCGTGCTGAATCTGGTGAGCAGTGGACGCGGGGCAGCGAATGTGATTGGGGACCATCCTTAGAACCGCGTGGCGAAGTGCGGAACGAACGCCCATCGGCCGCTGGTTGCTCGCGAAATCCGGGCGCCAATGCAGCCTCAATCGCAGATTATCTCTGTCGTCAGGAACCGCCGTCGCGGCGCGATCCTCCGGCGCCGCCGCGTGGTCCGTCGACTCCTCTTCCGGCGCAGCGAGCGGTTGCGTGTGGCGTTCACATGTACCATCCCCGGTGCGGAAACCTTTTCAAGGAGTGCTTGCAGCTGCGACACCGCCCGTGAGCTTCCATTGTCAACATTACTTATTTCATGTAGGATTGGCGTTCGCTGAATTTTGCCAGCAGCGCCTGCTCGCGTGGGCTTCGAGTGCAACACCTATTTTCTTGCGCCGCTCATACCCCGCCGACCTCGTGCCGCATCATTGCGACGAAGGCTAAAAATATGTTGTGAAGAGGAGCGTTGATGGAAACTGCGGATAGTAATCCTGCTACCAGCGAAGCGTTCAGAGAAGTTGAGCCATATTGGGAAGCCAAGATGGATGGCTGAGGCGCCGGGTACCAGCACACGCGCTTGCGGCTTGTCGCAAAACAGTGCCTGCGAGATGGACAGACAGGTTGATGGGGGCCGGGTAAGAGCGAAAGGCAGACCTTTGCGAGGGTGATGACGATCGAAGTGGGAAGACCTTTCGGAGCGTTATCGATGAAGTATTCGAATGTTCGTGGGGCTGCCGTCATTACGCCAAGGATGCGGGAGGATTGGGGCCGACGATCTGATTGCCATTCATATGGCGGCCTCTGCCCCGGTTCCCTTTTTGGCTGCTTATGGTGGTCAGGCTCTGGCCTCGAGTTGGACATGCACGGCATCCGCGAATTTACCAGTATCAAGACGATGTGGATCCAATGAGCCGATTCTTTCGATTCGGAGCGTAATGGAAAGCTGGAATCATCGAATCGTTGGCGTTGATTTCGAAGCGCCGCTTGATGGGGGTGAAATCGGGACCCTCCCATTCTCAACTAAGCGGTTGTAGTGGCGGAGGCAGGCCGTGGCCGTCATCGTCGAAGAGGAATTGAACGTTTACCAATCCGCCGAAGCACGATTCGAAGCCGCCGCTAAGAAATTGGGTTTGGAAGAGGGCGTTTATCGCTACCTGAAATGTCCCGATCGCGAAATCACGATTTACATTCCTGTAGCGCGCGACAGCGGCGATATGGAGATTTTCACGGGCTACCGCGTATTGCACTCCAACGTCCGCGGTCCTGGCAAAGGCGGCATTCGCTTTGCGCCGGACGTTTCGCTCGACGAAATTCGCGCGCTCGCCGCGTGGATGACCTGGAAATGCGCGGTCGTGAACATCCCCTTCGGCGGCGCCAAGGGTGGCGTGATCTGCGATCCGGGCAAAATGTCGAAGACGGAACTAGAGCGCCTCACGCGGCGATACACCGCTCAGCTTTCGGACTGGTTCGGCCCCGAACGTGATATTCCGGCTCCGGACATCGGCACAGATGCGCAAACAATGGCTTGGGTGATGGACACATACGCCATGCACGTCAACCAGGCGACCACCGCCGTGGTAACGGGCAAGCCCCTCGAACTTGGCGGATCGCAAGGACGCCATGAAGCCACAGGGCGCGGTCTAATGTTCTGTTGCAATAGCGTCATCGCGAAACTGGGAATGAAACGCGAGGGCTGTCGTGTGATCATACAGGGTTTTGGAACGGTCGGGTCGCAAGCCGCTTTGCTGATGGACGAAGCCGGCTATCGTATTGTTGGCGTCGCGGATATTCACGGCGGTTCTTACAACGAAGCCGGCTTCGATATTGCGAAGCTTTACGACTGGGTTTATACGCAGCGGCGCCCGCTGCCTGAATTCCCGGCCGGTGGGCAACGGATGTCGCCGCAGGAAATCCTCTTTCGACCGTGCGACATTCTCGTGCCGGCGGCGACGGAAAATCAAATCACGGCGCAAAACGCCCAGCGTCTCCAGTGTCGGGTGCTATGCGAGGGCGCCAATGGCCCAACGACCTGGCATGCCGATACGATCGTCGAGCAAAAGGGCATTTTTGTGATCCCGGATATTCTGGCCAACGCTGGCGGAGTTACCGCTAGTTACTTTGAATGGGTTCAAGACCGGCAGGGGTTCTTCTGGCGGGAGAGCGAAGTCAGCGAGCGGTTGCAAGATGTGATGGACCGCAGTTTCGCGGAAATTGTGCGCTACGCGGAGACCAATCATGTGGGCAATCGCACGGCCGCTTATATGGTTGCCATTGAGCGCGTCGCCCGCGTTCTCACTCTGCGCGGCTTTTACGCATGACGTGAAACGCGTGCCGCGTTGTCGCCGGATTCGATTGCGGGGCAACGTTCCGCTCTGATCCAACTGCAGGCGCGCCTCTCGACCCTTACGCTCCTCGCGAACGCAACTTGAGATTCGTCTCGGCAATCTTGGGTGCGTCGATTTCCCTTGATGGACGCATTCGTGCGGGGATGGTGACAGTCGGGCGGATTTAGTACCAAGCGATTGGTTGCTCGTTTAAGTTGATGTAAACCTGTTTGGCTTCAAGATACTCATCGACGCCCGAAGGCCCTAACTCGCGACCGAATCCAGATTGCTTGTAACCACCCCAGGGCGCCTCGACAAAGGTCGGCTGCATATGATTGATCCAGACGATCCCGGCTCGCAAAGCTTTGACTACGCGAAGTGCTTTGAAAATGTCCCTAGACCAAACGGCGGCGGCCAAGCCATACGTCGTATCGTTCGCGATTTGGACGGCTTCCTGCTCGTCGCCGAAGGGAATTACAGAGGCAACCGGCCCGAAAATTTCTTCGCGCGCGATGCGCGCCTCCAGTGGGACGTCGTAAAAAATCGTTGGTTGCACATAATAGCCGCGCTCCCTCGCAGATAGGTCCCCGCCGCCAAAAGCCAACTTGGCTTCCTTCTTGCCGACCTCCAGATAGCTGCGCACCCGATCGAACTGTTCGCGGCTGATGAGTGGCCCCATTTTCGTATCTCGTTCCAAAGGCGGCCCAAGTTTGATTCGCTTGGCTTTTTCTGCCATTGCCTCTACAAAGCGAGAATAAATCGTCTTTTGGACGAGAATTCGGCTGCCCGACGAACACACCTCCCCCTGATTGACGAACACGCCGAAAAGCGCGCCATCCACCGCCGCCTCGAAATCCGAATCGGCGAAAAAAATGTTGGGGGATTTTCCACCGAGTTCGAGAGTGACCCGCTTGACACTATCCGCCGCCGATTTCATGATCTGTTTCCCGACTGCAACGCTGCCGGTGAACGCGATTTTATCGACTCCAGAATGCTCCACGAGCGGCGCTCCCGCACCTTCTCCGAGTCCGGTGACGATGTTAACCACACCTGGCGGAAGGGCGACGTCATCGAACCATTTGGCCAACTCGAGGGCCGTTAGGGGTGTTTGCTCCGCGGGCTTGAGAACACAGGTGCAACCGGCAGCCAGCGCGGGAGCGAGCTTCCACGCGGCCATCAGAAGTGGATAATTCCACGGGATAATCTGTCCCGCGACGCCAACGGGCTCCTTGAGGGTTAGGCTCAATGCATTGTCGGGAACCGGGTTTACCTGGCCCAAGATCTTGGTCGCCATTCCTCCGTAGTATTCGAAGCAAGTTGCAGCATCGCTGATGTCGAACTCGGATTCGACGATCGGCTTCCCGCTGTTTCGGGATTCGAGCGCGGCCAAGGCCTGCGCGTCTTTGCGAACGCGCTCGGCCAAACGGAAAAGAACGCGCCCGCGATCTTGCGCAGTCGTGGCGCGCCACGGACCGGAATCGAACGCGGCGCGCGCGGCGCGGACCGCCCGGTCAATATCCGCCGCGTTGCCTTCAGGAACCTCGGCTATCACCTCTTCCGTGGCCGGATCGTAGACCGGGAAGAATCGGCCACTCGCCGAATCAGACCATTCGCCATTGATGTATATTTTGTGCCTCGCAATGGCTGTCTTTGGCATAGCGTCCTCCGGGACCAACCGCCGGGAACTTGCAACGGTATAAGACCTGTTCTAGATAAGTGAATCACAGCAACGGTCGGTCATACCTGGATTGAGGCCGCCTCTGCCGACTTCCGGCGACCATATACGAAGAAGAAATACGCTGCCAGACCAACGAAAACAGCCGTGCCTAGCATCATTTCTGCTTCGTAAACCCCCAGGGATTTGATCAATCCAGGCGGAAAGTATTGCAACACAATGCCCAGCAGGGTTGTAATTAATCCGCTCACGCCAGCCGCAATCAAAATGCCTCTGCTGTACACACCTCTTCCGTCGGGACGGCCAACAGCCAGCTTGAGTAAAGCGCCAAAAATATAAACGTAAGGTATCAGCTGCAGCACGACGGCAAGAGAAAGCATGGTTTCAAATGCTTCTTCTACGCTTGAGAAGCCGAAAAAAATCACGCACAAAGCCATGGAGATCAAAGCGTGTACCAGCAATGCTGCGTACGGCGTGCCGTACTTTGGATGCAAGCGGCCCAGCCAACTTGGCATATACGAGTCCAAACCGGCCACAAATGGAATCCGCGCCGACCCTCCAAGCCACGCGGAACCAATGCCAGCGATCGAGACGCTTAACATGAACGCAAACACGGGAATAATCCACCCGATTCCGATTTGCGCCGAAAGATGACCGATTGCCTGCATCACGCCCTGAAGCACATTGATCCGCGAGCCCACGGCCGCCAACAAGGTAAGAGTCGTCGCAACATAGAGGAAACCCGAAATAATGCCGCCCCAGGCCACCGCGCTCGGCAACGTTTTCCGCGGACTTTCGATCTCATCGCCCATGACCGAGGCCAGCTCTAGCCCGACTAACGCGAAGCAGATCACCCCGAAGGAGTTCATGACCAGCCGCGGATCGTGAGGGATGCGGAAGTCCACCGCCCGCAGCGTTTCCGATCCTGGTTTGAGCATAACAAAGGCCGCTAACACGACCAGGACTGCGGCCGCAATGCATGTGCCGATCGCACCCACGTTGTTCAACCACTTGCCTACCGCAGAGCCAACGATATTCAGTACGGCTAGCAGTGCCAGCAAAACAAGGGAGGTGCATATTGCGAAGACTTTGTTGTCCGTCAAAGACTCATATTTCGGCCCCAGCACAAACACGGACACGCCGACAAAGTAGAGCATAACCGTTGGCACGTAAAGCATGTTGTTCGTCCAGTAGCACCAACCGGAAAAGAAGCCATGGAAATCGCCGAATAGCTCTTTCGACCACAAATAAACACCGCCCTCTCCGGGATAACGATGGGCGAGTTCAATTACAGCGATTCCCTGTGGCCAGAAAAAGAGGATGAGAGACGCCAGCCACAGCCAAATTGCGACGCCGCCGCTGGCGGCGATGCTGGGCACTACATTTAAGTTGAATACCGCTACTACGAACAACAGGATCAAGTCTCTGCGGCCAAGAACGCGCTTCAGCTCGACTCGACCCTTTACCTCGGAGCCTTTGGACAAGTCGCCCTCTTTAGTGCGCCGCTACGGCTGCTGAACGTTCCTGCTGCGCTTCGGCGAGCGCAGGCGCGAGATCCTCGAACGCAGCGAGGTGCTTCTCGATATCCGCATCGGTGTGCTGTACGGAGACCGTCCATTGCTCATCCCACCAGTAAGGTTGCGCCATGACTCCGCGATTGACCATTCCGAACCAATAGTGTTTCCACAGATCGCTGTCGATCTTTTCCCAATCACGATAGTTGCGAACCTCTTGCGGATACAACATGAGCACTCCGTTGGCTCCGGCGTTTGCCACGTAGCTGCGCAAACCAACTTTTGTGACGATCTGTTTGTATCCGTCGGCGAGTTTCTTACTCAACCTGTTCACGTTGGCGTAGTTCTCGGGCGTGAGCACTTCCCGGAAGGTCGCCAGCCCCGCCGCCATCGACACTGGGTTGGTGTTGTAGGTGCCGCCATGGAAGACCTTGTGTTGGGAAATGAGATCCATCACGGCTGTAGTCGCTCCGAAGGCAGCGAGGGGAAAGCCTCCGCCGATGGATTTCGCCAGGCAGACGAGGTCTGGCTTCACTCCGAAATATTCGGAAGCGCCGCCCGGGCCCAATTTCGCGCCGGTTTTGACCTCGTCGAAGATCAGCAAAGCCCCATTTTTCGTCGCGATATCCCGCAAGCCTTCCAAAAAGCCGGACTGTGGAAGACACATACCGAGGTTCATCATGATCGGTTCGATGATGATCCCCGCAATGGCGCCTGGATTTCCTTCGAATCGGCGCTGTACCGACTCTAGGTTGTTGAAGGTAGCGATGACCACATCTCTTACGGACGCCTCCGGAACTCCCAAGCATCCTTGGACCGAAACCGGAGCGCTAATATCGCCATAGTCGGGGCTGTGAGGCTTTACACTGACGAGGGCCGTATCGTGCAGCCCATGGTAGGCACCTTCGAACTTCAATATCTTGTCCCGGCCCGTGGACGCTCTCGCCAGGCGGCAGGCGTGCATTGTGGCCTCGGTACCTGAGGAACCAAAGCGCACCATCTCGATGGGGAAACGCTTGCAAATTTCCTCGGCCAACTGCCACTCCATGTCATGCGGCATCCCGAACATCGTACCCTTGGAAAGCCGGCCCTCCACCGCCTTCATCACGGCCGGATGGCAGTGCCCGGCCATCAGCGCGCCGAAAGAGAGGTTATGATCGATGTAATCGTTGCCGTCGAGATCGCTGAAATGCGAACCACTCGCCTCTTTGACAAAAATGGGGTACGGGTCATACGCTCGATAGTTGCTCGCGGCGCCCAATGGAATCCGTTTAAGGTTACGCTTGTGCGACTCGGCAGATCTCGGCGTCCTCCGTTCGTAGGTCTTCAGTTCTTGCTCCAGAGCCGCGTACGTCATTGTCCCTCCCATTAACCGGTCCCGTCCCCGGGGAATCAGGACGTAATCGAATTTGGAATTGCGGAGACACTCTAGCACAAAATCTTACGATATTCCCGCAATGTTTGAGAAACAGCGCGGTGCGCGACGTATCATTTCTACTTTCTAGTATGGTATTCGTTTCGCGAGCGAAAATACGGAAGAGGCACGGTTGCTCACGCTGAATGACTCTTCCTCAAGCGAAATATATCGAATTACGGAAAAGTGAAGGGCAGCGTCAGCAATCGAACCGGCTCGGGGCCACGGCCATGTCCGGGCCATTTTTCGGAGCTTGCGGTTCCCGTGCATCGCGTCACGCCTGGTGATTCTTTAACGGTATGATCATCGCAGCGGGAGCAGCTTTCCCAGTTTCACTCAACACATTGATCAAGATGTTGTCGCGGTTCCGTCACCAGTTCAAACCAAAGGGGGCAGTGAAGGCCGCGGGTGACGGCGACCATGACGCGATCGCTGGTCGCGTATGGGAAGTGCTCACCACGAGTATCCGGCGCTAGGCTTCCATGGGAAGAAATGACCCTGCTTTTCGAAGGCGATGTGACCATCAGGGAGCCAACCGAGCACAGAGTTCGCGGCCGACGGGGCGATATTTTCTCTGCGCCATGAGGCGTACAACCCACTGGAGCGTTTCAAAGCCGCTGAAAGAGAGCATTTTTTCTCGCGAACACAACTGCGGTCTAAAACGTCGGCGGGGTGTTAATCCAGATGACCCAAGTCTCTTCCCTTCCGGGGTTCCTCCAATGATGAGGCGTCGTGCTCTGGAAGTAGAACGTATCGCCGGGACGCAGCCGGTATGGCTTCGCTCCGCCCAGGGAAATCTCAAACTGGCCCCGCAATATATAAAGGAATTCCTCTCCTTCATGTCTATAAGACTCACCGCTGCTCGCGCCCGCGCGAATTCGGAAAAGATGAGGCTCCATTACCGTGTGCCCCCAGGCAAGGAGTTCCAGTCGCACGCCGGGCCCCGCTTCCAGCACCTTGCGTTCCTTAGGGCGCACCCAATGCGGATTCGAAGCGGAAGTATTGAAAAAATCCAGCACGTTGAGATTGTAGAAACGAGCTAGCTTGCGCAAAGTCGCCACCGACGCCGTCGTTCGGGAACGCTCCAAAGCACTCAGGAACCCAACCGAGACACCCGTTGCGCGAGCGACCGTCACCAACGATAGCCCGCGGAGCATCCGCAAATTACGCAGCCGCCGACCCGGAGAAGTCCCGCGATCCGATGGACCCTGGGCGCCGTCCGAGTGCCTCTCGTGCGTAAGCATCTGTATGATCGCCGCGGCGTTAAGACCCTGCTGTTTCCGCATCTGGCGAGCGCGGCGTAGTAATTCGACATCGTCGGTCGTATAGAGGCGATAGCCACTGCGGGTTCTTGGGGGGCGTAGAAGCCCTAGGTTCTCCCAGTCGCGCAATACGGAACGAGAAATTCCTACCAGCCTCGCCACGTCACCGATGCGGAGATACGACTTGTCGCCAGTCTTGCCTTTAATCACTCGGTTTTGGTTCGATGGCATTCTCGCTCTCTCTACATTTTAACGAACGGCCGCTCGCGACGCGCCAAATTCGGAGGCTGCCTGATGATTTTTCGGACAGGTCAAGCGGCGACAGATAGGCGCGCAAGGAGCGCCATAGTATGTACCAAACTGTTGGCTTTGAAAAGATTCTCGGGCTCCAATACTTGAGCCCGGATAGGCGTGGATACAATTTAAATCAAAGGAGTTATGCTGAAACGGATGATTCGACGAAGCCGACCGAGGCGATGGCCGACTCGATCACGGAAAGACCCTCTTCGAACTGCTCATCGGTAATAACCAGCGGCGAGAGAATCCTTAGAACATTTCCGTAGCTGCCTGCGCTCAGCAGCACCAACCCGCGCTCGTAGCACGCGCGGACGATTCGCGCGGTTTCCTCCGTCGCCGGTTCGCGTGTTACCGGTTCCTTCACCAGCTCGATTGCCTGCATGGCCCCAAGTCCTCGGATATCGCCAATGGCCGGCCAGCGCTGCTGCCAACTCCGGGCGCGCGCGACGAACCGCTCCCCCAACGTACCGGCGCGCGAACTCAGATCCAGCCCGCCAACTTTTTTTCCGTCTGAGGGCACGAACATCTCGATCACGCTTAGGGCGGCCGCACAGGCAAGCGGATTGCCACCGAAAGTTCCGCCGAGGCCGCCTGGTTCAGGGGCATCCATCATCTCGGCGCGCCCGGTTAGGGCGGAAATCGGCAGACCGCCTCCCAATGACTTCGCGGTAACCAACAGGTCTGGCTCAAATCCCAGTTTCTCGCAAGCGAAGAGGGAGCCAGTGCGGCCGAATCCGGTCTGCACCTCATCCGCGATCAGCACGATGCCGCGCTTCCGGCAAATGTCCTGCAATGCCGCGAAAAATTCCGCTGGCGGGCTGACGAAGCCTCCTTCGCCCAGGACAGGCTCAACGATGATCGCCGCCACAGATTCAGCAGCCACGGTCCGCCGGAACGTATCCTCCAAGTGATAGGCGCAATGAACGCCACATTGAGGATAACGAAGGGAATAGGTACAACGATAGCAATAAGCATACGGGACCCGAAAGACCTCGCCCACGCCCGGCTCGAAGCCTCGTTTGTAAGGATGGGTCTTGCTGGTCAACGACATGGCCAGCAGCGTTCGCCCGTGGAATGCGTCCTCGAAGCAGATCACCGCTGAACGACCCGTGTAAGCACGCGCGACCTTCACCGCATTCTCCACGGCTTCGGCTCCGCTGTTTAGAAGCAACGTCTTTTTCGGAAAATCGCCGGGCGCTAAAGCATTCAAACGCTCAGCCAAACGAACATATCCCTCATACGGCGTCACGTGAAAGCAAGTGTGCAGGTGGCGTTCCAGCTGATCGCGCACCGCTTGGACAAGCGCGGGCGCGCGATGCCCCACGTTCATGCAGCCGATGCCTCCGGCAAAATCGAGTAGCAAATTCCCGTCCACGTCCTCCAAGATGGCACCGCCCGCCCGTGAAACAAACACAGGCGTGAAGTGATGAATGCCTCGCGGGACGGAGGAGTGGCAGCGCTCCATTAATCGCTTTGAATTAGGACCGGGAATCGCAGTGCGCAGCCGGATACAAGGACCGGATGTCGCGGTCATAAGCCGTTATACTCCGTTCTCAACTGTTGGCGCGCAGCTGGGCCGATACAGATGAAAAGCATGCTGTTGCAATTACCTTCGCCGATACATGAACGTTACTACAAAACGGTAAGGTACTGTCAATAAAATTGCGGTTCTAGAGATCGCCGTAATTCGCAAATAAAGTGCCGAGCGAGAAGCCGATACCGCTGCTCTGGCATTCCATGGCAGTCTCATCAACGACTGTCGCAGAGCCGTCCCTTAGGGAGAGGCTGCATCGCGATCAAATTTATCGCGTTTTCGTTAAAATGGTCCATCCAAAGACAGGCTAACCCTTCGAAGCACTAAGAATTCTCCATCAGAAACGCTGAGGCCGTAGTCGCCAGGAACCAGCGGCTGGTTGACAACCACAACAAAACGGTCCGTTCCTGCGCCCTCCATCGACGATGCGACGTTCGGACACTGCTTGGACACTGGATCGAGTTGACGTTGCCATTTGATCGTGAACGGGGCATGGCCTCGCGGGCAAAACTGCCCCGTTTTCCGGATTCATTTCCGTAACGTGCAGAACGTCTTGCTCCGCCAACCGACCCCACCGAATCACTCCGGTAGGGGAAAGAGGACCATCGAATTTATCAATCCGACGTATCGATTATTGAAGTTGACAGCCCAAGAACGCGGGCTGTATGGTGCCGACGTATCCCTACTTGAATCTAGTAAGCCAGTGACGCCTCGCTGGGCAGGTCAGCTGATCGACCGTTCAAAAGGCTGCTTGGATCGAGAAGAAATGCATTGGAACCCTTTGATGTCGCAGGCTGGAGGCACCGATGACTAACTCTGGATGTGATACAGACCTGGAAGGCTGCCGCCTATTCACGCGCCACTGGTTGCAACGGACGCTTGTGTTGCTGGCGCTCATTCTGCTGCTTCCCCATCGGCCCCTTAAGGCGCAGACGGCGAACGGTCGAATCTTGGGAACCGTCACCGACACGCAAGGGTCCGCCATTCCAGCGGCGCAAGTTACGGTGACCAATGTGGGGACGGGTGTGGTCTGGAGTTCAGTGACCGACAGCCGCGGCGCTTATCATGTCGCCGATCTGCCAATCGGCCAATACACGGTGACGGTGAGCTATCCTGGATTCACGAAGACGGTCACCAACGCCGAACCGCTGAATATCAATCAGTCATTGTTGATCAATGTGCAAATGCACGTGGGCGCTGTCAGCCAGTCCGTTGAGGTAAACGCGAATGCAAGCCAGGTCGAAACTCAAGTTCCGACGGTAGGCGGCCTCGTTACCGGCGCACCAATTCAGAACCTTCCCTTAAACGGACGTGACACGCTGAGTTTGGCCATTACTCAGCCGGGCGTGGTTCCGACCCCAGGGGTAGGCGGGACCGCCACATCCGGCCAATTCAGTATCGCCGGGGGTCGTCCGGATTCGGTGCTTTATCTGTTGAATGGCGGCATAAACAACTCAGTCACTTCCGGCCTGGCGGTCTTCGATCCCAATCCAGACACCATCGCCGAGTTCAGAGTGCTGGAAAACAACTACACGGCTGAATACGGCCACAGTGCCGGCGGCGTCATCTCAGAGCAAACCAAATCGGGCACCAATCGCTGGCACGGCAGCGCTTTCGACTACCTGCGCAACACGGATTTCGACGCCAACACCTTTTTCGACAACGAACAGCCAGCTCTCGGCCTGCCGGCCATTTCCCGCCCCAATCTGAAGCGCAATCAGTTTGGCGGCACCCTCGGCGGGCCAGTGCTGAAGAATAAACTGTTCTTCTTCTTTGGTTACGAGGGGCAGCGGCAGAACCAGACGCAGACTGGACAGCTGGTCGATGTTTACACTCCGGCAGAATTGACGGGGAATTTCTCGCAAGCTGACAACGGGGCACCCGATCCGAACGTGAAATCTTTCCTCGCGGTCAATCCCTACTTCCAACCGAATTCCGGACAGGCGTCGCAGGGAATTATCGCTCCAAGCAGCATCGATCCCGTAGCCCAAGCCTATATCAAAGCCGGACTCATCCCGAGCACGCCCTCGGGCACGCTCGTGCCGACGGGAGCCTTCGAAGATAATTTCGACCAGTATATAGGCCACATTGATTATTACGCATCGGACAAAGACCGGTTTTCGCTCGTGTTGGGCAAGCAGAGCGCGACCACAACTGATCCGCTCGGTGTCACGGGCGACAGCTATAACAGCGAAACGTCCGACGTGCCGGGTTATGGCTCCGCGACTGACACAAGCGACGACTTCCTCAACTTTGCGTGGACCCGAACGATTTCTCCGACCGAGCTGAACGTGGCGCGCGCGACCGTGGAACGCCTTTACTACGATGGCGTTCCAACGAGCTCCCCTCCGGTCGGCTCTGCGCTTGGCGTCAACATCAACTCTGACGACTATTTCGGGCCGCAGGACATTTCTTGGGATAGCGCTGGAATGCAGATCGGGTTTAATCCCAACATACCGGACACGAAGGCAGACACCACGTTCGCTTTCTCGGATATGTTTACATGGATTCACGGCAGGAATACGTGGAGTTTCGGGGCTTCGTTCACCGATGTCCGCGAACGCTCCCACTATATCTATCAGACAAACGGCGCCTTCGAATTTGACGGGGGGGGAACCGGCATCGGGTCGGGCAACGACCTCGCTGATTTCCTGATGGGTCTACCCGACTACTTTTACGAATCCGCAGCGGGCATCAACGGCGAATACCAACACGAGTACACCGCTTTCGGGGAAGACTCTTGGCAGGTCAGTCCCAACCTGACTCTGACGATGGGACTTCGCTACGAATATTATAGTCCGGAAACCGATCCCGCGGGCCAAAGTTTCGACTACATCCCCGGGCTCATCTCCCAAAGGTTTACTAACGCGCCTCCCGGCCTGGTAGTTCCCGGTGACCCCGGCGCGCCTAAGGGCTGGTATTTCCCCGATCATCTCGATTGGGCGCCGCGATTCGGCTTCGCATGGGATGTCACGGGCGATGGCAAGACGAGCCTGCGAGGTGGCGCCGGCGTATTTTATGACTCGTTGAATGGGTGGATGGCCGACTGGGATGACGACGTGCCGCCGTTCTGGGGAAGTTCGTTTATTGAATATTACGCGCCCAACACCAACGTCAACACCGGCGTGAACTACGGGTTTACCGGCGCGCCGGGGATTATGGCAGATCCCTACGGCGCGAGCGCCGTCTATTCCACGGCGGTCGCCGATCCGTTTCCGTCGAAACCGCCCCCGCGGAATCTCGATTTTGTCGCAGAGGGCTACGACCCCTTTAACCCAAGCGTGGACTTCGTCGATCCGCACCTGCGCACGCCCTACATCTATCAGTACAACCTGACGCTCCAGCGGCAGTTGGCACCAGGCTTGATGGCGGAAATCGGCTACGTCGGAAACCTATCGAAGCATGGAATCACGTGGGCGGACGAGAATCCCATCGTCCCCAGTACCATCACGTGTTCTGCAACCAATTCTTCGGGGCAATGCACCGCGCTTTCCGGTGAGCGCATGGCCAACCTAGAACTCGGCGCAGCCGGCATTTCTGACTGCGGAGGCCCATGCTTCTCGCCCATGACGACCTTCGACAACTTGGTCAATGGGAATTACAACGCCCTGGTGGCCAGCCTGACCAAGCAGACGGGAAACGTTCGACATTTTGGCAGCGCGTTCTTCACCGCTTCCTTTACCTGGTCACACGGTCTCGACAACGGGTCGGAGTGGGACTCTAGGAATGCGACATCGGACATCCACTTTCCCGCAGCCGACCCCAATGCTGAGTATGGCAACTCCGATATCGATTTGCCGTACCGTTTCGTGTTGAGCGGTGGCTGGACGTTGCCTTTCGACCGATGGTGGACAAATGGCCCGAAAAGGCTACTCGGCGGCTGGACCTTGTACCCGATCCTTAGCGTGCAGTCCGGTTCCCCGATCGACATGTCGGTTTACCCAGGCGGAGATCCGCAGAGTAATCCGGGACCCTCGGGCTATGGCGACCGAAATGCCGAGCGGCCCGACCGCCTCACTTCGAGCATCCAAATATTCAACCCGAGCCGCGTGCAAACCATAACTGATGCCGAAGGAAACACCATTACGGGGAACTTCTATTTCAACCCGGCCGATTTCGGCGTAGACCCATGCATTGTCAGCAGCTCGTATGACACCTGCCCGCTCGGGTTCTACGGCACCTATCGGCGAAACAGCATCATCGGTCCGGGGTGGAGCAATTTGGATTTGACGCTGGCGAAGGAAATTCCTCTGACCGAGAGCGTGAATCTGACCTTTCGCGCTGACGCTTTCAACCTCTTCAATCAGGCGGAATTCGAGAATCCACCCGCCAGCTCTACGAGGGTTACTTCTTCGACGTTTGGGGTGATTTCGTCAACCTTACCTCAGAGAGTCTTGCAATTGGCTTTGCGGCTCGACTTTTAGGTTCGGCCGAAATTTATTTCCGACCGAGCAGGCCGAGCCAGTTCAGTGAGCGTCTCGGCCTTGCGCGTTCGGATAGCCATCTACTGACTGGAGGCAACGTCCGGATGATGAGATCGGTGACGGCTGCAGTACGCGAATTTGTGTTGTGCATTTGTTTGTGATGCGCTCGCAGAAAATGAGGCAATCGCGATGAGCCAGGAAAATCAGAAGAATGATCACCCACGCATGAAGTGCCCATTCACTCGCTCTGAGAAAAAGAGCGAAGACCGGGCGTTAGGCATGAATTGCCCGATCACACGCCGCGACTTCTTGAACGGTGTGGGCATGGCGGTCGCAGCGGGAATGGTGGCTGACAAAGATGCACTGGCCTCCGTGCCCCCAAATCAAAAAGTGCTCACCGTGCCTTCCGTGCCCCCGGGCGGTAAGGGCGCGGACGTCTCGGCGCAGGAGCCACTGTTGGCTCGAGGCATCACGCCCGCCGACCGTGGCTATTACCCGCCGATGTTGTCGCAGATGCGTGGGAATCACCCGGGCTCGTTCGAAGTGCCTCATTCTGTACGAGACGATGATTTTTGGAGCGGCGCGGGGAAGCCAGAGGAAACGGGCGAAAGCTACGATTTGGTCGTGGTCGGAGGAGGCATCAGCGGTCTGGCGGCCGCCTATTTTTTCCGTTCGTACGCCGGTCCCTCCGCACGCATTTTGATCCTCGATAATCACGATGATTTCGGTGGGCACGCCAAGCGTAATGAATTCCACATAGGTGATCGGATGCTCCTGATGAATGGCGGCACGATGGGAATCGAATCGCCATTCAACTACAGTCTGGAAGCGGCGGGACTGTTGAGCGAATTAGGCGTCGATCCACCGGCGCTGCAGGCCACATGCGCGAAACCCGGCTTTTATCGTTCTCTGGGATTAAAGGCCAGCGTCTTTTTCGACAAGGACACTTTTGGCGTCGATCAATTGGTGGTTGGCGAACCAGGAGGATTTTATCGTGAGCAGCCCGCCGATCCGCAGGAATGGGAGGCATTCCTCCGAAAGACGCCGCTCTCGCCCGAAGTGCAGCGCGACATCGTTCGGATTCAGACGGGCGATACGGATTACATGCCGGGCCTCTCGGAACTGGAAAAGAAACAGAAACTGGCCCACATGAGCTACAAGGATTTTCTGCTGAAAGTGGCGAAGGTCAACCCTGATGTGATTCCGTATTATCAAACGCGGACGTGGGGCCTATACGGCATTGGAATCGACGCCGTGTCAGCCCTCGACCTCTGGGCGCAAGACTGGCCGGGATTCAACGGTCTCGGACTGAAGCGGGTCCCGGAGGACGGCTTCCTTCTAAGTTTCACGGCAGCAGGTGGCGTTGCGCAAAACAAAAAGCCGTACTTCTTTCACTATCCCGACGGCAACGCTTCCATCGCCCGTTTGCTGGTTCGATCGCTGATTCCCGGCTCGGCGCCCGGCCGTACGGCCGAAGATATCGTCACGGCTAAATTCGATTACGGCCGTCTGGATCGCCCCGACAACCAAGTCCGCATTCGACTGAATTGCCCGGCGGTGCGTGCGCGGAATTTAGGCGATCCCGAATCGGCAAAGGAAGTCCAGGTCGCCTATTCGCAGAATGACGGTCAAGGGAAGGTGTATTCGGTCCGCGGGAAAATGGTCGTCATGGCTTGTTACAACACCATGATCCCCTTCCTCTGTCCGCAGCTTCCTACCAAGCAAAAACAGGCTTTGCTTTACGCTATCAAAGTGCCGCTGATCTACACAACGGTGGCACTCCGGAACTGGCGCGCCTTCGCGAAGCTCGGTATCCAGGGGGCATCCTGCCCAGGCATGTATCACAATAGCGTGGAATTGAATTCTGTCGTCGACATCGGCGACTTCACCAGTCCCAAGTCTCCCGACGAACCGATACTCGTGCGTATGCTCCGGACGCCTTGTCATCCCGGCTTGTCTGCGCGCGATCAGCAGGAAATGGGCCGATACGAACTGTTCCGGACACCGTTTGAAACGTTCGAGCGGAATATCCGCCACCAACTGGTGCGAGTATTGGGCGCTGGTGGCTTTGATCCGGCGCGGGATATTGCCGGGATCACGGTCAATCGTTGGTCGCATGGCTACGCCTACGAATACACCCCGCTCTGGGACCCGGGTTGGCCCGGCGGTCAGGTACCTTGCCAAATCGGCCGGAAGCGCTTTGGCCGCATCGCCATTGCCAATTCCGACGCCGCGGCCGCGGCTTACACCGATCAAGCCATCAATCAGGCGTTTCGGGCGGTCAATGAGCTGCTGGGAAGTGAAAGCCAAACGGCCCGGCTAACGGCGGCGGCGTCTGTTGTCGGGTAGGAGTCGAAGACCGAGAGCCGCGCCTTTGTTGCCCGAGATAACAGCGGACTTTTCTGCAGGTTTTCAATCAGTTCAACCAGAATGGGGAAATAGCCATGAGCGCAAAGAAGGACGACCGGGATCTTGGTATGGGCTGTCCCATCAGCCGGCGCGATTTTCTGAACGGCGTGGCCGTGACAGTTGGTGCCAGCTTGCTCGGTGCGGGTGCGGCCGCGCACGTTTCCGATCACGACGCCATGGCCGCGGCGCTGCATTCGGAAAAAGGTGCCGATGCCAGTGCGCAGGAATATTTTTTTTCGAAAGGAATTACTGAAGAAGACCCGCACTACTACCCGCCTGGGTTGGAGAACATGATCCGCGGCGAAAACCCTGGGTCGTTCGAGGCCATGCATTTGCTTCGCGACCACGACTTTTGGAACAATGCTGGCAGCATTATTGACACCCGCGAAAGTTACGACCTGATCGTCGTCGGGGCCGGAATCAGCGGCCTTGCCGCCGCATATTTTTTCCGCCAATCCGCCGGACCTAGCTCACGTATCTTGATTTTGGACAATCAGGACGATTTCGGAGGCGATGCTAAACGCAACGAGTTCCGCACGCCCGGCGGCAGGCTGCTGCTGGGCTACGCCGGCACGCAATCGATCGAATCCCCAGCCAGCTATAGCCCCCAGGCCATTGGTCTACTGCGGGATCTCGGGATAGAAGTCAGCCGCTTTTATCACGACTATGATCGCACTCTTTACGCCTCGCATGGACTCCGTCCGGCAGTTTTCTTCGACCGCGAAACATTTGGCGAGGACCTTCTTCTCCCCGGGGCTTCGGTCGAGATAGAAGCGGACTCGGAGCCGGTTCCAGTTGGCCTTGTGGAACAGATGCCCATCGCGCCGGGCGCCCGGCGCGACTTGGTCCGGCTGCGGAGCGAGAGCATCAACTATCTGCCTGGGTTGAGTGCCGAACAGTTACATGCGACGCTCGCCAAGACCAGCTACAAGGATTTTCTTCTCCAGCACGCGAAGGTTCATCCCGACGTAGTCAAGCTCTTCCAACAGGCGCCTCACGACCTGTTTTGCGTGGGCATCGATGCGGTATCTGCCCTCAGCTGCCACTACATGGGGTACCCCGGCTTCAAGGGCATTCCTTTGCCGGAACGGCATGGTGGCGAGGAGGAGCCCTACATTTTTCATTTCCCCGACGGCAACGCGTCGATCGCGCGTCTGCTCGTCCGATCTCTGGTACCGGGGTCGGCACCCGGGCACACGATGGAAGACATCGTTACGGCCAAGATGGACTACACGAGCTTGGACCGCCCTGCAAACCGCGTGCGCGTCCGGCTAAACAGTACGGGTGTGCGAGCGCGCAATATGGGGGGAAAGCCGGGTGATCCGGCAGGGGCCAACGAGGTCGAGGTAGCCTACTTCCGCCAGGGAAAGCTCTACCGCGTGCGCGGCAACTTCTGCGTAATGGGATGTTTTAACTGCGTCGTTCCTTATCTTTGTCCGGAAATGCCGGCCTGGCAAAAAGAGGCCCTCGCCTATGCCGTGAAGGAGCCGCTCGTTTACACCAACGTTCAGATCAGGAACTGGACCGCCTTTCAAAAACTGGGCATCAACTCGATTTATTGCCCGGGCGGCTACTTCAGCAACATCGATTTGGATTTTCCAGTGTCGATCGGCGATTATCATTTCGCCAGTTCACCGGAAGATTCCTGCATCCTTCACCTCCTGCGAACACCATGCAAACCGGGACTACCGTGTAAGGACCAATACAGAGCCGGGTATTGGGACCTTTACGGAACCCCGTTTTCCACCTTTGAACGGAACGTCCGCGATCTGCTCGGACGAGCCCTTGCTGGAGGCGGATTTGACGCTGCGCGCGACATCCTCGCGATCACCGTCAACCGCTGGCCGCACGGCTATGCCTACGAATACAACGCGCTCTTCGAGCCCCTTGGCCGGCCTGAGTCCGAGCGCCCCTGCGTGATCGGGCGCCGGCCGTTTGGCCGTATAACGATCGCCAATTCCGATTCCGATGGCCATGCTTATACCAACATAGCGATCGACCAGGCGTATCGCGCTGTCCAGGAGACTTTAGCCATCGGAGCCCACCAGACGTCGGCATAAGAGAATTCTGCAGGGGCGATGGCGAAGGGAGAACGCGGAGTTGAGCTACTGGTCGTCTCAAGTGACTTCAGCCACCCTCGTTGAGCGCATGCCAGACTGGCTCGCGAGTTTGCGGCATGGGAACTATTGGCTTACCCAGGCCGATATTCCTCGCGGAACCGAGGGTCCACCTTGCCAAACCGTAGATGTAGCAGTAATCGGGGCGGGATTCGCCGGCCTAGCTGCCGCGCTTGAGTTGGCGAAGTGTGGCGTTCGGACCGTTGTGCTGGAGAGCGAGACAGTCGGCTGGGGCGCGAGCTGTCGCAACGGCGGCATGGTGTTGACGGGATTAAAGTTGAGCGCCGAGTACCTGGTAGCAAGATACGGCATCGAGCTTGCTAAGTGCATGTATTCAACCTCGCTGGCCGCGATCGATCGCGTTGAAGATATCGTCCGGGAAGAGCGAATCGACTGCGATTTTCATCGTTATGGCCATGTGGAAGTTGCTTCCAAGAAGTCGCACTTCGCAAGCTATGCGCATTCGGTGGAATTCATCGCTCGACACTTTCAACACACCGTGCGCATCGTGCCGCCGCACGAGCTGGCCCAAGAGGTCGGCTCCGAGATCTATCATGGAGGTATGGTTGACGAGGCAAGCGCCGGACTGCAGCCGGCGCGCTACGTCGCGGGACTTGCCACGGCGGTGCGGAATGCGGGCGCCACAATCCACGAGCGCTGCCCGGTGGAGCTTTTGGAACGTGCCTCTTTGCACGGCGAAGCCGGCTTTGCGCTGTTTACGCCTCAAGGAAAAGTCTTTGCCCGCGAGGTGTTCGTTGCCACCGGCGCTTACGGCTATTCGCTGGTGCCTGCCATGCGCAAAAAAGTCATTCCTATTGGCTCCTTTATCATTGCCACCGAGCCGCTTTCGGAAGCCTTATCCAAGCAACTCAGCCCGCGCAATCGCATGATCTATGACTCCCGCCATTACCTTCACTACTTCCGGCTAACCTCGGACAACCGCATGTTGTTCGGCGGTCGCGCAGCATTCCTTCCCGAAACCCCTTCGAGGGTACGGCGAAGCGCGACAATTCTGCGACGCGATATGGTAGAAATTTTTCCGCAATTGCGCCAGGTATCCGTGGAATACATCTGGGGCGGTACGCTCGACTTTTGCTTTGATACCATGCCCCACGCCGGCAAGGTCGCGGGCGTTTATTACGCCATCGGCTTTGCCGGCCACGGAGTCGCGATGGCTACTTATTTAGGGACTCAGATTGCCAGAAACATTGCCGGCAAAGACGGCCAACAACCGTTTGACAAGATCCCTTTCCCCAACGCGCCGGTGGGACTCCGCGGCGGACGGCCTTGGCTGCTTCCGCTCGCCGGAGGCTTCTACAAAGTGCTCGACTGGATTAACTGATCGCGAATCAAACCTTCGATTTCTGCCGGCAGGACAAACAGAAGCAGTAAGCCGCCCAATGGGATGCGCGATGAAGGAACACCATCGATTCCGGGGATGAAGCAGACGCCAGACACTTAGGCGAGCGCAAACGCGCAGAGAGCGGTAATGAGGGCCAGAGCGAGTTACGCCGGCCCGCGCAAGAGCGTCAGAGCATCAGGGGACGTTTCGCTGCGGGGCTGCGATTGCGCCTTTCGCGCGTGGCGTTCTGTGGTGGCAACCGTAGAACTGATACTCAAAAAGGGGCCCCTGACCAGGCATCGGAACAACCGCAGCCAGTTTTTCGCTGTCGGTCTGGCCATCACCACGAGACGGCAAACGACCGATGCGATGGCCGCCCCCCATAGGCGCCCGGAACGCGCGAATCGCGTGGAGATTCGGGGCCGTTTGCGCAGGATCAGCATCGCGAACGCAAACAGCGCGCCGATGCCGAAGATTCTGGCTGGAATGGCAACCCCGATTCCGGCTACCCACGTGGCTATGTCCGGTGCTGAGGAGCCTTTTGTGGACGCGCGAAAGGGCGCTGGGAACGAGCCCGTCGCAAGACTTGGCGAAGCACAGGCGCGCCTCACGCTGGCGGAATGGCTGGGTACGCGTAGAATCGCAACGCTGATGCGAAGAATTCTTTTGGGGGGCGCTCGTGCCTCTGACCTTACGCAGGCATGGGGGCAAAATTTAATGTCGACTGGCACAACCCGAACTGCTCACGATGCGTTCGAGGGAGATCTGCGGCGGCATTCTGCCGCGCTTGCAGCCCGCGCCGCTGAAATTCTCGTCGGTGGCGTAGATAGCCCCGTCCGGACATTCCGGGCCGTCGGTGCGGCTCCCTTTTTCGTGGACCGCGCCCTGGGCTCGCGGCTGTGGGACGTCGATGGCCGTGAATACATCGATTACGTCTGCTCTTGGGGCGCGTTGATACTCGGCCACGCGCATCCGGAGGTCGTGGCCGCCGTTGCCGGACAAGCGGGTCGTGGCACTAGCTACGGCATGACCTCACCAGTCGAAATCGAGTTAGGCGAGCGCATCGCCCACGCACTGCCCTCCATCGAGCGAATCCGCTTCGTCAGTTCCGGCACCGAGGCGACCATGTCGGCGATTCGTCTCGCGCGCGGCTTCACCAAGCGTGACTTGATCCTCAAATTCCAGGGCGGCTACCACGGTCACTCGGATGGTTTCCTTGTGGAAGCCGGTTCCGGCCTTGCCACGTTTGGAACATCGTCGTCAGAGGGCGTTCCCGAAGCAGTCGCGCATCTCACGCTGAGCGCTCCGTATAACGATATTGGCGCGGCCCGGGAGATTTTTCGCGCGTATCCCAAAAGAGTCGCCGCGGTGATCGTCGAACCTGTCGCGGCGAACATGGGTGTGGTGCCGCCCGTCGATCGGTTTCTTGCAGGCCTGCGCGAGCTCACTCAGCGCGATGGCGCCCTGCTCATCTTCGACGAGGTGATTACTGGTTTTCGCCTCGCGCTCGGCGGCGGCCAACAGCTCTACAACGTGACTCCCGACTTGACCACTATCGGAAAAATCATCGGCGGCGGGTTGCCCGTTGCGGCTTACGGCGGACGTTTCGAGATCATGAAGATGGTGGCGCCCGAGGGTCCCGTTTACCAAGCCGGAACGCTTTCGGGCAATCCGCTCGCGATGCGCGCCGGCTTAGCCACGCTCCCGCGGCTCGAGGCTCCCGGATTTTACGACGCGCTTCATGAAAAGGCTCAGCGCCTCGCCGACGGTTTCCGTTCCGCCCTCGCCGTCGCGCGCATTCCGGGCCATATCAACGTCGCCGGCTCGCTGCTGACGATATTCTTTTCGGAAAAACCCGTGCGCGACTACGGCGGGGCGACAAACTCGGATTGCGCGCGCTTCGCGGCATTCTTCCGCGAGATGCTCGACCGCGGGATCCTCCTGCCGCCATCGCAATTCGAGGCGCTCTTCCTCTCCGCAGCCCACACCGATGCCGAAATCGATGCCACCCTTTCTGCCGCCCGCGCTTCCCTCGCTGCAATCTCATAGTGTGTATTTTGGGCGCCGCGCGAAGCGTGCGGATGCGGTAGCCACATGTGCGACGTATCTATTTGATTAGTTTCGACATGCGTTTTCCGGTCCACACCGCGGGTGTGGTGGATGCCGAAGCAACGACCAGCGTGCGTGTAGCCGGTCCTTCGTTTGTCTCTTCGTGTTTATTGCCCGGCTCAACTTTTCCAATGCCTCGTCGACCACGATGCGATCGGGCTGAAAACCTTTGCGGTGCCCGGCGATGAAACCTGAAATGTCCGGGGGCATGGTTCTCCGTCTTAATTCAGCACGAGCGTCCATCGAGTGTTCGATGTTGTCCGTCCGTTGTCCGTAGGTGGGGAATTCAGCGGGGGTGGTTTTCTGGGAGGCTATTTTCCGTCGATTGGCTGTTATGAACGCTAAAAAGTAGGTGGAGTGTTAACCCAAATCATGACCGTCTCGTCTTTGCCGGGATTGAACCACCGATGCCCCCGGTCGCTCTCAAACCAGAAGCTGTCTCCTTGTCGGAGCGACTGACACTCCACCTCGTCGAGCCAAATCTCCAGGGATCCATGCATTATGTAGATAAAGTCCTCGCCTTGGTGCGTGTACGCGCCATCGCTGCCCGCGCCTGGCATGACGCGCATCAGCATCGACTCAAGCATCTTGGTGCCGGTGGACAGCAATTCCATTCGCACCCCGGATTTGGTTTCGAGCGCCTGGCGTTTGTCGGCTCGAACCACGCGGCTGAGCTGTGCCTTCAAATCGTATAACTCGAGCACGGTGGTGCCGTAGGCCGCGGCTAGCCGTTGAAGCGTAGCCACGGAGGCATTCGCGCTCGCGAGCTCAACCGCACTCAAAAATCCCACTGAGATTCCGGCGCGGTGAGCGGCCTCCGTCACGCTCAGGCCGCATTTGGTTCGCAATCGCCGGAGTTTCGCGCCTAGGTCTGGAGTTGGTCGGCCCTGTGCGGGCAAGTCCGTCGTTCTTTTTTTCTTTGGCAGACTGTCCGCAAGAGCCTGCTTGATCCCTGGAACGTTCAGCCTCTTCACATCGTGAAGATATTTGATCCGTTTCAAGAGCTGCAGCGTTTCGGGCGTATACAGGCGGAAGCGGCCGGCGCTCCGCGCTGGCGTGACCAACCCGACGTTTTCCCACTTTCGCAGGGTGGACGGGCTAATTCCTAAAATTCTAGCGGTTCGTCCGACTGTGAGATAACGGAACGGACCAGCCTTTGCGTTCTGGGATGTTGGGCGACGATTTCGCGAATGCAGTCTTCGAGATTTAGTCATGCACGAAATAACGCAAGGAGCAATAGGAGCCACACCGCAAGAGATTTTATCAGCAGCCCCGGCGCCGAACAAGGGTCTAGCATTACCACTCACGCACGGAATCAGCCCGAGCGAGGAGGCTTTTCTCCAATTCGCGGATCACGTCTGGACATCGGACACGCAGATAGGCGAACCGCCCAATACCCACTGCGAGCAACGCGGCGAAAATGTAGGGAAGATATTTTCCGGGAGCGGGCGGAACAGGATAGAAACTGGCTATCAGCGGCAAAGACAGCAGCGCGAGGGCGGCGACCGAGACCGCCGCCGCCACGATCCACGATTCACGTCTGCGCCACAAGTATACCGGGCTGGCAATGGCGATGAGTCCGTATGCAAATAGAAACCCGAAAGTGGCCAACGAGCCCAGGTAACCAAAAATGTCAAGCAGCGCCATGTGGCGAACGAGCAGGACTGTCGGTACCAACGTAGCAAGACCGGAGGTGATGGCGATAGCGATGTGGGGTGTCGCGTGCGTCTCATGGGTCCGCCCCGCGGAGGAATGGAGCAAGCCGTGGCTGCCCATTGTGTAGATCACGCGGGACGCCGCGTTTATGCTAGCCAAGGCACAAGCTGTCTCGCTCACAGCCGCGCCCACGGCAATGGCTACGCCAAAGAACGGCATACCGGCCAGATCGCCAAGGACGCTCAAGGGAGCCTCGGACTGGGCCAGAGTGGTCTTCTGTCCGTGGAAGGCTAGAACCAGCACGTAAGCTGTAAACACAAAAAAGAGTCCAGTGATCAGGACACTTAACAAAACCGAGCGCGGTATGGTCCGCAGTGGATTCTTGGCTTCGTGTCCGAGCGCGGTGGCGCTTTCAAAACCCACGAAGCTGAAGATGGCGAGGACCATGCCCAAGCGAATCCCGCTGGCGCTAGAGTGCAACAAACCCATCTGTCCGCGATCCACAATCCTGCCAGTTTTTAGGAGAAAAACGATCGCCAACACGAGGATCAAGCTGACGGAGATAAACTCCGACGTCAGCATCATTCGCGTGGACAACTGAATGTCGCGATGAGCAATCCACCATGACGTCCCTCCCATCGCCAAGATGGCCAGCAGCGCGACGATGAAATCATAGTTTCGGCCGACCGCTAAACCCGCCAATAAAACAACATAGTTCGCCGCTCCTGCGAGCACGGACGCGCCAGTGAACAGATAGGCCAGCACAAGCGACCAGCCGGAGATCACGCCCCACATCGCTCCCAATCCTTCCAGGGTGAAGGCGTAGAGCGCTCCGGGTGAGGCGGATCGGCGAGCGAACTGGTTGATGTGGTAGGTCATCAGCAGCATGGCCAGTGTGGCCAGCAAATAGGCCAGCCAGGTTCCATTTTGCCCGCTGGCGAAAACCAGTGGGACGATGAGGGCCGGCGTCGCCACCGGCGCGACGTTGGCAACCGACTGTGCTAAGACCTCGGAGAAAGACAGGCAATCGCGACGCAATCCGCGATTCTGCGTTTTGGCCACCGTTTCAGCTGGCACGATGGACCGTCGGCGCGAAAGCGGCCAGCAAGCCGTATGCCGAAGACGCGCTCTTTCCTGCTTTTGCTTCGCCTACCAATTCCGTTCTTTTGCTCCCATGATGCATGAGTCTATTTAGGCCATCGCTACCGCGCGGTGTCAAGAAAAGATTCCCAAAGAGTTGACGCGATATAGCAGATTGTTGCAATATTGCACTTTTCTGGTAACATTGCGCGAGGTTGCAGATGGAAGCATGGCCATTCACAGGGAGGGGAGTTTCTCGTGCATCGTGCCATTGAACAATACCGAGAATTCTTGATGACTGGCTTCGTCAAATCCGTCCAGCCGGTTGTGATCCAGAAGGCCCTGGGAGCGGTCGTAACGGATGTCTACGGCCGCGAATATATCGACTGTTTCGCGGGAATATCGGTCGTTAACGCCGGACATAACAATCCGGCGGTTATGGCTGCCGCGCGCGAGCAAATCGACAATCTCATTCATTGTTGTTCGTATCTGTACTACAGCCAGCCCACAGGAGCTCTCGCCGAGAAGATGGCGCAGATCACTCCAGGCCGTCTGAAGAAGAGCTTCTTCGCGAACAGCGGCGCAGAAGCCGTCGAAGGGGCCATGAAACTCGCGAAGTTATATACCGGCAAACACGAGATGATCGCGTTGCAGTGTGGTTTCCATGGCCGGACGTGGGGCGCATTGAGTGTTACCGGAAATGCGCGCCGGAAAAGGGGAGCTGGCCCATCCGCGTCAGGGGTAGCGTTTGCGCCGGCGCCCGATATCTACCGAGCGCCGCGCCATCCCGAAGATTGGGCTCGGTCGTTCGAAAACATCGTACGCTTCTCCACCTCTGGTGATGTCGCGGCGTTCATCGCAGAGCCTGTTCTCGGCGAGGGCGGAATTATCGTTCCGCCGGCGCAGTACTTCATCGAGATCAAGAAAGTGCTCGATCGCTACGGGATTCTTTTCATCGCCGACGAAGTCCAAACTGGCTTTGGCCGAACGGGTAAGATGTTTGCCGTCGAACACTATGGCGTCGAACCCGACATTCTCGTGACGGGCAAAGGTATAGCCGGAGGTTTCCCGCTTGCGGCCTTCACCGCGCGCGATGAAATCGCAGCCGCTTTCCGGCCGGGCGATCACCTCTCCACTTTCGGAGGCAACCCCGTCTCCTGCGCGGCCGCGCTTGCGAGCATCGGCGCGATCGAGCAGAAGAATCTTTGCGCCAAGTCGTGGCAAGACGGCGAATACATTACTGGAAAGTTGAGGGGGCTTCAGAAACAATTTCCGCTGATCGGCGACGTTCGTGGCCTGGGGCTGATGATCGGATTGGAATTGGCCGATGGCGAGGACCAGCAACCCGCAGCCGCGCAAGCGGAATTGATTCGCGAGTCGTGCCGAAGGAAAGGGGTCCTGATCGGTGTGGGAGGTGTCGACGGGAATGTCGTTCGAATCCAACCTCCTTTGGTAATCAGCAGGCGGCAAATCGATGCCGTCGTTGAGGCCTTGACTGAATCTTTTGCCGAATTGTCCTGCGCGAGGGCCGCTGATTAATCTGAATCGTTCGTCAGAAATTCGCCCCAATTGAAAGGATTTCCAGATGGAGGCAACGGAAGCAGTCTGTCACTACGCGGCCGGGTGGCGCCGGTCGCTGGGAGGTGATTTCGCCGCCGTGGTTAATCCGGCCACCGGCGATGTACTGAGTCGCGTCCCACTTGGTTGTCGGGAGGACGTGGACGCTGTCGTCCGCGCGTCGGCGGCCGCGTTCCCTGGTTGGCGTCAAACACCCGCCGAGGATCGCATCCAGTATCTGTTCAAACTCAAGAACCTCATGGAAGAACATCTCGAGGACCTTGCGCGAATTTGCACCGTCGAAAATGGGAAGACGCTTGGGGAATCACGCGCCGAACTTCGACGAGCGATTGAAAACGTCGAAGTCGCCTGTGGCATACCAACGTTGATGCAGGGCTACAACCTGGAGGACGTCGCCTCCGGTATTGACGAAATCATGATCCGGCAGCCTATCGGCGTCGTAGCGGCGATCACCCCATTCAATTTCCCTGCCATGATTCCCTTCTGGTTCTTGCCGTACGCGATTGCCTGCGGCAACACCTTTGTTTTGAAGCCCTCGGAAAAAGTTCCGTTGACCGCGCAGCGCATCTTCGAGTTGATTGAGGGATTACAGCTGCCCGCTGGCGTAGCCAATCTTTTGCATGGCGGAAAGGCGGTGGTGGACGGACTATTGGACCATCCGGATGTGCGGGCCATTAGTTTTGTCGGATCATCTCCTACCGCTAAATACATCTACGCGCGGGCCGCCGCGAACGGCAAACGGGTGCAGTGCCAGGGCGGCGCGAAAAATCACGCACTGATCCTACCCGACGCGGATCTTTCGACCACCGCGCAAATCATTTCCGACAGCGCGTTCGGTTGCGCCGGCCAGCGTTGCTTGGCAGTGTCGGTAGCTGTGACCGTGGGCGATGCGCGCGAAAGCTTTCGCAAGGAAATCGTCGGCGTCGCGAGCTCCATTCGCGTCGGCAATGGTCTCGACGGCGATGTCCAGATGGGCCCGGTGATCAACCCCGAGAGCAAATCTCGAATCGAGTCGTCGATCGCGAAGGGCGCCAGCGACGGCGGAAAGCTTTTGCTCGACGGCCGTGGCGCTTTCGGGGCGGGCCGCGGTAACTTCATCAAGCCGACCGTGCTCGATAACATCCCGGCCCACAGTGCACTTTCCACCACGGAGATTTTTGGTCCGGTGCTCAACCTGGTACCGGCGCAGACCCTTGACGAAGGTATAAGAATTCTGTCGCGGAATCCCTTCGGCAATATGGCCTCGATTTTTACAGCAAGTGGTGCAGCCGCGCGAAAATTCCGTTATGACGTTCCGGCTGGGAATGTGGGTGTCAATATCGGTGTTGCCGCGCCCATGGCTTATTTCCCGTTCAGCGGCTGGCGGGACAGTTTCCTGGGCGTGCTCCACGGACAAGGTCGAGACGCCATCGAATTTTACACCGATAAGAAAGTGGTCATTGAGCGCTGGCCCAAGGAGTGGTCTCGGCAGTTCTAGGAGCTCGGAGAAAGAGCGGTGCGCCACGAACTGCTTCTGATCTCTGCGCGAGCATGGCGTCGCCCGAGATTCACGGAACCGGTAGCGCGAAGAGCTTGAAAGCGAGAAACGGAGGTAAGGTTGAGTTTTCCGGAGCGCTCCTAGGGAGAGGAGCAAGCTGCGTCAGCCGACCAGTCTATTGTTTTCCTCCCGATCGAATGCGCTCCCAATATAACGTGTACTGGGCCGGCCACGTTTTGCCGCCATCGCGGGAGAAGAAAGCCTCTTCCTTGATCCTGCCATCCGGAAGCCTAGTCAAATTCCAACGTCGCAGTGACGCCGCGCCAGGGCTAGGCTGAGCGGCTTCGAAGCGCATCGCGTTACCTGCCAGTTGCCCTGTCCAGAAACTCGTGTAGCCGTTGGCCGCGACCCAAAAATACTCCCATCGATGAGTGGCAACGTTATAGGTGCTAACGCCGCGCCCGTTGTTGCCGTGCACCGCCATCCAGTCCTCAGCCAAGGCACAGCCTTTCAGGATTGGCGCGACCGTGACGTTTGCTGATAGGGCCTTGTCGGGTGTGACGACCCTCCAATTGCCGACCCAAAAATCGAGCTCGTGAAATTCAGCCAACTCGCAACCCGCAGGCTTGCGTGCAGCCTCGCTGCGCGCAACTACGGGTGTTGTCCATGCTGTTAGAAACATCGCCGCAACGCAAATCTTGATGATGAAGTTCATGACGCTCCTCGCGAGTACATATCCATGCGTTTAATTTGACCCCACGTCGTGGCAAGAGTGGCAATCAGAAAGAACATGGCGCTGCTGATGGCAGGTGGTACAGCCTTTCATAGTGGTCACGTTTTTGGCTTGAAAAATCACATCCATTTTGCTCACGTTGCCGTGGCAATCGGCACACTGCAGTCCTGCCTTGAGGTGGGATTCGTGGCTCCAGTACACCCAGCCAGGTACGCTATAAACACGCAGCCACGGGATGGGGCGATTCTCCCGGGCATAAGTTGCGAGTTCCCGGATCGCTGGTTTGTCTTTGTCAATCGTTTGATGGCAGGCCATGCATACCGCGGTTGTTGGCAAAGCAATCGTATGGTCGGAACGCTTCGATGCATGGCAAACCGTGCAGGACAAGCCAAGAGCCAAATGAGCTCTGTGACTGAACGGCAAGGGCTGCTTTGGCCCCGCCGTCAAAGGCGCCGGGCTGGTCTTCCGAGTTGGTTCTGCGCCACTTGGTGGAGCTTGCCCGCCGGCCGTCACCAACCCGGCGCCGAGGAGACCCAAGAGTGCCGGCACGCACCATGTTCCTCGGTGAACCATCTAGGTGAGTCCCTCGAAAACGAGGAGTTCTCCTACCGCGCGATTTCCCTGTTGGATCGCCTCGTTCGTGTAGGCGGCCGCTCCGGCGTCGGAATTGGCAATCGCCACGCGCCCAAACCGTGCACGCCCGACAACATTCGGGCGCTTTTCTGGATCCATCTCGGGATCACTCAGCATGTCGTAGGTGTAGGCATAGCCGTATGGCCACCGGTTGACGGTGATCGCGAGAATATCCTCGGAGGGATTAAATCCGCCCTGCCCGAGCATGCGAGTCAATTGGTCGCGGATCTTGAACTCGAAATCGCCGAAGGTCATATTCAGTAGCTCCTGAGCTCCCAGTCGATTCTGTTCCTTCCGCGGCAACCCAGGATGATTGGCATTGCGGATCATATGGACAACAATTGGTTCGTCAGGAGTCGTCACGCCTTGGTATCCTCCGACGGTTGTTCCGGGATCGAGGAACGTGTTCGTGTAATACATGCCCGGGCCGCTGATCCTGGCTACACCGAGCTTCTGAAAAGCGCTCCAACGCCGCAACAGGACATTCGTGTACATCATGGGTACCTTCTGCGGGTACATAAGAGCGTCCTTCTGGGCTTCGGGAATCTCCGGGATTAGGAATGGAATCAGCTTGTTGTAGCAGGCTAGGATGCAGTAGCGCGCTCGCACAGCCCGAAGTTGTCCGCGTTGCAGATAGGCAATGCGAACCGGACTTTGCGTCGGGGGGACGGTCTCCGGAAACGCTGCCAACGGGGGCACTCCGTCGTGCTGGACCCTCACGACCGGGCTGCTGAGGCGGATTCGAACCGGGCTGTTTGGCTCGTCCAAACGGCTGTAATCCACTTTCGCTTGCACGATCGTGCTCATCACCTTCGGCCCGCCAAACGCCGACGGCGTCAACCGGCTCGCGATGAGCCGGGCAATCGATGCGTTGCCGTCCGGGAAATGAAAGTAGAAGCTCCCCTCGCTGTAGAGAGCCTCAAAATGGAGCCCCAGACCATTGAAGCCTGGGGAGTGATGTTCGGCTGCCTCGAGAGCAGGCATTGTGTCCACCCTCTTGTTGTTCCGTCCACCCATTCCCAAAAAGAATGCAATCGCATCGGGGGCGATCTTGGCATACTTGAGAAGAAAGTCCTGATAGCTCATGCGCGCTAGCTTGGCGATCTTTCCTTCCGCGGTCATCCCGGCCATATAATCGGCGTTTTGCCCGTAGATCCGCGCCAAATCCTCGCGTGCAGCCGGTGAGAGAGGAATCTTGTCGAAAAAGCCCGACTCATGCTCGTTGCCAACGACCAAGCGATCCTCTTGAAAGTGCTCCTCATCGCAAAAGGTGGCCGCTCCGAGACTGTCCAGATTATGATTGATGTATGTAGGATAGCTGGGAACATCAATCTCCAGCTCATGCAGCAGCGCCTTTGCGCCATAACTGTAGGGAAAAGGCGTTGCGATGCTCATCGTCCCGCCATAGCCGAGATAGGTCCGGCCTCCGTAATGGAACTCGTTGCGCTTGGCGTGGCCGCCGAAATCGTCGTCGTTGTCGAGGATGAGGACTTTTTGATTCGGCAGTGCTGCGCGCCAGAAATGTGCCGACGCCAATCCGGAGATGCCTCCGCCCACGACGACGAGGTCGTAGTCTTCGTGGATGTCCGAGTCAGCCACCGGGAAATCGAAATATTTTCCCGCTCGAATCGAATCGAACGCCGCCACCGACTCCGGGTAATTACCGCGCAACCCACTGCGCAACGGCGGATAATCGGCCGGATTGTTGTCGTTCGGCGTCGTTGCGGTAGCTTGACCGGCCGCCTCGGCTGGTTGCAGGCCGGCATATGCGCTCACTATTCCAATCGCGACTCCCTGTAAAAAATCGCGGCGTGCAATCGGCTTGCGCATGCCCAGTTGTTCGCCACGATCTTCAAGTTTCGACATATCTCTGCACTCCTCCCTTTCAAATCGCAGTTCGCCAGACGATCCTGCCGCCTACCATGGTCAATAGAACTCCGGTCGTTCCGATACGATCGTGCGGTATCTTGTAGAGATCCTGGGACAGCACGATCAGATCGGCCAATTTGCCGGGTTCGAGCGAACCAATGCGGTCCTCCATAAAATTGGTGTAGGCATTATTGCGTGTGTAGCCCGCCATTACTTGATCGAGGGTAAGGCGTTGGTCGGGGAAAAACGAACTGCCATCACGGTTGGCGCGCATGATCGCTGTCAACATGATCGGAAACGGGTTCAGCGACTCCACCGGCCAATCGCTGCCAAGGCTGAGCAGGGCGCCCTCAGAGACGATGCTTTGCCATGGCATGGATTCGACCAGTCGATCTGCACCCAGGTACTTGCCATATTGAAATTTGAGGCTGGGGCAGCACCACGGTTGGAAGGCGGCAATGACATGGAGTTGTGCCAATCGAGGCCAATCCCCGGGCGATATCGCTTCCATGTGTTCGATTCGCCAGCGCCGGTCGCGGGCGCCGTTCGCTCTTGCGACGGCTTCGTACGCATTGAGCACCTCGCGGCTGGCACCGTCGCCGATGGAGTGCGTCATGATCTGATATCCAAGCCGGTCGAGGGCCAGGTATTGCCGTCCGAGCATGTCCGAAGGATATAAGGTGCTGCCCTTATAACCGGGGATACCAATGTACGGCTCCAGCAGCGCCGCAGTATGGCCCTCAATAACTCCGTCGGCAAAAAACTTGATTACTCCGGCCCGAACCCAGTTGCCCGAGCGAGGATAGAGTCGCCGCGCTTCCTCGAAAGCACTCAATTCCTCGGCCGAAAGTGTGTGGCGAACACCGACATCCTCGGCGTAGGCATGGGTGGTGCGCACCGTCAGTTCACCGCGGCGGTGCAGCTCGGCGTAGAGATCCATCTGCGCGAGGTCGCCGGTCGCGCAGATGACCGATGTCAGGCCGTTTTGGTTGGCGTGAGCAAGACCGGCGCGCAACTTGGCAAGCTGTTCTGTACGCGAAATGTGAAACTTCCGAGCGACGAGAACCTTCGCTCCTTCCGTCAATAGCCCTGTCGCCTCGCCGTCACCGTCGCGGACTATCGTGCCGCGAACGTCACCCGAAGGATTCGGAGTGTTGCGATTGATTCCGGAGAGTTCAAGTGCGGCCGAGTTAGCCCACAGATCATGGCAATCGCCTGAAATGAGTAGGACCGGCCGATTCGGGAAGGCTGAATCCAAAAGCTGGCGGGGCGATACGTTGATCTCGCCGATATAACCATAGCCGCCCCAAACCCAGCCGGAACCCGGATGGGCCTCGGCATATTCATGTAGGATCTTGCGGGCCTGATCTGCAGTGGCTGCCCCGCGTAGCTGAACGCCGGTGAGGCTATTACTGCCCCAAACGAAATGAACGTGATTGTCAATAATCCCGGGCATGGCCATACGCCCACCGAGGTCAATCACCTGCGTTTTCGGCCCGCGATATTGCGCTATCTCAAGGTCGCCTCCCACAGCCAAAATCCTATCGCCGCTGACCGCCACGGATTGAGCCCAGGGCTGTCTTGGATTGCTGGTGTATATACGCCCTCGGGAAAAGATAAAATCGGCGTGTCCGCTGGAAGGCAGCCGGGCATACGCGCCTACAACGCCGGCTGCTACTTCCTGCAAGAAATCCCGTCTGGCGATGGACTTCTTCGCTCCTCCTTTCTCCGGTCGCTTGTCAGAGTCGGACATTTCATTCACTCCTTGACGTTTGCCTGTTCGGCCTTTGACGGAAGTTCTTTTCACACTCCAAGAGACAGTCGTTTCTCGGCATGCGATTGATGTCCCCGGAATCTGCGGGCCAGCGCTATGCGCAACGGGCTGATCTCCGATGCTGGCAAGGTTTCGATGAGCCTCCCGCTCTTTACCTTCCCGTTCGATCACCCTCTCTCGTTCCGCTATCCTGCGGTTGAGGCTGCGAATCCAATCCACAATGATTTTCAATTCGAACTGGGTCGGTTCCTCGACCTTCATGGCCGGAACGCCCGTGAGCCCTTTCGAACGGGAAAGTTCATCGGTTTCGAACTCGATCCCGCGAGCCGACGGCAGGTTGTTCAACTTATTCCGAAGGGCCGTGCGCAGCTTCATCGGCCGGTCGGCGGTAGCCACAGCCTCGGAAACTCAGCCATTTGTGCCAGCTCCTTTGCTCTCTGACCTCAATGCGCGAAAGAAGGCTGCCGCTCGTCAAGGAACGTGTTCCGGAAACCGCTCTCGGTTGGAGCGGTGAACACCTAGTATCGTTTCCCTAAACAGGCCTTCGATGAAGGAACGAATCGCATTGATCTCGATTGGCTGCCACTGGCAAGAGAGAAGTGAAACCAATGCGCCGCTCGGAACAGCAAAAGACCCGCGCATATTTACGCGTTTCAAGACTCCGCCGCTAACCATCGCTGAGCTGAGTCAAGAGCGGTTCTGCTCGTCTTTCCAGTTGTTCTTCGACCGCGCGGTGTGCCGCCAGAATCGCGGCATCGGTGTGCGGGCTGGCCTCTGAATCTGAGTTAGCGATGCTAATCAAGCCGAACGGCTTGCGCGCAATCACGCAGGGACGCCTGTCCGACTCGGTGAAAACCCATTCGACCGGATCGTACAAGCTTGTGTACGTGTAGGCGTACCCGTGGGGCCAGCGATTCACTGTGATCGCCAGAATGTCGCGCGCCGGATCGAATCCGCCTGGGCCGAGCGTTCGCGACAGTTGATCCCGTATATTCCTCTCGAACATCTCGAACGTCATTCCGAAGAGTTCCATGCGTCCCTGCCAATGCTGCTTTTTGCGCGGAAGCCCCGGGGCATTCATATATTTCGCCATTTGCACCACGATCGGTTCTTCCGGTGTTTGCGCGTGGTGCAGTTCTCCTAAGCTCGCAGCTTCAGACAAGCCCATCTCCGAATGGAACATCGTGGGCGCACTTACTCCCCGGATGCCCAATTTTTGGAAGGATGTCCAATTGCGGAGAGCAACATTTGTATAAACCAGTGGTCCTTTCACTCCGTATCCCAGAGCCTCTTTTTGCTTGGTCGGTAGTTCGGGAACCAGATAAGGGATAAACATGTTCCAGCACGCCATGACGCATCCCCGGCCCCAAACCTTGTATGTCTTGCCGTCGCGAACGTATGTAACCCATACTCCGCGCGCATTGCCCACGTCGCCGTCATGATGGGCATCGACTACCGTGCTGTTGAGGCGAATCCGGGCAGGCTGGCCGGGGCGGTCCAGCAGGTCGTATTTCACCTTCGCCGTTCCCACGCTGTCCATCGTCGTTCCGGGCACTGCGTCGGGCAGAAGCCAGCGCACCAACAGGCGGGTGATGGTAGCGTTGCCATCGGGGAAGTGAACCTCCAAGCGCCCGGGTACTTGACGCCCGTGCTGTCCTCCGGGAAGATCGCTCAAAACGCCGCGCGGCGTTGGCTCGAGCTTCATACCAGAGAAACCTGGCGAGCCCATTTGCCACGCAAACAGCGCCGGGACGGCGTCGGCGCCAACGCAGAACACTCCTTCGCCGGTGCCCCGAACGAACCACAACACTTGTTTGTCCACGCGGGCGAAGTTCAGCAGGAAATCCTGGTAACTTATTCTCGCCAGCCGCGCTTTCTTCTGCGCGGAGTCCAAGTCGGCCATATAGTCGGGCTGATTCAGGCTGTAAATTCGAAGGAAATCCTCTCGAGCCTTCTCCGAGAGCGGTGTTTTGGCCACAAATTCCGCCCAAGCAAAGCCGCGACCGCTGCCTGCGGGACCGGTGTCAGGTTCGATGGTCCATGTCGGGCTCAGTTCGTATGTCCGGGAACGGTCGTCTTGGGATACACCTACGGGGTGGATGGGCACGAGGCGATCAACACCCCATGTCTCCTTGTCAAAGAAATACGCATTCCGAAGACCCAGCGAAGCATAGAGTCCTCGATTTTCGGCGTTTTCGGCGAGGTAATGATCCAGGTCGATGCCGATTCTCTGTAGCAGCCGTTGGGCGGGCTGATTGTATCGCTCGGGCGATTCAACATTCAGTGTCCCTCCATTGAGGACCAGCGTCCGGCCGTTATAGTGAAATTCGTTTCGTTTGGCGTGCCCGCCGAAGTCGTCGTGATTATCCAGCACGAGCACTCGTGCGGAACGTCCTACGTTGTATAGGAAGAAATGCGCGGCCGCCAACCCACTGATGCCGCCGCCAGCGATCACCAAATCGTAAGTCTCTCCAGTGTTCTCCGCGCCGGCCAGGCTCCAGCCGTCGTTGCGCATCTGGTGAGCTGCCTCGAAAGAGCCGGGGTGCTCGCCGCGCATTCCCGTCAGCGTCGGCGGGTAATAGCGCGAACTGTCTTGGTCGATCCCCTCGGCCAGTAAAGGATCCTCGGCTGATGGGTCCGGCCCCTTTCCGAGCGGCGGAGGAGGCCCGCCACTCCAATCCGGTTGCATGTGCATCGGTATCTTTTGCTTCACCGGCAGCGCTGCGGCCATGGCGGTTACGGCAGCACCCTCTATAAAGTCCCTCCGCGTAATGGGACGATCCATTCCAAGCTCACGGTCCTTACTGTCCACTTTGGCTCTCCCGTTAAAAGTTATACCGCAGAGAAAACTGCATCACTCGCGGAGTGCTCATCGTCGCGCTAAAAACTCCCAGGCTGCCGCTGCTCGATAGGTTCTGGAGTGCCTTGGTCCCGTACGCTCCCCCCGCAACATTGAATCGAACACTATTGGTCACGTTGAATACTTCCCAACGAAACTGCAGTGCTTGGCCCTCGTGTACCTGCCAACTCTTGGCGAGAGCCGTATCGATGTCGAAAACGCCTGGGCCACGAAAATTGTTCCGCGAGCCAACTTCGCCCGCGTAGGGCTTGCGCCATGGGAAGCCAGTTTGCAAGTCTGTTTGCAGCGCCGTTGGGTCGGAGAAGACCTCCGGCGCGCCAGAAGAGGTGTAGTAGAGACCGGTTTTAATCGGACCGGTTTGCACGCAGTAGCTCTGATAAGACCAATTCGTCTGCCAACCCGGACCGCAATAAATGCTAAATGGCAAACCACTCGTCCAACGGTTCAATCCGGAGAACTGCCATCCGCCGATGAGCGCCTGTAGGAATCCATGGGCTTCGCCCCCCAACGCCTGCCCACGCCCGATCGGAAGGCTATATACCCAATCGGCGGTGATGTCATTCCGGATGTCGAAGTCTGACGGAGCGTAGTTTAACCAGGGCTCCCACGCGTCGATAATGTGGCTGTTCGTATCCCCACCGTTGAGTGTCGAGCGCGTCGCGTCGGATCCCGTGTCGAGTGATTTGCCAAAGGTATAGCCGAAATCGAATTGCAGACCGTGACTCATTGGGTGCTTTAGCTGGAACTGGAAGGCATTGTAATTGCTTATGCCGATTGTATCCCACGAGTACAGCGATGAGTATTGCAAGGGCCAAAAACGGCTATAGGAACCGGGCGTTCCTCCGCATGGAGGATTGCCTCCGGGAAATAGCGGCAGACACAGCGCGTCAAGCGTACCGATGCCGCCGATCTCGTTGCTCTCGCGTCGCTCTTGTATCCAGAGATATTGGTAAATATTTTGAGTTGCACTCTGCACCTGCCCATCCGGCGCCATCCCGGCGGCCGCAGGAAACATGTCCTCCCAGTACGCAATCGGTGCAAGTTGCGTCTTGCCCTCGTCGGCGGCCTGCGAGAGCAGCTTCGCGGCCCCGTAATAATCCATCCCGGATTTCGGATCGACTAAGTCCAGCGGCTGGGCAAGATCGGTCTGCTGCAGTAAGTTGCGCCCCAAGGTGCCAACGTAATCAAATTCCATCATTAGGCCCCCGCGCAACTGCCGCTCGAAAGAAAGGTCGGCGTTGATGGAGTACGGCGTCTTCAAAGCGTCGTCAATTCCGTGAGCGATTGCGAATCCCGATCCATAAATATCTGTCGGCGGCGTAACCGGATATTGCTGCGTGGCCGCCGGAGGAGGGATCGGCGTCGGCAGATTGGTGGGAATGCAGGTCAGGCAGGTCAACCGCGGGGCGTCGTCCACAGTCCAAATGTTTTGCGGATTCGTTATGGTGCTGGTGAGCCCAAACGATCCCTCCTGGCTGAACGAAACCGCGATGGCCGGTCCGTAGTTATCGTAATACATCCCAAATCCAGCCCGGATCACCCCTCTCCCAGGCCCCCCAAATATCTTGCCAATAATGCCGTGAGAGGCGCTCGGTGAATAAGCAACCGCAACGCGCGGAGCAAAATTGAGCCAGTTCATTGGCCAGTAGGGCTTGCCGCCATTGGCTTTGCCGGAGGGAGCAAAGCTGAACGGCGGCTGCACGCTATTGCCGAGCGCCGCTTGCTGCTGTCGGGTGATGAACCACTGGTTCATGTTGATCGTCGGCGCCACTTGCTGTCCGTTCACTTCATAAGGGGTTTGCTGAAGCGTGTGACGAACGCCGTAGGTGAGAGTCAGATTCGGCGTTATGCTCCATTGATCTTGCACGTACCAAGAGAAATCGTTCTCCAGAAAGTCGCGAGGAATTATCGCCCCGGTCGGCAGAAGCGTCGACTCCTGGCCGCTAACCTTGTAATTTTCATTCAAATTTAAATAACTTATCAGCCCCGTTAAAGCCATGATATCGTTGTCGTAAGAGGTTTCAAATGAGGCCGATACGGCCGGATAGCCGAAGGCAGCGGGGTCGAGGTCCGAACCGGTATTGGCAATCGCGGCCTGATAGAGCAGCCCGATGCCCATGGAAGCCGAGTTATAGGAGGTGCTATTCGACTGCGTGTCGATGCCTATCCGTTCGTAGTTCACCCCGAACTGCAAGGTGTGTGCACCTTTGACCCAGGTAAAGTCGTCGACGATGTTATTCACCGGCGAGTGCAAAATATCTGTCGATGTTTCCGGCACAGGCGTGGTCAAGCCATTGCCGAAATTAACATATGAATTGTTGCCTAGACCGAGATCGGCTTCCGTGTCCAAAATGAGCCCGTAGCGAAGGTTGTTGACCTTGTCGGGAGAGATCATCCACGTGTCGCCTACGGCAAGACCGCCAGCGTGGCTCGTCAGAGTGTCAGCCGGCGCCGTGCCGGGAAAGTATGGCGCGCCAAGCTGCTGGTCGCGCTGGAAGTTACCGCGCGCGAATAAGTGATTGTTCTCGCTAAAGACGTAATCCAATCTCGCGATGCTCGTGTTCAGGTGTCCTGGATCGGGCGCCGACCAGGTGAAGGAACCGGTATTCAACCCATCCCCAGAGCTCGTGCCCGTGGCCGTCGGGTACATTTTGAGGATTGTCAGCACATTTGGGTCGACTCCCGGTCCCCAAGGACATGTGCCGTTGCCTGAGCAGCCCGGGTCCATGCCCGCGATTTGAGCGGGATCGAGCGCATCCGTGTTGCCGTTGACATCAAGGTATTTGATTGTGCCTGTCAAGAACGAGGCGGTTGGGACCGTATCGGTCACTTGCTGGTTTTCGGCGGTGCGCTGCCCCTCGTAATTGGCGAAGAAAAAGAGTTTATTGTGCTTGAGCGGCCCTCCCACGGAGGCTCCGAATGTATTGCGGTTGAGTTCTCCAGGTTTGTTGGGCAGTCCCTGCTCAAGTTCGCTTTGCTTATTGAACCAATCGTTGGCGGTGAAGGCAGTATTCCGGTTGTATTCATACAGGCTGCCGTGGAAGCGGTTGCTGCCGCTCTTCGTGACCATTACAACCTGGGCTCCTGCCGAGTAGCCCGCACCAGCATTCGAGTTCGTCGTGGTGACCCGGAATTCCTGTACCGAGTCGAGGGTCGAGCGCAGCACGCCCTGAAAGGCATAATTCTCGAGCGGACTGTTGTCGTCGACGCCGTCTAGAATGATATCGTTCTGGTCGGAGCGCGTGCCGGAAACAGCACCGCTGCGGCTGTCGGTGCCGGTGCTGTTGGTGCTGCTGCTGGTATTTTGCTGACCCAAATAAAGCACTCCCGGTTGCAGGCTCAGCAGGTCAGGAACGTTGCGGCCTTCCATCGGCAACGCCTCGATGGTTGAGTTGTTCATGGCGTTTCCAAGCGTGGCATCCGTAGTGTTCAGCGAAACCGCGGACGCCGAAACCGTGACGGTTTGGCTCGATTGGCCAAGCTGAAGCTGCACGTTCGCCGTGGCCGGCAGACTGACCAAGAGCTGTAAGCGAGACCGCGTGTATGACCGAAAGCCCGGGGCCGAAACTGTCAGGTTGTAAGTCCCGGGCGCAAGAAACTGGAACTCGTATTGTCCTTGCCCCCCGGTCTTCACGGTCTGGCTGGTCCCCAAACTCACGTTGGTCAAAACTACCTGGGCGTTGGGAATCAGCGCACCTGTACTGTCGCTTACCGTCCCCTTAAGGGATGTAGTCGCAGCCTGCCCCCAAAGGATTGCCGGCGCCGTGCACAACATAATCAGAATCACCCATAATCTACTCGGCATTTTCTTGCTCCTGTGTAGACCGCCCGCCGCGAAATTTACAGTGACGTCGGGCTTGCCTGCCTCCGGAATTCCGCGGAAAAAAACTCCTCCGTCGCTCCGCTCGTCGTCGTTCCTTGGGCGTGCACGGAAAGTGTGCCCCGCGCCGGAATAAGCGGATAGAGGCACGGCTTCGAATCCGCCAAATATAACGAGGGGCGAAGTCTGCGCTATTTGTGTAAGGTTGTAAAATTCAACTTTTTTATTGTCCGCTTCAACTTTTCCGATATGACCCTCCCGTCTTCATCGAGCCAGCACGGATTCGTTGTTGCCGGTAGAGGATGCGGCCGACGGGGGAATTTCGAATATATATTTATACAGGTACTGCTTCTTAGGTATATAGAGTGCGGCGTAAGGTGAAACACGATGTGGCGATGCGGCGCCGACGAGGCGCGCGAGGTCGGAAGTCGCGGGTCGCCGATTGCTTCCATGACGCAGCCGACCCAACGTCCGGTGCTGCAACTGTTAGTCAGCATGTGCAGTCCGCCCTCGAGTTGAATTTCCCGGCCGTTTTGCCGCGGGGGCGCCCACGCCCTTCAAATTCCTTGGCAGGCCCACGGTTCGCGCGAACATCACCAAAAGGACAGGTGGGCCATAAACAAATCGAATTGTACAACCTTATCTAAATCGCGTAGAGTCTGGCCCACCTACGAGGTCACTTAACAGGTGATGGAGACAATCCGCCCGCAAGAGAATCTGCCAGAGCACCTCAATATCGACTCAGAAGATCGCGGTCCATTCGGTCCTGATTCAGCACAGGTGCTCGGAAACCTCGTAGAGGAGCCTGAAGATGCGAACTAAAATTTCGCTGCTGCCGGTTGTGCTTCTGGCGGCAACCGCAATTCTCTGGGGGCAGGCGGCGACTACGTCCCTTCAAGGCACCGTAACCGATCGTACGGGAGCGGTGGTGCCCAAGGCTCAGGTCGTCTTAATCAACGCGCGGCTAGGAACGAGTCGGGCCGTTACGACTGGGGCCGAAGGCCAGTATGAGTTTCAGTTTCTTGCGCCGGGAACCTACGATCTAACTGTCTCGGCCCCGAGTTTCAGAACGTACGAACGCCCCGCGCTTCAATTGCTGGTCAATTTACCCGCCATGGTGAATGTTCAGCTGGAGGTGGGTCAAGCCACCGAGACGATCACTGTGTCAGCGCCAACGACCGCGGTCAACACCACGGATGCCAGTGTCGGCAACGCCGTGAACAACGCCACAATCGAAGCCTTGCCCATGGAAGGGCGCAATGTTCCTGACTTGTTAAGCCTCCAGCCAGGCGTGGTGTATCTCGGCCGCCAAGTCAACCAGGATACCGATAGCCGCAACGGTGCCGTTTCTGGGGTCCGCTCCGACCAATCCGATGTGACCCTGGACGGGGTAGACAACAACACGCAATCTGAGGGGTATGCGTTCACGGGCGTGTTGCGGTCCACCTTGGACTCCGTTCAGGAGTTCCGGGTGACAACCACGGATGCTGACGCCAACGAAGGTTTTTCAGCCGGATCGCAGGTGGTGATGGTCACGAAGAGCGGAACGAACCGATTCGACGGTACCCTCTACGAATACAACCGAAACACGGTATTTACGGCGAATGACTGGTTCAACAAGCAAGCCGAGCAGGCGTCCGGCCTGCCAAACAAACCCAGCCCGCTCAATCGCAACACTTATGGGGCATCACTGGGCGGGCCGCTCAAGCGCGACAAACTCTTCTTCTTTGCCAATTACGAAGGACAAAGAACAGTGGAAAGCGAACAGGTGACGGAAACCGTGCCGACCCAGTCGTTCCGCGAAGGCACCCTATCTTATTTCGATAGTGCTGGCAATACGGTGAGTTTGACCCCGGCGCAGGTGGCCAGCATGGACCCTAACTGCACCTCCACCGGAACTTGCCCTTGGGGCCCGGGCGGAAACCCGAACGTATTGTCCCTCCTTAATCAATACCCTCAGCCGAATGGTTTCAATTCCGGGGACGGCTTGAACACAGCTTCCTACAGCTTTCCCGGACCCACGCCGGAGAATCTGAACACCTATATCGCGCGGCTCGATTGGACCGTTTCTAGCAACAACCATCTGTTCTTGCGCATGAACTTGCAGCATGATAGCTCGCTCGGTCCTCCCCAATTTCCCGGTGAACCCGCGAGCACAACAGAAACCAATCACTCGGGAGGTCTGGCGGTTGGTTACACTTCGGTGATCTCCCCCACCAAGGTCAACGATTTCCGGTACGGCTTTGTGGATGACAAGATCGCGACGATCGGCGAGCAGACAGGTCCATATATATCCTTCGCGGGGATCAGTCCTCTCGACGCCGAAACAAGCAGCACCATCACGCGGATCCCAGTACACAATGTGGTCGACGATTTTACCTGGGTCAAAGGCACCCATACCATTGAAATGGGCGCGAACTACCTGCTGATTAACAACGATCAGGCGTCGAATGCTACCTCCTTTGACTCGGGGAGCACCGGCGTGGGCAATCTCTATGCGGCTTCCATCTCCGGCAACGGCGGAAGTATGGACCCGGCCGCGTTCGGCTTCCCCGCGGTGGGTCCGACCTTTCAAGAATCTTATGACAACGATGTGACAGACTTGCTCGGTCTGATCTCGAACGTGACGGACCAGGCCAACTACCGGGTGGCTGGAATGAGCGCCGATTTACTGCCTTCTGGGCAGATCATTGCACGAGATTTTCGGGAAAATGAGTTCGAGTGGTATGTGCAGGACGTATGGCGGGTTCGATCAAATCTGACGTTCACCTACGGCGTCCGGCACAGCCTAGAACAGACTCCGTATGAAGTGAACGGCCAGCAAGTGGCGCCGACGAACAATATGTGGAATTGGTTCCTGACCCGCGCACAACAGGCGCGCCTTGGAAACAGCGTTCAGCCGCTCATTACCTTCGCGCCGTCGGGCCAGGCGAACGGCAGCAAACCGTATTGGCCGATGAACTGGGGCAACTTCGCGCCGCGCCTTGCAGTCGCGTACTCTCCCGGTGCATCTCGTGGCATCCTGGCCAAGGTATTCGGCGGCCCCGGCAAAAGCGCAATTCGCGCCGGATTCGGCATTTATTACGACCACTTTGGTCAGGGCGTCGTCGACTCCTTCAGCCAATTTGGCTCTTTCGGACTGAGCAGCAGTCTGAGCAGCCCGCTGAACATCTGGACGGTAGACAATGCGCCACGCTTCACCTCTATCAGCGCCCTTCCGAACGTGGTCGCCCCGGCTCCGGGGACGGTTTCTTATCCCGTTACTCCGTCGGCCGATGCCTATGGGTCGGGCTTCGCGATTACGTATGGACTGGACGATCAGATGAAGACGCCCTATTCCGAATCGGTCGATCTCTCGGTCCAAAGGGAGTTACCCGGTGGATTCACTTTGGAAGTCGACTACATTGGAAATTTCGGGCACCACCTGCTGCAGCAGTTGGATTTAGCTGAGCCGCTGGACCTGGTGGATCCGAAATCGGGAATGGATTATTACACGGCGGCGAAGATACTGTCGGAAGACGCGCTGGCCAACAACGAGAATTCGAACGCCACGGTAGCCGCAATTCCGTGGTTCGAGGATATGTTTCCGACTGCAGCAACGAACGGTGCGAGCGCCACGCAAAACATCTACAGCGCGGGATGGTACAACCGTCCGGGGCGCGAGGTGGGCGCAATCTACCACCTGGATGTGCTCTGCGATTGGAACGTAACATTGGCGAGCAACTGCGGAAACCCATCGAGATTCTGGAATACGCAATACTCCTCGCTCTACTCATGGGCTAGCATTGGAAACAGCAATTATAATGCCGGCCAACTTATTCTGCGCCATTCGATGAGCCACGGCCTGTTGATGGACTTTAACTACACATACGGCCGTTCGTTTGACTGGGGTTCCGACACGGAGCGTACCAGCGTCGCGGCCGGCACTTCGCACAGCCCGATCCTTAATTCCTTCCTGCCAGCTCTGAATTACGCTCCGTCGGACTTCGATACGCCGAACATCATCAGCATGGATTGGGTGTATGAGCTCCCATTCGGTCGCGGAAAGGCTTTCGGCTCCCATGGCAACGGTTGGATCAACGCCATAATTGGGGGTTGGCGATTCTCGGGGCTCTCTCGCTGGACGAGCGGGTTCCCTTTCAGCATCATCGACGGGACCGGCTGGTCCACAAACTGGGACGCGCAGAACTGGATGGTAAAAACGGGCCCAATTCCGATGAATAAGCACTTGCTGCCGGATGGCGCGATGGAAGCCTTTGCAGATCCTGCGGCGATCCAGAATGGAATTCGTCCAGCTGGCTACCCGCTGCGCCTTTCGTACGCTGGCGAAGCAGGTTCTCGAAATGTCTTCCGAGGCGACGGTGTGTTCGATATCGACACGGGACTTGCGAAGAGTTGGGCGGTTCACGAGCGTCAGACGGTGACGTTCACCTGGGAGACTTTTAATGTCACGAACTCCGTGCGCTTCGATACGAACTCTCTCCAAACAGACTCCACGAGCGGAAGTCTGGGGGTCTACAGCGGAGTGTTAACCGCGCCCCGAGTGATGCAGTTCTCCTTGCGATATTCGTTCTGAACGCCGTGCAGGTCCAGCCCGCGTCCGCATCAACGGCGCGCGAAGGCAGCCACGCGCTACGCGGCTGGGATTTTATTGCCGCCACTCTAATTGGATTAGGCAGCGGGAGGAACCGATGCGTCGATGTGTCGTTATGCTTGCAATAATTGTGACTTTCGGCTCGCCGACGGTCGCGCAGGATCGTGCTTACGGTCGATCCATGGTGATTTCGAATCGCGGCATAGTCGCCACCAGTCAGTATCTGGCGTCGCAAGCCGGGTCGCAAATTCTGGCCGAAGGCGGATCGGCGGTCGATGCGGCGATCGCCGCGAATGCGGTTTTGGGCGTTACCGAACCCATGATGAACGGCGTGGGAGGCGACCTGTTCCTGATCTATTGGGACGCCAAAACCGGCAAGCTCTACGGCTTGAATGCGAGCGGTTGGGCGCCGAGAAACCTTACCATCGCGTTCCTCCGCCTGCACGGGTTCGACCAAATGCCCGCGCACGGAATTCAAAGTGTCACGGTACCAGGCTGCGTAGCGGGATGGTGGGCTGCGCACCAGCGATTTGGCAAGCTGCCCTGGAAGGATCTTTTCACCAGCGCCATTTATTATGCGCAGCACGGCTACGCCGTGCCGGAAATTGTCGACGATTTCTGGCGAATCGGTCAGCGAACGCTCATGCAGACTCCCGAAGCCCAGCGAGTATTTCTGCCAGAAGGCAATGTCCCAAAAATTGGGCAGATGTTTGCAAACCCGGATCTAGCCAAAGCATTGCGTTTGATCGCCGATCAGGGCCCGGAGGCCTTCTACCGCGGCGCCATTGCTCGAGCGATACTTGCGACTTCGGCGAAGCTGGACGGAACGATGCAAGCCAGCGATCTGTCGCAGTTTAAACCGGAGTGGGTGCAGCCAGTTTCTATAGATTATCGCGGTTGGCAGGTATTCGAATTGCCGCCGAACAGCCAAGGTCTGGCAGCGCTAGAGATGTTAAACATTATGTCTGCGTTTCCTCCGGTCCCGGCAGGTCCCGACAGTCCCGTTGAACTGCACCGCAAGATTGAGGCCATGAAGCTGGCATATGCGGACCTCTACCGCTACAACGGCGATCCGCGCTTCGCGAAGATTCCGGTTGCCGGACTCCTATCCAAAAAATATTCTCAGGAGCGCGCCGAGCTCATCAATCCTGACCACGCCAATTGCAACCCCGGAGCCGGAAAACCGCCCGCCAGCGATACCACTTACTTGGCAACGGTCGACGAGCGGGGCGATATCGCATCCTTGATTGAGAGTAACTACGATTATTTCGGCTCGGGTGTCGCCGTCGATGGCATGGGGTTTGTGCTGCAAGACCGTGGCGCACTGTTTCGGCTCGATCCCCATCACCCCGACTCACTCGAGCCACGCAAGAGGCCATTCCACACGCTCATGCCCGGGTTCATGCAGCGAGGAGATATTCACATAGGCTTCGGAATCATGGGGGGCTCGAATCAGCCATTGGCGCACGCTCAGTTTGTGTCCAACGTAGTCGACTACGGCATGAATATTCAGGCCGCGATGTCGGCCCCACGTTTCACTGTGCCGGACAATGGGCGCATCAGCTGCAAGATTTTGATCGAGTCTCGCGTCCCTCCAGAGGTACTGCAACAATTGCGAAGTTGGGGGCACGACTTGGAGGTGCGAGATGAATATTCGGCGTTGATGGGGCGTGGACAGGCCGTCCTTTACAATTCAAAAACAGAGATGAAATATGGCGCTTCCGATCCTCGGGCGGATGGCGACGCCGAGGTACAGCCCCCGCCTTTTTGATCTTGCAGCTTTCGCCGTCGGCGGACTTCTCGATCCTGCGTCACCCACTCCGCCACTGCCAGGAGGGGCACCGCTGTGTCGTAAAGAGCCTCATGGGTTGCCGACACCGCCGCCCCCAATGGCACCGACCTGGTCGGCACACTCCAACTATTCCTGAACGGCCCGGGACATCCCCTATCGAAAAGGGTCTGCAAATCACTGCGAGGGAGCACCGCGTTCTCAAGATGGTGCTATTGTTTCCGAAGAAGGTGTATCTGTGGACGAGTGCTTGACGTCGGACAGTGCGTTTCGCATTTGCAATCCAACGGTCAGGCACTGCCGCTCGCATGTGGTGACAATCTTCTCGCGTTCGAGCCAGTCCAGGATTGCCCGACTTGATCAAAGGAACTGCCGTCCATCCACGACAACATTGCGGCCTCTCCACCGTTTCTCCCCACGAATGTGCGCGATCTTGGAATGCGATGGAAATTGGAGTGGGAGCGCCTCCTTGCCGCAAGTGATGCCGACGCTTTTGGGGCAGGTTCCCCCTTGATCGCAGCCTCAGCAGCCAGCGAAGTGTAATGCACAGCCACCCTGAAAAGGTCGCAGCGGAAATACCACCACGAAAGCCACAATTCATTCGAAAAAAACAGATCGCAACAAAGAATAGTAAATCGGCAAGCCCGTTGGTTCCAGATAGTTGCACGCCTCGGCGTCCACTCAACAGCGAGTCAATCGCGGGGCAATCAGAGGGCAATACGAGGTCAAACGAAAAGGGAACTTTGAATTGGACTCGTTCCAGAATCTTGGTTGACGGCGCTTAGAGTTTCCCGGAATCGGTAGCCGTGCGGCACGGAACCGCAGGAAACCGGCATGTCCAGGAGTTGAGCATGCCAGTCGCGCTCCAGCCCGAAGGCCACACGACACTGCGTGCTCCGGAAGAAGCCCGAGACAAACTGCAGCAGGTCGTAATTGGCGACGAGATACAAAACACTTTTCACGTGCGCCTCTCGATTGAGCGCACCAGCGATATCCCTAATAATGCTTCAGGGCTTTGGGGCTGCGTTCATATTCGAGCGCGAAACGCCGCTCCCCTGCTTCCGTGTGAACCGTCACAACCGCGTCGTAATCCTTCGCAAAGCCGAAGGCGGTCAGCTCGTTTTGAGAGCGGACTTCGGTCGCTCCCATCCACCGGACGAGTAACCCTGCACGCAACAGGCTCAGATGAATTCCGTTCAGCCCTAGCGCGTGAAGCACGCTTCGTTCGCGGCGCCCACTGCCAAGATGGTCCTGTCCCACGAGACAATATTCGCCGCTGGCCTGCAAGAACACTGCAGCCGAGCCCGCAATCGAGTAAACATATTCGCCGGTGAGACTCCCCAATCAGGCCAGTTCCGCCGCTGCCGAGTAAGCCGTGATTCGCTTCGCAAATCAAGCGGGACCAGATTTCCGCCAGACGGCCGTAGAGATCAATTGTGTCCTGCGAGTCGCCCTCCGTAGCTCTGACACCACCCAACAACGCCCCAGATCGGCATACGGATGAATATAAAGCCGCGGTCGAGGAACGCTAGTGAACTGAGTACATTGAATTAGACAATCAAAGAGCCCTGTCTCTCATACCAGACAAACATCGCAAGAGCTGAACGGAACCATCTCGGCTCCGTGCGCCCCGAGGCATGCTCGCTACGAACCATGTGATCGAGTTTCTCACGCTTGCATCGGCGTGCTATCCGTACCGAACTTTTGATTACGCCAACGCGAATGTCTTGCTTTGAGTTGCCTTTCGTGAAGTGCCCGTTTGCTGTACCAACCTCGGCGTGAGTCCCCGAGCTGTTTTTTGGGTTTCAGCGTAAGCGTGCGGTTTTCCTTTCAATTGCCCACAAGTTCGGATCCGATCCAAAAGCCGATTCCGACATCGGTGAGGCCCGACGTAGCTCTCCAAATCACGCGGTTCCCGGGCGGGGAATCTCCGGCACGAGCCAGATAGCCGCCCAGTCGCGCCAGTTTGATGAGGCGGACGGAAAGTCGATGCGACTCTCTTTGCGAAAGCCTCGGGCGAACTCGCTGGTAGGCGGAGCCCCAGCGGCTTCACAAGGCCACGAGCGCAGTTGACTAGCGCCGCCCGAGAACGCACCAGGGCGTAGCGGGCACGAATAACAGACATCTCAAGCTGTTGCCCCTCGGAGCGATGCTGAATGGGCGCAAGCAGCAGGCGGTCGGCATGGGAGTTCTCCCGTGTTGTTAGGACTCGATGAAAAATGAAAAGGTGATATTAGCAAGCAGATTCGTACTTGTCTAACGGTATTAAGCGGCTATTAACGTATATCTCAGGCCGCACGAACGCACCGGAGCAATATCGCCAGATTTTTGCGATGCCATAAGGAAACTACCGCCTCAATCCGCACCAGCTTTCCGCGTTTGCCCAGGCGGGCGCAACGTCAGAAACTCCGAATTCGGAGGCGCGTGCGTGCTCCGTTCAAGAGCCGTGGTGAACGAAAAGACCGAGCCCTCGCCACGAGGGATCGCCACGAACGGTTCTTCACCCTGAATCTTGAACAGTGGCCACCGTTTTCGTGCGATAGCCTTCCAATCGACTTTGGTATTTCTGGACATCGATATGCGAGTTGGATGCTCAAAGTACGGTTTGTGAAGTGCATCTAATCCGCGCTGCGTGAGCAATTCTTTATCCGAGCGCACCCAGAAGCGCGGCTTGCGGCAAGTGATTGAACGCGCCATGCTCTTTTATTGAGACACGCTCTGAGTGGCGGCCAGTGCACCTTCCATCCGTTTCGTTCCCCGCCAGTAGAGAAACGCGCCGGCTGCGTTGGTCACCCCGAAGACGACGACGATTTTCAGCGCGTACATCGCACGGCTCGCCACCGCACCCACGGGAACGAATTGAAAAATCAGCGAGATCGATACGACCGCTAAAGCACAAGCTGCACCGAACCTCATCCCTGGTCCGGGGCGCCACTCTCGCGAGCGAAAGCCAAACAGCGCGACGCCGAAAAGCAGCAGGTAAGAAACGCAAAGCGACGCTACCCCTGCGCTCGCTCCCACCTGAACGGCCTCCTGATTGTCCGCTCCCAGCAGGCTCAACACCCCAAGCACGAAGACGCTGATCGTCACCGCAACGATGGCTTTCGACGGCGTACGGTACTTCGGGTGCAATTCGCTCCACCAAGGCGGGAGCAATCCGTCCCATCCGGCGACCATCGGCAAACGCGACACCATTCCCACGTAAATGACCATCGCCGCCGCGAACGCGAAATTAAACGCGCACGCCCCGGCAATGGCCAGCGCTCTGCCCGCGGTGGAGACGCCGAATCCGGCGCGCAGTGCCTGTGGCACTGCTGCGGAGACGTCCACATTTCCGGGCGTGACATATGCAAGTACGGCGCTCGTGGATAAGATGTACATCAATGCGATCAACGGCGCGGCAATCATCACTGACCGCGCCACGTCATTCTCAGGCTTTCGGCACTCTTCCGCAAAGATTGCTGAATCTTCGAATCCAGAGAGAGCGCCGATCGCCATCTTCGCGAATACCGCTAATGTCGCGACCGAGAACGCCGGCCACGCGAATGAAAACGAACTTCGCAAGTGTGGAGCGCCCACCACAAAAGCCTTCGCCAAAAGGTACAGCAGAGCCGCGAAGGCTCCGGTCGTCAAAACCATACCGACATTGGTCCACCACTTGGCAAACCTTAGCCCTCGGACATTGAAAAAGTAGGAAGCGAAGCAAGCGGCTGCGGTGATGCCAAACGTGAACGGTCGGCTCGCCAGCATCCACGCGCCCGAGCTGCCCAGCGCCCGCCCGAAACCATCGGCCAAGAGCGATCCGATTACGGCAAACGCAGTGATCGAGTAAATCGTGAAATTCCAAGCGGCCATGTATCCGGCGAACGGTGAAAAACCTCCCTTCACCCACTGGTACACGCCGCCTTCCACGGGAATCGCGCGGCTCAATTTCATCACGACCGCTGCAAGCGGCAAATAAAACAGCGCGATCGCGAGCAGCCACAGCACCAGTTGGGTCGAACCTTGCTTGGCCGCAAATCCAGCCCACCCCAGCCACACGATCAGCACGACCTGCATGGGCACCAGGTCGCGCAGGCGCAGCGCCTTCGTTAGTCCGTGGGTAGTGGTTTCCATTGCGCGGCTAGGCTACATGAAAATTCCAGCCGGCGATATATACTAAGGCCAAAATGTCTTTGGCACATGCTGTGTGCGGTCGAATTCACAAATGAAATGGCCCTTTCAGTCGCGGCGTGAGTTAGAGCAGAGTTACGCATATATGGCGAGGGCTAGATCTCTTCGTCGCTCTCGTTGACCGCCTCCTTGCGCAGTCGGTTCTGCTCCCTTCCTAAGCACTTCAAGCGCCCGTTGCTCGCCGGCGAGCCGGAGCGATGAACAACTCCAGCTTCAATTTCCGCAACCGCCTCTGCAAGGCTTTCCACGGAGGGCATAGACGACATCCGCCCCCCTGTGCCCTTGCTACCGGAGAGGGTGATCGCCTGGATGGATTCGCCTCTCGACACGCTTGAGCTGAGGGCACGTTGCCGACCGACGTGATGCGTATGATCGACCCCCACTTTCGGGTCGGGGACGGTAATGACGGCCTAGAGAATTGACGGACGCTTTCGCAAGTTGCTTCGCGACCGTCCGAGAACGGGATGACGCGTTCGAGCCGACCGCGGCGCTCGGTCTAACGATTAACTGATGAGGAAAAAGTGATCGGACGAGGCACATCACCGGAGCTATAATCCAGCCGCAAAATGGCGCTGACCTCAGGCACACGCATCGGCTCGTACGAAATTCTCGCGGCGGTCGGGGCTGGCGGGATGGGCGAGGTGTACCGAGCGCGGGATGCCAAGCTCGGGCGCGATGTCGCAATCAAAGTGCTGCCTGCGTCGTTTGCTCGCGACGCGGAACGGATGGCGCGGTTCGAGCGCGAAGCCAAAGTGCTCGCCTCACTGAATCACCCGAACATCGCAACGATTCACGGCCTCGAAGATTCCAACGGCGCGCACGCACTGGTCATGGAGCTGGTCGAAGGGCCGACGCTCGCTGATCGCATCGCCACCGGGCCGATCCCGGTCGAGGAGGCGCTGCGGATTGCGCGGCAGATCGCCGACGCGCTGGAGTACGCGCACGAGCGCGGCGTGGTCCATCGCGACTTGAAGCCAGCGAACATCAAGATCTCGCGCGACGATGCGGTGAAGATTCTCGATTTCGGGCTGGCCAAGGCGGTTGAAGGCGATGCGTCGTCGATGGACATGGCCAATTCGCCGACGCTCACGCACATGGCAACCATGCAGGGTGTTTTGCTCGGAACGGCCGCGTACATGTCACCGGAGCAGGCGAAGGCCAAGCCCGTCGACCGCCGCGCGGATATTTGGGCCTTCGGCTGCGTGCTGTACGAGATGCTCACCGGCAAGATGGCGTTCAGCGGAGAGACGGTCACAGACACGCTGGCGGCGGTCATCAAGGAAGAGCCGGATTGGACGCTGCTGCCAACAAGCACGCCACTGAGCGTTCGTGTCCTTTTACAGCGCTGCCTGCAAAAAGATCCTAAGCAGCGCCTGCGCGACATCGGGGACGCGCGCATCTCGCTCGACGAGGCTATTTCCGGCGAGCCGGAGTCATCAACCTCCGCTGCGCTTGCTGCGCCAGTTTCCGCGCCGCTTTGGCGCCGCGCTCTGCCATGGGTAATTACGGGAGTCTTTGCCGTCGTCGCGGCGGGCATCGGCACATGGGCTTGGCTGGCACCGCGCCGAACAGCTGAGCCGCCTGCGCTGGCCTATATTCCTGCACCGTCCGGCACGAGTTTTCGCTCGTTTGGTTTCGGCGCCGGGCCAGTGGTCGTCTCCCCTGACGGCAGGGAATTGGCCTTCTCGGCCACCGATCAAAAAGGCGCCACGCAAATTTGGGTCAGGCCGCTCGCGAATGCGGCTGCAACGGCTTTAGCGGGAACCGACGATGGCGCCATGCCCTTTTGGTCCGCCGACGGGCTGTCGCTAGGTTTTTTTGCGGACAATAAACTGAAAACCGTGGCCATTGGGAGCGAAACAGTTCAAACCCTCGGCGATGCCAATTGCATCCAGCTAGGCGGAGCGTGGAATTCGCAAAACGTAATCCTTTTCGTTCCGCGATGCGGTGGGCCGATAGACAGGATATCCGCCAGCGGAGGAACTCCGCAGCCAGTCGTCCAGCCGGCGACCGGCGCAGTTCTGGTTGGCCAATCGGCTTTTCTTCCTGGTGGAACTGAATTCCTCTACAGGTCGGAAGGCAAAGACGGATCGGTTTCGGCCCGGATGGCCTCGCTGGCTTCAGGAAAGTCGAAGCTTGTCTTGGGCAATGCCGAGTCGCCACAGTTCGCGTCGGGCGATTTGCTGTTTTCGCGCGATGGGAAAATCTTTGCCGAGCAATTCGATCCTGAGAGCGGAAAAATGTCTGGAAGCGCTCTACCTCTTGCCGAGGCCCTCAACTTTTCGGCTTCCGGTAACGGCGTGCTGGCATTACAGGGCGGTACAGCGGATGCTCGTCTGGAATGGTTCGACCGCACTGGCAATTCACTTGGCACGATCACTGATGTGCAACCGCAGATTTCTCCTAAAATCTCCCCGGACGGAAAACAGGTCCTGGCCGATGAGGTAACGCCGGCTAATGGCGGGACCGATCTTTGGTTGTATCCGGCCCAAGGCGGCGTGGGAGCGCGGTTGACATTCGGGCTAGGGGCGAAAGTTTGGTCCGTGTGGTCCCCCGACGGCAAATACGTTGCCTACACCTGCCATCCTGAAGCGACGTTGGCCATTTGCCGCAAGCCGGCGGACGGATCGGGATCTGAGGAAACTCTGCTGAACTTCGGTAGGGATACGCTTGGCGCCGAAGTCGTCGATTGGTCACCCGACGGGCGATACATCAGTTTCGACATGTACGGCGCGAGAACGGGACGTCAAAATGACTGGCTCCTTGCTCTTGATGGAAGCAAGAGGCTGTTCGAGCCGGCTCCCGTGGATGCCGCGCAATACGACGGAGTCTTTTCCCCCGATGGCCACTGGCTGGCCTATTTCTCCTACGAGACTGGCCGCCCCGAGATATTCGTC
>Ga0335075_10000353_pt1 | contig 82342 bp, 67 predicted proteins | sample Lox_Sample_24_FD_206723 | JGI IMG/M metagenome (GOLD analysis project Ga0335075, IMG submission 206723) | Soil microbial communities from Loxahatchee National Wildlife Refuge, Florida, United States - Lox_Sample_2.4 | ecosystem: Environmental > Terrestrial > Soil > Wetlands | place: USA... | reverse complement strand
ACGACCCGCGCGCACCAGTTCCACCAGCTGGCGACGGAACTCAGGCGGGTAGGCTGACCTCGTCTTGCCCATCGTGGACTCCTCGAACCCAAATAGTCCGCTGTCCACCAAACCGGGGCAACTTCAGATGATTCTTTTGACGTCGCTTATGCCCACTCTTTTGTCCGGGTGACCGAGCGGAACCACAGGGTTCACGCTCGATCACGGATCGAGCGCAGCGACTTCCTGAGCAAACGCCGCCGATCAACCATTATCGCCGCACCGCCCGCACGTGAGAATGTCGATCAGAAGATCGGCCAGAACGACTGGCCGGCACACTCCCCGCTGGCCTCCAAGCATGAAACAGGTTACATCTGCTGTAATGAGCGCAGAGGGGCCATTGGGAAGTGCCAAATCGAGTGACTTATTTTGTGGATGTGGAAAGTCGAAGCGCCACGTCCCCGGACGCAGGATAAGGCGGAAGGCGGCGGTCGTCGAGGACTCGTATCATCAGAGAATCAAAGAAGAGAAGCGCTCGGCAGCAGTGCGGGCAGCAATGGAGCTGTTCCTCGAGGAGGGCTACGAGCGGACATCGCTGCAACAGGTCGCCGGGCGTGCCGACGTTTCCACGGCAACCTTAGTTTAAGCGTTTTCCAACAAAGGCAGCTCTGTTTTCAGCAATGGTTGAAGAATTCTGGGAAATCGAGGAAATACGTGAAACATTGCCGCCGGTCGGCAATCCGAAGGCCGGGTTGCGGAAAATCGGTCGAGACTATGCTCGCCGAATGCGGCGGCCAGAGATGCTGGCCATTTATCGCCTGATTATTGCCGAAACCCAGCGTTTCCCGGATTTGGGCCAAAGGTTCCACGAAAAAGGTAAAGGACCTTACCTCGCCCACCTAAATGAATACCTGGAGGCCGAGACCAGGGCAGGCACATTAAGCGTAGGAAATATCCCAAATGCTTCACGACAATTCCTGGCAACCATCGCGGGCCAGGTATTCTGGTCGGAGCTCATTGTTCCGGGATGCGGCGGGACGGATGCGGACGCTGCCAAAGTCGTAGAAGAGGCCGTTTTCATCATGCTGGCGCGCTATGCGCGGAAATGACGCGATCGGTCCTGAAGCGTGACGATTTCAGGTCATCATGCTCTCGTTCTGTGTTCTCGATCAATTTCATGACTTTCCCCCTGGCTTCCCTTTCTTCCCTTTCTTCCCTTCGGGCCTTGGCGGATCGCTTCGCGGAGAGGCCCTTCGCTGGGTGCTTCGATTCCGCGCAAGGCCATATTGATCCGAGTGCCGGCATCACCGGCCGATCTGTTCGCAAAGCCTGGTCTTGTCCGGCCGCGTCCGGCTGTCCTCCTGGACCAGTCGCAGCTCGCTGCTTCATGACGGCGCGCATGGGTGGAATCGTCGCCATTTGCGAAGCGCTATTTCCGAACTCCGCGACTGGGACGGCCTTCTGATTGATCTCATGGTGCTCAGCAAGCGCCAAAAGGCTTTCTTGACCATGCTGTCCCCGAGGGGCTGCCCCTCTCGTCGTGGCACAGCCGTGGAGAACCGGCCCATTGCGCATCCTTCCGCACGAGGGAGGAGATGGCACCATCAAGGCCGGGGATTGGGGACCAGACGCTTGGCGTGGTGGGCGCCGCGCCGACCATCGCAATGGCTCGTCAGCCAAACAGAAGTGATCGGGTGGCGGCGGCGACGTCTGACTGTCGCATAAGACTTTCACCCACCAGAAATGTGCGAACACCAGCCGCCACAAGCCGAAGGATGTCCCTGTGCCCGCCGATGCCACTTTCGCTGACAACGAGCCGATCGGGCGGAAGCAACGGCACCAGTTCCTCTGTCGTGGAGAGCGACACTGCGAAGTTCCGGAGATTCCGATTGTTGATGCCGATAAGCTTTGTCCCAAGCGGGAGCGCGCGTTTCAGTTCCGTCGCGTCATGCACCTCAACCAGCACGTCCATGCCCAGCCCGTGTGCTGTCGCGACGAGGTCGCTCGCTTCGGAGTCGCTCACGCTTGCCATGATCACGAGAACGCAATCGGCTCCCCATGCGCGCGCTTGATAGACCTGGTATGGCTCGAACAGGAAATCCTTGCGGAGCACGGGCAGTCCCGAGGCTTCGCGCGCTTGCCGAAGATCGTCTGGACGCCCCTGAAAGGACGGCTCATCCGTGAGGACGGAGAGACAACTCGCGCCACCTTGCACATAGGCTTCCGCCAAGGCCGGCGGGGCAAAATCTGCCCGGATCAGGCCTTTCGATGGGCTGGCCCTCTTGATCTCCGCGATGAGTGCCGGGCGCTCTTCACGGAGATGCGTCTCGATCGCCGATGCAAAGCCGCGGACCGTTGGGGCCTTCTCCGCAAGGCGACGCATCGCGTCAGGAGGTGTTTGCGCCTTTGCCTCCGCAATCTCCTTACGCTTGTATGCAGCGATGCGGGCCAGAATATCCGGCAAGTCTTGCCTAGCGTCGAATACAGCGACTTCCTGTTTTATTCTCGTGTCCATCTGCGTTCCGCAAATCGCGATGGAGAAAGACTACTGGATGAGCGACGCTGCATTATTTCGGCAATTGTCATATTCATTGCAACCGTCATAATATGCGAAATCGCATATCGGTGTCATTGCCTTAGAAATCACAGGTACCCGGTCATTGCTCGCCGACCGCCGCGGCCGGCGGCACCATTCCCATACTGCCCGCCGGTCGGGTGCGGGGCGGCAATAGCTGCGTCGGATTGACCCGACACATCTGGTCTTCGTCCATGAGAGCCGGACGATGCATTTCCGGGAGCGATTCATGTTCGCAGAGGCTTGCGCAGATCCCCCCCAAGCAACCAGGGATAGAGAGCGTTCTCAAAACACTCACCTCGGACGCTCGGGTGCCGGGCTAGCCCTGCCCGCCTCCGCTCGATGGTTCCGATGAACCTGGGTGAATTTCGCAGCACTTTTTAACCTGGGTGAATTTCTCGACGCGCCTCATCCTCTAGAGTTTCTCATGCATCGGAAATCGGCCAGCGTACTCGCGAGGCAGGAGAGGGCAATGAAGAGCGTGTTGGTCAAGATTCTGAAAGGTCTTCTCAGCTTTATCAAATATGAGGACGGGCGCGCAATAACCGAGCTGGGATGGAAAGGAATATTCCGAAACCTTATGGCTATGGCCAAGCTCTCTTTGGATGGAAAATCGAAAACGAACTACAAGAACAGTCTCGCGATTGTGTTCGACAGAGTCAAAGAGGGCTGGTCCTTCCAAGGGACCTTGGACCTTGTGAAGGATCACTGGGTACCGCTGCCGATCAAACGCTTGATTGCGGAATCGGCAGTGTTGGTCACGACCGTTTCGGGGCTGATTGGGGGGTGGTGTTTGGCGCGCGGGAGATAGCGAGGGAGGTTGGAGAGGGGGAGGAAGAGGCGGCGGTGGTGGATCTGGAGGCGGGGACGGTGGTTTTGGGCGAGGGGGATGCGGCGAAGGAGGTGGTGGTTGGCGGAGCGGGCGCGGGGGTGTGGTGGCGCTTCGACGGGTCGTTGAAGGAGTCGCTCGGCGCGGACGTCGTCAATGTCAAGGCGACGCAGAATGACGACATCATCCGTGCGGCGGAGGGGGTGGACCAGGCGAACATCTTCGATGGCGGGGCGGGCAATGACCGGCTGGATGGGGGGGTGGGCAACGATCTGCTGATCGGCGGGACGGGCAATGACACGCTCATCGGCGGCGAAGGCGATGACGTGCTGGTGGGCGGCGCCGGGGCGGATGTGCTGGATGGCGGCGCGGGCGAGGATTTCGCCGATTACAGCGAGTCCGATGCCGGGGTGGTGGTCGATCTTTCGACCGGCACGGGCCAGGGCGGGCATGCCGAGGGCGACCGGCTGAGCGGGATCGAGCACCTGATCGGCAGCGCGCATGCCGATGTGCTGATCGGCCAGAATGGCGATGTGGACAATGTTTTCTTCGGCGGCGGCGGCGATGACCGGCTGGAGGGTCGCGGTGGCGACGACACGCTCGCGGGCGGCGCCGGCCATGACCGCTTCGTCTTCACCGGGGAGTGGGGCCGCGACACCATCACCGACTTCGAGGAGGGCGACAAGATCCTGCTCGACGCCGAAAGCCACGCCCGGCTCGAGAGCGCGCTCGCCAGCGCCACCGAGCAATACACCCCCGGAACCGGCGTGCAGACCACCCTCTCCTTCGACCTCAATAGCCGCTCCATCACCTTCCACAACACCGAGCGCGCCGAACTCGCCTCAGACGATTTCGGCATCGCCCCTTGAAACCGCTCACCCAGGCGCGCTTCTTCTCGACCTGAATCTTTTCATAAATCTTTTCATAACGGAATAAAAACGATCTGGAGAGGAGCGGGAAAAAACCGGTTTCATACGGCAGCCGGAGCGCTTCTCGACATGACCGACTTAGGGGGAGATTCTCGTATCGCCAACAGAGCAATTCACGCCGCCGCTCGCGCAGAGAGAAAATGAAAAATGATGCTTGAGTCCGATCCTTCCATATGGATATCGGAGCAGCCCGATAGCCCTTCTCCGCACTCGGCACGCTTGAATCTGGGATGGCAATCTGGGACAGGAAGCCCAAAGGAAAGGAACGAAATCACAAAACCAAGCGCACGATGAGCGGAAAACCCTCATCCGCTTGGACTTTCCCTCCGGATTCCTTTCACGATCACATCATGAACACACACTTTTCGCGATCACATTTGGGCAAGCCCATCAGCCCGAAGATTCCGGCCTGCTGCCCAAATTATGTGCTTTTTGCGCGCTTCGGGCTTCGAGGGATGGACAAACCTGTCGAATGCTTCTTTTTCCCTTCCGGGGTCTGGCGCTGCCGCCCAGGCCGGCTATAGTCCCGAGGTCATCGAGGTTTGTGCTGCGCAGCAAGCGCAAAGGCGTCGGCACACCGAGTGACCAGGGTGGGAAGGGAACGAGCGAATGCCGAGGAAGATTCGTACGCTTGACTGGACATCCCGGCCGACGCCGCCACGAATTCCCGTGGGGCAGCCTTCACGGCGCCAGGTTCTGGCCGGAGCCGCGGGGCTGGCGGGGCTTGCCACGGTTCCCGCCACTGCCCGCGCCGCCGGTGAGCCGATCAAGATCGGCATCATCGCCGAGACCTCCACTCTTCCCGGTGCGGCGATCCCAAAGGGCGCCCAGCTCGCGGCGGATGCGATCAACAAAGCCGGCGGTGTCGGCGGCCGGCAGATCCAGCTCATCGTCTATGACGATCATGTCTCGGCGGTCGAGGGCGTGCGGGCGTTCCAGCGTCTTGCCACGCAGGACAAGGTGGCAGTGGTTATCGCGAGCTTCATCAGCGAGGTGGCGTTGGCGATCGAGCCCTGGTCGGCGCGGCTGAAGATGCCCTTCATCACGCCCGGCGCCGCCAGCAACGATATTTCGAAGCGCGTGCACGACGATTACGCGCGCTACAAATATACATTCCATGGCTGGTTCACATCGTACTTCATCGCCGATGTCATTGCGGACGCGGCGCACGACATCCTGGTCAACGACCTGCACATGAAGAGCTGCGTGGTCATGAGCGAGGACGCGGCCTGGACCAGCCCGCTCGACGATGCCTATCTGAAGTTTCTGCCCCAGGCGGGGCTCAAGGTTCTCGATCATATCCGCTTCTCGCCCGACACCACGGACTTCACGCCGATCTTCAACCGGATCGAAGGGAAGAAGCCGGACGTGATCGTCGCCGGCATCAGCCATGTGGGCGTGGTGCCGACGGTGCAATGGAAGCAGCAGCGCGTGCCCATCCCGATGTGGGGCAATAGCTCGCAGGCGACCTCCAGCGATTTCTGGAAGGACACCAACGGCGCCTGCGAGGGGATCGCCACCTTTACCGGAGCCGGGCCGGATTCGGCGATCACGCCGAAGACCATCCCCTTCACGCAGGCGTACGAGAAGCGCTACGGCCTCACACCCGCCTATGACGGGTACTCTTCCTACGACATGGTCCATGTCGTCGCCGAGGCGATCACCCGGGCCGGAGGATCGACCGACCCCGACAAGCTCGTCACCGCACTCGAAGCGACCGATCATGCGGGAACGCTCGGCCGGATCAAGTTCTATGGCCGCGACGCACCCTTCACCCATGCCATGGAATATGGCCTTGATCTCGTGCCAGGCGTGATCATCCAGTGGCAGAGCGCCAAGCAATTGACGATATGGCCGAAGAAGATCGCGACCGCCAAGGTGCGGTTCCCCTCCTTCGTCAAGCTGCCGAGCTGAGCCATCCGCAGCGGTCCGGCGTTCGCGCTTGAAGGCAGCCCCGCGCGGCGCATGACGGCAAGCCCGTTCCCCCTCCTCCCGCCGGCGCGCTGAGAGCCGGATGGAGGGGGTCCAGATCCTCGTCGACGGGTTCGCGATCAGCGCGCTCTACGCGCTGGGCGCGGTCGGCTTCACGCTGCTCTTCGGCGTCTCGGGCGTGCTCAACCTCGCCCATGGCGGCACGCTCGTGGTTGCGGCGATGGTCGCCTGGCTGGTCGCGACGCAACTCCATCTCGGCACGGCAGCCGGCGCGCCCGCCGGGGTGGCAGCGGGGCTCATTTTCGCCTTCGCCACTTATTTCGCGGTGGTGAGGCCGATTCAACGCTCGCGCGCCATCCCGAGCGAGGAGACGGAGATCTTCATCCTTACGGGCACCCTTCTCTGGGGCATCATGTGCCAGACGGTGCTCGCCTATCTCTTCACCACCAATCCGGTGACGGTGCCGGCGCTTCTCAGCGGTGTCGTTCCCATTCTCGGCGTGCGAACGCCGCGCAACGAGATCCTGATCGCGCTCGCCTGCTGGGTCGTGATCGGCGCGCTCTGGCTGCTGATCAATCGCACGCGCACGGGCAAGACCCTGCTCGCGGCCTCGATCAATCCGCGCGGGCTGACGCTGCTCGGCTTCGAGCTTTCGCGCATCCATCTTCTCGTCTGGGCGATCTATGGAGTGCTGGCCGGTTTCGCCGGCGTGCTGCTTGCGACCTTTCTGGGCGCGAGCTCCGATTCCGTCGGGCCTCTCACCGCGAGCGCCTTCTCGATCGTCGTGCTGGGCGGGCTCGGCAGCGTCGGCGGCTCGCTCATCGCCGCCTATATCGTCGGGTATCTGGAGACATTGACCGCCTATCTGGTCGCGCCGACGTTGCGCTCCATCCCGCCCCTCCTGATCCTCATCCTTGTCGTCTATCTGCGCCCGCAAGGGCTGCTCGGCCGACGATAGAGATGCCGCTTCTTCTTCGTTCCCGCCTGCTCTGGACCGTGCTCATGGTCCTTGTGGTGGCGGCGCTGCTGCCGCTCTGGCTTTCCGCCTATATCCTCGGCGTGCTGACGACCTCCTATTATTTCGGCGTCTTCGCGATGTCCTGGGATCTTCTGTTCGGCTTCGCGGGCGAGGTGAATTTCGGGCCGACCTTCCTGATCGGCCTTGGCGCCTATACGGCGGCGCTGATCGACAATCTGCTCGGCTGGCCGATCCCGCTCTGCGTCGTTGCCGGCGCGCTTGCCTCCCTGGTGGGCGGGCTACTGCTGGCGCTGCCCGCGCTCCGCCTGCGCGGGCCCTATTTCGGCCTCGTCACGCTCGTTGCCGTTCTGTTGCTGCAGAACGTGATCGTGATCTTTGCCCACTTCACGGGTGGGGAGATCGGCATGACGGTGCCCGACGTGCTCTCGGTGAATGCCGGCACGAACTACTGGATCGCGCTCGTCGTTCTTGCGGTCAGTGCCGCGCTCCTTTTCGGCTACTCGCGCTCGCCGCTCGGGCTGATTCTGCAGGCGGCGGGGCAGGACCCGGTCGAGGCCTCTGCGCTCGGCTTCAATGTCGCCAAGCACAAGCTTGCGGCCTTCTCGGTGAGCGCGCTCTTCTCCGGCATCGCCGGAGCGATGCTCATCTTCTATCTCGGCAGCGCTTCGGTCGATGTGGTGGTCGATCTTGCGATCGCCGTGCAGATCATCATCGCCGCGGTGCTGGGCGGACGGCGGACGATCCTCGGCGGGGTGATCGGCGGGGTGTTCCTGATCGCCGCCGGGCAGGTGCTGCTGCCGCTGGGGCAGCTCAGCACCTTCGTCGTTTCGGCGGTAGCGCTGCTGGTGATCCTCTTCTTCCCGGACGGGCTGCTCGGCCATGCGCTGCGGCGGGGCGAGCAGGAATGAGCGCGGCCCGGCTCGAGGTCGAGGGCCTGACCAAGCGCTTTGGCGGGCTCGTCGCCGTCAAGGAGATCGGCTTCTCGATCCGTGCCGGAGAGATTCTCGGGCTGATTGGCCCCAACGGGTCCGGCAAATCGACCGTGATGAAGCTGATCATGGGGATCGAGCGGCCGAACGCGGGATCCGTCCGGCTGGAGGGAACGGAGATCGCCGGTTGGCCGACGCACCGAATTTCGCGTGCCGGGATCGGCATCGTCTTTCAGCACTCGCGCCCGCTGCATCGCCAGACCGTGCTCGAGCATATCAAGCTCGCGCTGCTTCCCGATTCGCTGTTGCGGCTTGCCGCCGATCCCGCGGTGGAAGAGAGGGCGCGGGCGATCGCCGCGCACGTGGGGCTCGACGCGGTGCTCGGGCGCCATCCCGGCACGCTTGCATTTGCGGATCTGCGCCGCCTCGAGCTTGCCAAGGCGATCGCGCGCGAGCCAAGCGTCGTGCTGGTGGACGAGCCATTCGCGGGGCTAACGCCGAGCGAGGTCGGCACATTCTCCGATCTCATCCGGAGCTTTCGCGCGGCCGGCAAGGCGGTGCTGCTGGTCGATCACAATGTGAAGGGCGTTGCCGCGCTGGTGGATCGCGTGCTTGCCATGTATCTCGGTGAACGGATCGCCGAAGGCACCGCCGAGGCGGTGATGAGCCACGAGCAGGTGCGCCGTGTCTATCTTGGCGGCAGCATCGAGACGGCAGCACGTGCGCCCGCCGCCGCGCGGGAAGCCCCCCCTCTCCTCACCGTCGAAGGTGTGAGCGTGCTTTATGGCAAGGCGCAGGCTCTGGATGGGATTTCGATCGAGGTGCGCGAGCGCGAGTTCGTCTCGGTGGTCGGGCTGAACGGCGCCGGCAAGACCACGCTCTTCAACGCCGTCTCGGGCCTGGTGCCGTATCGGGGCGCGATCCGTTTCGCCGGCCAGGGGCTTCGGGGGATGAGCGCGGCGGCAATCGCGCGCGCCGGGATCGTGCAGTGCCCCGAGACGCGCGAGCTTTTCGGGGAGATGACGGTCCAGGAGAATCTTGAGCTGGGCGGGGCGCATCTCAAGGGGGCGATGCATGCCGAGCGGCTCGCCTGGCTGCTTGATCTTTTCCCCATTCTTGCGGCGCGCGCGCGCCAGAAGGCCGCGACGCTCTCGGGTGGAGAGCAGCAAATGCTCGCGATCGCGCGGGCGCTGATGATGCGCCCGCGTCTTCTCATCCTCGACGAGCCGACGCTCGGCCTCGCCCCCGTGATCCTCGAGCAGCTTTCGAAGGCGCTCGCCCGGCTGCACACGACGAGCGAGATCACCATGCTGCTTGGCGAGCAGAACGTGACCTTTGCCCTGCCGCACGCGGACCGGATCTACGTGCTCGAGCATGCGCGGATCGTCTGGCATGGCGAGCCCGGCCGCTTCGCGGCCGAAGCGGGGGCAAGGTATCTTTAGAGCGGGATGACCGAAGGTGGGATCACTGCAGGTCTCAATCGCGCGACAAAATAATGACCGAGAGCGAAACAACCAAGCACGGGCGATCTCATCGCGTTCTCGCCGGCGAAACAAAGAGATCCTGCAGGGCCGTGAGCGCACCGCGGGCATATCTGTGGTACCGTCCGTCAACGAGGCAACGCAGGATTTCGGGCATTCTTCCGAGCCGTGAACGGGATCGCAAACCCGCCTGGAACAGGACCATGGTCGCGTGCCCCTGGAAAAAGTCGATGACGTCGTTTTCCGCTCCGAGGCGCCGCAACCCATCGCGGATCTGGAGGAGATCCCGCGCAAACTCCCTGCACTCCGCCATCGAGCTTCTTTTGCCCCTGAAGACATTGCTGATCTTCCGGCGCAGTTGCTCCATTCGTGTTGGCAGCAGGGCGCCTTCGTTCGTCACCTGCGCCGAATGCCTGCGGTACCGTGTCAGTCGATCCGGTATCGTTACGATATCGCGGGTTGCCCCGGTGACGAGCGCGCGGGCGAAATCATAGGTGCAGTCTGCCGCGATCTGGCTTGCCGGCATGACGAGCGCTGGTATTTTGCGAAATGCCATCGTATGGCCGGCCACCGCCCAGTTCGTCAGAAGAAAGCGGACGGTTCCCACACCTCTGCGGTGAAGCTGCTCGATCTGGGGAAACTTGATTGCGTAAAGGTCGCGTCCGATGGGCTGGAGAGTCCGATCGACAATCTCCGAGTTGCTGATCGCCATCGCCGCGGAGGGGTGCCGCCCGAGCACATCCACCAATTTTCCGACCTTCTCCGGCAGCCACACGTCATCCTGATCGCAGGGAAGGATGATGTCTCCGTTGCAGGCGGCGATGGCACGGTCGAAGTTGCCGTTCACTCCGAGATTGCGCTCATTCACCAGGAGCCGGACCGCGAAAGGCACCTTCGCCGCAAAGCTCCGGACGAGCTCGCATGTTCCATCGGTCGAGCCGTCATCGCTAACGATCAGCTCGTCAGGCTGCCGACTCTGGCACGCGAGGCTTTCGAGCTGCTCCATGAGAAATCGTTCGCCATTGTACGTCGCCATGGCGACGGAGATCCCGGGGCCGGAGCCTGCCCCAACCCTTCTTCCCATTGCGGCGCTTTTCTCTTCGCCGGTCATCGGGTGTCATGCATGATGTTGGTTGGAATCCTGCGTAACGTCATGGTTTTGTCCTTCAACCCTGACTGGCGACGAGGGTTCATTCCCGGCACTGGCTGAAGCTCGGAAATCGTGACTCTTCGTGACTTTCAAGTCCAGGTTTCGCACTCACTCCTTTCAGACGCAATGCGTCCTGGGCCTTCAGAAGGAGGTTGAAATTGCGGTCACTCAAGCGCGGCGACCGAAGGTGGAATCACCGCAGGTTCGAATCACGCGATGAACAATGACCAGGGCACTGGGACGGATGAGCGCGAGCGACCCCGTCCTGCTCTGGGGAAGTTGCCCCGACGTCGCTCGGCATTTCGGAACGTTTTAGAAATGACCGTGCGCGGTGCAAAAGGGTGCGAGCCACGCATAGCGGACCGCGAGTGTGTGCAGCATGACCTCGGCGTGAAGATGATAGCCATGCATGGTGAAAATGACCACGATGGAGGGACCGATCAGGCGGGGAAGACGAAGCCACTTCGGGGGATGGCCGGCGGCAAGCAGCATTGCCAGTGCGCCTACGCAACCGACAACGGCGCCGATCAGCACTTCCGGCAACGTGTGCACATCGAGCGCAAGGCGGGAGAAGCCGATGACAATGGCGGCGAGCGGAGCGGGAAGGAATGACGGGATCAGCCCGGCTCCGCTGCGCCGGGCAATGAGGGCTGCAAGCCCGCCATAAATAATCGCTGCGGAGGCTGTATGCCCGCTCGGGCTGTGGACGAGATCCACCGGCCCGCAGGCAAAAAACGCCAGCTTCAGCACCGCCATGGTGCCGAGCGTGACGACGACCGCGATGATCCACAACAGCGCCCCCCGCCGCCAGCCCGTGAGAGCGAGCATGAGGGACGCGACGATCGCGAGCGGCAGCACGACAGCGGGATCTGCGAAGTCGGTCAGGAACATCATAGCCGCGGTCGCAGAGCCGCACCGTCACACATGGATTGCGCATCGAAGACCAGTTGTGTCCAGCTCCTCTCCATGTCCTTTGCGGCGCATCTTCATCCGCATGTTTGCATTGCCATTCGGGCGCAACATGCGGAAAATCACTTCGGTCGGGATATCGTCCCGCATCGTAGGGACATTCGAGGCGGAGTGGAAGCATGCGCAAATTCCGGACACGCCACGCCGCTTCATTGATCGCTTCACTGATCGCGGCGGCAGGTGGGGCCTCTCTTGCGCGGGCCCAGCCGCTGTCGTCGACGAACGACGCTTTGCGAGGCCGATCGAGCGGCATCGTGAACGTGGTTTCCTATGGCGCCGATCCGACCGGCAAGACCGACAGCACCGCTTCCATCCAGGCGGCGCTCGACGCCCATCGCTATGGTGCATTCGAATTTCCGGCCCAGCCGAACGGCGCACCCGGCATCTACAGGATTTCATCCATCAAGGTGCTGAAGACACAGAGACTGGTCGGACCGGAGACAACCGCCGCGCGGCTGACCTGTGTTTCGCAGAGTGCCGCCTGTGTCGTCATCAGCGATCCGGACAGTTCCTATACGGCGGGTGGCATGGACAATATCACGATCCAGGGGCCGGGAGCCGCGGGCAGCAGCATTGGGCTCTACCTGGGCGGCGATCCCAAATCTGTCGTCAGCGGGCGCCGCAATTTCGCGGATGGCGAGGTATTCGGCAATCTTCTCGTCACCGGCTTTCACATTGGTGTTTCGTTCGGGAACAATGCCTGGGCGGACCGGTTCGAGGGCTCCCTGATCATGGGCAATGGAACCGGAATCGACGCGCCGCTCGGGATCAGCGACAGTGGCGAAGCAACGGCGATCACCGACACCACCATTGCCAACAACGGTGTCGGCATTCAGGATGATGCCGGGTTCGAATTCCTCGTCACCAATTCGGCGTTGGACTACAATCAAACCGCGGTCGCCGGCGGGCGGATCAATTTCTTCGCAAGCAATGTCCATTTCGAGCAAAGAGGCGGAAATTTCGTCTTCGCTCCCTATGGGGCCGTCAATCTTCTGATGGACAACATCACATTCCTTCTCGGCGGGACGAAGGGAAGCGACGCTTCGATGATCGGTCTCTGGCCGCAGGGCGCCAATGTGAAAATCGACGGCGCGAGCATTTGGTCCAATCACCCGGTCGCCAACTTTCTCTTCATCGATCCACATGCGGGGCACGCGCCACAGGTGATGCTGACGGGAATCGGCGGGAACGGCAACGGGAAGATCCGCAACCTTACCAACGCCACCGTTCAGCGCGCCAGCCCGGTCAATCTCAGGGGCGGCGGGCTCAGGCTGCCGCTCACCAGCGTTGCATCGCTGCCGGCCTGCAACCGGGCGACGGAAGGGGAGATGAAGGCTGTCTCCGATGCGGAGGCACCCCGCTACAATGGCATCGTGAAAGGGGGCGGCGCGGTGTCGGTGCCGGTTTATTGCAACGGGTCCGCCTGGACGGCGCGCTGAACAGTCATCGCCTGGACCACCATCGGTGTGGCCGGGTCATCAGGCCCATGCCGGCACCCCCTTGGGTGCCCCGGCCGCACCCTTCTCGCCGAGAAGCTCCTCGCTCAGCTCGCGATGGCGCAGCGCATACCCCTCGGAGGTAAGGCCCGCCTCGAGCAGTTTTTTTTGCGCCGCCTTCGTCATCGCGATCCGGCGTTCGCGATCCCGTGCGAGGCGTTCGACGGCATCCCTGAGGGCCTCGGGTTCGCTCACGGGGACGTAGCAGATCTCGTCTTCGGTAAAATAATCCCCAAGCCCGCCGACATCCGTCGCCACCACCGGGATGCCCGAAGCCACGGCCTCGAGAATCACCGTAATCCCTGAGGCGTGCCGGTTCTCGTCGAGGCAAACCACCGCCATGTCTGCCCAATCGTACAACGCTTTCACGTCACTTTCGCTTTGGGCAGGTCGCACGGTGATGTTCTCGGCGGTCATCCCGGCACAGAGTCCCGCCTGGCCCGACGCGATTCTGAGCTCGAAACCGGCCACCCCGCCGAAAGCTGTCAGGAGTGTGCTCCAATCCCGATGCATATCCCCGCCGAGAGATGCCAATCTTATCGGATGATGAACGCTCTCACCGCGAGGGGGCCTCATCTGCTCTGCGGATGTCCAGCCGAACAAGAGGCGTTCGCTTCTCCGCGAGGGCAGCGCCTGGCGGGCAGATTCGAGATTCTCATGCGAAAGGGTCGTGACGATATCCGCCCTGCCAAGCAGCCAGCGATAAAGCGCGCGCCGGGGCGCGGAAAACCTGTGCCACCGGTCAAAAAGCCAGACGCATTGCGCGACGATGCGCGGCGAACTCCTCCGTCCGAGCAGGCGGAAAAGAGCAAGTGCGGCGAGGCCTTCCCGCTCCGTATGAGTCCACACCACATCGGCGGCCAGGAGTTGGCGGCGGTGACGCCAAGCGTGAAGGAGGTCGAACCCGATGACATGTGTCAGGCCACGCCTTGCAAAGCGTGTGATGCCGTTCTCGGCCCGGTCTTCGGAATATTCGACCATCCAGCGATCGCTCGCGGCACGATAATAGCCGTAAGGGAGCGCGTCATTCAGGCCGGGGATTGCGCCACGGGCATGGCGCTCGCGCCATCGCGCCGCACCGAAGACATGCGCGAGAAGCACGAAGACCCGCACGCTTTGCTGCCGGGTGCCCGGAGACGGCGGCCGGCATGGGTACGTGGCGAGACCGAGAAGCTGGCTGCTCAATCTGCGATGAGAGTCGGCATAGTTCTGCGTGGTCAGCGCCGCGGAAAGAACCCGGCGCTGCGCTGCCTCAGCCATGGCGAGACGCCGCTCGTCATCGGCCGCGAGATTTCTTGCCGCCTCCCGCAACGAAGACGGATCCCGCGGAGAGAAACAGCAAACCTCATCACCGGGGAAGTAGGCGCGCAATCCCCCGGTATCCGTGCACAGGACGGGAATGCCGAGAACAATGGCCTCGAAGATCACCGTAATGCCGGAAACGTGCAGATTCGGCAACAGCGGCACGACCGCCATATCCGCCCATGCGTAGAGACGGCGGACGTCCTCGGCAGATTTGGCGGCCGCAACCGTGATGTTCGCCAATCCCGAGGGAAGATCGATCTTTCCCCCGGGTGGAGCGATTCTGAGCTCGAAGTCGGGCTCGCCCCCGAAGGCCGAGAGAAGCGTCCGCCAGTCGCGATGCATGTCGCCGCCGAGCGCGACAAGGCGCACCGGTCGGTGCGCTTGGCGGAGTGTGGGCGGCTGCATGAAATCGATCTTGGCACCGCCCGGGATCCATTCGATCGTCGCGCCGGGCACCAGCTCACGCAGCCAGGCAACCCCATCGACGGATTGAGACGTGATCGCATCGGCGCGCGCGAGCAGCCAACGATAGAGTACGCGTTTCGGGAACGAAAAGCTGTTCCAGCGATCCGGAAGCCATATGCATTCAGCTATGATCTTCGGCGCACGACGAACACGAAGCGTGCGAAGAACCAGGGCAGCAAGATGCTCGCGTTCCGAGTGTGCCCAGACAATATCGGATTCGAAGAGCTTGCGCCGATTTCGCCAGGCATGGGCGAGGTCGAACCCGAGAAGACGTGTGAGGCCCCGCCGGGCGAGCCGCCCGATGCGACCTTCCTCGGCGTCCTCCGAGTATTCGATCGACCATCCTTCGCCTCCGGCCCGGTAATAGCCGTAGGGAAGCGGCTCATTCAGGCCAGGAATCTCGCCCCTTGCGTGGCGCGCGCGCCAACGGGTCGCTCCGAAACCATAGCCGAGAAAGACAAAGACCTTCACCATGCACAGAATTTCCGACCGGAATGTCCCATATATGCCTGCCGCTCATCGGGTGGATTTGGGCTTCGTCTTGCCGTTCCGCCCATCGGGCTGGAGCGGGAGAAGATCGCTCACGCTCAGCCATCCCTCTCTCGATTTTTGTTCTCTCGCGTGATTCAGACTTACGGAGATTCCTCCTCCGGTCATCACACTCTCATGCGCTCTCGCGCGTCCATGGTTTCCGGGTGCAGGGAAACTCCTTTCTTCTGCTTCCGGCTCGGCGTGATTCGCGTCTCAGCGGGTCGGTTCAGGCGCTGGCCGGATAGGCATGCGCAATCAAGCTGGCATCGGTCCGCGCGGTGCGCAGCCAATTGCGGCGAACGATCGCGGCGAGAATCGCCCATGGGATCCAGAGGGCCGGCCCCGTGATCTCAGCCCCTGACTCCATCATCGCCATGATTTGCACCACGAGCGCCCAGCCCAGCGCCTCGAACCAGATCCGCTCCTGACGACCTTCGCTGCCAGCCAGGTTCCTGCCTTTTCCCAAGGCATAGAGCTGCCAGAGCAGATAAGCGAAGAGAACAACGCCCACCACGCCCAGATTGGCGAGAATATAGGCCGCCGAGCTCAAGGCGCGATCGGAGCCGAGGCCGACGCCGAGGCCGAAACTCTGCAGGAATATACCGCCGCTGTGATAGACACTGGCAAAGCGATGGGTGGCGGAGCTGGTCTGCAGCTTGTTGAAGAGCACGAGGCTGAGAAGGGTTGAGCTGTCTTTGCCGGAGGCAAAGGCGGCGACAATCGCCACCACGATCAGCGCCGCCGCCAGCAGGGACTTGACGGCCACCCTTCCTTCCAGGAGCGGCGCCAGAACATATTTCCAGATGAACAGCGTCCAGGCGAGACCAAGGGTGACATAGCCGGTCGTCGATGTCGTGTTCGCCACCATGAAGCTTCCGGCGAGCGCGAACCACCAATGTTTCACGCCCTGCCGGCCGCTGCGCGCCGCGAGCACCAGTTCGAAGACAGACCACATGGCGAGAAAGTCGCCCGCCGCGGACGCCTCAGGAAAGGTGGCGTTGATCCGCTGCCAACCGGCAATCCCTTCGCCATCAAGCTCGGCCCATACCTGATTGCTGTAGAGGAATGCCTTCGGAAATGGAAGGTGAAGCCGGTTCGAGAGGATCTGGTACGCGCCGACCCCGACCACGATCAGGCCCGTCCATGTAAAGGCCTCGACGAGACCTTCGATATAGCCGGGCCGCGAGGCGTTGCGGAGAAAAAGAAGAACGAGGCAGAGATCGAGCACCAGATATCCCGCCTGCCCGGCATTGCTGAAGGTCCAGTGCAGGGGGACCATGGCGAAGAACGTGGCATCGACGCCGGCTCGGCCGAGATCCACCGGCATGCCGGTGAACAGGACTGGCAATATCATGGCCGACACCACGCCCCAGGCGACGAAGAGGGCGAGCGTGCGCACATGGCCCAGGATCGGCTCTCCGGCTCCAAACCGGATGCGGCCGGTTGCCAGGCGCGTGACGATACGCGCGGCGATCACGGCGGCAGCGAAGAAATAAGGCGATATGCCGACGGCAAAGCCACCTCCGATATTCACGACAGAGGCCGCCGCAAGCGAGGAGACGACGATTGCACACTGGCCGAGCCGGTTCGGCGCGATGACGAGCACCAGCAGCGTGAGCGGAATGAGCAAGGCGCCGGCGAGTGTTATGGACAAGGCCAGCCTCCTTCAGGAAGGGCGGTCGATCACCGGGGCAGCCTCAGTAGCTCCCTTCCCGGCGCGCCACTTTCCCGACGGTGCGGATCAGGATCCCGACATCGGTCCGGAGCGACTGGTCGCGGATATATTCCATGTCCAAAAATATCCGCTTCGAATACTCCGCGATGCGGCTGCGGCCGCTGGTCTGCCAATGACCGGTCATGCCCGGCTTGACGGAGAGAAGAAGCGAGGCGAACTCTCCGTAGCGGGCGATCTCGTCGGGGACGACCGGCCGCGGGCCGACCAGGCTCATCTCCCCTTTCAGGACATTCAGGAGCTGGGGCAGCTCGTCGAGGCTGGTCGTGCGCAGGAAGCGGCCGATCCGTGTGATGCGGAAATCCTCCTCCGGCGGCAGCTTAAAGTTGTTGGCAACGTATTTCGCGTGGAGATCGGGGTTCTTCCTCAGGATCTCCTCGGCATCGGTGCGCATGGATCGGAATTTGTACAAGCGAAACTTTTCTCCGTCCTTGCCGATGCGCGGCTGGCTGAACAGGATGGGGCCCGGCGATGTCCATTTGATCACCGCCGCAATCACTGCGAAGAGCGGCGCCAGAGCGAACAGCCCGAAGACGGCGCCGGCAATGTCAAGGGCCCGCTTGAAGGCCGCTTCCACCGGCGCGAGCCGCCCCGCCTCCAGGCGAATGGCCGGTGCGCCCCCGAAATCATCCAGACTGTAGTGGAAAAGCCTCGTATCCACGACCGCGGGCACCACGTGCACGCACCAGCGGTTCCTGAGCAGCCCGAGAATCACGGTCTCGATCGTCCGTTTTTCGAGACCGGCCGTGACGACATAGGCATGGTGCCTCACCTCGCTTCCGGCCGGGGCGTGGCCCAATCCGGCATTGCCCAGCACCGCATTGCGCGTGGCAATCTCAACGCCCTCCGGATCGAACTCCTGGATCCTGCCCGGACGGAAGTCCCGGGAGCGCGCGAGGGTTTCGGCAACTTCATGCCGTTCCAGAGGTGAACCGATGACGACGGCTCTCCGGTCTGCCATGGGGCCCTCTCTTCTGGCGGCCAGCGCGGCCTCGCCGAATTCCCGGAACGAGATCAGCACCGCCGCCAGCACGAAGAAGGTGAGGCTGAACTGGCGGCTCAAGACATGCAGCTTGAGGAAGAAGATGGCGATGGCTGTCGCGGCGGCCCAAAGCGCCAATGTGCGCCAAAGGCGCCGGAATGCCCGGCCCTTGCTGGTTTCCACCGCCTGATAGATGCCACCGTAGGTGCTCGCCGCCGTCCACAGGATCAATCCGGTCACGAGAAGCGCGAAGTAGGGCCTGGGCCAGCCCGCGACATCCGATGAGACCGGGCCCGGCCAGACGAACAGGCCATAACGGCCAAGGAACGAGGAAATGCCCGAGGCCGAAACGAACGCGATAATGATGCAGGCGTGATCCAGAACGCTCGAGGTCGTGCGGGCGGAGCTTGGCGGCAATCCTGTTCTCATGAGATGACCTGCCGTGATGGTATGCCGAGCCTGCCAGCGAAGGAATTCCGCTGCCGGGCCTGATCGGCGGGAAACAAAGGCGGCGAAACCGGCACCCGATTGTGCCGACAATCTTGTAGCGGACGCGCAAAGGCGCGGTGCCTGCTGCGGAAATTCAATCGCGGCCGGTCCGGAGCGGTTCCGCCCGAGATGCGTGCTCCCTCATCGGCATCGCGCCCATTGAGACCGCGCAGGACGCGAGGTCGGGCAACGGCTCGGGGTCAAGCTGCGTCACATCCTTGCGCGCGGCCGGGAGCGGTTCGGCAAGTCTTTCCGGTACGCCGGAAAACGGAGGAAGCCCGGAGACGCGGCCGATATCGCCATGCATCGCAATGGCATCATCGATGCATCGGCGCATGGCGGACCGGAATGCGGCCACCGAGAATCTTTCGGCATTGCTTCTGCAAGCCCGCCAATCGATTCGGGGCTGCGCCGCCTCGAAGCGCTCGACAGCCTCAACGATCGCCTCCGGGGTCTGCTCGTCGAAAAGCACACCCGTGGGCGTTCGCGAGTTGAGATCAAGCACGATATCCTCCGCGCCGCCGCGCCTGAGCGCGATCACCGGCGTTCCCGCGGCCTGCGCCTCGGCGAGAACGATCCCGAAATCCTCGATGGCGGGATAAATGAAGGCCCGCGCGCATCGCATGTGCTCCCGCGCCACCGCGAAGGGTTGGCGGCCGAGGAGAGTGACGTTCTTCGGCGCCATCCGGTGTATCTTCGCCGCCTCCGGCCCGTCACCGATGACCATGAGGCGTCTTTGCGGCATCGCGGCAAAAGCCTGCACGACGAGGTCGATGCGCTTGTATGGGACCTGCCGGGCCATCACCAGATAGTCGTCCTTGCGCTCTCCGCCGGGCGTGAAGGCCTCGGTATCGACCGGCGGCCAGACCACCGCGGCGCGGCGCCCATAGGCCTTGGCGATGCGCCGAGCGACGAAGCGGGAGTTCGCGACGAAGCTATCCACCCCGTGGGCGGAGGCGACATCCCATTGCCGCAGCCGGTGCAAAGTGGCGCGGGCAAGCCAGCTCTTCGGGCCCCGTTCGAGCCCTGCTGTGTGCAGATATTCGCCCTGCAAATCCCAGGCATAGCGGATCGGGGAATGCACGTAGCTCACATGCAACTGATGTGGCCCTGTGATCACCCCTTTCGCGACGGCATGGGAGGAGGAAATCACCAGATCATAGGAAGCGAGATCGAGTTGCTGGATCGCGAAGGGAAAAAGCGGCAGGTAGGAGCGGAACCTTTTCCTGGCGAAGGGCAGCTTTTGGATGAAGCTGGTGCGCGGGTTGCGTCCGTTCAGGAATTGCCGCTGCTCCTGCGGCAGGAAATCGACAAGGGCGAAAAGATCGGCGCTCGGGAACATCGCGAGAAGCTGCTCCACCACGCGCTCCGATCCGGCATAGGTCTCGAGCCATTCGTGGACGATGGCAATCCGCATCGATCATCCTCGGGCAAGGGTCGCGGTCATCGCGCTTCCGCGGCAAACCGACGAGCGCTGAAAAGCGGTTCACTGAAGGGTGCGGGTGCTTCGCACACGCTCTCGATCGCGTGATTCAGACCTGCGGCGGTGCCACCTTCGGTCATCACGCTCTCGCGCGGGAGGCGTTCGCTCGTGCTCACTTACCCCGCTCTCGGTCTTTGTTTCATCGCGCGTGATTCAGACCTGCGGCGATGCCACCTTCGGTCATCACGCTCCAGGACTCGGGAGAGGATCGTGAAGGTCTCCCGCGCGCATCTTTCCCAGCTGAAGAGAACCGCCCGCCGCGATCCGCGCTCAGAGAGCTCGGCGCGCAAGGCCGGATCGTTCAGAAGCCTGCGGATCCGGCGCGCAATATCGGCCGGCTGGTGCGGATCGGCATAGAGCGCCGCATCCCCACAAATTTCTCGCAGCGCGGGGATGTCCGAGGCGATCACGGGGCAGCCGAACCGCATGGCCTCCAGCGGCGGGAGGCCGAAGCTTTCATAGAAGGAAGGAAAGACAAGCGCGGTCGCGCTTTCGTAAAGGCGGCGCAGCTCCGCGATATCATTGATCTGGCCGTGAAAATGAACCCGCCCTTGAAGTTCCGGGGGCAGGGAAAGCCCGCCCTTGAGAAGGCCCGGCTGACTCGCGCCGGCAACGATCAGATCGAGCGGCGTATCCTGATTGACCCGCGCGACCGCATCGATCACGCCTTGAGGATTCTTCCTCGCGATGAGTGTACCCACCCAAAGAACGAATGGCCGGTTTGCCAGGGTATTCTCTGGCACGGAAGGACCATCACCAGCGGGACAGCCCTGCGGCGCGCCGAGATGAACAGCATGGATCCGGCCATTCGCCGCCGGATGGCGGCCGAGAATGTGGGTTTTCTCGGCATCGGACACGGTGATCACGGCGTCGGCGCGGCGCAGCGCCGCGGGGACAAGAAGAGAGTAGAGAAGACGGAACGCTTTCGAATAGGCCTCGGGATAGGCAGCATAGGCGAGGTCGTGCACGGTGACGACACTGCCCATGCGGGCAAGCGGGAGCAGCGGGTGAATGTTGCCTGGAGAGAAGAGCAGGCCATCGCGCGCGAAGAAAGGCAGCTCGAGCTGCGTCCAGAGATGTCCGCCGAGCCGTCCAACCTGGCCGACACGGATCCGCTCGAGCTTCGGCACATCGATCGGACCGCGCGGCGCGAGCACCCGAAATTCGGTCCCCTGTCCGCTGATCTCTCCGCTCACAAGCATTCGGTCCCAGGTCGTCAGCAGTTCGCGCGCATAGCGCTGGACCCCGGTGATCGGCTGCTGAAGGAACCGTCCGTTGATATAGATCGGCACCGGTTGCCGAGTGCGGGCCGCCACGCGGCCCTGCCCGACCGCGAGTTCTGCCATCGTCCCCAAAGCGTGACGATACTCCGCCCTCATGGGTTGGCCCTGGCCCCGCCGAGCCACGATCCGATCGCGATTCCTCTTGCCGCGGCGATGACAGCCTCCACCGTCACGTCGCGGAGACAGCGGATAGTATCGGGGTTCGCGCAGGTTCCGGGCACCTGAAGCCGATAGATGTTCGAACACGGGCTGCAGGGAACGCCGCTCGCCGCAACTGCGGCCGTGTGGGGTCCCACGGGCGCGTAACGTCCGGTACTGTCCGGCCCGAAGATGCCGACGGTCGGTACCCCCATGGCCGCCCCCAGATGCATCACGCCCGTATCATTGCTGAAGAGAAGATCGCTTTCGGCGAGCAATGAAGCGGTGCGCTCGATCGATCCAAGCCCGCTCGCGTCGATCGCGGGCGCTGCGCATTGCGAGAGGAACGTCGCGATGAGCGGCTTTTCATGAGCGGTTCCGGTGAGGATCAGGGCGAGGTCCGGAACCTCCATCTGCAGCTGTTCTGCAAGGGCCACGAAACGCTCGACCGGCCACCGGCGGAAAGGTTGACCCGGGCCGCAGCCCATATGAAACACGACCCGCCTTATGCCTCCGCGCCCCTCCTTCCCTTCCAGCCCTTTCTCTTCCAACCACATGCGCACGAAGTGCTTCGCTTCCGGGCTGACCGGTAACGGAAACACTTCCGGGCTCTCGGGAAAATCCGAATCGACGAGACGGACCGCCCGAATCAGCGATGTCCACATCGAATCGTTCTCTCGAAAGCGCAGCGGCAGCGTAAGGAACGCAGCCTTGGCCCCATCGTGAAGCGGGACGAACCCGATATACGCCGGAACACCGAGGGCACGGAGGAATGCGGTCCCGGCAAGCGAGCCTTGCTCGAAGTTGAGCACGGCTTCGTAGGCGCAACGGCGAATTTGGATCGCGCTGCGAAGAATCTCCCGCACACCCGCTCTTTTCTGCTCATAGTCATGCACGCGAAAATCAGATCCGAGACTCATGACGTCCCGGGTCGCGGCACCCACCAGAACGCCGATTTCCATTTGGGGGTGCCGGGCGCGCAGCTGCTCGAGCAGTGAGCGCACCATCACCGCGTCCCCCATCCCGTGGACCTTGACCGCGAGGAGCCGCTGCGGGACGCGAGGCAGGGGAGCCGGGTCATCGCGATCGCTGCGCTGGACAATCATGCGGCGAAGCACCCGCTCGCATGCCTTTGTCAGCCGCCCCCGCTCCGGGGCCGTTACCCGGTTGGCCGCGATCAGCCGCGTTCCGGCGGCAACCGGACCGCTCTCGCTCACGACATTCATGCCTATCCCGATCCCCCGTCGGATTTGTGCGGTCCCCAAACCGCGTGCGAGACGATGGCGGACAGCGTCACTGTGCGCTCGAACGCGGCACGACCATCAGCAAATGGCGGAGCGCTGTCGATATTCCGTTGGCATAGAGATGGTAGCGACCGCTCATCAGATTGCTGGCCACAGGAAGAACACGGCGCAATCTCGAGGGGGGCAGTGCCTCCTGCACCGTCGCCATGCGGATCTTGCCCTGAAGGAAGCGAATCACATCCTCCTCCGCCCCGAGTGTCTCGAGCTCCGCTGAGATCTGCAGAAGGTTGCCAGCGAAACGGGCATTCGTCGCCGCCTGCCATTGATAGCCGGCCACCAGTTGGCGGATTCTCTCGACCGGGCCGGGCGAGACATCTTGCGCGGGGGTCACCTGGCTTTCGTGCCGCCGATACCTGGTCAAGGCGTGAGGAATGACGACGAGATCGAAGAAGGAGGCTGCCAGCAGCACCCGGATGACGTCGTAGGCGGATTGGGTCGTCACGAGAGCCGCGGGCCTCATCAGGAGAGGCAGGCTCCGGAACGCCATGGTGTGACCGAAGACGAGGCCGCTTGCGAGAACAAGACGCACGGCTTCCCGCCCGCGAGCGTAGAGATGCTCGGTCCCGCGCAGCCTGCGCGTATAGAGATTGCGTCCGGTCGGGCACAGGTGCTCGTCGACCAGCTCGGAATTGCTGATCACCATCCCCGCGCTCGGATGGCGAGCCAGTGCCTCCGTCATTTCGGCAAGCTTCTGCGGCAGCCAGACATCATCCTGATCGCAGGGAAAGACGATATCGCCCTGGCATGAAGCGATGACCCGATCGAAATTGTCGAGCACTCCGCGACTGCGGCTGCCGCAGAGGATGCGGACCGGAAAGGGTGCCTGAGCGGCAAAGGCGCGCACCCTTTCGAGCGTTCCGTCCTGAGAGCCATCATCACTGACGACGAGCTCGTCCGGAAGCCGCGATTGCTGAGCGAGGCTCGCCAATTGCTCTTCGATGAAACGCTCGCCATTGTAGGTCGTCATGGCGACGGAGACCTTCGGCCGCGCGGTCACGTCGATCCCTCCACGGCCATGTCTTTCCTCGGGCACCATCTGCGCTACGCGCGCCTCCACGCCGGCCTTTCCGGAATCGCCCGTTACCTGATCAGCAATTGCCATCGCGCCGCCTTCGCGCTGTTTCTCGGCTCTTCAGCGCGCCGGCCCGCTGACCGGCGAGAGGCATGCGTCCTGCAAGGCCGTCAGCACGCCGCCTGCATATTTATGGTACCGCCCGCCGAGGAGACCGAGAACGATCCCCGGAACTCTCTGAACGCGCGGACGCAAACGAAGATTCGCCTGAAACAGGACCATGTCCGCCCGTTGCCGAAGAAAGTCCGTCACGTCATGATCCGCCCCGAGCTCTCGCAGACCCTCACAAACCTGCAGGAGATCGCGGGCGAATTTCTTGCTTTCCGAAAGTGCGTTCTTCTCGCTTGCGAAGATATTCCGCATCTTCCGGCGCAGCCTTTCCAAAGGAGTCGGCGGCAGGCTCCAGAGGTTTGTCACCTGCGCCTGATGCCTGCGATATTTCGTGAGCCGGTCCGGTATCGTTGCAATATCGTGGGTTGCCCCGGCGACGAGGGCCCGGACGAAGTCGTAAGTGCAGTCGACCGCGATTCGGCTGGCCGGCATCGCGAGCGCCGGCACTCGCCGAAACGCCATCGTATGACCGGCGACCGCCCAGCTCGTCAGAAGAAAGCGGACCGTCTCGACGCCCCTGCGGTGCAGCTTCTCGGTTTGAGGAAACCGCAATGTGTAAAGACCCCGTCCGGTCGATCGCAGCTCCTGGTCGACGATCTCCGAGTTGCTGATCAGCATCGCCGCCGTCGGGTGCCGCTCGAGAACATCGGCCATCCGTTCGATCTTCTGCGGCAGCCATACATCATCATGATCGCAGGGAAAGACGATCCCTCCCCGGCATGCCGCAATGGCACGGTCGAAATTGCCGTTAACGCCGAGATTCCGGCTGTTTGCAAGAAGCCGCACCGGAAACGGCGCTTTCGCTGCAAAACTCTGAACGAGCTCGCATGTCCTGTCGGTCGAGCCATCGTCGCTGACGATCAGCTCGTCCGGCTGCCGTGTCTGGCGAAGAAGGCTTTCGAGCTGCTCCACAAGATAGCGCTCACCATTGTATGTCGCCATCGCAACGGATAGGGAAAGCTGCGCAGAGGGGGCGAAGACTTTCGCCCCTCCCGTTGCGACGCACGTTTCTTCACCGCTCATCGAGCACTCGCCGATCGGCCGATATGCGCACGGAGCATCTTCTCGTCCTCGTCGCCAATTTCGTTGTCACATCTCGCCGGCATGCGGACCGGGCGGAAATCCTTGAGAACTTCCTCGAACGAGGAGAGTGCCCGGGCCCATGTGAACTGGCGAATATTGTCGTTCCCCGCCTGGGCGATCATGCGGCGAAGCGCCTCCTGCTCTATCAGGAGGGAAACCGCGTTCGCCAGCGCCGATGGATCGCGCGGCGAGACAAGAAGGGAAGTCCGGTGGTCGGCACAATATTCCCGGTGGCCGCCGATATCGGTCGCCACAACAGCTGCCCCGCTCATCATCGCTTCCGCCGGCGGCAAGGGCCAGCCCTCCGCCCAGCTTGGGGACAGGAAGATCGCGGCCCGGTTGTACAGTTCCCGAAGCCCTCCCTGGGGGGGGGTGCGGTGATAGACAATCCAATGCGGAAGCTTGCTTGGCCGCTCCGGCACGCCGAACAGCTCCACCCGCAGATCCGGGTAGCGGTGCTTGAGGAGCGTGAGCGCATGCAGCCCGTCTCCGGACCCTTTCCATTCCATGTCGTGGTAGAGCATCGCGACCTGGCGCGGATTCCGCTGATCGATGGGCACATCCACGCCGAACTGCTCGAAATCCAGGCCATTGGGAATATAGACCGCGCTTTCGCCCTCCCGGGCGGCGATTTCGGCCAGCCATTTGGCGATGACGATCTTCTCGAGCGGCGCCTTCCACGTTGCCAGCACCCGTTCCTCAGGCCCGCCCCACGTCTCGAGATGCTGGATGAGATAGAGCCTGCGGGCGTTCATCTTCCATTCCGCTAGCCGTTCCGCGGTATGCCACCAGGTCGCCACGTAGGTATCGGCCTTCGGGAGAAAGGCAGGCTGCAGGACCGGAATCCAGTGAAGGCGGATGGCCGGGTCGAGCGGAAACCAGCCATCGGGGCGCCAGCCGGCCGTGATCGAGCGCTGCACATATTCCACGACCGAACGCTTGATCCTTTGCATGAGCGGCAGGCGCGACGAGCTCATGAAGCAGGTATGAACCACGGACACGTCGTATCCGCGACGCACCAGGCCGTTCGCGTACTGATAGACGATCTTGATCCCGCCGACGGGACGCGAACCTTCCGTCGGGAGAACAAAGCAGATTCGCTTCATGAAATCGTCTGCCTCGCGCGAAGCGCCAGCGGCAAGGGAATGAAGCGGCGCAGCACGGGAGGAAGGGACAGGACCGCATAGACGGCCGCAGCAAGAAGGATCAGGCCATAGATCAGATAAGTCCTCGGGTTCTGCGGGGAAAGCTCCGCAGCGGAGAGAACGGAGAGTACGAGAATCGCCACCGAGACCCAGAACCCTGGCTGTCGCCAGAGACGGAGACGAGAGGCGCTGCAAAGAAGGACGGCATCCAGCGTGCTCACCAGCAGCATCGCGCCTGCCGCGCCCAGCAGGCCGAAATAGCGCAGCCCCAGATACAGGCAGATGATGTGGGGAACGATCTCGATCAGATGGAACTTTGCCGTGAGATCGACGCGCCCGCGTGCCTGCAGGAGGGATGAGGGAACGTAGGCAAGGCCATTGACGTAAATGCCGAGGGCCAGAAGAACCCCGATCGGTGTTGCGATCCGCGCAAAGCCCTTGCCGATCCAGAGCCAGAAGAAGACGGGCATGGCCAGGATGCCCGCGGTGATCATCAGCGTCAGAGCGGCGGAGAGGACATCGAGCGCCCCTTTCGCCTGCTCCTGGGCATGCTCGGGCGTAGTCGCGGCCATAGCGGGAAACAGCGCCCGCACAATCGCGCCGGGCAGGATGGATCCTTGGCGCGTAAGCCTGTCCGGGATCGCGTAGTAGGTCACATCGACCGCGCCGAGAATGACGCCGATCAAAATCTTGTCCAGAGTGCCGAGCAACGGCGATATGAGATTCGAGATCGACACCCAGCCTCCGTATTTGAACAGATCCCGAATCACGCCCGTTTCTGCGCGTCGCGGCCATCCGGCGGGAACGAACCGGATCGCACCGATGAAAAGGGGAACCATCGTTGCCATCCGAGCAATGATCGCCGCGGGAATCACATTCGTCAGGGAAGGGCCGAGCATCAGCGCCGTGCCAAGTGGCACCACTTGCCCGATCGCCGTTCCCACAAGATTGACCCCGTTGTTGAAGGCAAAGCGCTTGCGCGCATCCAGCGCCCCGGTCAGCGCGCCGCCGATCGTGGCCAACGGCACGCTCAGGATAAGCCAGGGCAGAGAGGCAAGAACCTCGTGGCGGATACCGGCCGGCATCTTGAAGAAGTGCGAGAAGCAGATAAGAGCAACGGGATAAAGAACGATTCCGCCGATGGCACCGAAAGAGGCATTGAGGGCCATCGCAGTCCAGAAGACACGCGAGCGTTCCTCGTCCGGATGATCGGCCAGGCATGCCAGGTGATAGGAAGTGGAGCGGGACAGCCCGAAATCGAAAACGGCGAAGTAACCGATGAAGAGCCAGACGATCGAGAGGATGCCATAGCGAGCATCGCCGATGGTCCGAAGATAGAGGGGGATCGTCAGCAGGCTTACGCCAACTGGCGCGATGGAGCCGGCAAGATTGTAGAGCGTATCGCGGCGGACACCCATCGTTCAGCGCCGCCGGCCGGGCAAAGGGCGTCCTTTTCGGATGACGAGGCCCGGCATCGCTGCGCACCGAGGGGCGAATGTCTCGCTCACGCGGCATCTCCATTGGCGCCGAAGGGGCCAGGGCCGCCGGTTATGCCGCCGGGCATGCCGCTCCCGTTGCCGGTCTCATGAGGGCCATAGGATCCGTAACCGCCATAGGTTCTGTAGGTGCCGTAGGCGCGGTGCTGTGGAAGCCGGATATCGACGCGGTTGAAGACAAAGCCGAGAACAACGGCGCCGGCCCGCTGAAGCGCGGCATTGGCGTCGAGGACCGCCTTGCGGGGCGTGTCCGAGCCGACAACCAGGACGACGCCGTCGACCATCGTGGCAAGCACGATCGTCTCGCTCGCGGCCAGCACCGGCGCGGTATCGAGAAAGACGTGATCGAAGGCCTTGCCGAGAACACCGAGAAGCTCGCGCATGGATCGGGATGCGATCAACGCGGCGGGGTTCGGCGCGCGCGAGCCGGCGGGAATGACGAAGACGCCATTCGCGCTGCTATGAACGGCATCGGCAAAACCGCGGTGCCCGGCGAGAATGTCGCTCAGGCCGATCGGGTCCTCGGTGGAGACGAGGTTGTGGCATTGCGGGCGGTGCAGATCGGCATCGATCAGCAAGGTCCGCCCGCCCATGCTCGAGCTGGCGAAGGCAGCGCCCGCCACGCTGACGGTCTTCCCCTCCTGGGGCGTGGCGCTCGTGAACATGATGATCCGCGGCGCACCGCCGGCGCGGGAGAACTGCATTGCGACATGCAGGGGTTGGTAGTGCATGCTGTAGGAAGGTGTATGGAGCGCGCCGATGATTCCAGCGGCGCCGGAACTCTGCCGTCTGGCGATCGCCTGCGGGACATTTCGCGCCATTCCTCCTTTTTGGGCAGGAAGAAGCCGTTTGACGGTCGTGAAATCCGGGATGAGGGCGAATTTCGGCAGCCTGAGCGCGCGTTCGATCTCCTCCACGCTCTTGAACCGCTTATCCAGCTTGTCCAGCACCAGAACCACGGCGAGTCCGATCAGAAGGCTGCCCATCACGGCGATGGCGAAGGTCTTGATGATCTTCGGAGACGAAGGAAATTGCGGCACGCTCGCCGCGCTCGCGACCGTTGCGTTCGAAACCGGGCCCTCGTCGGTGATGCCCACTTCCTGCATACGCTTGAGAACCGTTCGATAAAGCTCGCGATTGGTCTCTACCCGGCGAGCGAGGATCGCGTCCTGCAGCGCCGCATCGTTGGAGGCGAAATCCTTCTTCCGCTCTGCCCCGACCAATGCTTCCAGTTGCTGCTCCCGGACGACCGCCGCCCGATATTGCCGCCGCACCCCTTCGGTGACGATCGCCACCTCCTGGGCGAGCTGAGCCCGAGCGGATTCGAGTCGCGCCTTGACGTTCGCAAGTGCCGGCCAGCGGTCGGTGAATTGGGTGGCCATGCCGGCATACTGGGCGGCGAGCCGGTCAACCTCCGGCTGCAGCGCCTCGATGGTGCGATCATCGATCACTTCCGGCAGCGAGCTGTCATGACCCGCCGCGATCAATTGCATCTCGGCACCGAGGCGGATGCGATTCGTCTCCGCGTCCGTGAGCGCCCTTTCAAGTTCGGCCATGCGGTCCGCGGCCAGGCTGTTCGAATTGTCCGTCTGGAAGGCAAGGATTCCCATCCTGCGGCGATACGCGTTGAGCGCCGCCTCCGATTCCTGAACCTGCTTGCCGATTGCGTTGAGTTGCCTGCGCAGGAAGCTCTGCACGATCTCGCCGGACTCCCGGCGGAGCTCAAGCCCACGGTCGATATAGGCATTCGCCTGCGTGTTGGCGATCTCCGCCGACAGCATGGGGTCCGGCGTCGTCGCGGTGATATCCATGAGCTCCGTGCCGGGGACGGGCTCGACATCGAGCATGCGGAGAAAGGCTTGAATGATTTCCGGCTTCACCCCGAGATCTTCCGGAATCTCAACACCCGGATGCTCGGCATGCGGCCAGGGATACTCGATCGTCGTGACGAGGTGGGAGAGGAAGGCACGGGCCCGGCCGATCACGCCCGCAGGCTTCTTCGCCGGCGCGAAGAGCGGGTTGTTCTCGAGATTCAAGGTCCGGATGACCCTGGCCGCGACCTCCGGACTGTCCGCGAGCGCGTATTGCGTCTTGTAGAAATCATGCTCTTCGGTCCCGGCATTCTCCTGCTGCAGCTGCGGGACATCCAGGACCTGTGGAATATCCGGCTTGAGCAGAAGCGTGGCCGTCGCCGAGTAGAGGGGTATCTTCCGAACGGTGATGATGCCGACCAGGAGGAGAATGCCCGCCATGATCCCGATCAGCAGCCAGATCCGCTTTCTGATCGTGATCCACAGATCCTTGAGCCCGATGCCCTCCTGTTCCTCGTCGAGGGAGAGATGCAATCTCTCCCGCGCAAAGAAGCTCCCCGCGTGGGGAACCCCGTGGGGAACGGCTGGACCGGCCGGATTTTCGGACAATGCGGACATGTTTTCTCTTGAGATCTCGTGTTCAGATCATGGAATCGGAATGGCAATACCCGAGCCGAGGCCCGTGAAGACTTCATGGAAGGCATAGGGCAGCGCACCCCAGGCCGAGCCTTCCACGATCACGACATCGCCGGCCCCCACGGTCGGGTCAGGCTCGCGGCCGCTCTTCACAGCAGCGAGATTCACGGGCACGCGCGTGCGACGACCCTCTTTATCTGCCCTCAGGATTTCCACGTTGGGGGAATAAAGAGCGCCACCGGCGGCCGTGATCGCCCCCAGCACGGTCATTCCCGGCGTGATCTGGACTTCGCCCGGATGCTCGACCCAGCCGCCGACCATGACATTCCCCGCCGGCGGCACGAGAATCGTGTCCCCGGCACGCATCGGAAGATTGAGGCAGCCCTGATCGACGCCCCCGTGCAGATCGACCACAATGGGCGCGGCCTCTCCCTGGCCTCCCTCTTGCTGGGCCGCCATGGAAGCGGCACCTGGAACGGTGTTCGCATCGGCGCTCGCTTCGATGATCCTGGGCGAGGGGGTGTGCGCTTCCGCCCCTCCTGGAAAGAGAAGGATGCGCTGGGAAGCATCGTTGGTGAGGCCGCCCGCTTCGCCGATCACCTCCATGATCGTTTCATTCGGCATCGTCAGCGGGACCAGCATCGGCTTGCTCACCAGCCCCATGACGGCAACAGCTTGGCTCCTGTTCCGCTGCACGACAATGTGCACCTCGGGTGAGCGGATATATTCGCCGAACCGCTGATCAAGCGCCTGCTCCGCTTCATCGACGCTCAGCCCCTGCACATCGACCGCGCCGGCGTACGGCAGCGCGATCGTTCCGGAATCGGAGACCTGGACATCCTCGTTTTGCAGTTCGCTGATTCCGGCCACCGAGATGCGCAGCTCATCGCCCGGCCCGAGAGGCCGGATTTGCTCTCCCTGTTGGCCGATGCGCTTCTCCCACAAACTCATCAGGGTCGGCGATCCCGTGCATCCCCCTTCGGCCGCCGCGAGACTGGTCATCGCTGTTGGCTGCATTGCCGACGATGCCGGCATCGCGGGAGGATCGCTCGAAGCGCAGGCCGTGAGAGTGAGTGTGCCGGCGACCGCGCTCAGCAAAGCACCCCCCCTCCGCCGGCCGACATGTGCCTTGCCGAAACGAGAGGCGCCTGGAGAAACGCGTGAGCATGCGCTGCTGTCAATCATCTCAGTCCGTACCCCATTCCAGTCACTCGAACGTCGATGACGCGAACCTGACCGTGATTTGCCGGACCCCGATTTGAAAAAAGCGGCATCATGGCCTGCTTGGCGGTGCGATTTGCCGGCCCGAACCCGGCTAGACCCTTGGAGCCGACGCGGAACCTCGCGCCGCCCGTTGCCGGCAATGTCATCGCTGGCGAGGCAAATCTCAGCCGTTCCCTTCGTCTTTGCTTCGTGAAGCCCACAGGAAAGCCTGACTGTCTCACGGCCCGCGCCCATGCCTCCGCCAATACCCTCCCCACGGTGCAGGAAGAATTTGCAGATCACGTTTTCTCCCCAGAGCCTACCCCTCTCGCGGGGGCGTATCGCACGCGCTATCGCGCCACCCGTGAGCCAGGCACGTCAGTCCGCTGCCGCAACCATATGTGTCGGCAGCACAACGCGCCGCTCGGCGTTCATGATCGATAACAGAACAGAGACCCGTTCTGTTCCCGAAAGATAGGCGTCGAAAATAGCCTCGAATTGCTGAAAAGGACCGCCCAGAACCTTGATCGCATCACCCGGAGAGAATGATGGCTTCAACAGCGCGATCGGCCCATCCGCGCACCGCAGAGCCAGCTGATCGATCACCCATTGCGGCACGATCGCGGCCTGCCCGCCGAATTGGACGATATCGCGTATGCCCGGCGTATATCGAACCTTTGGCGCGGCGACGGAAAGAGAGAACAGCGCAAAGAGATAGCAGGGAAAAAGGGGAGCAACGCGTTCAACCGCGCCACCACGCTGCCGAATCTGTGTCTTGCCGAGCGGCAGCAGGGTGTCCTCGACGAGCCCATCCAGATACCGCTGAGCCTTGCGCTCCTCACCAGTCTTTGTCCGGAGTAAGTACCATTCCCGCATCGGGATTTTCCTTACAGTCCACTTCGCGCAAATGTGCGCTGGTGCCGGGCGGAACCACGCATTCAGGCGAACACGCAATCACTCATAACGGCGCGATCGGCGGATATCAAGAAAGTTTGCCGCAGCGCGGTAGGACATTTCTGTGATGCGAAGAGAGCCCGAACATCGTGGCATTTTCGCGGCGCACCCATGCATGTGGATTCCTCTTAATCGATTCGATAAATTTGAGGCGTCGTATCCTGAAAATGCGATCCTCTCTCATGGGAAGGCACATGCCTTCGCCACCCGTCACCGCTCCGCTTGCTCAGGAAAATGGCATATGAGAATCGTGCCGTGAGTTTTCGCGCTGCTTTTTGTTGGGTCGCAAATTTGTCCTAAGCCTAACGAAGTGTCCCGATTTGTGATCATTTCTATATATTTCCTAAATGCAACGAAGCATTTGGGCCATTTGGTGCTCAGGTGCCCACATTTCTGTCGCAACGTTTCAAAAGAAAGATCGGCTTGGCGCGCGTTCGCATACTGCATCCGCATCAAAAATGAGTCTCTGAATGCAAGTATCGGCACATAGCTGAACAAAGTTGCACGAATTCATATCTCCAGAGAGATCGCTGCAACTCACGCGGGCAATCCGCCGCGGCCTCGCTCCGTGAAACTGTTGCGCAGCTGGGAGTGCCATCTCATGCCGAGATTTGTCGACGTTTTTGGACTTTCGCCGATTCTGAAAAGCCGCCACCGCCGATCTCCTCGATCAGGAGGAGCCCACAAGGCGGCATACGCAAGGCAGCATGCAAGGCTCCATCATCCCTGCTCCCGCCGTGCCCGTGATCAAGCTTCCCCGTGATCAAGCTTCAGTGGTGACCGAAGATCGGCCCAATTTTATGCCTGAGTATCGTCACAGGCGCCCATCACCAGGCAGGGCTGCGATGTGTACGTGATTGGCAGAAGGGATTGTCGAAATTTTTCCGATCGAGGAAACCTATCTTCCTTCGCCATCGCCGATCGGATGCACGGAGGACGGAAGCCGCGCACGGATCAGTTCAGCAAGCAGTGCCAAGCCTGCGCCGTACGGATAGCTCTGCCGCGAGACCAGACCGATCCGCCTCGAGAGCCCGGCCGCCAGCGGCCTCAGCACGAGCCCGGGCTCCCGTCGTTCGCCCACCGCCATCGCCGGCAGCAATGTGCAGCCGATGCCGATCGCCGCCATCTGTCGCACCGTCTCGAGGCTTGCCGCGCTGAAGTCAGGCGTCTCTTTATGCTCGGCGCCCGCTTCCCCGCAAAGCGCGAGCGCCTGGTCGCGCAGGCAGTGCCCCTCGGCAAGCAATAGCAGCCGCTCGCCCTTGAGGTCTTCCTCTCCCACGACATTCTTTGCCGCAAGCTTGTGGCTGGCCGGGGCGGCGAGCCAGAACGGCTCATCGAACAGGGCGAGGCTCTCGAGGCCCGGTTCGGCAACCGGCAAGGCGAGCAGGGCGGCATCGAGCCGATGGGCGGCGAGCCGCGCCAGCAGATGCGCCGTCAGGTCCTCATGAACGGAGAGGCGGAGCCTGGGATAGCGCTCGGCGAGCGCGGGGATCAGCCACCCGAGCAGATGGGGCCCGAGGGTGGGGATGACACCGAGCGCCAGCGGGCCGGCCAGAGGCTCGCCCGCCCGTTGGGCCATCTCCACGATCGCTTCGGCCTCGGCGATCACCTGCCGGGCGCGGGCGATCACGTCCACGCCCATGGCCGTCGGCGTTAAGGCCTTGCTGGCGCGCTCAAAAAGGGGAACGCCCAGAAACTGCTCGAGCTTGCGGATCTGGGTCGAGAGCGTGGGCTGGCTGACATGGCAGGAAGCCGCCGCCCGGCCGAAATGGCCGTGATCGGCAAGCGCCACGAGATAGCGGAGATCCTGCAGCGTCATCGCCGCAATGTGCGGCGGCGCTCCATTCGCGAAAAGACCCGCCCAAATCCTCCGAAAAGACTGGCCTTTCGAAAAGACTGGCGAACGCCGCCGTTTGGCCGCAAAATTGGTAAGTTCTTCAACGATTCGCGGATTGATTTTCGCGTCCCGTGGAAAATTGTGCGCCGCTCCCGCGGAGGGAAGGGAGCAGAGGAGGGTACCATGTTGCGTCGCGGTCTCTTCGTTCTGGCGGCCCTTGTGCCGCTCGTCGCCTGCGCCGGCCCGACGCAGGAAAGCGAAGCGCAGCGCGCGGTTGACCGTGCGACACTCACGATGGAGGACATCATGAGCTCCTCGAGCGCGCATGATGTCGGGCAGACGCTGAGGAACGCGCGGGCAGTGATGATCTGCCCCGAGGTCTTCAAGGCGGGCTTCATCCTCGGCGGCTCGGGAGGCAGCTGTGTGCTGGTGGGACGCGCCGCTGCCGGCTCCTGGTCCGCGCCGGCCTTCTATTCCATCGGCAGCGGCAGCTTCGGCCTGCAGGCCGGGATCCAGGATGCCAGCCTTATCATGATGATCATGAATGACAGGGCGCTCAACGCGGTGATCAACAGCCAGTTCAAGATCGGCGCCGACGCCTCGCTCGCCGTGGCGACGATCGGCGCCGGGATCGGCGGCTCGACCACCGCGGCGCTCAGCGCCGATATCGTCACCTTCGCGCTGGAGCGCGGCCTCTTCGCCGGCGTCTCGCTCGATGGTGCCCTGCTCTCATCCGATTACACGGCGGACCAGGCCTATTACGGGTCCGGCCCCGATGCGCGGCAGATCGTGGTTGGCATGCAGGCGAACAATCCCGGCGCCAACCCGCTCCGCGCCGTGCTCGCCCGCTACGGCGGATAGCATCCGGAGCCGGGCCGGGGGGCGGCTGCCCGGCGCAACCGGTCATTGATCGCCTGCCCGAGGCCGTGCTGCGGGATTGGCATGGCCGCGATCCTCGCCAATCCCAGCCGCATGCCCTCCGCGTCCAGGCTGCGCAACCCGGCGAAGAGCCGCGCGCCGGCCTCTGTGAGGTCGCCGGCCTCGCTCAGCTGGAACAGGGCGCCCGCGCCGCGAAGAGGCGGCCCGAAGGCAAGCAGTGCCTCATCGGCCGAGACACTTGCAGCATCGAGCCGGAGCGGCAGGCGCGGCGCGTAGTGCGAAGCAAGCATTCCGGGACCTGTTGGCGTCTCGTCCCGGCTCGCCGCGGCGAGCGGCCCGCAAATCGCGCGGATCGCTTCGCTCGTGACACCGCCCGGGCGCAGCAGGCGCGGCCCACCGCGCGGGGAGCCGGCAAGGTCGATCACCGTTGATTCAAGGCCGACGATCGCCGGTCCGCAATCGAGGATCGCGGCGATCAACCCATCGAGCTCGGCAAGGACATGCGACGCGGTTGTGGGGCTCACGCGGCCCGAGCGATTGGCCGAAGGAGCGGCGATCGGTCGCGCCGCCGCGGCCAGGAGCTTTCGCGCGAGCGGATGCGCGGGCACGCGGACCGCAAGGCTCGGAAGCCCGGCCGCCGCGAGCGGAACCACCGACGAGGAGGATCGGCGCGGCAGGACGAGCGTGAGCGGCCCGGGCCAGAATGTCCCCGCAAGCCGCCGCGCGATCTCGCAGGGCATGACGTCGGCGAAGGCCGCATCGGCCGAAAGGTAGTGGCAGATCAGCGGGTTGAAGGCCGGCCGGCCCTTGGCCGCGAACAAGGCGGCGACCGCGCGTGCATTGGTCGCGTCGGCGCCGAGCCCGTAAACCGTCTCGGTCCCGAAAGCGACCAGCGCTCCTTCGCGAAGCAGGAAGGCTGCCCGGGCCACCCCGGCCTCATCCCCGGCCAGAAGCTCAGTCGGCACGGAAGCCCCCGCTATTCTCCGGTGCAGATGAAGGGTGGGTTTTCCCAGCCCTTCTTGCCGTAGGCGAGCTGTGCCCCTTCGAAGGTCCGGACATGGCCGCCCGCGGCTTCCAGCACCGCCTGGGGCGCGGCCGTGTCCCATTCCATGGTCCGGCCGAGCCGCGGATAGAGATCGGCCCTCCCCTCCGCCAGGCGGCAGAACTTCATCGCCGAGCCGATATTGGTGAGCGAGGCGATCTTGCGCCCCTTGAGATAATCGACCAGGCGCGGATCATCCGCGTAGTGACGTGAAGCCATCACGTCGAGGCCGGAGGCGGGTGGCGTGCGCGTGCGGATGGGCTGGCGGTTGCCGGATGCGCCCTGGCGCCAGGCGCCGGTGCCGACGATGCCGAGATAGGTCTCGCCAGTGGCCGGTAGGGCAACCGCGCCGAGACAGGGCCGTCCGTCGCGCACCAGCCCGATATTGACGGCGAACTCGTCGCGGCCGGCGGCGAACTCGCGCGTCCCGTCGAGAGGATCGACGAGCCAGAAGCATCGCGCCACATCGGTAACCCGCCCCGCCGCCACCTCCTCCTCGGCGATCACCGGAATCTCGGGGATCGCTTCGCGGAGCCCGGCCACGATCAGCGCCTCCGCCGCATGGTCGGCTTCCGTGACAGGCGTTGCGTCGGATTTCCGCTCCACGGCAAACCCGCGATCGCGGATCTCCATGATCGCGGTTGCGGCGCGCTCAACCAGCCCGACCGCGAGCGAAAGCAGGGCCGCATCATTTTTTTCGTGCATGAGGCGCGTGATAGCGGGAGCGCCCAACCCTGGCAAACCCCGATGGCAAACCCCGATGGCAAACCCCAGACATGGCAAATGACGGGGTGGTTGGTAGAGTCCTCCGATCATCAAGACCGGAGGAGCCGTTTTCATGCCCGAGATCACTTTTTCCGATCCCGCGCTTCCGACCTCGGGCGCGCTCGTCCTGCCGATCGGCGAGGAGGAAACACCCTCGGGAGTGTGGCAGCAGGCGGATGAAGCGACCGCGGGCGCGATCGGGCGGGCGCTCGCGGTCGCCGAATTCGCGGGCAAGAAAGGGCAGAGCGCCACCATCCTCGCGCCCGGCGCCGGACTTTCCCGCGTCGTCGCCGTCGGGCTCGGCAAGGCGGCCGAGCGCAGCCGGCTGAGCGTCGAAGAGGCTGGCGGAACCGCCTGCTCCCTGCTCGCACGCGAGCAAGCGGCAACCATCGCCGGGGATCTTCTCGAACCGGTGCTCGCGGCCGCTTTTGCCCACGGCGCGATGCTGCGGAGCTACCGCTTCGACCGCTACCGCACGCAGGAAAAGCCGGAGGAGGCGCCGCGGCTGGCGCAGCTCCTCGTGCTTGCTTCCGATATCGTCGCCGCGCGCACGGCCTACGCGCCCATGCGGGCCCTCTCCGAGGGCACATTCCTGACACGCGATCTGGTCAGCGAGCCGGCGAACATTCTGACGCCGGCGGAGTTCGCCGAGCGCTGCCGGGCGCTTGCGCGCTTCGGCCTTACGATCGAGGTGTTCGGGCCGGAGGAGATGCGCTCGCTCGGCTTCGGTGCCCTGCTCGGCGTCGCCCAGGGCAGTGTGAACGAGCCGCGCATGGTGGTGCTGCAATGGCGCGGCGCGCCGAGCCCGCGCTCGGATGAAAATCCGCTCGCCTTCATCGGCAAGGGTGTGACGTTCGACACGGGGGGAATCTCCATCAAGCCAGCCGCGGGCATGGAGGACATGAAATGGGACATGGCCGGCGCCGGCACCGTCACCGGGCTGATGAGCACGCTCGCCGCGCGGCAGGCGCCCCTCAATGCGGTGGGGCTCCTCGGATTGGTCGAGAACATGCCTTCGGGCTCGGCACAGCGGCCGGGCGACGTGGTCAAGACCGCATCGGGGCAGACCGTCGAGGTGCTCAATACCGATGCCGAGGGAAGGCTCGTGCTCGCGGACGTGCTCTGGTACTGCCAGAACCGCTTCGATCCGCGCTTCATGATCGACCTCGCGACCCTGACAGGGGCGATCATCGTGAGCCTCGGCCATGAGCAGGCGGGACTTTTCAGCAATGATGACGCGCTCGCGGAAAAACTGTTCAAGGCCGGCCAGGCGACGGGGGAGCATGTCTGGCGGATGCCCCTCGGTGAGAGCTACGACAAGCAGCTCAAGTCCGACATCGCCGATATGAAGAACATCACCGGCCGGCCGGGCAGCTCGATCACGGCGGCGCAGTTCCTGCAACGCTTCGTCAACGGCAAGCCGTGGGCGCATCTCGACATCGCCGGCATGGCCTGGGCGACGAAGGAGCAACCGCTGGCGCCCAAAGGCGCCACCGCCTTCGGCGTGCGGCTGCTCGACCGGCTCGTTGCCGACAATTACGAGACTTGAAGCGTGATGACCTGCGGGCGATTCCGCCTTCCGTCATCGCGCTCTCGTCCGCCAGGCGCTGGAGGACGGACGCCGCCCCGCTTGCCGCAATGTCCGTTCGCAGTCGAACCGGCCGATCCACGGCGCCTTCATCCGCTTGGCACCTTCATCCATCGAGAGTGCGGCCGCCATCGACGATGAGTTCCGCCCCGACCGTCCAGGCGGACTCATCGGAAGCAAGATGCACCACGGCCTTCGCGATCTCGATCGGCTTTCCGAAACGGCCGAAGGGGATGGTGCTGACGATGTCCTTGTTCACCTGCGCGCGATGAGCGTCCGGAATCCCGAGCTTGTCGTAAAGCGGCGTTTCGACGGGGCCTGGGCTCACGGCATTCACGCGAATGCCGTGAGACAACAGCTCACCCGAGAATGTGCGCGCGAAGGACAGGAAGGCGGCCTTGGTCGCAGCGTAAACGGCGGAGCGTGCCGCGCCGATATGGGCGTTGATCGAGGTATTGAGCACCACCGAGGCAGGGTTGGCGAATACGGGAAGCAGCGCCTGGACCAGAAAGAACGGGCCTTTGACGTTGATGGCAAAAGAACGATCGAATGCGGCTTCGTCCCACTCTTCGATCGGTCGCCAGACCGATATCCCCGCGTTCAGAAAAGCCACATCCAATTGCCCATGATGTTCCTTCACCGTTTCCGCGAGCTTCTTCTGCTCGGCGACGCTCGCGGAATCGGCACGGATCACGACGACTTTGGAACCAAGCTCGTCTCTGGCTTTTGCGATGGATTCGGGATTGACGCCGGTCACGATGACGCGTGCGCCTTCGGCAACGAACTGCCTGGCCGTTTCCAGGCCGATCCCGGTCGTGCCGCCGGTGATCAAGGTGCGTTTTCCGTCCAGTCGAGGCATGATCGTTACTCCAATGAGGATATCACGGCTTCGGCGAACGGGCCGGGAAAGATGATCGCTCTTATCCGGCCGGTATCGTCGTCATGGTCTCGGCATATCTTCGCGAAGGTTCTCCCGGCGTAGCGGGATTGAAGGGCCGCGAATATCAAGTTAAGCGATTTGGCTTCTATCTCAGGGACCGGTGATCGTTTTAAAGTTCGATCGAATTTTCACGATCGATGGAACGAGGCTCCGTCTCTTTTCGGCATTCCTTGAAGCGGGATGCGTTCGCCCCTGCTCACGTATCCTCTCCACGCATTTGTTTTCTCGCGCGATTCGGACTTACGGCATTCCATCTCCGGCGATCACGCTCCAGGCGCTCCTCAATGCAGCTTGACGAGCGGCTGGGCGCGGCGGGCCAGGCTGCGTGCGAGCGAGCCGAAGAGCATCGGCACAGTTCCATGCAGCGCCCGCTCATGCATCTTGTAGAGCGAGCGGTACATCAGCCGGGCGATCACGCCTTCAATGAAGAAGTTCTTTCCAACCAGCGCGCCCATCAGGTTGCCCACGGTCGTGTATTTCCCGAGCGAGACGAGCGAGCCGAAATCTCGATATTCGAAAGGCTGCAATGTTTGGCCCGCGAGCCGGCGCGGCAATTGCCGGGAGAGGTGCGATGCCTCCTGATGCGCTGCCTGCGCCCGCGGCGGCACGGGGTCCGCATGCCCCTGCCATGGCACCGCCGCGCAATCGCCGATCGCGAAGATGTCCTCATCGCGGGTGGTCTGCAGCGTCGGCAGCGTCACGAGCTGATTGAGCCGGTTGGTTTCCAGCCCGTCGAATTCGCGCAAAGAGTCAGGCGCCTTCACCCCGGCGGTCCAGACGACGAGCCCGGCGGGAATGAACTCGCCGCCCATGAGACGGACGCCCTCGCCGGTCACCTCGCTCACCCGCGCGCCCACCCGGACCTCGACCCCGAGCCGATCAAGAAGCCGCCCGGTCGCCTTCGAGATCCGTGGCGGCAGCGCGGGCAGAACCCTCCCGGCCGCCTCGATCAGCACGATCCGGACGTCGCGCTTGGGATCGACGTGATCGAGCCCGTACGACACCACTTCACGCACGGACTGATGGAGCCCGGCCGCAAGCTCGGTGCCTGTCGCGCCCGCGCCGATGATCGCGACATGAAGCTGGCCCGACCGCACCGGCCCCGGCTGCGCATGCGCGCGAATGCAGGCATTGACCAGCCGGCGATTGAAACGCGCTGCCTGCGCCGGCGTCTCGAGCGGGATCGCGTGCGCGGCGACACCCGGCGTGCCGAAATCATTGGTCACGCTGCCGACGGCGATCACCAGCGTATCATAGGAAAAAGAACGAGGAGGCGTGATCTCCCGCCCCTCTTCGTCGTAGGTGGCGGCCACATGCGCGCGACGCTCCGCGCGCGAGAGCCCGGTCATCTCGCCGAAACGGAAGCGGAAATGGTGCCAATGCGCCTGTGCGAGATAATTCAGCTCATGCTCGCTCGGGTCCATGCTGCCGGCGGCAACCGTGTGCAGCAGCGGCTTCCAGAGATGCGTCCGCGTCTTTTCGATCAGCGTGATCTCGGCAAGATTGCGCCGGCCCAGGCGATCGCCGAGCGCGGTCACGAGTTCGAGCCCCGCGGCGCCGCCACCGACGACGACGATGCGATGAGTGCCGGGACCATCAGTACCGGGGCCATCAGTCCCTGGGCGATCACCCTCCGGGGGTCGCTGCAGGGCGTCCATCTCCCTCCCCTTCCCGTCCGGCCCGGCGGCGCAATGGTCACGATCTATCCACGCGAATCCTCACGATGCGCCCCCGTCCTTGACCGTGCAAGGTCGATGCCCCAAGCTTTGCGTCAACCACTCGCCGCGGGAGGGCGCAGCGTCGCCGATGCAGGATTTCCGCAGCCGGTGCGTTGCGTTGCCGCGAAGCTGAGCGGTCTTCCATGCCCGTCAATCCCGCCGACAGCGAAGTGTTCGGCACGCTCTACGGCTCCGACGCGATGCGCGCGATCTTCGACGACCGCGCCTATCTCGGGCGCATGCTGGCCGTGGAGGCGGCGCTCGCGCGCGTTGAGGCCCGGCTCGGCATCATCCCGGCCGCGGCAGCGGAACGGATCGCCGAAGCCGCTGCCGCGGGCCCGCTGGAGACGGCCTCGCTCGCGGCAAGCGTGCGCAAGGTCGGCTATCCGGTCGTCGGCCTGGTCGCCGGCTTGAGCGCCCGGGCTGGGGAAGCCGGGCCCGGAGAGGCGGGAGGCTGGACCCATTGGGGCGCGACCACCCAGGACATCATGGATACCGCGCTCGTGCTCATGGTCCGTGACGGGCTCCGCCTCGTCCGGGAGGAGGTTGCGGCGATCCTCCGTGCGCTCGCCCGCCAGGCCGACGCGCACCGGAACAGCGTGATGGCCGGCCGGACCCATCTGCAGCAGGCGCTGCCGATCACCTTCGGCCTCAAATGCGCGATCTGGATGCAGCCATTCCTCGCGCATCTCGTCCGCCTTTCCGAGCTCGGCCCCCGCGTCCTTTGCGTGCAGTTCGGCGGGGCGGCCGGCACGCTCGCCTCGCTCGGCGCGCAGGGACTCGCGGTGATGGAGGGGCTGGCGGCGGAACTCGGCCTCGCCGCGCCCCTTGCGCCCTGGCATGTGACACGGGATGGGTTCACGGAAGTGGTGAGCGTGCTCGGTCTCGTCTCCGGAAGCCTCGCCAAGGTCGCGACCGATGTCACGCTGCTCGCCCAGTCCGAGCTGGCCGAGCTTTCCGAGCCCTATGTCTTGGGGCGCGGTGCTTCATCGACCATGCCGCAGAAACGAAATCCCATCGCGTCCGAATATATCCTTGCCGCCTCGCGCATGGTGCAGGCGCTGGCGCCGGTGATGATGGGGGCGATGGCAGCGGATCATGAGCGCGCGACCGGACCTTGGCAGGCGGAGCTGCTCGCTCTGCCGCAAGCCTTCGTCCTCACCCACGGCGCGCTCCTGCACGGGCGTTCCATCGCCGAGGGGATGGTGGTCGATGCGGGGCGGATGCGTCGCAACCTCGCCGAAGGTGGGGGCCTGATCCTGGCGGAGGCGGTGATGATGGACCTTGCCCCCTATCTCGGCCGAGGCGAGGCGCATCATGTCGTCGCGCGGGCGGCAAGCCGGGCGCGCGAGGCGGAGATCACGCTTGCCCAAGCGCTCGCGGCCGAGCCTGCGGTGACGGCGCATCTCGATGAAGCGGCGATCGGCCGGCTCACCGATCCCGCGAATTATCTCGGCAGCGCCTCGGCCTTCATCGACCGTGTGCTCGCTGGCGCGCGGACGATGATGAAGGACGCGGCAGGCACGGCCCAAAGGGGAGCGACCTGCCAAAGGGAAGCGACCTGAAGGGGAGTGGAATTGCGATGGCAGTGAACAAGATCTACCCGAGTGCGAGGGACGCGCTCGCCGGCCTCCTGAAAGACGGCATGCTGATCATGTCCGGCGGCTTCGGGCTCTGCGGCATCCCGAGCAGCCTGATCGAGGCGATCCGCGAGTCCGGCGTGAAGAATCTCACCATCGTCTCCAACAACGCCGGGATCGACGGGGTTGGCCTCGGCATGCTGCTCGAGACGCGCCAGATCCGCAAGATGATCAGCTCCTATGTCGGGGAGAACGCGACCTTCGCGCGGCAATATCTCGCCGGGGAGCTTGAGATCGAGTTCAATCCGCAAGGCACGCTCGCGGAACGGATCCGCGCCGGCGGCGCCGGCATTCCGGCCTTCTACACGGCAACCGGCGCCGGAACGAGCATCGCCGAAGGCAAGGAGACGAAGATCTTCGAGGGCAAGACCTATGTCATGGAGCGGGGCCTGCGCGCCGATCTCGCCATCATCCATGCCTGGACGGCGGATCACGAGGGCAATCTCGTCTATCGGAAGACGGCACGGAACTTCAACCCGATCATGGCGAGCGCGGCGAACGTCACGGTCGCCGAGGTCGAGCAGCTGGTCGAGAATGGCAGGATCGACGCCGACCACATCGTCACCCCCGGCATCTTCGTCAACCGCATCGTCAGGCTGGAGACCATCCATAAGCCGATCGAGCAGCGCACGGTGCGCAAGCGTTACTGAGGAGGCTTCCCATGCCCTGGACCCGCGATGAAATGGCGGCACGCGCCGCCCGCGAATTGCAGGACGGATTCTATGTCAATCTCGGCATCGGCATTCCGACGCTGGTCGCCAACCACATCCCCGAAGGCATGACGATTCTGTTGCACAGCGAGAACGGCATGCTCGGGACGGGACCCTTTCCTTATGAGGGCGAGGAGGATCCCGACCTGATCAATGCCGGCAAGCAGACCGTGACCGAGCTGCCGCTCAGCTCCTATTTCGACAGTGCCGCATCCTTCGCCATGGTGCGCGGCGGGCATATCGATATCTCCATCCTCGGTGCGCTGCAGGTCGCGGAGAACGGCGATCTCGCGAACTGGATGGTGCCCGGCAAGATGGTCAAGGGCATGGGCGGGGCGATGGATCTCGTGGCCGGCGTGCCGCGCGTCGTCGTCGTGATGGAGCATATCGCCAAGGGCGAGCCGAAAATCCTGAAGTGCTGCACGCTGCCCCTGACCGGCCAGGGCGTCGTCGACCTCATCATCACCGATCTCGCGGTGATGGGGGTGGGCAAGGACGGGCTCACGCTTCTCGAGCTGGCGCCGGACGTCACGGTCGAGGAAGTCCGTTCCAAGACCGAAGCTTCGTTCCGGGTTGCCGAGGATGTGAAGCCGCACTGAGCCGGATACGCCCGTTCCGTCATTCCGCGCCGGCGCGTTTGCGCTTATGGTTGCGTGCTTCGAAACGAATGTCGGGCGCCGTGCCTGTCGTTCCATGATCGTGACGGCGAGGAGGTCGTGATGCTGGTTTCTTCACGGACGAGACGCGGCCTCGTCATTTCTCTCGCCGGCCTGGCCGGCGCGCTCACCCTCCGGCCAGGCGTGGCGGAGGCCGCCTCGGCAAGCAGCATCACCCAGGACTCGCTCACGGCGCTGCACCGGCTCTATACGGACGAGCCGCATGCCCGCACGCTCGGCGCGAAAGCCAAGGCCGTTCTGGTCTTTCCGCAGATCGTCAAGGCCGGCTTCATCCTCGGCGGGCAGACGGGGGATGGCGCGTTGCTCGTCAATGGCGAGCCGGTTGGCTTCTACAATATTTCCGCCGTTTCCTTCGGCCTGCAATTGGGCGCCCAGGCCTTCAGCTACGCGCTTTTCTTCATGACGGACGCCGCATTGGCATATCTCAAATCGAGCCAGGGCTGGGCGATCGGCTCGGGCCCTTCCGTCGTCGTGCTCGACAAGGGCGCGGCCGCCAGCGTCACCAGCACGACGCTTTCGCAGGATGTCTATGCCGTGCCCTTCGGCCAGCAGGGATTGATGGCCGGAATCGGCATCGAGGGCTCAAAAATTACCCACATTTACCCCGGAAGCTAGGCGCCGATGAGCGATGCGCCGGTGAAGTGAGCACCGGGGAGGAACTGTTTCGATGCACGGACGTGCCGTACGGCTTATAGCCCTGCTGATGGCCATGGTCCTGCCTTTGCCGCAGCCCTGGCTGCTGGCGCCGGTGCCAGCGATGGCCCAGGCTGCTGTCCAGGGAACCGAACCGACAACGTACAACGCAGAGCAACTCGACGCGATGCTGGCACCGATCGCGCTCTATCCCGATTCCCTGCTCACCCAGATCCTGATGGCCAGCACCTTTCCTTTGCAGATCGTCGAGGCATCGCGCTGGCTCGAGCAGCCGGGCAATGCACAGCTCAAAGGCGATGCCCTGACCCAGGCGCTGGAGAGCCAGGACTGGGACCCGAGCGTGAAATCCCTGGTGCCATTCCCCCAGGTGCTGGCGATGCTGAACAACAATCTCGATTGGACCCAGCAGCTGGGCTACGCCTTCGCGACCCAGCAGGCGGACGTGATGGCCTCGGTCCAGCGTCTGCGGGCCCAGGCCCAGCAGGCCGGCGCCTTGCAGAGCACGACACAGCAGACCGTCTCCGCCGATCAGGGCGCGATCGTGATCCAGCCGGCCAATCCGCAGGTTGTCTATGTTCCCGTCTACAACCCCACCGTGGTCTATGGGCCCTGGCCCTATCCCGCGCTGCCGCCGGTCTATTTCCCGCCCCCGCCCGGCTATGTCGCTGCCAACGCTTTCGTCTCCGGCCTCGCTTTCGCGGCCGGGGTTGCCGTGGTCGGCTCTCTCTGGGGCTGGGCGCAGCCCTCCTGGTACCACGGGAACGTCAATGTCAACGTCAATCGCTGGAACAATATCAACGTCAACCGGACGGCGATTAACTCCAATGTCTGGCGTCCGCCGCCGCCCGGGGTGGGCGGCCGCCCCATTCGCCCGCCGGGCGGGCCGGTCGGCACGCCGGCGCGGCTGAACGGGCTGCCCCCCAACGCGATCGGGCGCCAGTCCGTGCAGGTGCCGTCCGGGCTGATGAGCCGCCCGCCTCCGGGGAACGGCGCGCCGCCGCCGAACCGCACGCCAGCGAACCGCCCCACGACGCCCCCACCGGGGCAACCAGGCCGCCCGGCAGCCGGAGGCCCGGGCCAGCCGCCGGGGAACCGTCCGCCTTCGCGGCCATCCCAGGGGCCGCCATCCCAGGGACGGCCCAACCCGCCGCCGGCAAATCGCCCGGTGACGCCACCGAGTGCCGCGCCGCGTCCACCGCCGCAGAATATTCCGCGCCCTGCACCTCAGCCCGCGCGTGCGCCTTCGCCGGCCCGATATTCGCCGCCGCGGAACACGCCACCGGCCGGCGCGTTCGGTGGTGTGAACGAGGGTGCGCGCGCAGCCCAGTACGGCTCCCGGGGCGCCCAAAGCCGCAGCTTTCAGCAACAGCGCGGCGCAGGCGGCGCCCGGGGCGGTTTCCGCCGATGATGAGAGGACCCGTATGAGGATCGGCAGAGGCCCCACCATCCGCCCTCGTCTCCGTCTGGTGCTGGCGGCGCTGCTGACGCTCGGCCTGCTCGCCGGCCAGGCGCATGCTCAAACCAAGAAGACGCAGCTGAGCTACGCGAGCCCGGACGCGGCAGTCACCGCGCTCGTGGCCGCCGTGCAGGCCAATGTGCCCCTGCAGCTTTATGCCGTGCTCGGGCCCGGAAGCGAGAAGGTGGTGTCCTCGGGCGACCCTTATGCCGATGCGGAAGGTTCCAAGAAATTCCTTGCCGCTTACGCGGAGCATCACACGCTCGAGCCTGACGGCAGCGGGCGGATGATGCTCGAGATCGGCACGGATGACTGGGAATTTCCGATCCCGATCGTCGAGGCGGACGGGCGGTGGCATTTCGATGCCGCCGCGGGTGCGCAAGAGCTGCTCGACCGGCGGATCGGCCGCAACGAGATCTCGGCCATCCGCACGCTGCTCGCCTGCGTCGATGCCGAGTATGCCTATTTCGCGCTGACCGCGAAGCAAGGCCAAGGCGAATTTGCCGAGCGGCTGGTGAGCCGGCCCGGCAAGCAGGACGGGCTCTATTGGCCGGCCTCGTCCGACGAAGCCGAGAGCCCGCTCGGCCCGCTCGTGGCGACCGCCGAGGCCGAGGGCTATCCCGGGAATCTGGTCGCCGGCAGGCCGATTCCCTATCAGGGCTATTATTTTCGAGTTCTCAAGGCTCGCGGGCCCAATTCGCCCGGCGGCGCGAAGAGCTTCGTGAAAAACGGGCGCATGACCGGGGGCTTCGCCTTCGTCACCTGGCCCGCCTCGTACGGAGCGTCCGGAATCATGACCTTCATCGTCGGTGAGGACGGGGTCGTCTTCCAGAAGGATCTCGGCCCCGACACCGCTTCCATCGCCGGGAGGATGTCCGTCTTCGATCCCGATCTGAGCTGGGCGCGCGTCGAGCTTGTCGGCCACTAGAGCGGGATGAGATCGCTCGCGCTCATTCATCCCGCTCTTGGTCATGGTTTTATCGCGTGAGAGAGACCTACGGTTTTCCCAACTAGATCCGTGTATGGATCCGACCGTCGAGGGCGATAGGCGCTCCGTCGCGAAGAATGCCTTCCGCCTCGTCCGTGAAGCGCCCGTCCGGCTTGTGCAGCACCAGCCCGGCCAGCATCCGGAAAGGGCTCCGGCTACCACGAATCGCCCGCAGAAGGATGAGCTTCGCGGGGCTTCCGGAGCGCGGCCAGAACGGGAAAAGCGTCATGCCGCCGCATCCCGACATCGCCGCGGCCTGCAGCGCATCCGCTGCCCGCGCCGCCGGCAGGATCAGGGTCAGGCTCCCGCCCGGCAGGGTCCGGCGCGCCATCGCGCCGATCCAAGATGCGAGCCGCGCGCCCCCGCGTTTGGCGCTCATTCGCGCCGGATGCGAAGGCGGCGTGCCGGCTTGCTCGTGCCAGGGAGGATTGGCGAAGCTGTGGGCGAATCTTTCGCCATTTTCGAATGTCTCGATATCGGCTTCGAGAATGGTGATTGCCGAGACGCCGTTGGCCGCCAGATTCTCCCGCGCCAGGGCGGCAAGAAGCGGATCTTTCTCCACACCCGTCCCGGCGATGCCGGGAACCCGCGCGGCGAGACAGAGGAGCCCGGCACCCGCGCCCGTTCCTGCCTCCAACGCCTTCTCGCCGGCTCGCGCCGGCACCGCCGCAGCGAGGAGAACCGGCTCGATCCCGCTGCGAAATCCTTCGCGCGGCTGCCGATAGCAGACCTTGCCGCCAAGCAGCGAACCCGCAGTGGTTTCGCTCACGCCTCGCCGGCTTGGCGCAGCACGAGCCTCGCCCGGCTCTCATCCTCCTCCGCGACCGCGAGGCGGCGGGGGAAGGCGCCGATCCCGCCTTCGGCGCCGTTGATGTAGCCATCGAGAACGACGCTCTCGATTCCCGCATCCTTGAGCAGCGCGACGAGGAAAGAGAGCCTGATGGGATCGTTGGTCCGGGCAATCACCTGCATGCACAATCCCCCATCCGGCGTCCCACCTCCGCCGGCCATTCTTGACCCTGTTTCCGGCCCGCCGATATGGTGACCATGTCTTTCGCACAATCAAGCCGGGAGAGCGATTTGCGCGCCGCGGTCAGCCTCGCCGAGCCGATTCAGGCACCGGCCGACGCACTCGCCGAACTCTCGGCACGGCTTGCCGACGACCTCGCCGAGTGCAATCGCACCATCGTCGAGCGGATGCAAAGCCCGGTGCCGCTGATCCCGCGCCTTGCCGCCCATATCGTCGCGGCCGGAGGAAAGAGGATCCGTCCGTTGCTGACCCTCGCCTCCGCGCGCATGTGCGGCTATCCGGCGGGGACGGACCATCCCGGCAAGCGGCATATCCAGCTCGCCGCCTGTGTCGAGTTCATCCATACCGCCACCCTCCTGCACGATGACGTGGTGGATGAAAGCGCGCTCCGCCGCGGCCTCGCCAGCGCCAACGCCGTTTTCGGCAACCAGCCCTCCGTCCTGGTTGGGGATTTTCTCTTTGCCCGCGCTTTCCAGATGATGGTCGCGGACGGCTCGCTCCGTGTGCTGGCGATCCTCTCGGAGGCGTCGGCAACCATTGCCGAGGGCGAGGTGCTGCAACTCGCGACGCAGAACGATCTCACCACCTCGGAATCCAGCTATCTCGAAGTGATCGACGGCAAGACGGCCGCCCTCTTCGCCGCGGCCTGCCGGATCGGGCCGGTGCTCGCCGCCCGGCCGCAAAGCGAGGAGGAAGCACTGGCCAGCTTTGGCCGCAATCTCGGCATGGCCTTCCAGCTCGCCGATGACGCGCTCGACTATTCGGCCGATCAGGCGTCCCTCGGCAAGACAGTCGGCGATGATTTTCGCGAGGGCAAGGTGACGCTGCCGGTGCTGCTTGCCTTCGCCGCCGGCGATGAAGCGGAGCGCGGCTTCTGGCGCCGGGTGATCGAGGAGCGGGCGCAGGAGTCCGACGATCTTGCCAGGGCCCTCGCGCTGCTCGAGCGTCACCGGGCGATCACTGCCACCATCGCCCGCGCCGCCGAGTTCGTCCGCGCCGCTCAGGATGCGCTTGCCTTCTTCCCGCCATCGCCCTGGCGCAGCGGCCTCGCCGCAGTCGCCGAGTTCGCGGTCAATCGCCGCAACTGATGCGCTTGCTGCCCGTTTCTTTCGGGCTCATCGCGGCCGCTGCGCTGTTCGGGTCGGTTCTCGCCCTCCTTCATTTGCGTCCGGCCGGACAGGCTTTCGGCCAGTCCGTCGGACAGGGCCCTCCTTGGCCGTTCGGCGCCCTGCACGGCGTGATCGGCGCGAGCGGTCTTGCAGCGCTTCTCGTCACGCTCCAGGGTCCGCCGCGCGGCGTGGCCTACGGTGTGGGCTCTTTCGGCGTCTTCGCCGCCGTGCTGCTGGGGCTCGCCTTCCTCGCCGGCCTCTTTCTCCTCGGCGTTCTCCGGCTCGGCCGCCGCGCGAACTTCCTTATTGCGGTGCATGCCGGGCTCGCCGTGGCCGGCTTCGCCATTCTCTCGGCCTATACCCTGCTCGGATAAGCGGGGAATGCCGTCTCCGCCTTGGGCACCTCAGCCCTGGGCGCCTCAGCCTTGGGCGCCTCAGCCTTGGGCGAGCGCGGCGGACCAGGGGGACATGGCATCGCTGATGCCGATGCGCATGCCGTCCGCGCGGCTTTCGATCAGGTTGGGGCAGGCGAAATTGACCGGCAACACCGCATGCTCGACGATTTCGGTCTTTCCCTCCTTGCCGAGGGCTTCGAGGATCTCCGGGGCGAGCCTGCGGTCGGCGCTCACTTCGTCCGGCCCCGAGACATCGATCCGCGGTTGGTGCGCCGCCCTCTCCGGGGTCATTTCGAAATCCGCGACGAAGGCGAGCATCTGAACGACCGCGGCGAGAATACGTCGCCCGCCCGAGGCCCCGGCGGCAATCCAGGGCCGCCCGCGATCGCTCAGCAGGCTCGGGCACATATTGCAGAGCGGACGCTTGCCGGGCCCCATGGAATTCGGCTGATCCGGCCGCGGATCGAACCACATCACGCCATTGTTCATCAGCACGCCGCTCTCTGGCAGCACGACGCGGCTGCCCATCGAGGAAAGGAGCGTGGTGGTCATCGCCACCATCCCGCCCTCCGCATCGCAGACCGAGAGATGCGTGGTGCAGCTTTCGGCGGCCTTGGGCTCGGCGTCGCCGATTCCGGCGAGCCGCTCGGCATAGGCGGTCTTCAGTGCGCGGGTGAGGGAAACATACCAGGCGGCATCGGGAGTCTCCGGCACCGGACGGCCTTCCGGGCCGCCCTTGGGGCCGCCCTTGGGGCCATGGTCCCAGAGCGCGAGCACGCGGGCAAAGGTGGGCGCCGCGGTGAGCCCGCCCGCAAGTTCGAGCGTGCGGCCGCCCCTCCAGGCGATCTCGGTCGCCGGCCGCAGGCAGGCACGGCAATTCCGGAGATCCTCCTTGTCCATGAGGCCGCCCATCGCGGCGATATCGGCGGCCAGGGAGGCGGCCACCTCGCCTTGGTAGAAATCGCGCAGCCCCGCATGCCGCAGCCGTTCGAGCGTCTCGGAGAGGTTGCCAAGCCGGAAGAAGCCGGGCGTGCCCTGATAAGGCGCGACGGGCGGCAATCCGCCGGGCAGATAGATGCGCGCGCTTTCGGGGTAGAGACGCAGCACAGCCGCCGAATTGGCGATCTTGAGCGTGGTGAACCAGTCTGCGGGCAGACCGCGGCGCGCCAGCGCGACCGCAGGCGCCATCACCTCGGACATCGGCAACCGGCCCCAGCGTTCATGCAGGGCCGCGTAGCCCGCGACCGCGGAGGGAATGACGAAGGAGAGCGGACCGTGGATGTTGGCGTCGTTCTCGACCTCGGGCCAGGCGAAGAGGTCCTGCTTCATCCGGCCGGTAAGACGGAAGCGTGAAGGATCGAGAGCGCGCGGCGCCACCGGGCCGAAATCCACCACCTCGGCGCGCGTGCTCCCGGCCGGGTGGACGAGCGCGAAGCCGATGCCGCCGAGGCCCGAGTTCCAGGGCTCGACCGCGGCGAGCGCGAAGGCGGTGGCGACCGCGGCATCGGCCGCATTGCCGCCGGCCTCGAGAATGGCGACGCCGGCCTCGGAAGCGGCGCGTGCCTGGGAGGCGACGATGCCGCGCCGCCCGCGCGCGGTCGGCTTGGTCACCTGCCAATTCTGTGTGGCGTGCAGCGGCGGCGCGTATTCCATCGTCCCGGGTCCTTCGCGTCCTCCCCGATGCTCGGCCGAAGCGGCGCGAGTGGCAACCTGCCCCGCTCGTCCCTATGCTCGCCCACAGGCCGACATCAAATTTTCACGTGCCGATTGTTACGGGTGCGGCCAAGTTCGCGGCAGCAGCGCTGCCATCCGGCGGTGTCTCTATGCCTGAAAAATGTGTGGAATATCTGGGATATGGACGAAATCGCAGAGATCAATCCGGCTGTTCACGGCACCCACCGTTCGGTGCAGGAATATATCGACGACCGGCCCCGATGGTCGGACGGCACCCATGTCAGAACGGTGCCGATGACCGGAATGCAGCGGCGCATCTGGTCGCTTGCCGCGGCTGGCAAATTCTTCGAAGGCTTCGTCGTCTTCATGACCGGCGTCGCCCTGCCGTTGATCGCGCGGGAATTCCATATCGGAGCCGCTGAGAAGGGCTTCATCAGCGCCGCGAGCCTGGCCGGCATCCTGCTCGGCGCGGTGCTGCTCGGTGGCCTCTCGGACTATTTCGGCCGCAAACGGATGTTCATCGCCGAGATGATCATCTTCTGCGCCTTCCTCGCCCTCCTGATCCTCTGCAACAATTTTCTCTCTCTCACGATCTGCCTTTTCGGCCTCGGCATGGCGCTCGGCTGCGACTACCCGACCGCCCACATGATCATCTCGGAAAACATCCCGAGCAGCAGCCGCGGCAAGCTCGTGCTCGGCGCCTTCGGCTTCCAGGCGCTCGGCGCGCTCGGCGGCACCGGCATCGGCTGCCTCGTTCTTTCGCTGGTGCCCGAGCTCGATGCCTGGCGCTGGATGTACGCAACCGCGCTCATCCCGGCCATCGCCGTCACGATCGGGCGGTTCTTCGTCACCGAGAGCGCCAGTTGGCTTGTCGTGCGCGGCCAGCACGAAAAGGCCGAGAAGGAGGTGAAGCGCCTGCTCTCGCGCGATCCGGAATATCCGAAGCATGTCAAGCTCAGGCCCCCCGGCGTCGAGGGCGGCAGCAACACGCCCGCCAGGCCCTCCTTCACGACACTCTTCAGCACACGCAACCGCCGCGCCACGATCTTCGCCTCGGTCCCGTGGTTCCTTCAGGATCTCGGCACCTACGGCATCGGCATCTTCACCCCGACCATTCTTGCGGCGGCCTTGGGCGGCGGGGCGGATCATGTGCGCAGCCTGAGCGACGTGATCTCGGACGGCATCCTCGCCGCCAAGGGTGCAGCGATGATCAACGTGCTCCTGATCGTCGGCATCCTCTTCGCCGTCGCGCTTGCCGACCGGGTCGGGCGCATCCGGCTGCAGATCCTGGGCTTCATCGGCTGCGCGCTCGGGCTGCTGATCGCCTCCTTCTCGATCGACTTCGCCGGATCGATGAAAATCGAAACCATCTTCGTGGGTTTCATGCTCTTCAGCTTCATGACCAATCTCGGCCCGAACGCGCAGACCTACCTGCTCGCGGGTGAAGTCTTCCCTACCGCGGTGCGTGGCATGGGGGCCGGCTTCGCGGCGGCTTTCGCGAAGATCGGCGCGGTCGCAACGGCTTTTCTCTTCCCGATCCTGCTCGCCGCGATCGGCACGCGCCTGCTTCTCTACGGGCTGGTGGTGACCTCGATTCTTGGCGCGATCGTCACCTGGCAGTACCGGATCGAGACGACCGGCATCAATCTCGACGAGATTGGACAATGAACCGCCTCTTCGCAAGCTCCCTGCTCGCCGTCACTCTGCTCGCCTCCCTGCCGGCCGGCGCGGCCGAAGTGACGCTGCACGAAACGGGCTCGACGCTGCTCTACCCGCTCTTCCAGCTCTGGAGCGTTGATTACGCGGCCGCCAATCCCGGCACGGGCATCGCCACCGCCGCCACCGGCTCAGGCGCCGGAATCGCCGAGGCGGTCGCCGGGCATGTCCAGATCGGCGCCTCGGACGCCTATATGTCGGACGAAGAGGCGGAGCGCGACCGCCATATTCTCAATATCCCGGTCGCCATCTCGGCGCAGACGGTGAACTACAATCTGCCGGGCCTGGGCGGGACGAAGCTGAAGCTCGACGGGCCGGCGCTCGCCGGGATCTATTCCGGAACGATCCGCATGTGGGATTCGCCGGAGATCGCCGGCATGAATCCGGGCTTGCATCTTCCCCACCAGGCGATCATCCCGATCCGCCGCGCCGATCCTTCCGGTGACACCTTCATCTTCACCCAGTTCCTCGATTTCGCAGTCCCTTCCTGGGACGAGGCGGTCGGGTTCGGCACGAAGGTGCCCTGGCCGGCCGTGTCCGGCGCGCGCTCGGCGAACGGCAATGAGGGCATGGTGAAAGCCCTTGCGGCGACACCCTATTCCGTCGGCTATGTCGGCGTGAGCTTCGAGGACACTGTCGCCAGGGCCGGGCTCGGCACGGCGATGCTTCGCAGCCAGGCCGGGCAGTTCCTGCTGCCGACGGCGGAGACGGTGAACGCGGCCGCTTCGGAGCTTGATTCACGTACGCCCGCCGATGAGCGGCTGAGCCTCGTCTTCGCCCCGGGAGACAACGCCTACCCGCTCATCAATTACGAATATGTCGTGGTCTCGACGCGGCAGCCCGATCCCGCGACTGCCGCGGCGATCCGCAATTTCCTCCTCTGGTCGATCTCGCCCGAAGGGGGCAATGCACCGCAATATCTCACCGCCGTGCACTTCATTGCGCTGCCCGACTTCATCCGCGCCTTGAGCGAGAATCAGATCAAGCGGATCCAGTAGCCGTCTCTCGCGGGCCAATCCCTTCCGCCATGCCCGCCGCCGCGAGCTCGGCTCATGCAAAGGCTGAGAATTTCCGTGCGCCATGAGAGGGTCGGCGCTCACCCATCCCGTTCTCGGTCTTTGTTTCCCCGCGTGAAAGAGATCTGCGGTGTTCCCACCTTCGGTCATCACGCTCTATACGAATACCAAAATTGCCATCGCGGGAGGAAGGAATGGAAGAAGAGCTCGTCTTCTACACCAACCCCATGTCGCGCGGACGGATCGTCCGCTGGATGCTGGAGGAGGTCGCGCAACCCTATCGCACCGAGGTGATCGATTTTGGCCCCGAGATGAAGGCAGCCGCCTATCTCGTGGTCAACCCGATGGGCAAGGTGCCGGCGCTCCGCCATGGCGATACCGTGATCACCGAATGCGCCGCCATCTGCGCCTATCTCGCCGACAGCTTTCCCGAGACCGCGCTCGCGCCGCCAGCGGGCGACCGGCTGCGCGGCCCATACTATCGCTGGCTCTTCTTCGCGGCCGGCCCGATCGAGGCGGCGGCAAGCAACCGGGCGCTCGGTTTCACGGTGCCGGAAGGACGCGAGCGGCTGATGGGCTATGGCACCTATGACGATGTAATGAACGTGCTGGAGCACGCGGTGAGCGCGGGCAATTACCTTCTTGGCGATCATTTCACGGCCGCCGATGTCTATCTCGGCTCGCATATCGGCTGGGGGATGCAGTTCGGAACCATCGAGAAACGTCCGGCCTTTCAGAGCTACTGGGCAAGGCTCAACGCCCGCCCTGCCGCCGAGCGGGCGCGCGCGCTCGACGATGCGCTCGTCCCCGAAAGCGGTCGCCCGGCGGGCGTAGGCGCGAATTAGATCAACATGGCTTCTGGTGGATCGGGGCACCCCGCGACGGGGTCCCGCCACGGAGTCCCCGGCGCAGAGCGATCCGCCGAAGCCCAAGGGGGAAGCCCAAGGGGGAAGCCATGACATTGATCGAGAAAATAAATTTGGAGCGTGATGACCTGAAATCATCACGCTCTAAGCTTCGAGAGCACGTCGCACGCCGAGCGCTGCAAGAAAATCCTCGCGCAACCGACCGTGGCCGGGGTGCCCCGGATCGCGTGGGCGCGGCAGGCCGACCGTGCGGTCGAGCGCGATGCGGCCGCTTTCGAGCACGAGCACACGATCCGCAAGCAGCAGCGCTTCATCCACGTCGTGCGTCACCAGAAGCACGGAAGGACGATGCCTCTGCCAGAGGGAAAGCAGCAGCGTTTGCATCTGCAACCGCGTCAGCGCGTCGAGGGCGCCGAAAGGCTCATCGAGAAGGAGAAGTTCCGGCTCTCGGACGAGCGCCCTTGCCACCGCGGCACGCTGCGCCTCTCCGCCCGAGAGCGTGAGGGGCCAGGCCTCGGCACGGTGGGCAAGGCCGACCTCGCCGAGAGAGGCAAGCGCGCGGGTCTTCGCGTCCGCCGCCCGCAGCCCGAGGGCGACGTTGTGCCAGACCCTTCGCCAGGGAAGGAGCCGCGGCTCCTGGAAGACGACCGCGCGGGCGGCCGGCACGCGCACTCTGCCTTCCTGTGCCGGATCGAGACCGGCAAGCGTGCGCAGGAGGGTCGATTTGCCGGTGCCGGAACGCCCGAGCAGCGCCACGAACTCGCCGGGCCGGATGGCGAGACTAAGCCGGTCGAGCACCGGCGGGCCACCACCGAAGCTGCGGGTCAGGCCGACGATCTCCGCAGCCAGGGTCGGGGGAACCGCGTTCATGGCGCCGCCTTCTGGTCGCCCGAGCCAAGCACGCCGAGCATGGACGGACGCCAGGCGAGCAGCCGCGCCTCGAGCACCCTCACGGCGTAGTCCGTGGCAAGGCCGAGCACCGCATAGACGCAGAGGCCGACGAAGATGACATCAGTTTCGATGAACTCCCGGGCGTTCATGATGAGATAGCCGATGCCCGAGGACGCATTGATCTGCTCGGCCACGACGAGCGTGATCCAGGCGACGCCGAGCGCCTGGCGCAGCCCGACGAGAAAGCCCGGCAGTGAAGCAGGGAGAATGACATGGAGGATGGTTTCGGGGAGTGAGAGCCCGATCGTCGTCGCGACCTCGAAGAGTTTGCGGTCCGCGCCACGAATCGCGCCATAGAGATTGAGATAGATCGGGAAAGCCGAACCGAGCGCGATCAGGACAAGCTTCGGCACCTCACCGATGCCGAACCAGAGGATCATCAGCGGAATGAGCGCGAGATGCGGGAGGGTGCGCAGCATCTGCAGCGTCGGGTCCAGCAGATCTTCCCCGAGCCGGGAGAGGCCGGTGACGATCCCAAGCACGGTGCCCACGGCCACGCCGACCAGGAGGCCGGCGGTCACGCGGGCAAGCGAGACGAGAAGGCTCGGCAGAAGCTGGCCGCTCACCGTGAGCTGCCAGAAGCTCGCGGCGATCGCCGAAGGTGGCGGCATCAGCCGGGCGCTGATCAGGCCCGAGGTGGAGGCAACCTGCCAGGCGATGAGAAGGAGCACGGGCGCGGCCACGCGGCGGAAGCGGGAGAGAAGCAGGGCGCGGCTGGCCGGGGTCGCGACCTGGCCTGCCTGCGTGCCGGCGAAGATCGTGACGCTCGTCATGCGAAGCCTCCGGTAAGGTTCTCCTAGAGTGGGATGCTTGTTCTTTTTCTTTGTTTTCAGTGACCTGCTTATCCCTTTTGGTCGTCGCAACGTGTGACGATCGGAGGGGCAGGGCACAAGGGTGAAAGCCGGGCTTCCTTGAGTCAAGAAATATTATCTATCATATAGAGATTAGAGAGCCCCGGATGCGGTCCGAGACGGGCCGTGCGAAAACCAGCGAATCGTGCTGATCTGCAACGGACGGTCCGGACCCGGTTGGCAGCCGCGCTTGCGAGGACGAACAGGTGCTTTCCCAGAAATGTAAATATGCGCTGCGCGCGCTTCTCGTGCTTGCCCGCGAGCAGGAGCAGGAGGTGCTGCTGATCGGCGAGATCGCCGAGCGGGAGCGGCTGCCCAAGAAATTCCTCGAGGCGATCCTGCTCGAGCTCAAGCGGCACGGGATCGTACGCAGCCGCCGCGGGCGTGGTGGCGGCTACGCCCTGGCCAAGCCGGCGGACGTGATCACCTTCGGCCAGGTGGTGCGTTTGATGGACGGGCCGCTCGCGCCCACTCCCTGCGTCAGCGTCAATTTCTACCAGCGCTGCACCGACTGTCCGGACGAGGCCAGGTGCGAAATCCGCCTTGTGATGCGCCGAGTGCGCGAGGCGATCGCCAATACGCTCGACCATACCACGCTCAAGGATGCGCTCATGCCGACAGGGGGCGACTCGCGAACGGATGCGGCGCTGGCCATGGTCGCGCAGGAGGTGGCGGTCAAGTGACTCTATGATACCTATTGACTGAATAGAGAATAAGCAAGAAAGATAGGTCGGAGAGAGATTTCTCGGGGAAAGGAATCGCCATGCTCCGCCGCCGCCTTATCCGGACGGGCGCTCTCGCCGCGCCATCGCTCCTTCTTGGCCGGTCCCGTGCCTTCGCTGCCTCGCGGACCTTGAAGATCGGCTATCAGAAAGCGGCGATCGCGCTCGTCGTTCTCAAGGGCAAGGGGCTGCTCGAGCGGAAGCTCAGACCGCTCGGCTTCGATGTCACCTGGAACGAATTTCCTTCCGGCCCGCCACTGCTCGAGGCGCTCAATGCCGGGGCCATCAATCTCGGCTTCACCGGCGAGACCCCGCCCATCTTCGCCCAGGCCGGCGGCACCCCGATCGTCTATCTCGCCAATGCTCCGGCCTCCCCGCACACGGAGGCGATCCTCGTCCGCCCGGACAGCAAGATCGAGAAAGTGGCCGACCTCAGGGGGCGCAAGGTCGCTTTCAACAAGGGCTCCAATGTCCACTGGTTCATCCTCGAAGCCTTGCGCGGGGCCGGTCTTCGCTACGCGGATATTCAGCCGATCTATCTCGCGCCCGCGGATGCCCAGCCTGCCTTCTTCAGCGGCGCCGTCGATGCCTGGGTGATCTGGGATCCGTTCTATGCGGCGGCCCAGGCGGCGGGCGCGCGCCTTCTCGTCGATGCCACGGGCCTCGTCCCGAACTATCAGTTCTATCTCGGCCGCCGGGATTTCGTGGCCGAGGGCGCGGCTGCGCTCGATGCCACGATCGCGGCCCTGGCTGCGGTCGAGGCTTATATTCCCGCGAACAAGGCCAAGGTGGCGGAAGAGGTCGCGCCGCTCCTCGGCATCACGCCCGCGATCGTCTCGGTCCAGCTCAATCGGGACACCTACGGCATCACGCGGACGACGAAGGCGGTGCTCGCCCAGCAGCAGAAGATCGCCGATGCCTTCTATGCGCTGCGGCTGATCCCCCGGCCAATCGCCGTCGCCGAGGATGCATGGAGCTGAGAGGGTGACGATTTCTCCCGCAAAAGCCGTGCGGGTCCTCTGGTTCCTCCCAACCCATGGCGATGGCCGGTATCTTGCCAGCGCCGAAGGCAGCCGCGCGGTCGATCTCTCCTATCTCGCGCAGATCGCCGGCGCGGCCGACCGGCTCGGCTATTACGGCGTGCTGCTGCCGACCGGACGCTCGTGCGAGGATTCCTGGGTCATCGCCTCAGCGCTCGTCCCGCTCACCCGCCGGCTGCGCTTTCTCGTCGCTTTCCGACCCGGCCTCGTCCCGCCCTCGCTCGCGGCACGCATGGCCGCGACCCTCGACCGCCTCTCGGACGGGCGGCTGATGATCAACATCGTGACCGGGGGCGACCCGGTCGAGAATGAAGGCGACGGCCTCTTTCTCTCGCACGAGGACCGCTATGCGGTGACGCGCGAGTTCCTCGAGGTGTGGAAGAAGCTGATGGCGGGGGAGCGGGTCCGCTACGAGGGGACGCATATCCGCATCGAAGACGGAAAGCTCATGTTCCCGCCGGTGCAGAGCCCGCATCCGCCGCTCTATTTCGGTGGCTCCTCCGAGGCCGGTATCGCGGTCGCGGCGTCGCTGGTGGATACCTACCTCACCTGGGGCGAGCCGCCCGCGGACGTCGCCGAGAAGATCGCCCATGTCGCCGCCGTGGCGGCGGACCATGGCCGTCAACTGAGCTTCGGCATCCGCCTGCACGTGATCGTGCGCGAGACCGAGGCGGAAGCCTGGCGGGCGGCCGAGGACCTGATCCGCTATGTCGATGACGGGGCGATCGGCACGGCGCAGAAGATCTTCGCCCGAATGGATTCGGTCGGTCAGCAGCGCATGATGGCGCTGCATGACGGGCGGCGGGACAGGCTCGAGGTCAGTCCGAATCTCTGGGCGGGCGTGGGGCTCGTCCGCGGCGGCGCGGGCACGGCCCTGGTCGGCGATGCGGAGACGGTCGCCGAGCGGATGCGCGAATATATGGCGCTTGGCATCGATCACTTCATCATGAGCGGCTATCCGCATCTTGAAGAGGCGTACCGCTTCGCCGAGCTCGTACTGCCGCGCCTCGATTTGCAGCACCCGGCCGGTTTGCCGGCGGGCGGGCACCATTCCGGCCCGTTCGGCGAGATGATCGCCAACACCGTTGTGCCCGGCCGGCCGGATCCGCCGCTTCAGGCGCATCCGGCCGAGAGCACCATCGGCCGGCGATAAGCCGGATTTACGATGGTGGCGGTTTTTGCAGTTTGGGACGATGATTGCGCTTCGGCAAGAAGCGAGTCCCCATGTCGCGTTCCGACTCACGCCCCCGAAACCGGCTTTTCACCGCTCTCCTCGCATCACTGATTGCGGGTGCATCCGCCACCGCGGCGGCGCAGCCGGTGCCCGTGCCGTCCCTCGCCTGGCCCGGGCTTACCGAGAGCGATATCGCGCGTATGCATGCGGCCGCGGCCCGGCTCTATGAGGGGCAATCGATCGGCACGGTCGAGCGATGGCGCAATCCCGTGACGGACAATGCGGGGGAAGTCATGCTGATCCGCAGCTTCGATACGCACGGGATGCCGTGCCGCACCATCGACTATACGGTGAAATTCGCAACCGCCGAAAACCGGCTGGATCATTACACGGTCAATTGGTGTCGCGTTTCGGACGGAAGCTGGAAGATCATCGAACTTCCCGAACCGCATTGACCGGAGGCACCTCACCGTGAGAATCCGCGCCACCCTCCCGATCCTTGCGACATTGCTGGTGCTGGCCAATTGCGGCGGAACGGAATCGAACCCCGAGGCCTCCCAGCCGACGCCACAGGCCCAGGCAATGCAGCATATGCTCGCGGATGTCGACCAGATCCGAGCCTTTCTCTACGGCAGCGGCAATCAGGCCGGAGCCGCCAAGGCGGCCAGCGATCTCGTTTCCTGGGCCAGGCAGATGCCAACGCTTTTCCCGCCCGAGCTCGCCTCCCGGCAATATGTGGATATGAGCCCGGAACGTGCGCGGGCTGCGACCGCGGCCATGAACCGGGAGGCAGGGCTCCTTCTGGCCGCTGTGCAGACGGGCGATCATGGAATGATCGGGGATCGGCTTGCGGAAACGGAACGGAATGGCTGCGGCGCCTGCCACCTCAACAGCACGCAATGATGCTGAGGGTGTGACGGTTCCCTCCGACAGCGCCAATCCGATCCGTGATTTTGCGTTTGCGAGGCTCGGTCCTGAACCGGCTTGCGAAACAGCCGGACAATCAAAGGCCGCGAGGGCGATGAGATTGCTCAAGCTCACTCATCCCGCCCTCGATCATTGTTTTCTCGCGTGAGAGAGACCTGCGGCGATTTCACCTTCGGTCATCACACTCTGGGCAGGCGACAAAGGGGCCAATCTTCGCAGAACGACTCGCTCGCTCACCCCTGATCAGCGGCAAGGCGCGCGGCCTGATCCTCGGCGATCAGCGGATCGATCAGCGGATCGAGATCACCTTCCAGCACCCGATCGAGCTTGTAGAGCGTGAGCCCGATGCGATGGTCGGTGACCCGGCCTTGCGGAAAATTGTAGGTGCGGATGCGCTCGGATCGATCCCCGGTGCCGACCTGCGCGCGGCGATCGGCCGCGCGGCTCGCCGCAAGTTCCGCGCGGTTCCGCTCATAGAGCCGCGCGCGCAGGATCTTCATCGCCTTGGCGCGGTTCTTGTGCTGGCTCTTCTCTTCCTGCATCGAAACGGTGATGCCGGTCGGCAGGTGCGTCACGCGCACCGCGCTCTCCGTCTTGTTGACATGCTGGCCGCCGGCACCAGAGGCGCGAAAGACGTCGATGCGCAGGTCGGCATCGTTGACGGCCACATCCACCTCCTCCGCCTCCGGCAGCACCGCAACCGTCACGGTCGAGGTATGAATGCGTCCCTGGCTTTCCGTCTCCGGCACGCGCTGGACACGGTGGACGCCCGATTCGAACTTGAGGCGCGCGAACACATCCCGCCCTGTGATCTCGGCGATCCCTTCGCGAAGCCCATCGAGATCGCTCGGAATCGCGCTCAAGAGCTCGAAGCGCCAATGCCGCGACTCCGCATAGCGGCGATACATCGCGAACAGCACCGCGGCGAAGAGCGCCGCTTCCTCACCGCCCGCGGCCGGCCTGATCTCCAGGATGGCGCTTCGTTCATCCGCCGCGTCGCGCGGCAGCAAAGCAAGGCGAAGCTCGCGCTCGAGAAGCGGAACCCGCTCGCGCAACGCGGCAAGCTCGCTCTCGGCAAGCTCCGCAAGCTCAGGGTCCGCACGCAGCGCCTCGGCTTCCTCGCGCGCTTGCTCCGCCTCGCGCAGCGCCTCGATGCGCACGATCACCGGATCGAGCTCGGCGAGCTCGCGGGCGGCGCGAACGGAACTCTCCCCGGCATGGCCGGCGGCAAGCTCGGCCTTCAGCACCGCGCTGCGTGCCAGGATGCGATCGAGCCGGGCGGAGAAACTCATGAAAGGCGGCCGGCGAGCTCCACCACCGGCACCTCTTCCTGGACGCCGCTGGCAAGATCCTTGAGCTGCACGGCCTCCCGCGCGAGCTCATCCTCGCCAATGATCACCGCCGCCCGCGCCCCGATGCGATTGGCCCGCTCCATGCGCCGGCGGAGATTGCCGTGGTACTCCATCTCGGCGCGGATGCCGGCCGCACGCAACCGCCGCAGCACATCCACCGCGGCGCCTTCCACCGCGGAGGAGACAGGCACCACGGCCACGGGCGGCCGGCCCGCCGGCGCGCCAGAGAGCAGCATCGCCAGCCGCTCGATCCCTGCCGCCCAGCCCACCGCCGGCGTCGGCGGCCCGCCCATCTCCGCGACCAGCCCGTCATAGCGTCCGCCGCCCATCACCGTGCCCTGCGCGCCAAGATGGCTGGTGACGAACTCGAACGCGGTATGGCCGTAATAATCGAGCCCACGGACAATCCGTGGATTCTCTCGAAAAGGCACGCCGAAACGGGCGAGCCCTTCCTTCACGCCCTCATAGAACGAAGCCGCCGCCGCGGTGAGATAAGGTCCGATCACCGGCGCCCCGGCCACGATCTCCCGATCGGCCGGCTCCTTGGAATCGAGGATGCGTAGCGGATTGCGCGCAAGCCGCGCCTGGCTCTCCACCGAAAGCGCAGCCTCATGCGTGGTGAAATAAGCCACGAGCGCCGCGCGATAGGCGCCCCGGCTCTCGGCATCGCCAAGCGTGTTGATTTCGAGCGTGGTCTCGGCCGAAATGCCGAGAGCTTCGAGGACCGCGAAGCCGCAGGCGATCACTTCGGCGTCGGCCAGCGGATGGGCGGGCCCAATCAGCTCGACATCGATCTGGTGGAACTGACGGTAGCGGCCCTTCTGCGGCCGCTCATAGCGGAACATCGGCCCGGCATAGAAGATTTTCTGCGGCAGGGACTGGGTGAGCCCGTTGGAGACGAGGGCCCGGCAGATGCCGGCCGTTGCCTCCGGGCGCAGGGTCAGGCTCTCGCCGGAACGATCGGTGAAGGTGTACATCTCCTTCGTCACGACATCCGAGGTCTCGCCGAGCGTGCGGGCAAAGACGCGCGTGTCCTCGAAGATCGGCGTCGCCCATTCCTCGAAGCCTGCGGTCTCGGCAATGCGGCGCGCCGTTTCGATCACGTGGCGGTGTCGGCGAAGATCCTCCCCGATCAGGTCACGCGTGCCGCGGATGGGCTGCATCGCGCTCATGGTGTTGCTTGCGCGGACGCGCGAATGCCGCTCGATAAGGGGGCGGTTTGCATGGCTGCGATCTATGTTCCTGCGCGATGATCACGAATGGCGGTGTCGCCCGCGATGGCGAACCGCGTCGCCCGGAGGCGATCCCCGGCGAAACACCATCCTGCCCGCGAGGCGGGCATCCGGCAAGAGCAGCGCAAGAGAGAGGCGGGCAGCTCCGGGGCCGGCCAGCGCCCCGGAGCCTCCTATTGTCCTGCCCCTGAAATGCCTTCGCATTTCAGGGACCAGCAGGCCACTGAAAACAAAGGGCAAGTGTCCCGACGCATGATGACGATATTTGCGAGTCGGCACACGAGAGCGGGATGCGTTCGCCTGCGCTCACGGATCCCGCTCTCTACCATTTGTTTTCCCGCGTGATTCACGCCTCCGGTTTTCCCAACCTTCGGCGATCACGCTTTGGTGTCAGGCGGTCAGAACATCAGGTTTTGTGGCATAGGGGCCGACGGGCAGAACCTCGCGCTGATAATCGCCGTTGATCACCTCGGCCGCCGAGAGATAGGCGGCGAGCAGGGCGCAGATCAGGCCCATATAGCCGCCAAGCGTGCCGATGAAGTCGGCGCCGAACCATTTGCCGATGGCGAGCAGGAGGAACGTGATCCAGAGCGTGAGGAACACAAGCTGGAGCACCATGTTGTGGCGGAAGGAGGCGATCCACATATAGAAAGTGAAGACGCCCCAGACGAACAGATACCATCCGACGAAGGGCTCGGGCGTCTTGCCCACGAAAAACTTGACGAACAGGAAGAACGACCACCAGAAGGCGCCATAGCTCAGGAATGCCACGGTGGCGAAGGTGTTGCCGCGGATATAGGCGAGAATGCCGGCCAGCGATTGCGCGGTTCCCCCATAGGCGATCGCCATGACGAGGACGATGCCGAGCCCATCCGCGCTGGCCCATCCGGCATTGATCATGCTGAGCAGCCAAGTCGTGCTGGCGAATCCGATCAGCCCGAGCGGCGCCGGATTCCCGAACTTGCTTTCCACGATTTTTCCTCCCCTAGAGCTTGGCAGGCGCAGAAACGGATTGCCCCCTTTCTGCCGACATGGACAGGCCATCAAGACCGCGGATGCGAATCTTGCAGACTCTGCCTCAATGAAAGGTTAATCCGGCGCACCCAGCGGACACAAGCCGCTCGTCACACGCTCGGGACGGAACGCAACCGCAGCAAATTCCGGGGCCGGAAAATTCGCGGAGGAACCCGTGCGGTCCTCTGTTCTCTTTTCGGCCCGCCCTATTCCGCAGCCGCCTTCAGCGCGGCAAGCTCGGCCGCCTTCGCCTCCACCAGCGCGACGATATGATCGATCATCTGCTCGGCGGGAATGGTATGGTCGGTCTTGCCGGCGTGATAGATCATGTGCCGTCCGGCTCCGCCGCCGGTCACACCGAGATCGGTCATCAGTGCCTCTCCGGGCCCGTTGACGACGCAGCCGATGATGGAGAGCGTGATCGGCGTCTCGATATGGGCGAGCCGCTCCTCAAGCTCCGAGACCGTCTCGATCACATTGAAGCCCTGCCGCGCGCAGGAAGGGCAGGAGATGATGCGCACGCCGCGATGGCGGATGCCGAGCGCCTTCAGCATCTCCCAGCCGACGCGCACCTCCTCCTCCGGCTCGGAGGAAAGGGAGACGCGGACGGTGTCGCCGATGCCGGCCCAGAGCAGGTTGCCGAGCCCGATCGCCGATTTCACCGTGCCGGTCCGCCGTCCGCCGGCTTCGGTGATGCCGATATGCAGAGGATGGTCGCAGACCTCGGCGAGTTGCTGATAGGCGGCGACCGCAAGGAACACGTCGGAGGCTTTGACGCTGATCTTGAATTCGTGAAAATCGTTGTCCTGAAGGATTTTCGCGTGCTCGAGGGCGCTTTCGACGAGCGCGTCCGGATTGGGCTCGCCATACTTCTCGAGCAGATGCTTCTCGAGCGAGCCGGCATTGACGCCAATGCGCATCGAGCAGCCATGCTCGCGCGCGGCCTTGATGACCTCCTTCACCCGCTCATTGCTGCCGATATTGCCCGGATTGATGCGCAGGCAGGCCGCCCCGCTCTCCGCCGCCTCGATCGCACGGCGGTAATGGAAATGGATGTCGGCGACAATCGGCACATCCACCGCGCGCACGATGTCCTTGAGCGCAAGTGCGCTCTCCTGGTCCGGGCAGGAGACGCGCACGATATCGACTCCGGCGCCCTGGGCGCGGCGGATCTGCGCAACCGTGGCCGCCACGTCCGTGGTCAGCGTGTTGGTCATGGTCTGCACGGTGATCGGCGCATCGCCGCCCACCGGAACGGGACCGACATGAATCCGACGGGAACGCCGGCGCTCGATATGCTGATAAGGGCGATAATTCATTGCGTGGTGTCGCTGCTCTGCGATGCGTGGACGGAGGCCGGCACATAAGTGGGCGTGCCCGAAGCGGCCGCGGCGATCTGGGCCGGCAGCGCGCCCGCCCTGATCAGCGCGGCATCGAGCGGCTGATCGCGGACGACCATGCCAGTACTGCCGAGCGGCGGCGTGGGCCGCCCATCGACCAGGAGCTCGGTGCCGCCGGCATTGCCCGTGGTGAGTACGAGGCCGGCGCGCCGCGGCACCGTCCAGGACTCGCCCGGCTGCATGAGCTTGGTGAAGACGACGGCGCCGGTGGAATCCCGCACTTCGATCCACGCCGCGGCGGTCGCCATCACGGTGATCGTCCCGGGTGGCTGGGGAGGCCGGATTGCCGCGTTGGCCGGGGGCGCCAGCGACGAGACCGCCTCCAGCGCCGCGTTCGAGGCCATCGACGAGGAGGATGCCGGCCCCGGAGCAGCGGCAGGGGCAGCGGCAGGGGCAGCGGCAGAGGCGGTCCCCGGGGCAGGCGCCGCCGGCGCCACGGCGTCCGAGCCTGGGCCAGAAACCGCGTCGGAAACGGCACCAGAAACAATGGCCGGCGGGGCCGACAGCGCCTTCGAGGCGGTTATGACCGCGACCGGCGCTCCCGCCGGAGGAGGACTCGCCAGGGGAAGATTCGTCGTCGCGGCCGTGGCCGCCCCCGAACCTGCCCCCGGCCCCGCCGCTATGACGGGCGCGGCGGCGGGAGCGGCCGCCGGAGCGGACACCGCATGCGGAGGCGCCAGAGCCGTCGGGTCGGCGAGCTGCGCCAGCCGCGCCGGCACAGGGCCCACCGGATTCGGCGCCGCCGCATGATCGGCGAGGCTGTACCAGCCGATATAGGCGCCGACGGCGAGCACGAGGCCCAGCAGCACGACCACGCCCGCCGGTACGCCCCGATCGGGGACCGGCGCGGGAAAGCTCAGCTCTGTCCGGGCATTCACCTCGGCCACCTCGGCACGGAAACGGCGGGTGATGTCGTCGGGATCGAGGCCGAGGGTCGTCGCATAGGTGCGGAGAAAGCCGAGCGCATAGGCATTTCCGGGCAGATCGCCGACCCGGCCATCCTCGATCGCCTTGAGATAGGAAGCGCGGATGCGCAGGCTTTCTGCCAGCGCCTCGAGATCCCAGCCGCGCAGCTCCCGTGCGTCGCGCAGCTCTGCCCCGACCCCGGATGCGCGCGTGATTCCGCGCCTGGGCATAGGCCCCGGCGCCGATGAGATATCCTTCTGCGCGGACGACATGATGGCATGCCCCTCCGCCAGTCTAGCCTTTCGCTCGTGCAACACGGGTCCGGTCTCCGTGGCCGATCCGTGGCGGATCGGCAGCTGTCAAGCGCGAGCCGCAGACCAAGCATGGCTCACGGGTATTTAGCCTAAATTCCCGCATCTTGCCAACCTTCTCGGCCGGCTCGTCACGGCCAGCATCAACCGTGCCGTTCATCTTCCCTCATCTCTGCTACCGTCTCCGGGTTCTGCTCGCAGGTCCAGGCCGCGATCGTCTCGCTCCGGAGGGGGTCGCGCGGGGAGGCGCTCCCTGAAGCCGCCCGGCAAATGGAGCTGAGTGAATGGAAGCGAGCACCGGCCGGAAGGAAGCGAGATCCGTTCACGCCTTGAGCGGCAGCAGTGCCTGGGTGACCAGGGGAAGCGTCGTGACGCCGAGCGCGCCAAGCCTGAGGGTGCAACCCCATGGGCCGTCGCCGAGCGGCAGAAGCGGCGCCGGGCCTCGATCGGTCAGCAAAGCCGTTGCTGGAAGTCTCGGTTTGCGGCTAGCGTCGCCTGGAACCCGGCGGAACCAGAGTCCATTTTGGGAATGTCAGCTTGCAAGCCGCGAGGAGGATGGCTTTCGTTGTCATCGGGGCAGGCAAGCATCTGGCCCATGGCGGAGATGTGTATTACACTTAATTTACACGATTGTCTATAGATTTACACTCTGCGCCAGTTCCGCTAGCCGACGACCCGGCAGGGTGGAACCGTTGAGGGCTTGCGGAGCGCAGAGAACGAAAGAGCGATTGGTCATCACCTGCGGGGGCGGCTCCGCCCGTCAGGCAAGCATCGGTTCTCCCTTCGGTTCTCCCTCCAGACAAACCTGAGAGAGTGCATGACGGAGCAGACGAGCGACGACAGTGGGCTGGACCAGGACGGCAAGCCGGTGTTTCACATCCCACAACGATATGCCGAGAACCTCAGACTCTACCTCGCCCGGGGCGGAGCCGGGGATTTCGACGACCTTGCCGCCGACTACGCGCGCGATTCCGACGATCTGCCGCGCTTTTACTTCTTCCATCTGCTGTTCGATCAGTTGGTCAAGGATGGGATCAAAGGCGATATTGCGGAGATCGGCGTCTATAAGGGGAATACGGCCCGCCTGCTGGCCTGGATGGCGCGGCACATGGGCACGACGGCGTACTTGTTCGACACCTATGCCGGATTCGACCCCAACGACCTCATAGACCTCGATAGCCAAAAGAAGATCAGCTTCACCGACAGCTCACTTGCCGCCGTGCGCGCACGCGTCGGCGAGGAGAACGTTCGTTATATCGAAGGCTATTTTCCCGAGACCACGGCTCAGCTGCCTTCCGGCGCGCGGTTCAGTCTCGTCCACATCGATTGCGATCTTCACGCTCCCATTCGAAGCGCGCTTGAATATTTCTACCCGCGCATGATGCCTGGCGGCTTCATCGTGGTGCACGACTATTCAAGTCTGCACTGGGAAGGAGCGGAGAAAGCGGTCGACGCATTCCTCGCCGACAAGCCGGAAGCGCTCGTGCCGCTGAGCGATCTCTGCGGCTCGGCCGTGATCCGCAAGAGCAAGTCTGGGCCAGCCAGCGCGGTCGCCACCAACATCGCTATCGGCCTCGTCGAGCATCTTGGGGACATTGTCGCCTGTGAGCCGGTGGTGCGTCATCTGAAGGAGGCCAATCCGGGCGCAACCGTCTGCTGGGTGGTGCGCGCGCCCTATCGCGAGCTCCTGGACAGCAACCCGCATATCGACGCCGTGATCGTGGTGGAGTGTCTGACGGAGTGGATGATCATCAAGAACCACCACCGATACGATCAGGTGGTGGACCTGCACGTCAATTATCGCATCTGCTCCTGCTGCGGCATCCCGCTGATCAAGAATCGGGGCAATCCGTTCGTCGATGGCCAGATCTGGCTCGACCACGGCAATCTGCTCGAATCCTTCTCCCAGGGCGCCGGCCTGCCGAAGCTTTCGGGGCAACCGCGCGTCTATATCCAGGAAGCCGATCGCGCGAGGGTGGACGCGCTCGGTCTGCCGGAGCAGTTTTGTGTTGTCCACCGGCGCTCGAACGACCTCGATAAGGATTGGCCGGACGAACGCTGGCGGGACCTCATTTCCTGGATGATCCTCGGGCTCCATCTGAAGGTCGTCGAGGTTGGCCAGGGCGATGCCGATCCGGAAGAGAGGCTCGGGCCGGATTATCGCAGCCTGCACGGCCAGACCGGCATCCTCGAAACCGCCGAGGTGATCCGACGGGCCGCCCTGCTCATTGCGGTCGACAGCGGGCCCGCACATCTCGCCAACGCCGTCGGCACACCCGGCGTGATCCTGCTCGGGCGCTACAAGGAATTCCGCGCCTACAACCCCTTCAGCGGCTTCTATGCCTCGGGCGCGCCGGACGTGCGGATCGTGCGCAATCTCACGGGACCCGCGCGCGAGATCGAGATCGGCGTCGTGCAGGAGGCCATCGAGTACATCCTCTGCTTCATCGCCGAGCGCGACGGACGAGCCCCTCCGCGCGCGGCCGCGCCAAGTCTCCAGTTGCCGCCCACCTGTCGTGCGCCCACGGCGGAACCGGCTTCATCCGCTGTCCAGGACGCGTTGCCCAGGCTGCTCGCCTTTTACCTGCCGCAGTTTCATCCCATCGCCGAGAACGACGCGGCACATGGCGCCGGCTTCACCGAATGGAACAACGTCATCGCCGGCAAGCCGCTCTTCAAGGGCCACTATCAGCCGCGGCAGCCGGGCGAGCTTGGCTATTACGATCTGCGCTCGATCGAGGTGATGCGCGCCCAAGTCCAGCTGGCGCGCACGCACGGGATCACCGGCTTCTGCTTCTACCATTACTATTTCAAGGGCAAGCGGCTGCTGTATCGGCCGATCGAGAACTTCATTGCGTCCGACATCGATATGCCGTTCTGCTTCCTGTGGGCAAACGAGAACTGGTCAAAACGATGGGACGGGGGCGACCAGGAAGTCATCATCACCCAGCTTCATTCGCGTGAAGACGATCTCGTGTTTCTGCGCGGTCTCTACCCGATATTCGACGATCGCCGCTATGTGCGCGTCGATGGGCGGCCGCTGCTCCTGATCTACAAGCAGCATCTCTTCCCCGACATTGCCGAGACCACCGAACGATGGCGGCGGGAGGCGGAAAGGGCGGGCTATCCGGGCATCTACCTCGTGATGGTCGATGACTGGCTCCCGCACGCCACCAATCCACGCGCGCTCGGGTTTGATGCGGCCTACGAAATTCCGTCCATCATCGTTCCTCAGAATGCCGAAATTTCCGACCACGCGCGCTTCGCCTTCACCGGGGAATTCGACGGCCGCATCATCGACTATCACAAATTTGCGGAATTCCACGCCAACCGCCCCTTTCCGGAATACAAGCGGTTCAAGACCGTGATGGCGCCATGGGACAACACCGCCCGCTACCAGTCCAGGGCAATGGTCCATGTCAACACCGACAACGACACCTATCGCCTCTGGATCACCAAGGCCTACCTCGATACCTATCGGCGCTATGCCGGTGAGGAGCGACTTATGTTCCTGCATTCCTGGAACGAGTGGTGCGAAGGCACCTATATCGAGCCCGACGGCAGACACGGCCGGAGATATCTCGAGGAGACGCGGGATGGCGTGAACGACGCCATCCACGTCATCCGCGGAGCCCGGAAGGCCGGATTCGATCTCGACGCCGCGTCGCTCGTCAATCGGATCGGTCGGGAGCGCGAGGAGGCGTACCGCATCATGCTCAAGAGCATGCGAACGGAGGCTGATCACGCCTGGAGAGAAGCCGGCCGCGCCGATACCGCGAGGACGGAGGCGCAAGCGCTGCGCGCCGAGCTTGAGGCGGCACGCTGCGAGGCCAATCATTGGCGCGATGAGTTCCTGGCAATGCGGCGCTCCACCTCCTGGCAGGTGACATGGCCATTGCGCGGATTGAAGGAGATATTGCGAACTGCGCGACGGCGGCCGTGACGGGCGTGAGGCCGTTCTGGTGACCGCTTCGGACGGTCCCGTGGCCGAGACCGCTCTGGCGGAATCGTCGGCGGTGCGGTGCCGCTACGGACGGCTGCTGACGATCCGTTCCGACAAGTTCGCATCCGAATCCGTTCGTCGCTACGGTGAATGGGCGCAACAGGAGCTGGACCTGGTCGGCAGGCTGGTGGCGCCCGGCGACTGGGTCGTCGATGGCGGCGCCTATATCGGAACACATACCCTCGCATTCTCCCGTTTCGTGGGGCCTTCCGGGCAAGTCGTTTCGTTCGAGCCGAGACTTGAGGTATTCCGCCTCTTGCAGGCGAATGTCGAGGAGGTGAACCGGCTCGACAATGTCCGCCTGCTGGAATGCGCTTTGGGCGAGCATCCGGGATCGTTGGAGCTGAGCCCGCTTGCCTCGGACGCGGAACTCGCCAATCCCGGCGGACAGTCGGTCACCGATAGGCATGGCGCCGCCTCGGCCTATGCCGTGGCAGTCGTCACCCTCGACGCGCTCGATCTGGAGCGCCTCGATTTCCTCAAGCTTGACGTGGAGGGCGCGGAGGCATCCGTGATAGCCGGCGCGCGACAGACCATCGCGCGCCACCATCCGTTCGTGTTCGTCGAGTTGAACGCTATAGACCCGGGGGCCGAGGTCCTGGCCGCCATGCGCGCACATGACGGCTACCGAGCATTCGGCAGCATCTCCGCAGCCTTCAATTCCGCCAATTATAACGGCAGCACGGAAAATATCTTTGCGGACGCGATGGAGACCGCGCTGCTCTTCGTGCCGGAGGCCAAGCTCGACCGCGTCAAGGCCCTGACCGCGTCATTCCGACTGACCCCGGTCGACAGCATCGATGAGATCGCCCTGGTGCTGCTGCACAAGCCGCAATACCCAGCGGAGATCCTGCGCAACACCGCTGCCGGCCAGCATCTCGGTCTCGATTATCCCAGCCCGCTGGCCCAGCGTCTCATCTGGGAGCAAGCGGAAGCAGCCGAGGCACATGCCAACGAGATCGAGGCGGTGCGGAGGACGGCCGATGAGCACCTCGCGGCGGCGACGGCCGCATCGGAAAAATCATTACTGGAACAGATTGATTCCCTGACCCGGGCACACGCGAAGCGGGTGGTGATGCTGACCACCGGCCATGCCGAGAAGCTGCGCGCCATTTCGCGCGCCGCCGCGGAGGAGATCGCAGATGCCGCGCGCAAAGTTGAGGCCGCACACGAATGCCTGGCCTGGCACGAGCGCCAGCTCGCAGAGCTGCACGCATCACGCAGTTGGCGGCTCACCGCCCCCCTGCGCCGCGTCGCGACAATGCTGCGGCGAGCTCTGGGTCGCCGCGCCGCGCCCCATCCTCCCGCGCGGCAGTGACAAGAACAGCTCGTCGCACTCATCGCTGAGCCAAAGTGGTGAACTGCGCAACGAAGCGCGCCACACTGCAAAAGGGAGCCGGGTAGGTCGCTATCGAGGAACTCTTATCGGAAGACCTGGCCGCAGAGAGTGGCTAGAGCGGGGTGCGTTCGCTTCTGCTCACGTCTCTCGCTTTCCTTATTTGTTCTCTCGTGTGATTCAGACCTGCGGTGATTCCATCTTCGGTCATCACGTTTTAGGCGCGACGGCCGGAGCGGGGCCACTCGAAAATCGGCGCAAGAAATGCAGTTTCCTGATTGACGTTCCTTCCCGCTGGCTCGATACGGCGGGTGCTGCTGGGCCGGTGATCTTGCGATGATGAATCCTTCTCGACAGGAACAGCCCGGGCGGGTGTCGGCGGCTTGGCAAGCATTCGCTACCAAGGCTTCCGTGCGACAACCCAATTTTGGTAACTATAGCGTTCCGGTGGCGGATAGACTTTCACATCATCAAAGTAACGCCCCCAAAACTCTATGACGATATCTTTCTTCCAGAAAACTTGGTTTTTATCGAGGTCGCCATAGTAAACGAAGTCCGCTGGCATCCGTTTGTGATTGATAATCATTGAGCCGAGAGAATCTCGCACAGCAGGGTCGCTGGCGTGGTCAACGAAATAATCCCATGCGTGCTCGGTGTGGACGCTCTGGATGAGAGCCCCGCCGGGTTTCAAGATGCGTCGCAATTCGAGCAGCCACAGATCCCAGAGATATTTGATATGAGTGAACACACTCATCCCGTAGATGACGTCGAAGCTGTTCGCCTCGAACGGCATGATTGGAAGGAAACTCCCCGTATAGACCTGAAATTCACGAGGAAAGTTACGCCGCATCCATTCTATTCGGCGCGCCGACACATCTACGCCGGTCACTTTCCACTGATTTGCGGTCATCTCCGGATAGAAGTGCCGAAGAATACGGCCTGATGAACAGCCGAAATCCATGATCGAAATGCGTTGCATAGACCGCAAAACATCGCGTGCGTAATTGACTATGATATCTTTCTCATAGCGACCCCAGTCCAGGTAATCTTGGTCCGTCGTAGCGTTCCCATGGCGCTCCGCCGGAGGCGGAAGCGGAAGCGGTTCTCCATCAACCCAAACCGGCTCTTCGAAATCCGGCGGCATAGTCTGCATCTCGTGATCAAACGGCAGATGATATGCAAAGCGGGGAAGGGCCGTATATTCCGAGCGGATGTCCTGCTTCGCTGTTTCGACGGCGCGAGCAACAATCGCTTCCATATCAGTTTGAGACAAGGCCGCAGGATGGTTAGAAACGGATAGAGCCGCCAACTGGCTCTTGGCCTCCGTCATTTGTTGGAGCGCCAATGTCTTCTCTGCCTTCAATACCTCGACCTCTCGAAGCAACCCATCTCGCTGGTCGACAAGCCGCCTAATGGCAGGCACGGCTAGCGATGCAGTCCTTAGCGCGTTTCTGATCATGGATGGCCTCAAGAGTTTCAGCACCGTCCGCACTTGGGATCAGCAAGTCAATAACTCATTCAAACGGAAACTCCAAAGGACACATATCCTCACATGAACGCGCTGCGGCTCGGGAGATGCGGCTCTTTGATCGATCACGCTGCCCCGCCTGCGCTCGCCGCGGCCGAAGCCCAAGCCGAGGCGAGGTGGGTGACCGCGCATTCATTCCGCGAGCCAGGGCAGCCGGCGCCGTCTATCCGTCTATCGGCGGGACACGCGCGCCCAAATCCGAGGCGGCGACAAGAAGACCCGCTATTTGGCCGTTCGCTGCACCGCAAAAGTGAGGCCAATGGGTTATCACCGCGGAAATCCTTGTCGGAACGTGTAGGCAAAGATTACGGTCAGTGCCCTGAGGGGTGAACTCGATGATTATCTATGGAATCCTGTTTTTTCTGAGGTCCCTGTCAGCCTTGCACCAGAACCAGTGCTAATTGTTAGCTAAGAGGGGAAGCCCAAAAAAATGCTAAGCAATGCTGTCCGCCGGGCAGCGATATTGATTCCCCAGATTCGCCGCCTGAAAGAGCAAAGGGATGAAGCCCTGAGGCAACTTGAGGCGGCACGAGCGGCCGAGACACCGCAGCCCCCGACTGATACTATCGCCGATCCGAATACTCTGGTCGATTTTGCGGTGCGGCGGGCGCTGGCCGAGCCCAGAAGCGACAGTGCCGAGATCGCGCGTCGATTGCTGCTCATAGTCAGCCTGATTGTCGTCGCTGCGGCCGTGCTGATCGCGGTCATTTCGTTGTTTTACACGCTGCTTGCCTACCCGCAGGTGGACGACCTCGAGCGCACTGCGGCAATGCGCGCGCTTTCTCCGTGGCAACGGGTGCAAGGGGATTACTTTAAAATTGACGGACGGTGGGCTTCGCTGTTCATTCAATACTTGCTCTATACCGGTGGCCATGTAGTCGCGCGCTACCCTGTGATGCTGTCGATGCTGTTGTTGGTGGGAATGGCCGGGTGCTGCTGCGGTGTGGCAATCGTTAGTGGTCGCCGGATCTCCGACGCGCCGGTTTTGGCTGGTGCGATTTGTACCTACGCCTTTCTCTGGTTGAGCGCGCCACGCGGTGAGCCCTTCTATTGGTTCCCGGCCGGCATGGGATACTGGTTGCCGGTTGCTCTGGGAATGATGTTGCTGTGGATTCTATGCGCGGTTGACACCTGGTGGGCCGGACTGACCGTCATCTCGCTCGCAGCCCTCCTACCGGCGCTCCACGAAATCTGCGGTGCCTGGGTGGTGGGCGTCCTCGCCGTCGTCTGTCTGTCACGGGTCATCGGCAGGAGACCTGGCGTCAGAACCGCGGCCTGCGCAACGCTCGTGGGGTTGCTCAGTACAGCCTCGGTCGTCCTTGCACCAGCGATCAGGGTGCGCATGGCGTCAACGCCGCACCAGTCACTTCTCGCGTCGCTGATGACAGCCTGGCAGATCGACACGAGCCTGATCGCGCATTGGAAGGCGATCATCGCGGTGCTGGCGGTGATCGTGCTTGCAGCCGCACGATCGCCGTTCCGGCCCGTGTGGTACCGGGTCGCGCCACGACTGACGAGGATCAGCTTGGCGCTTGCGATAGTGCCCGGGTCGATCGTGGTGCTGACTATCGTGTCTTCCGGCCTTGGAGGTATAATCCCACCCCGCGTTTTCGACGGCATTTACTTTCTTTTGGCCGCTGCAATCGCGACTTTCGCTACCGCCTGCGGGTTCGATCTCGGGGGGGTCGCGGCGGTCAGACGTCTTCTCGATGGAAAATGCGGGCTGCTGTTGTCTGCGACGATGGTTGTGCTAGCTCTCGGAAGCACGATGCAGTTGCCCAGGTTCGCGGCGACGTTCCGGGACCTGGAGCCGGCTATTCGGAACCGGGCGGCCTGGGACCGGCGGAACTTGATGATATGGGCGGAAAGCCGGGCGGGAGTGCGTGACGTCGTTACCAGTATCTGTATGATACCCTTGACCATTCTGCCTACATATTTCGACATTACGGATAATCCTGACTGGGTCGCCAATGAGGATTTGAGAGCGTATTACAGCCTGCATAGCTTGCGACTTGCTGCGACTCGTGGCGGATGTCATTAGGGCAATAATCTCTAGACCTTGCTTCCCTGAGTGCTCCGGAAGCGGCGTTTTTGGCTGCGAAATCTGTCAGGTTGGGCCGGTGCAATGCTGAGGCATCTTCGGTGAGACCTCAAACACTTTTAATTGACGCACGCAGGGAAGCGCCGAAGCCTCACGGCGCTTGCATGACGAAAACGCGCAAGGCGGCTCTTGCGCCAGAACATTCAAACTGAGCCATTGCCGGCCGGCTCGTCACGGCAAGCGATAACCGCGCCGTTCAACCTTCGTCACCGTCTGCCGCCGCCTCCGGGTTCTGCTCGCGCGTCCAGGCCGCGATGGTCTCACGGAGCGAGGCGCCCCCGGAAGCCGCCCGGCGAATGGAGGCAAGCACCGGCCGGAAGGAAGCGAGATCCATCCGCGCCATCCAGGCCTTGAGCGGCAGCAGCGCCTGGGCGGACATCGAAAGTGTCGTGATGCCGAGTGCGGCAAGCGCGAGGGCCACCACCGGATCGCCCGCCGCATCCCCGCACACCGAGAGCGCCACCTTCACCGCCTCGGCCTGCTCGGCCAGGGTCTCGAGCAGGTCGAGCACCGGCGCCGAGAGCACATCATAACGGCTGGCGATGCCGGGCGCGCCGCGGTCCGCGGCAAAGAGAAACTGCATCAGGTCGTTGGTGCCGACCGAGATGAAATCCACCGCGGCAAGGAGGCCCGGAACCTGCCAAAGCAGCGCCGGCACCTCGAGCATCGTGCCCACGCGCAGCCGTTCCGGCTTGCGGGCAATCCGCGCCTGCTCCGCGTCGAGCAGGGCGCGGGCGGCCTGAAACTCCTCGACGGTCGCCACCATCGGGAACATCACCGAGAGCGGCCGCCCATCGGCGGCGAGCAGCAGCGCCCGCAACTGCCGCCGCAGCACCGCCGGCCGGTCGAGCCCGATCCTGAGGCTGCGCCACCCCATGGCCGGGTTGCTCTCGGCCGCCGGCGGAGCGCCCGGCAGTAGCTTGTCGCTGCCAAGATCGAGCGTGCGGAAGATGAGCTCCGATCCCGCCGCCGCGTCGATCACCCTGGCATAGATCGCCGCCTGCTCCGCCACGTCCGGCACGGCGCCGACCGCCATCATCGCGATCTCGGTGCGAAAGAGGCCGACGCCGTCCGCCCCGGTCGCCGCGAGCTGCTCGATCTCGCGCGGCAGGCCGATATTCAGCATCAGGCGAAGCCGGATGCCGTCCGAAGTGGCAGCCGCCCGCTTGCGCCAGGCGAGCAGCGCCACCTGCTCCTCCGTGCGGGCGGTCAGCGCCGTGCGATAGCCCTGGGTGACGTCGAGCTCGGGGCGAAGGATCATGCGCCCCTCATCGGCGTCGAGCACGGCCTCCTCGCCGTCATTCGCCGTTTCCATGAGCCCCTGCGCGCCGCCGAGCGCCGGCAGGCCGAGCGCCCGGGCAAGGATCGCCGCATGGCCATGCGGCGTTCCCTCCTCGATCACCAGCCCGATCACGCCCCGCGTGTGCCAGTCGATCAGCTCGGCCGCGCCAAGCCGGCGGGCAAGCAGGATCGTCCCGGCCGGCAGGACACTCGGCGCCGAGGACGCGCCGAGCGCGCCGAGCAGCCGGCCGGCGAGATCCTCAAGATCGGCGAGCCGCTCGCGCAGATAGGGATCACCCAGGCGGCGCATGCGCCGGCGCAGATCGACCGCCACCCGGTGCACGGCCGCTTCCGCCGTTAGCCCGCCCTTCACCGCCGTCGCCATCCGCTCGAACCAGCCGGCATCCGCGGCGACCAGCCGGTATGCCTCCAGAACCTCGCGCGGCGCGCCGGGCTCGGGCAGCCGGTCGGCCAGCAAGGCATCCAGACGCTGGCGCATCGCCCGCCAGGCTTTCTCAAGCCGCGCCTGCTCGGCTGCGATATCCTCGGCGAGCAGCCGCGCGGGTTGAGGGAGCGCGCCACGCCTGAGGACGTTGCCGATAACGAGGCCCGGCGCGAGCGGGGTCGCGGCGAAGCGGCGCGAGAGCGCGGCCCCGAACCCCTCCTCCGGCGGCGCGGCGTCGATCGCGTTGGGCAGCAGCTCGGCGAGCAGCATCGCCACCGTCTCCAGAGCGTCCGCCTCATCCTGCGCGAAGAGCCGCGGCAGGCGATTCTGGACCACGAGCACACCCCTGAGCTGGCCGGCCCGGCGCACCGGAACCGCAAGCATCGAGGCATAGGGCTCCTCGCCGGTCTCGGGCCGGTAGGCAAAGGCGGGGTGGTTCTGCGCATCCGGCAGGTTGAGCGGCAGGCCCGTCGCCGCGACCAGCCCGACCACACCCTCGCCCACGCGCAGCCGCGTCCGCCCGATTGCCGAGGGCGCCAGCCCGACCGTCGCCACGAGCTCGAGAATCTCGCCCGGCCGCAGCGTGTAGATCGAGCAGACCTCGCTCTCGAGCCCGGCGGCGATCAGCGGCGGCAGCGCAGCCAGCGGCGCGGCGCTCTGCGCCATGGTCTCACGCAGGCGGGCAAGCAGGCGATAGGGCGCGGTCATGCGCCCGGCCTTCGGAGAGCGCCGGAGATCACCGGCCCGGCCTTGGCTGCCCCGCTTTCCCCCAAACCGTTCCTATCCCCGTCCTGCCCCGGACCCGGCAACAACGATGCAGCGAAAGATCCCACGCCCTGAGAGATCCTTTTCCTTGAAAGACCTGTCGCTTGAAAGACTAGGCCAACTCCTGCGCCGAAGTCTTTGCCCGCCCACGGGTTGACCGTGCCCGGCTGCGCGCGCCCTCTAATACCGGCGAAGACGCGCCGGCGACGTGCAAGAGCTCACACCCGGGCATGGCGGTTTGCCGGTCGCTCGCGCCCCAACCTCGCCCAAAAGTGTCGTCAAAATCGCGGAGCCGTGCCTCATGGACCAGCCTCTCACCACCCGTACCGTCCCCGTCGATACGCTGACCATGCTGGTCACCCGCATCTTTTCCACCGCCGGCTGCACACCCGCCGAGGCGAAAGGCATCAGCGAATCCCTCGTCCGCGCCAACCTCGCCGGGCATGATAGCCATGGGGTCGTCCGCGTTCCCCGCTATGTCGAGAATTTGCGTCTCGGCCAGGTGCGTGCCGGGCAGTCGCTCACGATCGTGAGCGAGACGCCGGGTCAGGCGCTGGTCGACGGCAATTTCGGCTTCGGCCAGACCGTCGCCCCGCTCGCCGTCGATCTCGGGATCGCCAAGGCGCGGGCGAACGGTGTTTCCGTGATCGGGCTCCGCAATTCCGGCCATGCCGGCCGGATCGGCGAGTGGGCGGAGCGGGCCGCCGCCGCCGGCCTGATCTCCATCCATTTCGTCAATGTCTTCAATGGTGAGCTTGTCGCCCCTTTCGGGGGCGTCGATCGGCGTTTCTCGACCAACCCCTTCTGCATCGGCATCCCCGTGCCGGAAGGCCTGCCGCTCATCCTCGATTTCGCCACCTCGGTGGTCGCCGAAGGGAAGGTCCTGGTCGCCGCGAACGGTGGCAAGCCGGTCCCGGCCGATGCGATGATCACGCCGGATGGCAAGCTTTCCGCCGATCCGGCGACGCTCTACGGACCGCTCGAAGGAACCTATGAGCGGAATCCTTCGGCGGGCGCGGGCGCCCTCCGCGCCTTCGGGGAGCACAAGGGCTCCGGCCTTGCCTTCATGTGCGAGATTCTGGCCGGCTGCCTCACCGACGGCGGCACGTCCGGCCCGGCGGAGAAGGGCCCTGGCCGGCGCATCGCCAATGGGATGCTCTCGATCTATCTCGCCCCCTCCGGCTTCGGCGCGCCGCGTTTCGCCCAGGCCATCCTCGATTACGTGGCCTATGTGAAATCCGCGCGTCCCGCCGTCGCGGGCGGGGAGGTCCTGATCCCCGGCGAACCGGAGCAACGGGTCCGTGCCGCGCGCCTCGCCGGCGGCATCCCGCTGCAGCTTCGCACCTGGGAGGCGATCGTGGCCACCGCGCGCGTGCTCGGCCTCGATGATGCCATCCCTTCCCCGTAAGGGCCATGCCGATTGGCGCGCCCATGGCGTGGCGGGGTGATCACGGGCCACGAAAACCAGAGGGTCGTGCGCCGTGCCTCGTCCATGGCCGGGTGCCGCGCGTCGCAGCCGGTTTCGCGCCGATGATTTTCCTGATTACGTCTCTGATCGACGGAGTCCGCGGCTTCGGCATCGACCCGATCCTGCCGCTGATCGCGCCCGCCGCCCGCCCGGCTTGACCGCAGCAGGAGAGCTCATGCGCCTGGAAGCCATTCCCACCGGGAAGAATCCACCGGATGACGTGAATGTCGTCATCGAAGTGCCGATCGGCGGCGAGCCGATCAAGTACGAGATGGACAAGGCGGCGGGCACGCTCGTCGTTGACCGCTTCCTCTACACGCCGATGCGCTATCCCGGAAATTACGGCTTCGTGCCGCACACGCTTTCGGAGGATGGCGACCCGATCGACGTGCTGGTGGCGAACACGCGTCCGATCGTGCCGGGAGCGGTGATCAATGTCCGCCCGGTCGGAGTGCTGATGATGACGGACGAGAATGGCCAGGATGAGAAGGTCGTCGCCGTGCCCTCGGCCAAGCTCACCCAGCGCTATGCGCATATTGCGGAGGCCGCGGATCTGCCCCCGATCACGCTTGCCCAGATCCGCCATTTCTTCGAGCACTACAAGGATCTCGAGGAGGGCAAGTGGGTCAGGGTCGAAGGGTGGGGAGACGCCGCCAAGGCGCGGCAGCTGATCGGCGAGGCGATCATGCGCCACCGCCACCACAAGGGGTGAGTGCAGCACGGATGATGAGGGGCCACGCGTTCGCGAAGACCTGGGCGCAATCCCTCAGTGATGGAGAAAGGCGGAAACGCCACCCCAGACGATCTGGATGCCGATGCAGAGCATGATGAAGGCGGCAAGACGCAGCATCACGTTGGTGCCGCGCTCGCCGAGGATCGCGACGGTGCGTTCGGCGAAGCGGTAGCAAAGATAGATCGTGACGCAGAGGGCAATGATCGCCGCCAGCGCCGCGGCAACGAAGAAGACGAGATTCAGCGGCTCCTGAAGCCAGGGCGGGCGCACGGCCCCAAGCGTGATGGCGACCGAGATGGAACCCGGCCCGACAGTGAGCGGCAGGGTGAGCGGGTAGAAGGCATCGGGCGGTCGTGCCCCGTTGGCGCGCGTCCCGGTATCGCGCCCGCCATCGACCGAGCCTCCGCTCTCCAGCAGCCGCCAGCCGAAGGCGCTCACCGCGAGCCCGCCCGCGACCCGCACCGCCGAGAGGGTGACACCGAAAAACCCCAGCACGTTCGCGCCGAAGAAGAGGGATCCGACGAGAAGGAAAAAGCCATAGCGCGCCACGCCGAACGCCAGCGCACGCCGCTCGGCCTCCGTGCAGCCGACCGTGGCGGCGACGAAAAACGGCACGTTGCCGATCGGATCGATGATCGGAAAAAGCGCGGCATAGATGAGAAGGAAGGTCTTGGCGGCGTGGAACATGGATCGCGCTATCGAATTCGGTTCTGAAGACTGGAGCGGAGCGGCGCGACGGATTGACCCGCCCGCCCGCCGCGGCTATCCCCCGCTGCCCCTGCCGCAGGAGAGGCGCATGGCATCATCGGGCACCGCCGCATTGGCTCCGCCTGCCACCACCGGCGGGATCGCGGCCGATCGGCTGCGCAGCCTGGTCGAGCGCATCGAGCGGCTCGAGGAGGAGCGCAAGGCGCTCGGCGCGGATATTCGCGATGTCTATCTGGAAGCGAAATCGGCGGGCTTCGATGTCAAGGTGATGCGCCAGCTCATCCGCCTGCGCCGCCAGGAGCCGCAAGCGGTCGAGGAGCAGGAGACGCTGCTCGATCTCTATCGCCGCGCGCTCGGCATGTAGCCGCCGCGCGCGCCGGGCGGGCTTGACCTCACGGGGTTGCATCGAGCATCGCCCTGTGGGTGCTGAGCACGGTATGGCGGCGGATTTTCTGGGTCGGTGTCAGCAGCCCGTTCTCCTGTGTGAAAGGCGGCACCAGCCGGTGATGGCGGATGCGCTCGATCACCGAGAGACGTTCGTTCACGCGCCGCACCGCCGCCGCGACCGATGATTCATCGGCTTCCTCCGAAGCGACGAGCAGCGCCGAGAGATAAGACTCGCCATCGCCGGTCACGACCGCCTGGAAGATTTCGGGCTCGCTCATCAGCATGCTCTCGATCCGCGCCGGCGAGATATTATCGCCACCCGAAAGCACGATAATGTCCTTCTTGCGATCGGTGATGCGCAGATATCCATGCGCATCCAGCATGCCGATATCGCCCGTATGCAGCCAGCCATCGGCAAGGCAAAGCGCCGTCGCTTCCGGCTGGTTCCAGTAACCGAGCATCACGAGCTCGCCCTGCACGAGGATCTCGCCATCCTCGGCGATGCGGAGCGCCACCCCTTCGAGCGGCGGCCCCAC
>Ga0335075_10000352_pt1 | contig 82534 bp, 76 predicted proteins | sample Lox_Sample_24_FD_206723 | JGI IMG/M metagenome (GOLD analysis project Ga0335075, IMG submission 206723) | Soil microbial communities from Loxahatchee National Wildlife Refuge, Florida, United States - Lox_Sample_2.4 | ecosystem: Environmental > Terrestrial > Soil > Wetlands | place: USA... | reverse complement strand
GATCGGCTTGGGTCGCCGTGCGGTGGTAGAGCTGGATGCAGTACCGGTTGGGCTCATCTTCAGGGCTCAGCGGCAGTCCCATCGGCGGATCTTCCTCGTAGCCCCAGTTGAGAAAGACGATGTCTTCTTTCTGCCACCGGCGGCTGATCAAGGGGTACCAGTATTTGTTCATGGCGATTTTCAGCGCCGGGAAAGGGTCGATGGGCTTGATGTATCGCCTGAGAGTGCTTGTCACAGCGGCGAGTATGCCAGGAGCTCTACGCGCTGCGGTGATCGGCCACCGCAGCAGAGTCGGCAGCACGCGACGCCGTGGCGGTTCGCCGGTGCACCACCGCACGTGCACCCCGGGCCGGCACGGTCGCCACACCGCGCCAGCGTCGTCCTTCCTCGGGCGCATCGGTTGGCGCGAACCGGAATTCGCGCAGCAGTATGCGCAGCGCGACGTCCATCTCCATGTTGGCGAACGCCGCGCCGACACAACGGTTGACACCGCCGCCGAACGGAATCCACCCGACAGGCTTCGGGACGCCGACGAATCGGTCCGGGTGGAACGACGTCGCGTCCGGGAAGCTGTCATCTGAGTCATGGATCAGCCGGATACTCATTATCAGGTTGGTGTTCTCCGGAATGACCCAGTCTGCCAACCGGATTCGCGTCTTTGTGGTCCGCACGGTGGCGTCGAGAACCGGCCGAGCGCGCTGCACTTCCCAGATCGTGGCCTGCCGCAATTCGGTTCCGCCGGCGTCGACTTCCTCGGTCAGCCGCGACAGCAGTTGTGGATGGCGGGTCAACCGCTCCACGGCCCAGGCCAGTGATCCGGCGGTTGTCTCGTGACCGGAGGCCAGCAACGTGAGCATCTCGTCGGCGATGTGCTGATCCGGGATCGGGTCACCGTTTTCGTAGCGGGCCTGCACCAGCAGCGCGAGCACGTCACTGCGCTCTGCCAAGGCGGGATCGGCCCGCGCGTCGGCGATAAGCGAGTCGATGACAGCGTCGAAGCGGCGCCGGTGCCGCAGCAACCGCCCCCGCGGACTCCACGGGCCCAGGTCACGCTGCAGGCTCGGCGGCACCGTCAAGAACAGGCCGACAAGCCCGACCATGGGCGGCACCAAGTCGCGAAGCTCGTCCAGCGCGGGTCCCTCGGCGCCGAACACGGCTCGCAGGATCGCACCGAGCGTGATGCTCGTCATCGAATGCAGCGTTTCGAACTCCCGGTCCTCCGGCCAGGTTGCGATCTCGCGCATCACCTCGTCTTCGACGATGTGCTCATAGCTTCGCATCCGCTTGCCGTGAAATAGCGGGAGCACCAACTTCCGGCGCGCGAGGAGTTTGTCGCCGGCAAGGCTGAACGTCGACCCCGAGCCGAATCCGTCGCCGAGACTGGCGCCTCCCGATGTCGCGCGTTCGAGCAAATCGGTGCTGGTGTTCAACACCTCCTTGGCCAGGACTGCGTCGCCAATCACCACGGAATAACCCATGCCCGGCAAATTCACGCTGATGACGCTGCTGTCGTAGCGCCGCGCCAGGGCGGCATACATTTCATGGGTTTTAGCCAAGAACGTGATGCCCTGGATAAGCTTCGGTATCCGCGGGCCCGGCGGTAACCGCACCGGCTCGGTTGTCGCCGATACCATGTCATCCCCTTCGCATGCCGGTGGTGCAAAGTTTTTCGTGCCGGCACTCCACAGTATCGGTAGCCGGTGTGCCCCGCTATAACTTTGCTGCGCCGCGGAAAAAGCATTGTTGCACTTCGACAACAGCCGCTCCGCGGCGGGCCAGGTAGACACCGGGGCCCTGACGAACCACAACACCCCACCAGGCGTCACTGAAGCCCCTGGCCAAGGTGCTTTTCTAAGGCGTCAGAACGATGACAGGGATCGGCCGCGACGTCTTCTTCTGGTAAGCGGTGTAGCGATCGCCATTGTTCTTGTTGACGATCTGCCACAGCCGGGCATAGTCCGGGTCATCGGGTAGCACTGATTTAGCTGTTACGCCGAAACGCTTTGGCCCGACGTTGATTTCGACGTTCGGGTTGGCTTTCAGGTTGTGATACCACCCGGGCGCCTTCGGATCGCCGCCCTTGGAGGCGACGATCAAGTAGTTACCGCCGTCGCGGGCATAGGTCAGCGACGCGGTGCGGGCCTTGCCGGTCTTGGCCCCGACGGTGTGCAGTAGCAGGCTGGGAATACCCAGCGTCCGATGCCCGATCCAGCCGTTCGTCTTTTGATACACGGAGTCATGTACGCGCAACACGTTGGGCAGCAAACTCTGTTCAACCCAGGACGGAAGAGCCATCTGCCCAGTATTACCGCTCGGCGTCGATCTGCGCCAACGCCTCCCGCAGGATCTTCCCGGTCGCCTCGCGGTCGGGGTCGCGGCGCAGCAGCATCCCCTTGGCCACCGACAGCTTGTCGCCGTTGCGCCGCGGCAGCACGTGCAGGTGAATGTGGAACATCGTTTGGAAGGCGGCGGATCCGTCGTTGATACCGACATTGGTGGCGTCGGCCAACTCCGTCGACCGTACGGCCTTGGCGATCCGCTGTCCGATCGCCATCATGTCGGCCAGGGTCTCCGTCGGGGTGTCGGTCAGATCAACCGTGTGCTTTTTCGGTAGCACCAGGGTGTGGCCGCGGGTGAACGGGCGGATGTCAAGGATGGCCAGGTAGCCGTCATCCTCGTAGATGCGGATGGCCGGCGCCTCGCCGGCGACGATCGCACAGAACACACACGACATGGGAGTCACGGTAGCGCCGCGGCGATCGCGTTGATCGCGCGGTCGAGGATTGCGCGGGTCGTGGCAAAGTTCAGCCGCGCGAAACCCGAGCCGACGGTGGCGCCGAACGGAATGCCCGGGCTGACCGCCACCTTGGCCTTGGACAGCAGGTGGTCTGCGGGTTCGGTCGGCAGGTTCAGCGCTCGGAAATCCACCCACGACATATAGGTGGCCTCCGGGGTATTGACCTGCACGCCCGGACTGGACGCCGGCAGGGCCGCGGCCAGGTGGTCGCGGTTGGCCTGCAGGTACTCGAGCAGCTCGTCGAGCCAGTCGGCACCGTGGTCGTAGGCGGCGATGTTCGCGCGTATGCCGACGGTGGACACACCCATCTTGTGCAGCTTGTTGATGAGTTCCCACTCGCGCACGTCATGCTCGTTGGACAGGATCACCTGCGCGCAAATCAGACCCGGCAGGTTCCATCCCTTAGACGCCGACATCAGCGTGACGACGGTGTGCGCGGCTGTGTCCGATACCGACGCGGCGGCGACGTGCGGGCGTCCATAGACCAGCGGTCCGTGAATCTCATCGGCGATGACCCGCGCGCCGTAGCGGGCAGCGATGTCCACAATCGCGCGTAACTCGTCGTCGCGGTATGCGGTGCCCAGCGGGTTGTTCGGATTGCAGAGGATGAGCGATCCGGCCCCACCTGCGAATGCGGCGTCCAGCGCATCCAGATCCAGCACGTATCGACCCGAATCATCCTGCGGCGTGGGGATTTCCACCCGCTGGCGACCAGTGATCTGCAAGACGTCGAAAAACGGCATGTAGGCGGGAACGGGCAGCACGACCGGACTTTCGGGTCGAGTCAGGAAGTTGATGACGACTTCGAGACCCTTGAGGACGTCGGGAACAACGCGAACCCAGTCGGGCGCAACGCGCCAGCCGTACCGGCGTCGGCACCAGTCGACCGTCGCCCGCGCCAGGGTGTCCTCCCGGAAGGCCGGATAGCCGAACTCCTCGTCGGCGACGCACGCGCGGATGCCGTCGACCACCGCCGGTGCGGTGGGGAAGTCCATCTCGGCGATCCACAGCGGCAGCACGTCGGGCCCGAAATGGTTCCACTTGATCGTCTTGCGCTCGCGCAGTTGTTGCTCGGTCAATTGATCGAACGTCGTGTCGCCCATAGCAGTAGTGTGCCTCGACGTGGACGTCAGAGATCTGGCCTTTGCGGGCGCGGCCGAACAGGTGCGGATGTTGGCCGAGGGCACGATCACCGCGCCGACGTTGCTCGAAATCTACCTGGACCGCATCGCGCGGCTGGATCCACAGCTGCGCAGCTACCGCGTGGTCCTCGCCGAAAGCGCGCGTCAGGAAGCCCTGGCCGCGCAGCACCGCCTAGATGCGGGCGAGCGGCTGGCGCTGCTCGGCGTCCCGGTCGCGATCAAAGACGACGTCGACGTCGCCGGGGAACTGACGACATACGGCAGCAGCGCCGTTTCGACACCGGCAACCCGCGACGCGGAGGTGGTGGGCCGGCTGCGCGCGGCGGGTGCGGTGATCATCGGCAAAACCGCGGTGCCGGAATTGATGATGTTGCCCATCACCGAAACCCTGACGTTCGGCGCGACCCGCAATCCGTGGAACACCGCGCTGGCTCCCGGCGGCAGCAGCGGCGGTAGCGGTGCCGCGGTGGCCGCCGGGCTGGCGCCCCTGGCACTCGGTTCCGACGGCGGTGGCTCGATCCGCATTCCGTCGGGCTGGTGCGGCCTGTTCGGGATCAAACCGCAACGCGACCGGGTCCCGCTGGCGCCGCACGACGACGCGTGGTGCGGGCTGAGTGTCAACGGTCCGCTGGCCCGGTCGGTGAAAGACGCGGCGTTGTTCCTGGATGTCACGACGACGATGCCCGGCCCGGACGGCGGATTCGTCGGCGCCGCCGCACGCGAACCCGGTCGGCTGCGAATTGCGTTGAGCGCCAAGGTTCCACCGCCGTTGGTCGTCAACATCGGCAAGGAGCAACGGGCCGCAGTCGATGAAGCGGGTGCGCTGCTGCGCGAGCTAGGTCACGACGTCGTCGTCCGCAACCCCGACTATCCAGCCGCGGCCATCTACGCCAACTACCTGCCGCGCTATTTCCGGGGCATCTACAACGATGTCCGCTCGCTGCCGCATCAGGACCGGCTGGAGAAGCGGACCCGCAACATGGCGCGCATCGGGTCGCTGCTTTCTGACCGGCGGATGGCAGCCGTGCGCGCGGGGGAGGCGGCGCTGTCCGCCCGGATCCAGTCGATCTTCGACGACGTCGACGTCGTGATCACTCCGGGCAACGCCACCGGGCCATCGCGCATCGGCGCCTATCAACGCCGCGGCGCCGTCGCGAGCCTGCTGCTGGTGTCGCGGCGGGTGCCGTTCTTTGAGATCTGGAATCTCACCGGCCAGCCAGCCGCCACGGTGCCGTGGGGTTTCGACCGCGACGGTGTTCCGTTGTCGATTCAGTTGGTCGGCCGCCCGTGTGACGAGGCGACGCTGCTCTCGCTGAGTGCGCAGATCGAGTCGGCGAGGCCGTGGGCCGACCGGCGGCCGCCGGTGTCATGACGGCGCGATCACTCGCCAGGCGTCCAGTTTCTGGCCCGGCGGCATCGCCCGCGCCGGGCTGGTGGACGGCAACAGGTGGAAGCTGACCGGCGCCTCGACGTCGACCAGCCGGCCGAACAGCCTTTCTGCGGTCTGGCCGTTGAAGTACACCCGCCCGATGCCCCGGTAGGTGGCGAATAGCTGGCCAAAGTCGTTGGCCACGACGGTCTTTGGGTCGATCTTGGCGTCGGAGCTGCCGGCGCGGCGGCACTCGTGCAGCACATCCCAGAGCGCCACGCGGTGGGATTGCAATGCGGCCAGCCGGGTTTCGTAGGACTCGCGCACATCGAAGCCGAACAGTGCACTGGCGATCGGCCAGAACGCGTTTCGCGGGTTGCCGTAATACTGGCCGGTGACCAGCGATTGCACACTGGGGAACGAGCCCAGGATCAGCAGCCGGGCCCCGTCGTCGACGACGGGCGCGAACCCTTCCAGAAGCGGTGTGGTCATGGCATTCCCATGATGCCCCGCCGCGTTATACGTTGGCGACGTGGACGAGCTGCTGGGAGACTTGGAGGGCAGCGGACGCGCCGAGCGCGCCGAGTTGATCGAGTGGCTGTTCGAGCAAGGCATCACCGCCGACGAGATCCGGGGCACGTCCGCACCCTTGCTGCTGGCAACCCGTCGAGTGATCGGCGACGACGGTACCTATGTGTCGACGCGCGAAATCGCCGATGCGTACGGCGTGGATCTCGACCTCCTTCAGCGGGTGCAGCGCGCGATCGGTTTGGCCAGGATCGACGATCCCGACGCCGCCGTCCACATGCGGGCCGACGCCGAGGCGGCCGCCCACGTCCGACACTTCCTCAAACTCGGCCTGGACCCCGACAACCTCGTGCTGGTCACGCGAGTGCTCGCCGAAGGGCTCTCGCACGCGGCCGAGGTCATGCGCTATACCGCCTTGGCGGCTGTCATAGAACCGGGCACCACCGAACTGGAAATCGCCAAGCGATCCCACGCGCTGGTCAGTCAGATCACGCCGCTGCTGGGCCCGTGGATCGAGGAAATGCTGTTCATGCAGCTGCGAAACATGATGGAGACCGAAGCCGTCACCGCAAGCGAGCGAGCCGCCGGAGCGCCGCTACCTGGCGCGCGACAGGTCACTATCGCCTTCGCCGATTTGGTCGGCTTCACCCGGCTCGGTGAGAAGGTGCCGGCCGAGGAGCTCGGGCAGTTGGCCAATCGGCTGGCCGACCTCGCCCGCGACGTGGCGGTTCCGCCGGTGCGCTTCATCAAGACGATCGGCGACGCGGTGATGTTCGTCTGCACCGACCCGGCGCCCCTGCTGGATGCGGTGCTCAAGCTTGTCGAAGTCACCGATGGCGACAACGACTTCCCTCGGCTGCGCGCGGGCATCGCGTCGGGATCTGCGGTGAGCCGGGCGGGGGACTGGTTCGGCAGCCCGGTCAACCTGGCCAGCCGGGTGACGGCGGTGGCGCGGCCGGGTGCGGTGCTGGCCGCCGAGTCGACACGCGATGAACTCGGCGACGACGCCGGCTTCAGTTGGTCGTTCGCGGGCGCGCGCCATCTCAAGGGCATCACGGGCGAGGCGAAGCTGTTTCGCGCCCGGCGAGGCGACGCCGAGACAACATAGGGGCAGGCCCGGAGGACGCTGGGAGGCGTCTCGTACATCCTGCGCGGCCGGTTTTCACTCCGCTTGACCGGCTCTTTGGAAATCGCCGCTTTCCGGGCCTGCTTCGCTCTTAAAACTACAACTCTTCGCAGGTCATATCAACGGTTTTCTTTCGCGCCGAATGTGGGCCGCTGTCACGGTTCCCGCCAAAAATCCTGCCCATAGCCCGCACTCGGCGGCCCGGATTGTTCGCCTCGGGCGAAACCCCTTTCTGCAAGTAGTGAAATGTTGTAATCATGTAAACATGAGGCAGCATCATCATGGACATGGGCGCCGCTACGGCCGCCCCGGCGGCTGGCAGCAAGCCGGCCAACCCGACGCCGGCGACGCCGCGGACTGGTTCGCCGGACGCCTGCCCGACGCCTGGTTCGACGGCGACCCGACGGTCGTCGTCGACCGCGAGGAGATCACCGTGATCGGCAAGCTGCCCGCCGGGTCCGAGCAAGACGAGAGCGAAGCTCGCGCGTCGGGTCGGGTCTCGCGGTTTCGTGAGGAGACGCGCTCGGAGCGGATGAACATCGCCGACGAGGCGCAGGACCGCTACGGCCGCAAGGTTTCCTGGGGTGTCGAGGTCGGTGACGAGCGAATCTTGTTCACCCACATCGCCGTTCCGGTCATGACGCGTTTGAAGCAGCCGGAGCGTCAGGTCCTCGATACCTTGGTCGATGCCGGCGTGGCCCGATCTCGATCCGACGCATTGGCTTGGTCGGTGAAACTGGTCGGTGAACACACCGAGGAGTGGCTGGCCAAGCTGCGTGACGCGATGTCTGCGGTCGACGACCTGCGTGCGGAGGGACCCGAGCTTTAGGCCGTGCGGTGGGCCCCAGCTGACTCAGCGGCCTCATCAGTCGCTGGCTGGAGGATTACTGTCTTGTGCAGTTTGACGGCGCGGGCGATATCACCCCGAGGGTGATATCGCATACGTCGTCGTTTTCGAACACGATGTCATGGTCGGGTGCCGGTGCTGGCGTGGCGGTGGTAGCAGAGTGATTGGCCAGGCCGTCCACGCTAGGCCTGCGTCATCGCGTAATAGGCGCCGCGCCGGGCCAACAACGCGCTGTGGTTACCCTGCTCGACGATCCTGCCCGACTCCATCACCAGAATCACGTCGGCATCCCGGATCGTCGAAAGACGATGCGCAATAAGGAAACTCGTCCGGTCACGACGAAGCTCGTGGGTGGCCTTCGCTATCAGTAGCTCGGTACGGGTATCCACCGAGCTGGTCGCTTCGTCGAGGATCAGCAGCTGTGGCCGGGCCAGGAATGCCCGTGCGATGGTGATCAACTGGCGCTCGCCCGCGCTGATGTTGCTGCCGGCGTCGTTCACCCGCGTCTCATACCCGTTGGGCAGCGTATGGACGAACCGGTCGACGTAGGCGGCCTTGGCGGCGTCGATCACGTCGTCCTCGGTGGCGTCTGGTCGGCCATAGGCGATGTTCTCCGCGATCGTCCCGCGGAAGAGCCACGTGTCTTGCAACACCATGCCGATGCGGGAGCGCAGCGACTGCCGGCTGATCGTCGTGATATCCACGCCGTCGACCAGGATCCGGCCGGAGTCGACGTCGTAGAAACGCATCAGCAGGTTCACCAGCGTGGTTTTGCCCACCCCGGTCGGCCCGACGATCGCCACCGTGCTGCCCGGTTCGGCGGTGAAGGAGAGGTTGTCGATCACCGGGGCGCCGGGGCGATAGCCGAAGCTGACATGGTCGAATTCGACGCGCCCGGTTGGCGCGTCACCGTTGGGCGAGGCCAGGACCGGTGCACGGTCAGGTGATTCCTCAGGCTCGTCGAGCAGGTCGAAAACCCGCTCGGCACTGGCCACCCCGGACTGCAGGGTGTTGTACATCGAGGCCACCTGGTTCATCGGTGCGTTGAACTGGCGGACGTACTGGATGAACGCCTGGATGCTGCCCACCGTGATCTGGCCCGTCGCCACCTGCACACCACCCACCACCGCCACCGCCACATAGCTGAGGTTGCCGATGAACCCCGTCGCCGGCGTCACCAGACCGGAGATGAACTGCGCGCCGAAACTGGCTTGGTAGACATCGTCGTTGAGCCGACGGAACTCGTCTTGCGCCGCCGCGCGCTGGCCGAACGTCCTGACCACGGTGAAACCGCTGTAGGTCTCTTCGATGTGGGCGTTGAGCCGGCCGGTGTTGGTCCACTGTGCGACGAACAGTCGCTGCGAGCGTTGCGCGATCGCCCGGGTCGCCACCAGCGCCAGCGGAACGGTCAGCAAGGTAATCCCGGTCAGCAGCGGCGAGATGGTCAGCATCATCGCCAACACCGACACCACCGTCAGGACCGCGGAGAGCAGTTGCGTGATCGTCATCGACAGCGACGTCTGAAGGTTGTCGACGTCGTTGGTGACCCGGCTGAGCACCTCGCCGCGCTGCCTGGAATCGAAGTAGGCCAGCGGCAGCCGGTGCAGCTTCTCCTCAACATCGGTGCGCAACGCCTGCAGCGTGCGACGCACCGTGATGTTCAATAACCGGGCCTGCGCCCAGACCAGCAGCGCTGCAAGAAGATACATGACCAGCGCCAGGGCCAGCGTGCGGGCGATCGCGCCGAAGTCGACACCTCGGCCGGGGACCACATTCATTCCGGACAGCAGGTCGGCGAAGGTGTTGTTGCCACGGGCCCGCGCGGCCGCCACGGCCTGAGCCTTGGTGATGTCGGCCGGCAGCTGCCGACCCAGCACGCCGCTGAACAGCAGATCGGTGGCGTGGCCGAGGATGCGTGGAACGACGACGCCGATCACTGTTCCAGCGACGCCCAAGACCATCACCGCGATGGCTGTCCGCCGTTGCGGCGCGAGGCGTTTCACCAGCCGGACGGCAGACCCGGTGAAGTCGCGAGACCGCTGATTCGGGTATCCAGGCGTGCTTGTCACCGCTGCCCTCCCACCCCGGCGCCCATCGACTGCGACTCGGCGAACTCCCGATAGGTGGGGCAGTTCGCGAGCAGCGACTCGTGCGTACCCGCACCGACCATCCGCCCGTCGTCGACGACGATCACCTGATTGGCTTGGGTGACGGTCGAGATCCGTTGCGCGATAACGATCATCGTCGCATCGGCGGCGATCTCCGTCAGCGACGCGCGGACCCGCGCGTCGGTGTGCACATCGAGAGCGGAGAACGCGTCGTCGAACAGGTAGATCGCCGGGCGGCGGATCACCGCCCGGGCGATCGCCAGCCGCTGCCGCTGCCCGCCGGAGAAGTTGACGCCGCCCTGAGCGACTCGCATCGCCAGCCCGTCGTCGTGTGCCCGCACGAATTCGTCGGCGGCTGCCACCCGCAGCGCGTCCCACATCTCTTCCTCGCTGGCGTCGGCTTTGCCGATGCGCAGGTTGTCGGCGACGGTCCCGGAGAGCAGGTAGCCGCGCTGCGGCACCAGCCCGATGCCCGACCACAGCTCTTCGATGTCGTGGTCGCGCACGTCGACGTCGTCGACCAGGACCGCGCCCGATGTCACGTCGTACAGCCGGCAGATCAGCGACACCAGCGTCGACTTCCCCGAGCCGGTGCTGCCGACGATGGCGGTTGTGGTGCCAGGCAGCGCGGTGAAAGAAATGTCCTGCAGCACAGCGCGATCCGCGCCGGGGTAGCGGAATGTCGCACCGTCGAGCCGAACCACACCTCGCCTGCCCGCGGCCGGCCGCACCGGATGCTCCGGGCTACGGACCGCGGGGGTGAGCGACAACACCTCGTTGATCCGCTCCGCGCACACCACGGCGCGCGGCAACACCATCAACGTCATCGTCGCCATCATCACCGCCATCAGGATCTGCGCGAAGTAGACGAGAAACGCGATCAGCGAACCGACTTGCATCCGTCCGCTGTCGATACGTAAGCCGCCGAACCAGATCAGCGCGACGCTGGAGCAGTTGATGGTCAACGTGGTGACCGGCAGCATCAACGCCTGCCAATTGCCTGCGCTCAGTGCGGTGTTCGACAGTTCGCGGTTGGCCTCGGCGAATCGTTGACGTTCGAAAGGTTCGCGGGCGAAGGCCCGGATCACCCGCACACCGGACAGCTGCTCGCGCATGACCCGGTTGATGTTGTCGATCAGCCTCTGCATGCTGCGGTACAGCGGCAGCGTGCGCCCGACGATCCAGTAGTTGCTCACGACCAATACCGGGACACTGACCAGCAGCAGCCATGACAGTCCGGCGTCCTGGTGGATGGCCATGAAGATGCCGCCGATACACATGATCGGAGCGGTCACCAGCACCGTGCAGGTCATCTGCACCAGGAATTGGATCTGGCGGACGTCGTTGGTGGTGCGGATCAGTAGCGACGGCGCGCCGAACCGGGCCGTCTCGTGCTCGGAGAACGTGGTCACTTGGTGGAACACCGCCGCGCGGAGATCGCGGCCGAACCCCATTCCGGTCCGGGAGCCGAAGTAGACCGCGCCGACGGCGCACACCACCTGCAACGCGGTGACCGCGAACATCACCCCGCCGAGTTGGACGATGGTGGCGGTGTCTCCCTTGGCGATGCCGTCGTCGATGATCGTGGCATTGACCGTCGGCAGGTACAGCGAGGCCAGGGTGCTGATCAGCTGCAGCGTCATCACTGCCGCCACCAGCCGTCGATACGGCCGGACGTAGGTGCGCAGCAGTGCCAAGAGCATTTGGTAACTGTTACACGAGGGCCGCTGGTGGAGGAAGAAAGTACAGGTCACCGCGTGTGCAATGGTTGGTCCTAGGTGCTGCCGCTACAGTGCATCCTGTGATCAGCAGAAGGTTTCCGTAGCCGTGCGACGTGACGTGGCGGCGCTGGCCCTGGCGGCGGCGACTTTGGTTCCTGTGGTGGCCGCGTGCTCCCATTCCGGCTCTGACCAATCCCAGTCGACCGAGTCATCCTCGCCGGCGTCGGGGCAAGGGAAACACGGTCCGATGTTCCCGCAGTGCGGAGGCGTCAGCGACGAGACGGTGACCGGCCTGACGAAGGTAACCGGGCTGGTCAACACGGCGAAGAATTCCGTGGGCTGCCAGTGGCTCGCCGGCGGCGGCATCCTCGGCCCGCATTTCTCGTTCTCCTGGTATCGCGGCAGCCCGATCGGCCGTGAACGCAAGACCGAGGAGTTGTCGCGGTCGAGCGTGGAGGACATCAACATCAACGGCCACAGCGGCTTCGTCGCCATCGGTAACGACCCGGCGTTGGGTGACTCGCTCTGCGAGGTCGGAATCCAGTTCGGCGACGACTTCATCGAATGGTCGGTGAACTTCAGCCAGAAGCCCTTCCCCGACGCGTGCGACGTCGCCAAAGAGCTTGCGCGCCAGTCGATTGCGAATTCGAAATGAGTGCCACCGTGCGCCATCGGGCGTTGCTCGGTGTCGCCGTCGTGGCGACGGCGGTGTCGGTGCTGACCGGCTGCACCAGGTCGGTGTCCGGCACCGCGCAAAAGGCGGGCATGGGCGATGAGCCACGCAACAACAATTCCGAGCAGCAGTACCCGAACCTGCAGAAGGAATGCGAGGTGCTCACCACCGACGTCTTGGCCAAGACGGTGGGCGCCGACCCGCAAGACATTCAGAGCACCTTCGTCGGCGCGATATGCCGCTGGCAGGCGGCCAACCCCGGCGGACTGATCGACATCACCCGGTTCTGGTTCGAGCAAGGCAGCCTCGACAACGAGCGCAAGGTTGCTGAGTACTTGAAGTATCAGATCGAGAACCGGACGATTTCCGGCGTGACGTCGATCGTGATGCGACCGAACGACCCCAACGGCGCGTGTGGTGTGGCCAGCGACGCCGCGGGCGTGGTCGGATGGTGGGTCAACCCGCAGGCGCCCGGTATCGACGCCTGTGCGCAGGCCATCAAGCTGATGGAGTTGACGCTCTCTACGAACTCGTAAGTTCACCGTCAGAGCGTCCCCGACCACCGCTGGCAACTAACGGCGCCTTGCTCGTAGGCTCCGCGCGCGAAAGTAACTGTTGTGCTAGGGATTTCTGTTTGGGCTAGTCACCGCCCAAAATGCGATGGCCAAACTTACCGGGGCGTCGGATGTTTCCTGCGCGACGCGCAATGTTCAGCAAAACGATTGATATAGCGTTTTTTTGACACCCAAATGGCTCCCGGCTTCCAGGTGCGAACGTTACCATCGTCGAATGTCTGAGACATCTTCCAATGAGCCAACCTCCCATGCGGAGGAACCTTCGCCCGAATCCGACACCGTAGAGTCGACCGCCGCGTCTGCGCCGGTGTCGCACGCCAAGGAGGACTCTGCCTCCCCGCACGCGTCGAAGCTACCCCTGTGGCTCGCAGTGGCGGCCCTGGTGCTTTCCCTCGTCGCCGTAGCGGGTGGCGTCGCCGGGTATTTCTTCCTTTACCCGCACAAGAACGCCCCGGCGTCGTCCTCGTCCACCGTCAGCGACCAAGCGGCCAAAGACCCGAAAGAAGCGAAAAAGCGCATCTGCGAGACGTTCATGGTCGTCGACCGAGCCGTGGTCAGAAACTCTCGCCTGAAGAACCCGGACAACGGCGGGCCGATCGGTGCGCTTTCGGTGGCGACTGCCGCGCGGCTGGCATTCTTTGGTGGCGGCGCATTCCTCCGAGACCGCGTGAACCAAGAACCTCAGACTCCACCCGACCTGGCGAAATCGGCCAACGCCATGGCTTCCAACCTCGAGGAGCTCGCCATCGGTTATCTCGCCGGCGCGGCGGACTTCACCCAGGATGAGTTGCGCCAAGCGCTCGACGACAAGATCAAACAAACGGTTGAGATCTGCAAGAAATAGCCGGGCTTAGCGCGGCACGTGGAAATCGACTAGCTGGGCCGAACCGAGTTCGACGTCTTTCCAGCTGCCGATGACTCGAAACACGGCCATCGCCGACGTCGGGAACTTTGTCGAGATGCGTTCGGCGGCAGCGGTGTTGGAGCTGTCGGCCCCGGCCAGGCCGAGTGCCACCTGAGTCAAGGTCGGCTCGTGTGCGACGACGAGCAGAACGGCCGCGTCGTCGACGTGGGTGATCTCGTCGATCACCGTTCCGGGAGCAGCGTCGTAGAGCCGGTCGACGTAGCGCACCGGTGCGTCGATGCCGGTGTGCGCCAACGTTTCCCGGGCGCGGGTGGCTGTCGAGCAGAGCACCGCGTCGATCGCAGGCAGGTTGGCCCGCAGCCAGTCGCCGGCCAGCCCGGCCTCTCGTCGCCCTCGGGGTGCGAGTGGCCGGTCGTGGTCCGCCACGCCATCGGGATACGCCGACTTTGCGTGCCGCAGAAGCACCAGGGTGCGGGTTTGGTCGCTCACCCGACCGAGGTTACCGCCTCTGAGCGGGGCTGATGTTGCTGATGTGACTCATGAAACGTCGACGAGGCGAGCGGCGCCGGCGAACGCCCGACCTGCCGATCGAGGTCCCCGGACTTGTCGGTGCCGAGTCCTACACTCGCGATGCCTGGCCGCAGAAAGCGCCGAGCATGAAGCAGAAGGGACGGGATCGCAATGCGATTCGTGCATACCGCCGACTGGCAACTGGGCATGACCCGTCACTTTCTCGCGGGCGAAGCGCAGCCCCGGTACTCAGCGGCTCGTCGCGATGTGGTGGCCGGGCTGGGTTGGCTGGCAGCCGATGTCGGTGCGGAGTTTGTCGTGGTGGCCGGTGACGTCTTCGAACACAACCAGCTGGTGCCGCAGGTGATCAGTCAGTCGCTGGAAGCCATGCGCGCCATCGGGATTCCGGTCTACCTGCTGCCCGGCAACCACGACCCGCTGGACGCGTCATCGGTGTACACCAGTGTGCTGTTCAAGGCCGAATGCCCGGCCAACGTGACGGTGCTCGACCGCGCCGGCATGCACGAGATCCGGCCCGGCTTGCAGATCGTCGCGGCGCCATGGCGATCCAAAGCGCCGACGCGCGACCTGGTCGCCGATGTCCTCGACGGCCTGCCCGCTGATGGGGTCACCCGGGTGCTCGTCGCCCACGGTGGCGTCGACGTGCTCGACCCCGACCCCACCAAGCCCTCGCTGATCGGGCTGGCCCGCGTGCAGGACGCGTTGGCCCGTGGCGCGGTGCACTACGTCGCGTTGGGCGACAAGCACTCGGTCACCGAAGTCGGCGCCACCGGCCGGATTTGGTACTCGGGCTCGCCCGAGGTCACCAATTACGACGACGTCGAACCCGATCCCGGTCACGTGCTGGTCGTCGACCTCGACGAGTCGGATCCGCAGCACCTGGTCACCGTGGAAGAGCGGAAGGTTGGGCGCTGGCGGTTCAGTACCTTGAGCCGGCAAGTCGACAGCAGCCGCGACATCGCCGACTTGGATATGAACCTGGACCTGATGCCGGACAAGGACCGAACGGTGTTGCGGCTGGCCTTGATTGGCTCGTTGACAGTCACCGACCGCGCTGCGCTGGACGCCTGCCTGGATAAATATTCGCGGCTGTTCGCGTCGCTGCGGGTGTGGGACAGCCACAGCGATCTGGCGGTCATACCGGCCGACGGCGAGTTCAGCGACCTCGGCGTCGGTGGCTTCGCCGCCGCGGCGGTCGAGGAACTGGTCGAGACCGCGCGCACCGGCGATACCGACACCGCCGGCGACGCGCAGGCAGCGCTGGCGCTGCTGCTGCGGCTGACCGACCGAGGTAGCCAGGGTCGGGGTGCGGCATGAAGCTGCACCGGCTGGTTCTGGAGAACTACCGCGGCATCGAGCACCGCGAGATCGAATTTCCCGACCATGGTGTGGTCGTGGTGTCCGGCGACAATGAAATCGGCAAGTCGTCGATGATCGAGGCGCTGGACCTGTTGCTGGAGTCCAAGGACCGTTCGACAAAGAAGGAAGTCAAGCAGGTCAAGCCGACCAATGCGGATGTCGGGTCCGAGGTTACTGCCGAGATCAGCACTGGCCCTTATCGTTTCATCTATCGCAAACGTTTCAACAAGAGGTGTGAAACGCAGCTGACCGTCCTGGAGCCACGCCGTGAAGCGCACAGCGGCGACGAGGCGCACGACCGAGTGCAGGCGATGCTGGCCGAAACCGTCGACACCGAACTCTGGCACGCCCAACGGGTGTTGCAGTCAGCCTCGACGGCGGCGGTGGATCTGTCGGGTTGCGACGCGCTGACCCGGGCGCTGGACGTCGCAGCGGGCGACACCGCCGCGCTGTCCGGCACCGAGCCGCTGCTGATCGAAAAGATCGACGCCGAGTTCGGCCGCTACTTCACCCCAACCGGGCGGCGTGCCACCGGTGAGTGGGCGGACGCCATCGCCGCGCTGTGCGCCGCCGAAGAAGAGGTGCAACGATGCGCCGCAGCCGTCGCCGAGGTCGACGACCGCGTGAATCGGCACGCGACGCTGACGGCTGAGCTGGCCGAACTGACGCCGCTGCAAAAGGAGGCCGCGGTTCGGCAGACCGCCGCCCAGGCGGCCGCCGACAAGATCGCGCAGCTCGCCGAACAGGTAAAGGAAGCGGAGCTGATCGCTGCCGCCGCGACCGCGACCAGCACGTCATCGCAAAGCGCACACGCCGAACGGCAACGGTTGCGGGCCGAAACCGACACGCGCGCCGCCACGGTCGCGACCTTGGAAGCCCAAGCCCGTGAAGCCGCCGAAGCGCAGGCGACGGCACAAGAAGTCACCGTGGCCGCCGATGCCGTGGTCGAGCAGGCCGACAAGTTGCTCGCCGCGGCGCAGCTGCGAGCCGACAGTGCCCGCCGCATCGTCGACGAACTGGCCCGCCGCGACGAACGCGACCGGTTGACGGCCCAGCTCGGCAAGATCGACGCCGCCCAGCGCGACCGTGACATCGCCTCGCGCGAGCTGTCGGCAATCGCGTTGACCGACAACCTTTTCCAACAGATCGAGCGCGCGGCCACAACCGTCGAACGAGTCGAGAGCCAACTCGCCTTGGTGTCCGCGACGGTGGAAGTCGTCGCGGCCGCCGACATCGAACTTGTCGTCGGCGACCAGCGGGTGTCGCTGCCCGCGGGCCAGAGCTGGTCGACCACGGCGGGCGGCACCACCGAGGTCGAGGTGCCGGGCATCCTGACCGCGCGGTTCACTCCGGGCACAACAACACTCGAGATTCAGGCCGAACACGATGGGGCCCAACAGGACTTGGCCGCTGCGCTGGCGGCGGCGCAGGTCGCTGACGTGGCCGCCGCGCGGCTTACCGATCAGCGACGCCGCGAACTGCTGAACAGCCGCGACCGGCTGACCGCAACCCTGGCCGCATTGTGCGGTGACGACGACGTCGAGCAGTTGCGCTCGAGGTTGGCTGAGCTGCGTGGCAAGACGCACACCGACGACATCGCGATGGACGCCGCGGCCGCCCGCACCGAGCTCGCAGAGGCTGACGCAGCACGTGTCAAAGCGGCCGCCGACCTCGAGACGCACCGCAAAGTCGCGGCCGCGGCGACGGTCAAGCTCACCGAAAAAGCTATGCAGGCAACCCTTTCCAATGACAAACTGACCGCTCAATGTATCGAGCTGGCGGCGCTGGCTGACCGGCTGGCCCAGCAGCGCGCAACCGTCAGCGACGAAGCACTCGAAGCCACCGCCGCCGCAGACCTGCAGGCAGCGCAAAAGGCCGACGGCCACGTCACCGAACTGAGAGAACAACTGGCCGCCGCGGCGCCCGACACTGTGGCCACCGAACTGGCCGATGCCACCACAGCGGCTGAGGCATTGAGAGTCCGCCACGACGAAATCGCCAATACTCTGCGTGAGATCAGTGTCGAGCTAACGATCTTCGGCACCGAGGGTCGCAAGGGCAAGCTCGATGCCGCCGAGACCGCGCTCGAACACGCTCGCAGCGAGCACGCCCGGGTGGGCAGCCGGGCCCGCGCCGTCGAATTGCTGAAGTCGGTGATGGTGCGCCATCGCGACAACACCCGGCTGCGTTACGTCGAGCCGTTCCGCGCCGAATTGGAGCGACTCGGGCGTCCGGTCTTCGGGCCCAGTTTCGAAGTCGGCATCGACACCGACCTGTGCATCCTCAACCGCACGCTCGACGGTTGCACCGTGCCCTATGAATCACTGTCGGGCGGCGCCAAGGAGCAACTCGGCATCCTGGCGCGGCTGGCCGGGGCAGCGCTGGTCGCCAAGGAGGACGCCGTCCCGATCCTGATCGACGACGCGCTCGGCTTCTCCGACCCAAAGCGATTGGCCAAGATGGCCGAGGTGTTCGATACGCTGGGCGAACGTGGACAGGTCATCGTATTGACCTGTACGCCAGCCCGATACGACGGCGTCACGGGCGCGCAGCGGATCGAACTCAGCGCATGAATCCGATGGCGGTGTAATCGACGTCGGCCAGCCCGGGTGCGCCGAAGTTGGCCAGGTTCGTGCGCACCGCGATGTCGCCCGGTGACTGGAACAGCGGCAGGTTGAAGCCCTCCCGCCAGATCATCGCGTCGACCTGGTTAGCCAGCGCGCGCGCCGCGTTTTCGTCCAACTCGGATAGTGTTTGATCGATCTTGGCGTCGATGCTGGCATTACCGATCTTGCCGAAGTTGCCCTCACCATCCGAGGTGTAGATCTGCGGCAGCGCCGATAACGGGAACGCGTTACCCACCCAACCGAATTGGACGGCGTCGAAGTCACCGACGCTCACGTACTGATTGAAGAATCCGTTACCCGCCTTGACGTCGAGCACCAGCTTCACCCCGATCTTCGCCAGGTTTTGTTGGGCTACCAGGGCGATCTGCCGTGCGGCCGGTGAGTCGTACAGCACGTCGCGGACGACAAGCTGTCGACCGCCTTTTTCCCGTACCGCCCCGTTCAGCTTCCAGCCATCTGCGTCCAAGTCTTTGCGGGCCTGGTCTGGGTTGTAGGCGGCCGGCGCACTGTTGTCTTGGTAGCCGAGCTGGCCGACGACGTAGATGTGATTGTCCAGCGGCTTCGGGTGCTCGGTCAGGCCGTGCTGGACGACATTGACGATCGCCTGGCGGTCGATGCCTTTGGAGATCGCCAGCCGCAGCTTCTCGTCGGCCAGGATGGATCCGGGTGCGCCGTTGAAGGTGAAGTGATACCAGGTCGGTGCCGGCGCGCTTCGGATCACGACTCCCGGGGTCCGCTCGGCGGTGACCATGTCATCAATCGTGCTGACGCCGGCGGCATCGATCGCGTTGTTTTGCAGGGCGGGGATGACGGCCGACGAGTCGAGCACCAGGAAGGTGATGGAGTTCAGCCGTGGCTTGCGGCCCCACCAGCGGGGATTGCGGGTCAGCACGATGCGCTGCGCGCTGTGGTTGATCCTGGACACGATGAACGGTCCGGCCGACGGCCCGGGAGCGTTGAGTTGGCCCTTGTTGAAGACGTCCGGGTTCTCCGTCATGCTGCGGGGTTGCATGCCACCGGCGAACATCCCGCGCCACTCCGCATAGGGCTGGGCGAAAGTCACCACCGCCTGGCGGTCGTCGACGCCTCGGTCCACCGACTTCACCCGTTCGAATCCGGCTCTGCTGGCGAGCAGGTAGCGCTTGTCGCGGCCACTGCACGCGTTGACTTCGGATTTGATGTCTTCCCAGGTGATCGGGGAGCCGTCGCTCCACACCGCTTGCGGGTTGATCGTCAAGGTGACGACCTGCGGGCTGGTACTGGTCAACTTGGCACCGGTGAAGTAGTCGGTGTTGAGCTTCAGTGACCCGTCGGCCTGGGTGATGAACGCCCCCGGCAGCGTCGGCGTGACGACCGAACCGACGTCGGCGGTGTTGCCGTCGATGTTCAAGATGTTGAAGTTCGGCGGGAACGAGCTGATCGCAAGCCGCAGGTTGCCGCCGTCGCGAAGCGTCGCCGGGTCCTGCGGGTTGATGTCGCTGCTGGTGCCGACCCGCACAGCGCGACTCCCCACAACGTCCTTGTAGCCGTCCGAGCAGCCCGTGATGATCACACAAATCATCACCGTCGCCAGCAGCGCCAGCCTGCGAATCACGTTATCCACCGCCGACATCCGGGTGCGCCCGCGGGATCGCGGCCAGCAGCCGTTGGGTGTACTCGTGCTTCGGATTGGTGAACACCTGCTCGCCATCGCCTTGCTCCACAATCTTTCCCCGACACATCACGGCGACCTTGTGGGCCAGTAGCTTGACCACTGAAAGGTCATGCGACACAAAAAGATAGGACAACCCAAAGCGGTTCTGCAGGTCCAACAACAGGTTGATGATGCCGGCCTGAATCGATACGTCCAGCGCCGATACCGGCTCGTCGAGCGCCAGGATCTTCGGCTGTAGTGCCAGCGCCCGCGCAATACCGATCCGCTGTTTCTGCCCGCCGGAAAACTCGGCGGGATAGCGGCTGGCGACGTCATTGTTCAGCCCGACGATGCCCAGCAGCTCGGCGACCCGTTCCTCGCTGCGACGTCGGTCAAAACCGTTGGTGACCAGAGGTTCAGCGATGACGTCGAACACCGGAAGCCGGGGATCCAGTGACGCGACCGGGTCCTGGAACACCACCTGCAGTTCGGTCCGAAGCTTACGACGGGCGGCCCTGTTGAGGGCCGCGACGTCGGAGCCGAGAATCTCGATGGCACCGGCCTGCGGCGTGGTGAGCTCGAGAATCTGGCTCAACGTCGTCGATTTTCCCGAACCCGATTCGCCAACGATGCCCAGCGTGCGGCCCTGCTCCAGGGTGAAGCTGACCCCGTCGACCGCACGGACTTCACCCACCCGTCTGCGCAGCACCACGCCCTTGGTCAGTGCGTAGGTCTTGGCCAGGTCGGTGACTTGCAGTACCACTGGCGGATTCGCGACGGCGCTGTCAACGGAAACCGGTTGCGTTGACACGTGGTAGATGTCGGCCGCGCTACGCCCCGCGACTTCGTCGGTGCGGATACACGCTGCGGAGTGGCCTTCTCGAACCTCAACGAGTTCCGGTTCTGCCGAACGGCATTCGCTGATCGCCAGCGGACACCGGGGGGCGAACTGGCAGGCATCGGGCAGCGATGTCATCGTCGGCGGCGAGCCCGGGATCGGAACCAGCCGGGTACCCTGCGGTGAGTCGAGCCGCGGCACCGAGCCCAGCAATCCGGCCGTGTACGGCATCCGGCGGTCACGGTAAAGCTCTTCGACTCCTGCGATCTCGACCGGGCGTCCCGCGTACATGACCAGCGCGCGGTCGGCGAACTCCGACACCACACCCAGGTCGTGGGTGATGATCAGCACACCCGCGCCGGTAACGTCGCGCGCAGTTCGCAGCACGTCGAGGATTTGCGCCTGCACGGTGACATCCAGCGCCGTTGTCGGCTCGTCGCAGATCAACAGATCCGGATCATTGGCGATCGCTATCGCGATCACCACCCGCTGGCGCTCACCGCCGGACAACTCGTGCGGGAAAGCCCGTGCGCGGCTTTCCGGTTGCACGATCCCGACCAGCTCGAGCAATTCGACGGCACGCTTGCGCGCGCTACCCCGACTGATCTCGCGGTTGTGGATCTTGATGGCCTCAGCGATCTGATCGCCGATGGTGTAGACGGGTGTCAGCGCCGACATCGGGTCTTGGAATACGGTGCCGATCGACTTGCCCCGAATCCGCGACATCGCCTGATCGGACCGCCCGAGCAATTCCTCGCCGTGCAACCGCACCGATCCCGACACATCGGTGTGTTCGGGCAGCAGCCCGACGACGGCCATCGCGGCAGTGGTTTTCCCCGAACCGGATTCGCCGACGATCGCGACCACTTCGCCCGGGTCGATGCGATAAGTCGTGCCCCGCACCGCGGACACTCGCACGTCGCCGGTATCGAAGGTGACGTTGAGATCCGCCACCTCAAGCAGGGCTGTCACTTCTTACGCCGCCTCTTGCGATGTGACGATCGGCTGCCCGGATCCAACGCGTCGCGCAGGCCGTCTCCAGTGATGTTGGCACACAACACGATCAGCACCAACGCGCCGGCCGGGAACAGGAACACCCAGGGGAACGTCGTGGTCGAAGGGGTGCCGTCGGCGATCAGCGTGCCCAGCGAGACGTCAGGTGGCTGAATGCCGAATCCCAGAAAGCTCAGCCCGGTTTCGGCCAAGACCGCAAAGCCGACGTTGAGGGTCGCGTCGATGATGAGGATCGATGCGACGTTAGGCAGGATGTGACGCATGATCACACGGCGGTCCGGCACTCCCATAAACCTTGCTGCGCGGACGAATTCGCGTTCTCGCAGGCTCATCGTCAAGCCGCGCACCATGCGTGAGCTGACCATCCAGCCGAAGATCGCGAGCAGCACGATGAGCCAGAACATGCTGCTCGACTGTTTGATGCGCGGCGTGATGATGGCGATGATCAGGAACCCCGGCACCACCAGCAGCAGGTCCACCAGCCACATCAGCGCCCGGTCACGCCAGCCGGCGAAGTAACCCGCAATCGATCCGACGGTGGCGGCGATGCTGGTGGATATCGCTGCCACGCAGAAACCGATCAGCATCGACTTCTGCATGCCGCGCAGCGTCCGGGCCAATAGGTCCTGGCCGAGCGCGTTGGTGCCGAACCAGTGCTTGGCCGACGGCGGTTGCAGCAGCCCGTAATAGTCGAGCGCGTTGTAGTCGTAGGGGAGTAGCGGCGGCAGCCCGTAGCAGCCGATGAACAACACCACCAGCAAAATCAACGCCACCACGGCCGGTCGGTTACGCAGGAAGCGACGTATCACCAGGCTTCGCCGCGACGTGAAGGTAGCCGGCTTGATGCCCACCCGCAGTGGGGTGGTGTCGGTGGTGGTTTCCGCAGTGGCTTGGTCCGTCATGACACTCGCACCCTCGGGTCCAACGCGGCATAGATGATGTCGGACAACAGCCCGGCGAAAAGCAGTGCCGCACCGGTGAACAACGTGATCGTCGCGACGATATGGGTGTCCTGACTCGAGATGCCCTGCACCACCCACTCGCCCATGCCGTGCCAGCCGAAGATCTTCTCGACGAACACCGCGCCGACGACCAGCCCGCTGACCCCATAGGCGAACAAGGTGGCCAGCGGAATCAGCGCGGTCCGCAGACCGTGTTTGAACAGCGCGCGCCGACGCGTCAGACCCTTGGCCCGCGCGGTCCGGATGAAGTCCTCGCTGAGCACGTCCAGCATCGCGTTGCGCTGGTACCGGCTGAAGCTCGCGGCCGCACCCAACGCCAGGGTGAGAGTGGGCAACGCGATGTGACGAGCGCGGTCGACGAACTGGTCCCAGACGCCGCCGGACGGAATCGGCGACGTTTCCCCGGTGTAGGCGAAGATCCGCACCCCGGCCAGGTTGTTGACCCGCAGCGCGGCCAGGATGAGCAGCCCGGCCAGCACGAACGACGGGATGCTCAACACGATCAGTGACAGCACGGTGATCACCCGGTCACTGAGCCGATATTGACGGACCGCCCCCCAGGCGCCCAGCACCACGCCGGCCAGCGTGCCCACCAGCGAACCGATCAACACCAGCCGAAGGCTGACCCCGACGCGGGACCACAACTCCTGGGAGACGGGGTGGCCGGTCACCGTGGTGCCGAAGTCGCCCCGGACCACGCCGGAGGCCCATTCCGCGTACCGGATGGGCACGGGTTTGTCCAAGCCGAGCTCGACGGCTTTGGCGTGGATCGCCTCGGCCGGCGGCTGCGGGTGACGCTCGATGAAACTGTCCAGCGGATGAAACGTGACCGAGGCCAGGCAGAACGCCAAGAACGAGGCCAGCACCAGCAACACCAGGTAATTGAGGAGGCGACGAAGCAGGAAGGGAATCATGCCGGCCGGCCCTGCCTGTCTCGCATGGGGCCAGGGTAAAAGATCTAATCTGGCAAGTCGCTTCGTGGCCCAACGCCGCAGCTAGGCCACGCGGCGGCCAACCCTTCTGATCCGGTTGATCCGGACCGGTGAGAATTTGCTCGGCGATTGTTAAAATCACCCACTTGGGCCGGGGGCCGTGCAGGAAACGACACTGTGACACAAGGAGATTCGCGTGACGGTTACCGACGACTACCTGGCCCACAACGCCGAATACGCGAGTTCCTTCAAGGGGCCGCTGCCACTGCCGCCGAGCAAGCATGTGGCGGTCGTGGCCTGCATGGACGCCCGGCTGGACGTCTACCGGCTGCTGGGAATCCACGAGGGCGAGGCGCACGTCATCCGCAACGCCGGCGGGGTGGTCACGGACGACGCGATCCGCTCGCTCGCCATCAGCCAGCGGTTGCTGGGAACCAAAGAGATCATCCTGATTCATCACACCGACTGCGGGATGCTCACCTTCAACGACGACGACTTCAAGCACGGCATCCAGAAGGAGACCGGGGTCAAGCCGCCGTGGGCGGCCGAGGCCTTCCCCGATCTCGCCGAGGACGTCAAGCAGTCGCTGCGCCGCATCGAAAACAGCCCGTTCGTCACCAAGCACGAGTCGGTGCGCGGCTTCATCTTCGATGTCGCAACCGGCAAGCTCAACGAGGTCAAGCTCTAGCTTTGGTGCGCTGAACCTCACGAGACTCAATAGCCTCGGCAGTCACTGAGCGGGCGGGTAGCTGCCTTTTTCCTTTCGACACCGCGGGCGATATCACTTCTGAGAAAAGAGTCACGCCCACCTGATGGTGCTGGTGTGGCAGTTGATGACGGATCGGCCCGAGCGAATTCATTGACAGCGCCGACCCAGGCTGGTTTCATACATGGTAAGACTCATAAACTTGGTCAATTCAACCAACATTACCGGGAATAGAGGGGGTCATGACACAAGCGACCGCGACTAGCCCAGCGGCGGGGCAGTACGAGTTAAGCCATCTGCGCTCGCTGGAGGCCGAGGCCATCCACATCATTCGTGAGGTGGCCGCCGAGTTCGAGCGTCCGGTCCTGCTGTTCTCCGGCGGCAAGGACTCGATTGTGATGCTGCATCTGGCGCTCAAGGCCTTCCGGCCCGGCCGGCTGCCGTTCCCGGTGATGCACGTCGACACCGGCCACAACTTCGACGAGGTCATCCAGGCCCGCGACGAGCTGGTCGCCGAGACCGGCGTACGTCTGGTCGTGGCAAAAGTGCAGGACGACATCGACGCGGGCCGCGTTGTCGAGACCATCCCGTCGCGCAACCCGATCCAGACGGTTACGCTGCTGCGCGCGATCCGCGAAAACAAGTTCGACGCGGCCTTCGGCGGGGCCCGGCGTGACGAAGAGAAGGCACGGGCCAAGGAGCGGGTGTTCAGCTTCCGAGACGAGTTCGGCCAATGGGATCCCAAGGCGCAGCGGCCCGAGCTGTGGAACCTCTACAACGGGCGGCACCACAAAGGCGAACACATCCGGGTATTCCCGCTGTCCAACTGGACCGAATTCGACATCTGGGCCTACATCGGCGCCGAGAAGGTCGCGTTGCCGTCGATCTACTACGCACACCGCCGCAAGGTGTTCGAGCGCGACGGCATGCTGCTGGCGGTTCACCGCCACATGCAGCCCCGCGCTGACGAGAAGGTGGTCGAGAAGACCGTGCGGTTCCGCACCGTTGGAGACGTCACCTGCACCGGCTGTGTGGAATCACCCGCGTCCACCGTGGCGGAGGTCATCGCCGAGACGGCGGTGGCGCGTTTGACCGAACGCGGCGCCACCCGTGCAGACGACCGGATTTCCGAGGCCGGCATGGAAGACCGCAAGAGGCAGGGGTACTTCTGATGGCTGCATCCACTACGTTGTTACGGATCGCTACGGCCGGCTCCGTCGACGACGGCAAGTCCACCCTGATCGGGCGGCTGCTGTACGACTCCAAGGCCGTCATGGAAGACCAGTGGGCCTCGGTGGAAGCGACTTCGAAAGAACGCGGCCACGACTACACCGACCTGGCACTGGTCACCGACGGGCTGCGCGCCGAGCGTGAACAAGGCATCACGATCGATGTCGCCTACCGCTACTTCGCTACTCCAAAGCGCAAATTCATCATCGCCGACACCCCGGGCCACACCCAGTACACCCGCAACATGGTCACCGGGGCATCGACCGCGCAGTTGGCCATCGTGCTCGTCGACGCCCGCCACGGTCTGCTCGAGCAGTCCCGTCGGCACACCTTCCTGGCGTCGCTGCTGGGCATCGAGCACATCGTGCTCGCCGTCAACAAGATGGACTTGATCGACTGGGACAAAGAAGCTTTCGAGGCCATTCGCGACGACTTCCACGCCTTCGCCACCCGCCTCGACGTGCACGACGTGATTGCCATCCCGATGTCGGCGCTGCACGGCGACAACGTGGTGACCAAGTCGGACCAGACACCGTGGTACGACGGGCCGGCGCTGCTGTCGCACCTCGAAGAGGTCTTCATCGCCGGTGACCGCAACCTGGTCGACGTCCGGTTCCCGGTCCAGTACGTCATCCGCCCGCAGACCCGCGAGCACGCCGACCACCGCAGCTATGCCGGCACCGTGGCCAGCGGTGTAATGCGTCCGGGCGACGAGGTGGTCGTGCTGCCGACCGGCAAGCCCACCCGGATCACTGCGATCGACGGCCCCACCGGTCCTGTGGCGGAAGCGTTTCCGCCGATGGCCGTCTCGGTCAGCCTCGCCGACGACATCGACATCTCGCGCGGCGACATGATCGCCCGGCCCACCAACCAGCCCAGGGTCGCCCAGGAATTCGATGCGACCGTGTGTTGGATGGCCGACGCGTCGACTCTCGAACCCGGGCGCGACTACCTGATCAAGCACACCACCCGGACCACGCGGGCCAGGGTCACCGCGCTTGACTACCGGCTCGACGTCAACACCCTGCGCCGCGACAAGACCGCAGAAGCGTTGCAGCTCAACGAACTTGGCCGCATCACGCTACGCACTCAGGTTCCGCTACTGCTCGACGAGTACACCCGCGCCCCCAGCACCGGGTCGTTCATCCTGATCGATCCCGACACCAACGGCACCGTCGCCGCGGGCATGGTGTTGCGCGAGGTCGCTGCCCGCACATCGAGCCCCAACACCGTGCAGCACAAGTCGCTGGTCACCGCCGCGGACCGGATGTCTCGGGGCCGCACGCTGTGGTTCACCGGACTGTCCGGCTCCGGGAAGTCCTCGGTGGCTATGCTCGTCGAGCAGAAGCTGCTCGAAAAAGGCGTTCCCGCTTATGTTCTCGACGGCGACAACCTGCGGCATGGGTTGAACGCCGACCTGGGCTTCTCCATGGCCGACCGTGCCGAGAACCTCCGGAGACTGGCGCACGTGGCGGCGCTGATCGCCGACTCGGGGCACACCGTGCTGGTGCCGGCGATCAGCCCACTGGCCGAGCATCGCGACCTGGCTCGCCGGGTGCACGCCGACGCCGGGCTGGACTTCCTCGAGGTGTTCTGCGACACCCCGCTGGAAGACTGCGAGCGCCGAGACCCCAAGGGGCTCTACGCGAAAGCACGCGCGGGTGAGATCACGCATTTCACCGGCATCGACAGCCCATATCAGCGGCCGAAGAATCCTGACCTGCGGCTCACGCCGGACCGCAGCTGCGACGAGCTCGCGCAGCAAGTCATCGACCTGATCGAGTCGCGGAGTTGAGCGACCACGAGGTCGCGGCGCGGCTGGCTACCGAAGCCGGCCGGCTGCTGCTCGCGGTGCGCGACGAGCTGGCCGACGCTACCGAAGCCGAGCGAAAAGCGGCGGGGGACAAGCGGTCCCACGACTATCTGATAGATGCGCTGGCCCGCGAACGCCCGGACGATGCGGTGCTCTCCGAAGAGGCCGCCGACAATCCGATACGGCTGCGCTCCGAACGGGTATGGATCGTCGACCCGCTGGACGGCACCCGGGAGTTCTCCGAACTCGGCCGCAAGGACTGGGCCGTCCACGTCGCGCTGTGGCAGTCCGGTGAGCTGGTCGCCGGCGCGGTCGCGCTGCCCGCACAGGGCGTCACGTTGGCCACGCCCGATCCCGCGCCGCCGCCGGAGCCGACGGATAAACCGCGGATCATCGTCTCGCGCACCCGCCCACCGGCGATCGCGCTACAGGTCCGCGACCACCTGAACGGCACACTGGTCGAGATGGGATCGGCCGGCGCGAAGGTCGCCGCCGTGGTCCAGGGTCTGGCCGACGTGTACGTACACGCCGGCGGGCAATACGAGTGGGATTCGGCGGCGCCCGTCGCGGTGGCCCGCGCCGCCGGCCTGCACACCTCGCGTATGGACGGTTCGCCGCTGCAGTACAACCGGCCTGATCCGCTGCTGCCCGACCTGGTGGTGTGCCGACCTGAATTCGCCGAAGCGGTGCTGGCGGTTACCGGCTGACCAAAACCGGCCCTTAACCTTCCGATGGGAGGATCGTGTCCATGCGCATGTCGGCCAAGGCGGAGTATGCCGTGCGGGCCATGGTCCAGCTGGCCACCGTCGACGGCGGCGTGCGGGTCAAGACCGAAGACCTGGCGAACGCCCAGGGCATCCCGCCGCAGTTCCTCGTCGACATCTTGTCCGACCTGCGCACCGATCGCCTGGTGCGCAGCCACCGCGGTCGCGACGGCGGATACGAATTGGCCCGTCCCGGTGACGAAATCAGCATCGCTGATGTGCTGCGTTCCATTGACGGACCGCTGGCCAGCGTTCGTGATGTCGGTCTGGGCGACTTACCGTATTCCGGCCCGACCGCGGCGCTGACCGACGTGTGGCGAGCGCTGCGGGCCAGCATGCGCTCGGTGTTGGAGGAAACAACGCTGGCCGACGTCGCGGCCGGCGCCTTGCCCGACCACGTCGGTCGAATGGCCGACGACTATCGCAAGCAGGAAAGCAGGCGCCACGGCCCCCGCAACGCGGGCTAGCCGCCCGAGCCGTAGGGCCGGGTGAGGATCTCCAGAAAGTGTCCGGCGGGGTCGCGGAAATAGACGCCGCGGCCGCCGTCCCGAGTGTTGATCTCGCCGGGCCGATGTGCGCCCGGGTCGGCCCAATGCTGCAGCCCGCGCGATTGGATCTTGCCGTAGATCGCGTCGAAGTCGTCCTCGGAGACCAGGAACGCAAAATGCCGTCCTTGGATCTCTTCGTCCTCGGGCACATCGGCGTAGTCGAGGGTTGCGCCGTGCTCGAGCGCGACGGTCAGGAAGTGGCCGAACGGCACCGGGCTCGGCAACCCGAACAGCTCGGTGAGGAATTCCGCGGACTCCCGCTTGTCGCGGGCGGCGACAATGGTGTGGTTGAACTCGATAGGCATTGTGCTTGCCAGTCTACTTCGGCGCGGTCAGCTCCAAGGCGATGTTGTCCGGATCGCGGAATTCCAGGATGTACAACGGTCCGATGTCCTTTATCGGCTCGTGGTCGATGCCCAGATCGTCGAGATGCAGTGCCGCATCCTCTAATTCGGCCTTATCGACAGCCCGGAACGCGATGTGGTCCAGCCCGGCGCGGTCCTCGTGGAAGCGGTCGGTGGCGACGGGCCGCAGCCCGATCAGCGCACCGCCCATGTCGTAGATGACACCACCGAACAGGAACCCCAGCTGCTCGCGGGTGGCGGCGTCGGCGTTGTCGGGGATCTCGATCAGCACCGGCCAGTTGAAGACGCTTTCGTAGAACCGTCGAGACCGCTCGATGTCGCTGACGGTGAGCCGTACATGTGCGATGGAATTGGCGGTGATGCCCATCCCAACAATGGTGCCACTGCGCAGCCCGCATGCATCCACCGGTGTGCATGCCAGAATCGCGATCGTGCAGATATCGATGACCCTGCCGGTCATGGAGCCGGACCTGGATGCGGCCGTGCTGCGCGACTGGTCACGCGCGATCGACGGCGGCCCGTTCGCGTCGCTGTGTTGGGGCGAGCGGATGGCCTTCGACAACCCGGAGACCTTGACGCTGATGGGCGCGCTGGCCGCGTGGACGGATCGGGTGCGGTTGGTGACGACGGTGATCGTGCCCCAGTTGCACGACCCGGTGATGTTGGCCAAGGCGTTGGCGACGGGGGACATGCTGAGCGGCGGACGGCTGACCGTGGGTATCGGCGTGGGCGGCCGGGTTGAGGACTACGAGGCGGTCGGTGCGGATCCGTCGACGCAGACCATCCGCGGCATGGCCGAGCGGGTGGCGGTGATGAAGCGGGTGTGGGCGGGCGAGAAGATCACCGCGTCGGTGCTGCCGGTCGGACCGGCGCCGGTCCAGGCGGGTGGGCCGCCACTGCTGGTCGGAACCATCGGGCCCAAGACCCTGCGCAGTGCGGCGGCCTGGGCCGACGGCTTGGCCGGACACACGATTGACCTCGACGTCGCCGCGCAGAACGAGCTGTTCGACGTCGCGCGTGCGGCCTGGGCCGAGACCGGCAAGCCCAAACCCCACCTGGCCACCTCGTTCTGGTTCGCGCTGGGTTCTGTCGACGAAGCCCGACCGCAAGTGCACCGGCATCTGCGGCGCTATATGAATTGGATACCGGCCGAGTACATCGATGCGATGGCGCCGACCACCGGGTTCGCCGGCAGCGAGGAAGAGCTGGTCGCGGTGCTGCGTAAGTTCCAAGCGGTCGGCACCGACGAAATCCAGCTCATCCCAACCAGTTGCGACCTGGTTCAACTGCGACGTGTGGCCGACGCGGTCGGCGAGATCTAGAGAGGTGGCCGATGTCTGAGCGCAACGTGTTGGGCGGCCCGTTGGAACCCTGCGGCAGTGAACCGCTCACCGGCTTCTACCGCGACGGCTGCTGCGCTACCGGACCGGAGGACTTGGGCCTCCATACGATTTGCGCCGTGGTCACCGCCGAGTTCCTCGAGCATCAACGCGCGATCGGCAACGACCTGTCGACGCCGAGGCCCCAGCTCCGGTTTCCCGGGCTGGTCCCCGGTGACCGCTGGTGTGTCACCGCGGGAAACTGGCTGCTCGCCTACCGCGATGGCTGCGCCGCACCGGTGGTGCTGGCCTGCACTCACGAGCGCACCCTCGACGTGGTGCCCCTTGAGGCATTGCGAGCACACGCCGTCGACGTGCCCGACGACCTGGGCAGTTTGTAGAGCTGCCAAGCAAATCCACGGCGGCCAGCTGTCTTACATTTTGTAATACACCGGGTTACGTGGCTGACACGATTACCTTCCGCCCTGACGAGGATGCGTCCCGCGCGCTTGCCGTCTTGACCAGAGATGGCACGCCGCATAGCGGCGATAGTTCTCGGGTTTGCGGTGACGAATAGCTCCATCCTCGGCTTTTCAGCTAGACATGCTCACCACCGACAAGGCTCAACAGCGAACGCGCCAGCCCGCCATAACTCATGATTCATGGGTGTCTGAGCTACCTCGCCGAAGTCTGTGGATCGCAGAAACGTGTTACAGATCCCTGCGAATCGATAATTTCATCCTGAAGTACCCGGTGGTGTTCTAGACTTTGCTGTCTCGAATGCGTCCATGGCTGCGACCAGCACGCTTTCGGCAACGACTCAATTGCGCCCGGCTATGTCAACGGTGCTGATCTGTAGATAATCGCTCAACGTGCGCGACACCCACTGGTTGCTCAGGTAATTTCTGGCTCGTTCACATCAGCGCCGTCAGGGCTGCTGACCGGGGAAATGCTAGAATGCCAACGACTTTGGGTAACACGCATGGGAACACGTGCAGGCGCCAGCGCAGTGGGCCCTGGATGGTCGCGACCAAATACTAGGAGGAGCCACCGCTGCTGTGAATGATCCGAAAGCCGATGTGGTCTCTCGCCAGTACGAGCGGTACCGGTATCCCGAACCGATTCAGGATCTCGAAGCGTGGCTGCGCAATAATTGGCAGTGGTTTGACCCGAGCCACTCTCACCGAATCTTCTGGCCCGACCGGGAACACAGGCCCGGTCTTGACATTCTGATTGCCGGGTGCGGCACCAACCAGGCGGCAGTTTTCGCGTTCACCAACCCCGATGCCAACGTGGTGGCCGTCGATGTGAGCCAGCCGTCACTCGACCACGAGCACTATCTCAAAGAAAAGCACGGGCTGGAGAATCTGGAGTTGCGTCTCCTGCCGATCGAGGAGTTGCCAAGCCTGGGGCTCGATTTCGACTTGGTGGTGTCGACAGGCGTGCTGCATCACATGGTAGATCCACTGGCGGGTATGAAAGCGCTCGCCGCTTGCCTGCGACCCGAGGGCGTGATCGGTGTCATGCTGTATGCGAAGTACGGCCGCCTCGGGGTCGAAGTGATGGAATCGGTCTTTCGCGACTTGGGGTTGCGTCAAGACGACGCCTCGGTGCGAGTGGTTAAAGAGGTGATGTCGTTGCTGCCGGCGGATCACCCGGCGCGCAGCTATTTGAAACAGGAGTCCAACCTGCGGCATGACGCGGTCCTAGTGGATACCTTCTTGCATGGTCGCGCACGCAACTACTCCGTCGAAGACTGCCTCGAGCTTGTTGCTGCGGCCGGTCTGGCGTTTCAGGGTTGGCTGCTCAAATCGCCCTATTACCACCACGATGCGCTCACGCCGGCACCCGATTTCTACCCGGCCGTCAGCGGACTGCCGGAGGCCAAGCTGTGGTCGGTGATGGAGCGCATGCATACCACGAACGCCTGTCATTTCTTCATGGCGTGTCACCCTGATAGGCCGAAAGACTCCTACGTCATTGACTTTTCGACGACCGCCTGTCTCGACTATGTACCTCGGATGCGCATGCGCTGCGGCGTCGCCGGCACCGAAATATTTCGACCGGGCTGGCGCATGAGTCTCAACGCAGCCCAGTTGCCCTACGTGCAGTTGATCGACAGCCGCCGCACGATCCGCGACATCGCCGCATGCGTCGCGCAGAGCCGAGGCCCGGACCAAGGGCGCACCGCCGACGTCGAGAAATTCGACCGCACACTACTTCAAGCGTTGTGGCGCCTGGATTTTCTTGCCATGGAACTGAATCCGTCACAGTAGGTCTCGAATGGACATGGTGCTCCGGAACCACACAATGGTGAGCATCTTGATGCTGAGGCCTGAAGCTCAGATGCCTATGTGAAGACGACCTATCCGCATCGACGGCGATCTCTACCGCGAGATGAAGACGAGGGCCGCCCGCTCAGGCCGTACCGTGGCCGCGGTTGTTTGCTGGTTGCTGCGAAATGGGTTCGGCCGCGGTGTGCTCAGGGTTGTGCCTGTCGTTCGGTTCGGTCGGGTCGAGCGACGAGACTTCCCTCCTACACCGAGGCCCAGTTGGGCTCTCACGTTGTAACCCACGAAAAAAATTGGGTAGGGTGGTGATATGCCTACAAAGAGGACTGGTGTCGCCAAGAGTGCATCAAAGAAAGTGGCCGTGAGGGCTCCGGCGAAGAAGGCGGCCGCAGTCGGGGCTGCCCGGACGGGCCGCGTCGCCGCTGACGATCCCTTGTTTGAACAGCGGGTCCTGTACCTCGTAAACGTGTTCTCACGTGCACAGCTGGCTAAGTTGATTGGCGTCAGCCCATCACAGACTTCGCGATGGGCATCGGGTGAAGAGCGGCCTGGCCCCGCCGCCGCTCCGGCCCTCATTGATCTAGAACATGTGTATTCGCGGGCGCGCTTGGTCTGGGGAGGCGACTCAGCACGTATCTGGATGGAAAGCGCTAACGCCTTCCTCGGGGGAGCCCGACCTCTTGACGTCTTACTTACTGAAGGAGCCGCTCGAGTTCTTCAAACGCTCGATGCGGAGATGTGGGGCGGGGCGGCGTGAGTGCTGGTATATCGCGTCTTTCCCTATCTTGAAACGGCTTCGCTCGGCGAGCCAGGGCATCCGATGTATGAACACCGCCCGCAGCGCGGTGGCCGAGCTGATCACCCCGACTATTACGTCTGGTATCTGGCCCGCCAAACCGAAGCCGCATGTGGCGAAGCGTTTGGCAATCTGTCGCGCTGGATCGATTCGATGTTCGACTTTCCGGCGGTACCCGGTGCACGCAAGACGCTCGGGGTGTACGAACTGCCCGACGATCTGCGAATTTGTGACCTTGATGATCCGCACCGCCTCGTAGAGCTAGGGCTTCGCCCGACACAGATCGTCGCCCGCAACCTTGCGGTCACTTCGGAGTGGGCGCACCGCATCTGGTCTCAGCGTTCTCCTGCCGTCGATGACCGAAAATGGCAGGCAGTGCAGTGGTGGTCCTTCCATCGGCCAACCTGGACAGTCATCGCCAGTTGGGAACGGCCCACGCTCGTCGAACTCGACCATCTGAACCTCGGCCACCCAGCCATTGTCGCGTCAGCTAAGAGCCTCAACCGGCCTCTATAAACGATCTGGATCCGGGAGTGGCTCGGCGACGTTCCTGACACCCTCCGGCTTATAGCATCACCGCCGGCGATGAAGACCGTTGAGCAGCAGGGCAATACGGAGGATTTCGTTGGTGGGTAATGGCGATTATCCACCAACCGGTCGCGTCGACGCGAGTCACGTTGTATGACAACGCCATTCAGAGTTGACTTATAGCAATGTCTCAGGCGCCATCCCGCCCGTTCGAGCCGGGCCGCCCCAAGCCGTCCTGTCACCTACAGAGGGCGAGGCAAGGTAACTTGCGCAAAGCAAAAGATGCAAGGTAACCTGCATAGGTCGAGATCGTGGACAACGCCCGTAAGCACGGCGTTGCCGACGAGGACATCGAGCACGCAGTCCACAACGCCATCCGGGTGGCCAGCCAGGGCGAACCGTGACCTGTACATCGGCGCCGATCGGACCGGCGGCTGCTTGAGGTTGTCGTCCTCGACGACGACGGCAATCCGGTGGCGATCCATGCCATGGCGCTCCGGCCCAAGTTCTACGAACACTTATATGAGGTGATGAACATGCCCCGAACCCGTGAACAGCTCCAAGAAGCCGCCGAGGCGGCCGAGCGGTGGCTCGACTCGCTCGATCCGGCGGCTCTTGCTTCACCGGATGCCGATGCCAGTCGGTTGCGCCGCATCGGCGATGCCGTACGCTCGGTTGCCCGGAGCCAGGTGGAGTTGGCCGGCGCCGTTGCCGAGGCTCGGATGCATGGGCACACGTGGACACAGATCGCAGCCATGCTCGGCACCAGCCGCCAGGCCGCGCAGGAACGCTTCGGCGAACCAGCCCAACATCCGTAAGTCAGAGGAGCGACCGGCGCTGTCGTCTGCGTCTGAAAACTCGGGACGACGACGCAACGGCGACATCGGCGGCCACAGCGCGGTCTCGGCTCGACGCCGCGATCAGTCACAGGTGGCGGTCGACGTCCAGGCGTTGGTGCAGGACGCGCACGACGTCGATGATGCCGTCGGCGGTGGCCCGATATAACAGCGTGTGCGACCCGGCGGCGAGGCTGCGATAGCCGGGGCGGATCTGCTCGCAGGCCCGGCCGATCGCTGGATTGGCCGCGGCGCGGTCGATGGCGTGTTGAAGTTCGCGCAGGTATTCCTCGGTCTGGTCGACGCCCCAGCGGTGGTGGGTGTCGTCCCAGATCTGTTCGAGGTCTGCGTGCGCGGCAGGTGAGAGAAGGTATCGGCTCACCGGCCGGGCGACTCCTGGCCGCGCTTGCGGGCGAGGAAGGCGTCGAAGTCAAACGGTGTCGAGGGGCAGCCGCGCTCGCCGGCCTCGAGTGCTTCGCGTAGTGTCCGCAGCTGAGTTTCGCGGTCCTCGAGCAGTCGTGACGCGGAGCGGACGACGTCGCTGGCCGACCGGTAGCGGCCCGCGACGACCTCGCGGTCGATGAAGGCGCTGTAATGCTCGTCGAGGCTGAAGGACGTGTTTTTACCCACGAGCCCAGCATGCCAATGATTGGTATTTTGTCGGCGGTCGTCCGTGGCGCACTGAAAAGAAAGAAGTCTCCGCGAGCAGCACCGCACCTCTTCGATCGTTGTTCGCATTCGGCACGCGTTACGCGGCATGCAGTTGGACCGTGAGCACGTCGAGGCGCCGTTGAAGGATTGCCGCAATTCGCGCAAGCGCGTGTGTTCCCAGCGCGGCGACGTCATGCCGAGCCCTGGATCGCGCCGATCGGCACGACTCGTTCTCCTGACACCTGTCGAATAGCAAAGCCTGTTCTCTTGGCGAGTTCTCAGGTTCAGTGGTTCGTAATTGCCGAATTATGTACGCCGTCCTGGGCGCCAACGGCATGCCTTGACCAACCACACCGGCCCTAGCTGCGTATTTAGGGCCAGCCGCTGGCCTATTTGCTTGAAGAGGCGCTCGGCCATCTAGAACCCGCATGTTATATGTGTTCAGGAGCTAAACACTTCAGCAAACACAAATATCAGTCAATGCGCACTTGAAAGCTACCAAGCTGTAGCTGGGCTATCTAAGCACCTCAGGTGAACACGTTCCAATAGACGCCGTAAGTAGTTTCGCGCTGAAACATCTGAGTACCTTAGAGCGTTTGCTGAATGAAATGCGCTAGCGCATTGGCCTGCAATAATTCGGCAACCGCTCGATTGCCGAGTATTAAGCCGATCCGTGGATCTGCAATTGCTCGTCAAACTGAGAGACACTCAGCCTCTGCTCAGGTAGCTTTTGCCTCGTTCGCATTGACTGCCGATCAAGGAGACGCCGTGCAGCAGACCCTTCGCCCCTTTGCCACTGCCGGTGTCGCCATCGTGGGCGCCAGCCTGATCGCGATTACGCCGGTGGCGGCGCCGTTACCCGACATCGGCACGTTCCGCGACGTGGCACTCACAGCGGGTGAAGACACCTTGCCCGATCTCCTCGCGCCCTGGACCGACGTGTTCAACACGGCCTCCGAGAACGCTTCGGTGCTGGCCGGCAACTTCTTCCTGGCCCCTGGTGTGGCGGCGCAACAGGAGCTGGTCAACCTGTCTGACCAGCTCCAGCAATTCTTCAACGACCCGACGAGCAGCACCCTCGCCAGCGTCGTCCAGGAGATGCAGACGAACCTGGACGACGCGTTGACTGCCATGGGGCTGCAAGGCACGGATATCGGGGGTTTCAACAAAATTTTCGGGTGGGAGAAGGGCAGCATCGCGCAGGCGGTGCTGCAACACACCATGGGTGGGACCCATGGCCTGATGTTCGGTGAGGTTCCGGGCTATTTGCCGGCCAGTGACGCCGGGCTGATTGAGCCGATTGTCAATTTTCTGGGGTCACCGGACAGCGCCATCCTGATGGGTGCGATTGGTCCGTTCATCAGCCCGTTTGTGGAGCTGCTCAACTGCATCAGCGCCGGTGATGACTTCAACACCACGATGGCAGATGTGACCGGCGCGTTCCTCAACGGCGCCGACCTGAACCTCGATTCGCTGCTCCCGACGATCAACAGTTTGATCGGGTCGGAGTTCCCGCCGGGCATGACCATGTCGGAGCTCGACATCGCGTTTGGCGGATTGCTGAGCACCGGCAGTGTGCAGATATCCGATTACACGTCGAATGGCGTCGAGGTTCCCGCCGTGGGCGGGTCGATCTTTAACAGTGTGGGCTTGGAGTTCACCGGCGTCCCCTTCTTGAAGACCCTGACCCTGACCAGTGAGCCGATCGGGCCGATCGCGGCATGGGAGCAACTCTCCCAGACGATCAGCGCGGTACTGGGTTCAGGGTGGTCCGATCCTACTGCGACCGTCGGCGGGGGCCTGGGAAGCCCTCCCATAGATCTGGATGTGGCGGCCCCGGGAGTCGGGATCTCATTCCCCACCCTGCTCAGTGACTTGTTCGGCGACAGCGCCAGCTCGGGCGCGGCGACTGCGGCCTCGGAGCTGTCCACGCTGATCCAAGACTTTGCGTCGTTGTTCTGATCCGACCACATCCGCATTCACTGAGGCGTTTCCCCGCTCTTCGAGCCCCTATTCGTCAGGAAAGGTGTTTCCATCATGAGTCGTCACAGCAGTAGCAAACGCGGCCGTCACAACAACCGGCGCCGTAATCGGGCCATCGGCACTGGTAGCGCCATCGGCGCCTTCCTGGCGTTCGGGGCGGCCCCGCTGGCCTCGGCCCCACAGGCACGAGCTGATGAGATCGAGTTGATTCTCGACCCCATCATCAGCGCGCTCTCGGGTATCGACCCCACCCTGGGCGCCGACGTGTCCACCTTCGGTGCTGACCTGAGCTCCTTGGTGGACACCATCGACCCGGGCCTGGCCGGCGACAACACCGCGGCAGTGGCGTCGTTGTTCGACCCCAGCGCGGCGGCCACGGTCGCGTCGAGTTCGACATCATTCGATTTTTCTCAGTTCGTCGACACCTACCTGTGGACCCCGATCCACAACATCGATCAGGCCTGGATCAACAGCCCATTCGGTGAGCAAGTCGACAACGCGATCAACCAGGCCTCCGGGCTGTATTTGATCGGCAACGGCGCCGACGGCACCGCCATGGATCCCAACGGTGGTGACGGCGGGTTGTGGTTCGGTGACGGCGGCACCGGCTACGACGCCGCGGACGATCCCGGTGTGGCCGGCGGTGATGGCGGAGCGGCCGGATTGTTCGGCAACGGCGGTGAGGGCGGCGCTGGCGGTCTGGGTGCCGACGGCGGTGCGGGCGGCACCGGCGGCACCCTCATGGGCGACGGGGGTGACGGCGGTGCCGGTGGTGACGCCGCCTCTGACGGTGCGGGTGTCACGGCCGGCGCCGGCGGCGCCGGCGGTAATGCGGCGGGCTGGTGGTTCGGCAACGGCGGTGCCGGCGGTGCCGGCGGCGACGGCGTAAACGGCACCGAGGGCACCTTCGCCGAGGAGGGCACCGGAGCCGGGGTGGCCGGCAGTTCCGGCGGTGCCGGCGGCGACGGCGGCCGCAGCGGGTTCTTCATCGGCCAAGGCGGCGACGGCGGTAACGGCGGGACCGCGGGTTACGGAGGCTCCGGCGCCACCGGCACTGCGGCCCACGTGGCCGGCGGCACGGGTGCCGCCGGCGGCACGGGCGGTGCCGGCGGCGACGGCGGCGCCGCGGGCTCCAACTACTTCAACTCGTTGAACGAGGCCGGGCAGTATGGCGCCGGTGGTGCCGGCGGTGCGGGCGGTAACGGCGGTGACGCCTACCAAGTCGGCGGCGTCTACCAGGGCAATGGTGGTGCTGCCGGTGCTGGTGGTGCGGCCGGCTCCGGCAATATCGGTGGTGAAGGCGGTCAAGGCGGCCTAGGCGGCGCCGGCCTGAGTGGCGGCAAGGGTGGTGCCGGTGGCATCGGCGGCAACGGCTATGGCGCCGGCACCGCCGGCGCAGGTGGCAACGGCGGTCAGGGCGGTGCCGCCACAGCGGGCACGGCGGGTGCCGGTGGTGCCGGTGGTACCGGCGGTGCGGCCTACCAAGGTAGCGGCGGCAGCTACGGCACTCCAGCCGGAACCGGTGGTGCCGGTGGTGCCGGTGGTGCCGGTGGTGACGGTGCCACCGGCAGTAATGCCGCCGAAACCAACGGTGGTGCTGGTGGTGCTGGCGGTGCTGGCGGTAGCGGTTATGTCAGTGGTGCCGGTGGTGCCGGCGGTAATGGCGGCACCGGCACGTTCACGGGCGGCAATGGTGGCGCCGGCGGTCACGCGGGCTACATCGGCCAGACCGGTGTCGCCGGTGGCGATGGGGGTGCCGGTGGGACCAGCACCGGCTGGGACGACAATGGCACGATCTTCAGCAAGGGCGGCAACGGCGGTGCCGGTGGTGAAGGCGGGGGCGGATACGCATCAGGCGCCTCTGGTGGTACTGGTGGTGCTGGTGGTGCCGGTGGTGCCGGTGCGACTGGCAACGGCGTCGTCAGCGTCGGCGGCAACGGCGGTGCTGGCGGTACCGGCGGTGCCGGCGGCAGCCAACTAGAGGGAAGCGGCGCCGGGACCGGTGGTCTCGGCGGCGCCGGCGGTGCCGGCGGTGACGGCACCGCGTCCGGCGGTAACGGTGGTGCCGGTGGTGCCGGCGGTCTCGGCGGTGGCTCCACCGCCACGGAGGGCGGTAACGGCGGTGCTGGCGGTGCCGGCGGTGACAGCGGTGGTGTCGTCACCCCGAACGGTGCCCCATCGGGCATTACCGGGCCTAGCCACGCGGGCACCGGCGGCGCCGGTGGCGCCGGCGGTAACGGCTTGGTCGGGGCCAGCGGCAATGGCGGTCTCGGCGGTAACGGCGGCAGCGCCGCAGGCAACGTCAATGGCGGTACCGGCGGTGCTGGCGGTGCCGCCGGTGGTGGCGGCGTCCAGGCCGCCCTCGGTAATGGGACCCCGGGCGAGGCTGGCCAAGGCGGTGTCGGTGGTGCGGCGACGGGTACCGGCAATGGTGGGACCGGCGGTGCTGGCGGTGCCGGCGGGACGGGCGTGGCCGGCGCTGCCGGCAAGAGCTATGCGGGCGTGGCCGGCGGGACGGGCAGCAACGGCGGCGCCGGCGGCGCCGGGGGTGTCGGCGGTGCCGGCGGTACCGCGGTCACAGGCAATGGCGGTACCGGTGGTGCCGGCGGTGTTGGTGGTCTTGGCGGTCAGGGCGGCACCGGCGGTATCGGCTTGGTGGACAGTGACGGCAATGGTCTCGCCGGGGGTACCGGCGGTAATGGTGGTGCCGGTGGGTCCGGTGGTGCTGCCGGTGCCGGCGGTGTGAGCACCAGCGGAACCGACGGTTCGGCCGGTGTCGGCGGCAACAGCGGCAACGGCGGTGTCGGCGGCACTGGTGGCGCCGGCGGGGCCGGCACCTTGGGTGCTAGTTCGCCTACAGGTGTCGGCGGCACCGGCGGCTACGGTGGGCTGGGCGGCAACGGCGGCCAAGGTGGTGTCGGTGGTGCCGAGACAGCCAACGGCAACGCCGGTAACGGCGGTGTCGGCGGCACCGGCGGCGCGGGCGGCAGGGGCGGCTTCGGTGGCACCGGCGGCACCAGCGCTACCGGTGAGGGTCTCGCCGGCGGTAACGGCTCCACCGGTGGTAACGGCGGCAACGGCGGCACCGGTGGTGCCGGTGGTGCGGCGACCACCGGGACCGCCGGTAGCTACGGGGCGGGTGGTACCGGCGGTGCCAGCGGTGCTGGTGGTGGCGGCGGTGCCGGCGGAACCGCTACCGGCGCCGGTAATACCGGCGGCACCGGCGGCACGGGTGGTAACGCCGGCGCCGCCGGCACGGGTGGCGCGGGCACGGACGGTTCGGCCGGCGGCACCGGCGGCACGGGTGCCTCGGGCGGCTACGGCGGTGCTGGCGGCGTGGGCACCAACGGCGCGGCCGCCGGATCCGGCGGGAACGGCGGAACCGGTGGCAACGCCGGTGACGGCGGTGTCGGCGGCGCGTCGGAGACCGGAAACGGCGGTGCGGGCGGCGCCTCCGGCGCCGCAGGTGCCGGTGGTGGAGGCGGCGCCGGTGCTACGGGCGGTGACTCCAGCAGTGGCAACGGTCTTGCCGGCGGTAACGGCGGCACAGGTGGCGCCGGTGGCGCCGCCGGCAACGGTGGCGGCGGCGGCGCGTCCGAAAGCGGAAACGGCGGTGCTGGCGCTGCCGGCGGCGCCGCAGGTCGCGGTGGCGCCGGTGGTGCAGGTGGCGACGGCGGCGCTGCGAGCGCCACGAACGGTACCGGTGGTGCCGGCGGAACCGGCGGCAATGGCGGTGCTAGCGGCGATACCGGCGGCACCGGTGGAACAGGCGGTGCTTCACAGAGCGGAAACGGCGGTGCGGGCGGTACCGGTGGCACCGGCGCTGCGGGTGGCGCCGGCGGTGAGGGCGGTACCGGCGGGGACGCCGGCATCAAGGGTGGTGTCGCTGGTACCGGCGGTACAGGTGGCAATGGCGGTGCTAGCACCGGTACCGGTGGCACCGGTGGAGCGGGCGGCACCTCAGACACCGGAACCGGGGGTCACGGCGGTACCGGTGGCACCGGTGGGGCCGCTGGTACCGGCGGTGGCGGCGGCGGCGGTGGCTACGGCCCGCTCGCCGGCACCGGCAACGGCGGCGCCGGTGGTACCGGTGGGACCGGTGGGGCCACTGCCGGTTCCGGCGGTGTCGGCGGTGCTGGTGGTGTGAGCACCAGCGGCACCGATGGCGCGCAGGGTGCCGGCGGTGCTGGTGGTGCCGGCGGCGCCGGCGGCCAAGGTGGCTTCGGCGGCACTGCGTACGGTGCCGGCAACGTCGGCGGCGTCGGTGGTGCCGGCGGTGATGGCGGTGCTAGCGGCGGCACCGGTGGCAACGGCCTCGACGGTGCGGCAGGCGGCAAGGGCGGTGCCGGTGCGGCCGGCGGCAGAGGTGGCGTCGGCGGCTACGGCTACAACGGCGCGGCCGGCGGCAACGGCGCTACCGGTGGTAACGGTGGCAACGGCGGCAACGGCGGCAATAGCACCGGGACCCCCGGCGCGGGCGGGTCAGCAGGCGCCGCCGGCAAGGGTGGTTACTACGGCTACGGGACACCCAACGGCGCCAACGGCGCCTATGGCACGGCCGGCATCGCCGGCAAGGCCGGGAGTAACAGTTAGGAATGGTTCCGCGGTAGTCACGCAAGCCGCCAGTCGTCGGGTCCACACCACAGGGCCCGACGACCGGTGGTTTGCGTTCTCCAGGCATGGCGTCGTCTCAGCGCTCCGACCGGTGGTCGACGACCGGCGTCCCCACCCGACCACTGATCGCGCCGCGTCTTCACTGTAGGCCATGGCGCGCGAACTCAGCGGGTTGGCTGTGGGCCAAAGATCCTGCTCTGCATGGCATTCCGCTCCCACCTGGTGCTGCAGCATGCCGACAGTTTCAGCGAAAGCAGTTGGCAGAGTTAATGTTTGATGGTAGAGCGAGCATCAGTAGCGCATGAAGGTGGTATCGTATGGCAATGTCGCATAGGCCGTTCGGGGGCTCGTCCACTGAGGTGTCAACCGATTCCACCGACGTCGATGCCGAGGCGTGGCCCGAGTCCGACGGCACCGTCTCGTCCGCCGCGCGAGTCGCTTCGGCGTTGTCGCGTTGGGCCGCGTTGGGCGCCTTGGTGATTGCCGTGATCGCCGTGACCCTGACCGTCGTGCAGTGGATTCACCCCCCGACGTACAGCACTGGCTCACCCGCGTTCAGCAAGCAACAGGTCAAGCAAGCCAAGACAAACGTATGCGCCGCCTACATGACCGTCCATCGCGCGGTGATCACCAATACGCACCTGGAGAGTTCGCCTGATGACGGCCCGCTTGCTGTGGCGACCAGTGCGCGCCTGGCGCTGTACGGCGGGGGCGGGTATCTAGAAAAGCGCCTCGCCAGCGAACCCGCTACCCCGCCCGGTCTCACGAACGCTGTGACGTCCATGGCCACTTCGCTTGAGGACCTCGGTATCAATTATCTTGCTGATGCACCGGCTTTCACCCAGGATCAGTTGCGGCACAACCTCGACGGACAAATGTTAGATGTAGAGCGGCTTTGCAAGTGAGCGGTTCAACGGCCGATAGCCCGCGATGACCTCGATCCACTTCATCTCAGGCTTACCGCGTTCGGGCTCAACGCTACTGGCCGCGCTGCTGCGGCAAAATCCGCGCTTTGAAGCCGGGATGTCCGGCCCGCTGGCCGGCCTGTTCGGCGCGCTGCTCGGCGAGATGAGCGCGCGCAACGAGTTTTCGGTGTTCCTCGACGACACCAAGCGCCAACGCATCCTGCACGGGCTGTTCGACAACTTTTATGCCGACTGCCGCGTCGAGGTCATCTTCGACACCAACCGGGCCTGGTGCGCGTGGATGCCGGCGATCGCGCGACTGTTCCCCGACGCGAAAGTCATTGCCTGCGTGCGTGAACTGCCGTGGGTGATCGACAGCATCGAACGGTTGATCCAGCGCAACGTTTTCAGCCCGTCGTCGATCTTCAACTACAACGCCGGCGGCACCGTGTACAGCCGCGCCAACGGCGTCGCGTCCCAAGACGGCATGGTCGGCGCTCCCTACGATGCACTCAAACAAGCGTGCTACGGCGCGCAAAAAGACCGGCTGCTGCTGGTGCAATATGAAACGCTAACCACCGACCCCGCCAAGACGTTGCACGCCATCTACGACTTCATTGGCGAGCCGGGCTTCGAGCACGACTTCGACCACATCGACTACGACGTCACCGAGTTCGACGAACGCGCCGGCACCCCTGGCCTGCACACCGTCGGTCGCACGGTCAAAGCCCAAACACGCGAAACCTTGCTGCCCCCAGACCTGTTCAACCGATTCGTCAACGACGGCTTCTGGCGCGATCCGCAACGGATTCCGCAGGGCCTGCGGGTCGTATGAGCCGTGGTCCTCAGCTCGTTAGCGCAATACCACGTATCGCTGTCAACATCAGGAAGTTCGTGTGGCCGCAATCCATCCAGGGCCAGGCAGATTGGCCATTCGAGGCCACGAAGGAACTCACGCAACAAGGCGTGATCGTGATCGGCGGCCTTGCTGTCATCTGCCGGCTCAGCACGGCATACCGCGCTACCACGGATCTCGACATCGTCGACCGACATGACGACGCAAAAGAGCCTCAGCTACACATTCTTCTGGCCAGGACCCAAAGGCCCAGTGGCCCCAGCGGTACCATCGTCTCGACACCGCTTGGGGACATCCAAGTCGACGTCATTGAAGTTTCCGATTCGGACATCGCACAGATTCCCGAGGACCCAACCGGACGGCTCTATGTCCTCGCCCATGCCCGGGCGGCCGAGACCGCGACACCGGTAATCATCCGCGCGCAGCAGTCCGACGAGATTGCAGTCCTGCATACGTCGGATACCCGAGGGCGGTGATACTCAACTCGATGACTTGAATCGTGTTCACGAACTGTTGACCGAAGCACTAGCTAGACGCCTAACAGATCTGGGCGAGGTGGTGTAGAAGAGTCTGATGGGGACGCATTCCGGATCCATTAATCCGTCACCGCTGCAGGAAGCCATGGCTCGGCGGCTGTATCGCCGCTCGGTGATGACGGGGCAGCTCACGTTGCCGGCAGTGCCGAGCATGATCGATGAATACGTCAGCATGTGTGACAAGGTGTTTGCCGATCTCGGTGTCCGCTTCACGGCCGAAGAACTCGCTCATCTCCAAACGGCGCTCGAGGGCGAGTTAGCCGAGGCCTACGCGGCTTCCCCCCGTTCAAACATCGTCATCTCCTACGACTCTCCCGTGGGCACGGCCCTGAATTACCACGTCAAAGCCGAATGGAGCACGATCGAGGGCGCTTACGGACACTGGGTCGCCACCCGTGAGCCGCCGCTGTTCGGCATCAAACCGGATGCACGGGTGTGGGCGCTTGCCGGCGAAGCGGCCGATCCCCCGACCTATCGGGTGCTCGACGTCGGCGCAGGAACCGGACGCAACGCCTTGGCCTTGGCGCGGCGTGGCCACCCCGTAGACGTGGTCGAGATGACCCCGAAATTCGCCGCCATGATCCGCGAGGAGGTCGACCGGGAATCGCTTGAGGTCCGCATGATCGAGCGCGACGTCTTCGTGGCGCTTGATGAACTGCGTGAGGACTATCAGCTGATCGTGCTCTCCGAGGTGGTGTCCGACTTCCGGACGACGCGCCACCTGCGCGAGGTATTTGAGCTCGCCGCCCGTTGTCTGGCTCCCGGCGGGCGTTTGGTGTTCAACGCCTTCTTGGCGCGCGCGGACTATACGCCCGACTACGCCGCGCGAGAACTCGGGCAGCAGTGCTACACAGCGATTTTCACCCGAGATGAATTGACCGCTGCCTCGGCCCGGCTACCTCTTGTGCTCGTTGGTGACGACTCGGTCTACGAGTACGAGAAAACGCATTTGCCGGAAGGCGCCTGGCCGCCCACCAGCTGGTACGCCGACTGGGTCAGCGGCCTCGACGTGTTCGATGTTGCACGAGAGGCATCCCCGATTGAAATGCGCTGGCTCGTCTACCAGAAGCCGGGTTGGGTGTGCGATGACAACGCTGGCCCCTAATAACAGGTCGTAACGCCATAGCAGGACGCGATTGGCCAAATGCGTTGCGCACCGTCTCGCGGCTAACCCCGTGCGTGCATCGCGGAGACGTGTTTGTCGGCGTGAGCGGTTGGCAGCAGGCACTGACTGTCCTGGTGATCGTGATCCCGGGGTTCGTCTATCAGGTCGTCCGGTCTCGCTTCCGGGGTCCCACGCCCGAAAGATGGTGACCTGGGCGTACGTGTCCTACGTGCGCTCACAACATCGGGTTTGTTCGCGCTGATTTACCTTGTCGCGCTGGGCCCGGTGGTCACGCATGCGGTCAGTCGCCCGCGTACCTACTTGGACCATCCACGCTGCGCAGCCGTCCTGATGTTCGCGCTCGTGTTTCTTATCCCAGCGGCTGCCGCTGCCGCGCTGTACGCGCGTAGCGCCCGCCGGCTCTATCCCGACGTGCCGTGGAAGCAGGTCTTCCGGATATACAATCCGACGCCGACTGCGTGGGACTTTGCGGTCAACCGTGTGGGCCCTGGTTATGTACGCGTTCTTACCAAGGACGGCAGCTGGGTCGGTGGATATGCTGGGGAAGACTCGTTCTACACCAACTTCCCACAATCGCGCGAGGTCTTCGTGGAGACGGCGTGGAGGCTGTCGGAGCAAGGCGAATTCGAGAGGCCGATATTGGGCAGCACGGCCCTGTGGATTAAAGGCGACGAAACGCCGATCGTCGAATTCCTCATATCACAGGACGCCGCGCAGGCGGACAACGGTAGCAACGATGGAGGAGATGAGCCGCAGTGACTAGGTCGGACAAAAGCGCATCATCGACTGATGGCTGGATGCCGCCCCGTGGTGGCGGTTATCGTCCGGGCAAGAACACGGCGAGCAGTCCGCCGTCCCGAACCTTCGAGCCCGGCCCCCCGCCGAAGGGTCCCGCGGGAGTGGCCAAGGCGGTGAACCACGATGGTGACTAAGAACGTCTCCGGCGATGGCTCCGAGAAGAAGGGCGGACGGCAACCTTCACCTCATCGGGCACCTCCACCCCCACCCCCGCCTCCACCCCGACCGCCTCCAGGCAGCGGCAGCGTGACCAAGAAATAGTGCTCGGCGTTCCGGACGGCCGTGCGGCCCCGATGAAGGCACGCGGAATCGGCGCTCGAACCATGCTGCGCCGCAATGTAATAACCGGGTATAGAGCAGTTCGTTCTAAACGATCCCGGTTATCCATGAGATGTCGTGCTGACGGTTTGCGGTACGACCCGGGCAACTCTGGGGCTTGAACAGCAGGTCGGCCGCGCGCCAAAACCCATATCGATGCCCTTGTCACGGACATCCCGGGCGTTGGTTTCCAAATGCGTTCGACTTTCGCAATGAGCGCTGGATGTATCGCCACCACGATTGAGCCGTCAGTTGGGCGTGGCACCGGATGCAGGTGTCACCCGCGTCATAGGCCTTGCCGACGCGTCATTGCCGTCATCCCGACTGACCGGTAGCATATCCGGTAGTAGAACCGGAAGTATTGGAGATCTGCGATGGCCGATACGTTGGACCGGGCCGTCGAGGCCAGTGAGATCGTCGACGCCCTGAAATCCTTCGGTGTCACTCAGGTCGATGTTGCCGCGGTAACACAGGTGTCCGACCGCGCGGTACGCGGATGGCGCACCGGCGACATCCGCGCTGACCGATATGACCGACTCGCGCAGCTTCGCGACCTCGTTCTTCTGCTCTCAGACTCGCTCACCCCGCGGGGCGTCGGCCAGTGGCTGCACGCCAAGAACCGCCTTCTTGACGGCGAGCGCCCCGTCGACCTGCTCGCCGAGGACCACTACGAGAAGGTCCGCAGCGCAGCCGAATCCTTTGTCGGCGGTTCCTACGTGTGAGCCTTGCCGACTCCGTTACCAGCGCACCGCGCCGAAGACTGACCGGCAGTTATTGGCACCAAGGCGCCACCCGGCATTCGCTGGCATCCTGTGCAGACCCCGCCCTGGGCCCTGGCCGCTACCACCGAACCGGAGAACCGGGCGTTTGGTACGCATCCAACCGTGAGCAAGGCGCATGGGCCGAACTCTTTCGTCATTTCGTTGACGACGGAGTCGATCCGTTCGAGGTGCGTCGCCGCGTTGGTCGGGTATCGGTTGACCTTCTCGTCCTTGACCTGACCGACACGGCGACTCGAACCCATCTTGGCGTGGATGAGGCAGACCTTGTGTCCGACGATTGTGCCACTACCCAGAAGATCGCTTGCGCGGCACGCGATGCGGGGTTTGACGCCATACTTGCTCCAGCAGCGGGGCTGCCCGGTTATGAAACGCTTGCGGTTTTCGTTCACGCGCTGTCCAATGTCACGGCCGAGCGGTCGGAGGTTCGCCAGCCCCCTCCACGGCTGGCTGACCTTCTTCCGTTGATCCGACCACACGAAGGCGTGCCCGAGGCGGTGCGTCGATTGCTTATGACGCTGGGACTCGCTGGGGCCGAAGCAATTCGGCGCCGACGCCGCTAACGGCCGCACGTGGCATCGAGTGTGCGCTGATGGCGGCGAGTGTGCGCCGAGGTCGAGCTCGCGCGGCGTGTCGTCGCTGGCAGCGCACGCTCGCCGGCCGATGCGTCGTTGCTGCCGACGGCGGTCCGACATCCCAGATGTAGTGGACAATCCCGGTTATCCACCACCAGCCCCGCCGTTTTCATCAGATGAATCATGGTCGTGGATGAAGGTCGGCCATTGGGCTGGCGTGGTCGCGGCCGAGATGCCCTGGTAAATGGCCCTTTTGGCGCGCGACGACGTGGCTGTCGGCTCTCGGTATGGCCCGGTTCGCAGGCACGCCGGCACGAAGTATCCTGAACGTGACGCCTCTAGCTGCAGCGATGTGACGTTGATTCAGTGAACGATTCAATGATGCATTGGATGAGACCGACTTGGAGGGTGAGTTGCCGGTCCCCTCGACAAAGTGGTGGCGTGCGTGTCGTCGGTCGGTTCGGCTGATCCAGAGTGCAGACCGTCGATGAGATGCTGGACGGGTGGCGCAACCAGCAAATGTGCCGCAACCCGACCGACTTCCAATGTCGTGATCGCTCGCCCCGGAAACGGCCTGAACAGTATATAGTGTGAAGCGGATCTATATATATATACTTTGGTGGAGGTTCGTTGCGGTGACAAAGCGCTTGATTGACTTGGACGACGACCTCTTGGTCGCTGCACAAAAGGAACTTCATACCTCTGGCGTCACCGACACTGTTCGCCTCGCATTGCAACAAGCTGCGGCGCGATCAGCCCGTGCGCGCCAGGCAGCCTGGCTGCGCGACGGTGGTCTGCAGGACATGGCCGATACTGACCAGCGAGACGACGTGTGGCGCTGATCGCCCGCTATCTCATCGACACCAGCGCCGCAGCGCGGATGGCCGACGCCCAGATCGCCGACCGACTTGCCCCGCTGATCGAAGCCGGACTGGTGGCCACCACCGCTCAACTAGATGCCGAGGCGCTCTACAGTGCGCGCAATACCGCCGAATACGAACAACTTTGGTCAGATCGGCGACTGGCCTACGAGTATCTGCCCACCAACGACGAACACTGGCAGACAGCGCTCGACGCCCAGCGTGCGCTTGCCCAGCGAGGTCGACACCGTGCCGTCGGGATGGCCGATCTGCTGATCAGCACACTAACGGCTGAGCATGATCTGACACTCATCCACTATGACGCCGACTTCGATATCGCCGCCGAAGTTCTTCCAATCCGGCATCGTTGGGTCGCACAACGCGGAAGTGTCGACTAAGACCAACTGATGCGTGTTCGCATCGAACCGAGGGCACCGCAGGCCCGGATCGGGGAGCTGCCCCGGAGCGGATTAGAACGAACACCAGCAAACAGCACGGCGTCCCCACACAGTGATGACATCGACGCCATCCCGGGCGCCCACTCAAAACGATCAGACACCAACCGCATAGCGATTCTGAAGCCCCGGCATCTTCCCGAAACGACCGAATACGGCCAGATCGAATACGGAGGGTTACCGGTACGGAGCAGGCGTGCGGCCGACGCGTACCGCGGATAGTCGAGTTCGTCGCTCTTCGCCAGTTCACTAGACCATCGGACAAAGACGGTTACCGTGGCCATCGACTGCGCCGGTCGTGGTTGACGGAACTGGAGATTATCGACGTAACGGGAGATGCCGTCGTCCCGCCGGCCGTAGCTCAAGTCGATGGCGCCAAATTTCTAAGTGTTGCCGACCGCCCCCTCTGCGGCGACGGCAATCTAGGTGAGGGGCTTCCGTGAGTCGGATAAGTAGTCGAGATCCAGGCTCTCTGTTCTGAGTACCCTCGATAGCGGAAATTCGTCAATCGAGACGAGTTCGGCTACAACCGAAGCGACATGGCCGGTGAGAAGCAAGCTTTCCGCGGCCTCTTCGCATTGACGCGCCCACGTATCGGCAAGTTGCTGCCACGCGAAATACTTCTCTGCAGCACCCCGGCCCACTTCTGCGAGATACGTTGCACAGCTATTTATCTCAGCCTTAAGATCAGCGCCTGGCACGGGAAGATTGCTTGGAGCGTCGTCGATATCTTCCAGCTCCAAAGGGACGACGCCTGGCTCGAGAATGATGATGAGCGTCAGTTCACGCGGTGCTGTTGTCCAGTCGTCGCATTGCACTCTGATAGAATGGAGGTTCGTAAGGGCTTTTCCGAGAGGCGAGTTGGGCTTTCGCGCTTTGGATTTGAGCGCGTCAGCAAGCGGGTCCAGACACTTGACCACCTCGTCAGGGTAGGCGAATCTGCCGAACCGTCGAGCAACAGCGAATGCGAACTCGCGAACATCCTCATCGGTCGCGAGGCTGCAAACCCGTTCGCAGGCAACAAGAACCGTTTTGTTGATCGTCGTAATGACGTCCAGGTTGGCGAAATAGTCAGTGCCTAGTGGGGGAATGGCGACATACTGCGGTCGCTTACCTGTCAAGGCTTCACGAATGTCGTTGGCGTCTTGTAGTTGAACGACGGGTGCAATCTGGATCCGTTCGCGCTCCGGACGGCATGCGTCGCATGTCTGGCTCACGACTACTGCTCCATGAGGGGCAGCTATCTCCGTGGGCCGTGAAGTGCTTTCGAACACATAGGTTTTCGCGCCCTGGAACACGTCGCCCTGTCGCCAGTCGAGACAGGCATCACCGATGTCGCTGCTGCCGGCAACTGCTCTTAGACTCCGTCGCTCTGAATTACCGTTGCCGGCGCTGAACCACGCACGTACCTTCTTGATGGACCACACGACTAGCGACCGGTTTCACCTACCGGTGTACGTAGCGCCTCACGCGTCGCTCCTACAAGGTGCTCAGCGTCGAACGGTGCACCCCATGTGGGGCCTGACGATCTTTCGCGGCGCAGGCGATCCACAACGCTGAGGCCATCACCGCCAACCTGCAGCAGCTGAGATCGGACTAACTCTGCGCTGGCACTTGGGATTTTGGCTTCGATGTCTCGTACGACTGCGGAAAATGCCCTTAGTCGTCGAGCATTCTGCTCGTTGAGACGGCCCCCGTTCGCCCACATGTGAACTGCGCGGCGGGACACGCCGAAGACTTTGCCGAGCTGGTCCCAGGTGAGACCGGAGTGGCTTTTAACCCAAGCGACTTCGTCACGGTCAGTGCGTGATCCGACATCGTCCGGGGCGTGCGCAACGTCAACGTTGTGTTGCGCGACATAGATTGACATGGGTTGCGACAGAGGTGCGAGTGCACCGCAGTCGGTACGATTTACAACCGCGCCGGGCGCTAAAACGCCGTAGCCGCCACCGATTGACGTTCCCACGCATCCGCCAAGAAACGCAACACCCGATAGCAGAATGGACGCGCCCGCTTTTCTTGCGTGGGGCCATTGATCGTCGCAGATCCCACGAGATGGATCGATGGTCCCGAATCGCCCAAAAGTGTAGCTGGCTACAGGCTCGCGGTAGTCCGTCGTCGGCCCGGTCACTATTCGCCTCCGAAGGAGGTGAGGAATTCTTCGGTTACCGCCCAGCGGAAGAATTGGTACGCACGCAGAGCCAGCTCGCGGACGTCTTCGTATATGTCGGTGCCGTCTTTGGTCCCAGCGCCGAATTCAGTGAACGAATCCATGTCGAGGATCCAGGTCGGGTAGCTGTAGGCCGGCTTTACGTTGTCGATGCTGGTACCCGCGGGCAGCAAACCCCAGCGCGCCAGGAAGGACGCTTTGTCTGGAAAGTCGTAGCGAGCTTCGGTGAGAGCTGAGGCGAGCACAGCATTTTCATCTTGTTCCGTGGCGATTCCGAGCACTTCGGGACGCAAGAGTTCGGAGAGCTTGTCTAGGTGCTCTTTCGCGGTTACTTGATTGATGTATCTGACCCCGAGTCGATCGACGTACGGCACCGCAACATGTTTGTTGAGTGCGATCCATGCATCAGCCAGTCGCTGGGCGAACTCTCTGCGACGTACATACTGGGATGTGTCGATGCTGAGAAAGGTGCCACAGAAAGTGATCTGCCATGCGCCATCTCCGCTGACAAGACGCCAGATCCGCATCGGACCGCGGTTTTCGCTGACACCACCATCGGGGTTGATAGTGACAGCGACTTCGTGTCCAACATTCATCAATGGGTATTGATCGGCGAGACTCGCGGCGATGCTCTTCGCGACGGCATCCTCGTCGGTGGAGAATCGCGTCAGAAGAGGGAATCTCACTTGCGCAATCGTTCGGACAAGTGGAGCAGATGGTAGCGGGATGTTGCCGCTGTCGGGTCTCGCGAAGGCGAAAGGGTGTGCGGTGGTCGCCATGCTTCACACTGTACTTCACACTAGCGACACCGACTGGCTAATAGCAAGGCCGTGGCGATAGGTGTTATTGCTGCTGAACAGCACGTCGATCGCTCGTAGCAAACAGGTGCAGGGTGTTCCCGAAGGCAAGTTGAGAGCTCGGTGTCCCTCTTTCCGCGCAACCGTGTGTAGCCGGCATTGTTAGGCGCGTCTGGCGCGCTCTGTCGTAGCGCGCCGATACTCTAGAGCTATGGCAACCGTTGGCTCGAGTGGAAGCCTTGAAAGACTTGCGTGTGACTTCGAAGAAGACATCGCCACGCGATGGGTTCCCGACGTACTCAATAGTTTCGACCTGGATGAATGCCTGGAGACGCCAAGCCTCTCCAAAGGCGACGTGCAGTTTGTGGACGTACCGAAGCCTGATGGAGGCTGCCGCGTCGCGCCGGTTCTGAGCGCCCAAGCTCTCCGAGCCCTGCGCGATGCTGTGGCGCCACTCCGGCAGATAAGCGATTCAATACTGGATCCGTCGGTTTGTGGTTATCGAACTGGGTCAACCAGCGGGAGCGCCTACAGCGACGAGTACATGCGCTTCCGGGACATCGGCAAAGCGTTAGCGGAAGACCATCGCTATGTCGTTGTTGCAGATGTGCAGAGCTTTTTCGGCTCGGTCGACGCTGATGTCGTGGGCGCGACCATGTTGGGACCGCTGGGCGAGGCGTGGCAGCCGATCCGGCAGTTCTTAGTTGGAGCGAAGAATGTCGGGATCCTGGGGCTGCCAGCAGGCTACGGCGACGCGCGATTGATCGCTAACCACGTTCTCGGAGTAGCGGATAAATCCATTGGTACATCTTTCACGCGCTGGGTCGACGACTACAGGATTTACGCTGAGTCGCCCGCAGTGGCGCGGCGTGCGATACGTCGGCTTGGCGAGTCGCTCCAAGGCCTCGGACTGAAGTTGAATGACAAGAAATTAGAGATCATTCGATCTGACGAGTACCTAGCGCGTCGGCACGGTGCACCTCTCGAAAGCGTTTACCACCCGAAATCCGAACCGCACGAAGCTGTTCGAGCGAACTTGAGGGCTGTGTTTCTACAGGCCGTGAACGAAGACAATCGGCGGTTGCTCCGGTTCGCGCTACCGAGACTTGCAGAGCAAAAAGATACCATCGCCGTTCAGTACGCTCTCCGGGAGATTGGGCAAGGTTCCGTCGATACCCCCCGGTTGGTGTTTTACCTCAGTGCATTCTTAAGTGGATCTGACGTGCGTGAAGGCATCGAGATTCTGGCACGAACGCCGGAACTCTCTCCATGGACGACAATGCGGCTGTGCCCGCTGCTATGCAGCATTGCGCTTCAAGAGCCCACAGTCGAAGCGCTGCGTCGAGCAATCGAAATAACTCAAGATCCCGCACTTTGGGCCGCATTGCTGCGAGTCCTAGCCGTACACGGAGAGAAAGACCTAGTTGTCGATCAGGTCGCTAACAAGCAACCTCTAGATCCGCGCGCGGCGATCGGCGCCTGCGTCGACGTTGGACAATCAGTCCCGAAAGATCTCGAGTTGCTGGCCCCGGGCACTGCACGAGCGGCGGCTTCTATAGCCGTCGTTCCGCACCCCACTGCATACACGCTTCTGTAGATGGCGACGCTGAGCGAAGTTGGGCCGAGTTCGTTCGACGCCTACGAGGGCATCCGAATCGTCATACCTGGTTTGCTTACCTACGGTGTGGTCGCAGCGACATTCTGCACCCTCGCCCCGAGCGAGAGGTCTAGCTTGCTAGTGAATCCGCTCACCGGAGTCGTGGGAGCTCTAGCGATCGGACTCTTGCTGTACTTCCTCGATATCCCCGCACGTGCTGCCGCCTACTCAAAGAATCAGCCGACCGATTACTTGAAAAAGCAGTTCCCGCAGATTAGTGCGGGCGAGCTACGCACGGCGTACTTCTTGCTGCTAAATACTCGAATGCCCGCCAACACGCGTAATCGGGCTCTTTACATGGGATCGATGTACCGCATTGGCGTTGAGATGATACTGGCGCTCGCCATTGCTACATCCGGAGTGTTCGGCGCGGCGCTTTTCGACTACGGGCCTACCCGCGATCCTATGAGCAGTCAGGCTCACCGATGGGCCGCGATTTTTTTGATAGTCGTTTTCGCACTGGCCTTTTGGGCGAATGCGGCATACGGCCCGGCAAAGGCCGGCGAGCGACTAAAGAGTTTCGTGCGAGGTTTGCGCGTATGGTCAATCGTTCTCTACTGCTTTGGCCTGGTACTGGTCCCTGCCCCAGTGCTGGCAGCGCATTGCCACAAGGCGGCAGCCCTTCAGCACCGTTATGTCGCGCTGGCAGGTCTTGCTTTGACCGTCGCCTACTGGCTCAGGCGTTACGTTCGGGGCGACTTGGTGAAAAAAGATGGTACTAGTTCACGCGAGCCAATGGACTCGTCGTTTGCTGGATTCCTTTTCCTTCTGCCGATGGTCGTAACTCTCTGTCTCTACGAGCCTGGGGCCAAGAACATCACCTCTAGCGCGAGCTATTTGGTCGGTTGGAGTGCCGCCGCAGGGCTGGTAATTGGGATGGTCACCGTCCGCGGGCATGAACGCAAGCTCCACGGTGTCTACATCGGTCAGACTCGCTGGATGAAAGACAACAGCGACGATGTATCGAAGTTTCTCGGCGCTAAGCCGAAAGATGTGGAGGCTAGCGCGCAGCCGTTGAGGCTGGACATCGCAGTAGCTGACGTGAAACTTAGCTCACCCGAACCTAAGTTTCTCGCAAAACTGAAGCGGCTGTTGTCTCAGCCTTGAGCGGGAAAGACCTGCGTGGCATTCGGACAGGCAGGTCGCTGTTCCCGATCGACTTCGCACAAGTGCCGGGTGAGTCTCACAGCGTCCGAAGAAGCCCTGAGAAGAGTGAAAATCCGAAGCCTCACCGAAGGGCAAAACCGGATCACGGCCATACCTTTGCAGATTACTGCTCAGTTAGTACCGAATCGGACAATCACACTGCGCTGCAACGTAATAAGCGGGCGTAAAGCAGTTCCTCACGGATAACACCAGATATCGACGATCCCAGGATCGTGCCGCCAAACGCTGCCAGGGGAGCAGGGGTATGGCGTCTAGCGCCACGGCTCGATAGGCCTTGCAAAGGGGCGATACCACATTGCTGGTAAGATAATGGTATGCGTACTACCATCGACAATGCCGGGCGCGTGGTGATCCCCAAGTCACTGCGCGAGCAGTCAGGTATTACCTCGGGCGAGGTGGAGATATCCCTAGACGGGGCTGCCATCCGCATCGAAAGTGTGGCAGCAGATGAACTCGTCGAAGAGGACGGGCTTCTTCTGCTGCCCAGTGGCGGGCGAGAGCTAGACGCCGACGCAGTCCGGGAGTTGCGGCTTGCCGACCAGCGCTGAACACGTGCTGGTCGACACCAGCGCGGCACTTGCACTGGCGCAGCGCGAGAATCCATTTCACCTTGCCGCCAAAGCTTGGCTCGTCTCATGCCGTCGCGGAATGTCCGGGCATGCTGCGGTGGAGCTGTTGTCCGTGCTGACGCGATTGCCCCCGCCACACCGCCTAAGCCCGGTTGCGGCACTTCGCCTCCAGGAGGTGGACTTTCCGGAGTCTCGCTTCCTGTCGGCAACGGATACAAAGAATTTATTACGGGAGTTCGCCGAAGTGGGCTTGGCCGGCGGCGCGCTTTACGACGGTCTTGTCGGTGCGGCTGCACGCAAGCACAAGTTGCTGCTCATCACCTGCGACCGACGAGCTGAGCCGACATATCGCATGCTCGGCGTCGACTATGAGCTGTTATCGCCGATTTCGCGATGACAGCTGAACCCGCGCACTCTACGTTGACTAGCGTGGCCCCTACTTGGCAATCCGATTCGCTCCGGACAATCAGGGCATACACTAAGCGCTGCGGAACGAGCGGTGCCGACAGACCTTAGTTATGAGGATCGATCAGCCGCCGGCCGGCTTGCGTTGCGTCGCAATGGCTGTTTGCTTGCATGCCAGTAGCCTTCCCATCTCCAGGCAAGATCGTGGTGGCGCTATCGCTGAACCCCAAAAGCTGGGCGACGACCGGAGGGGGCATCTCGGCGACAAGGTTGCGCAGCGCGGAGTCGCGTGCGCCGAGCACATTGATACCCACTGCGCTGAGCCTGTTCACAATCGAGCGGGTGTGCCTGTGCTTACCTGGATGACGGCTCGGGAACAGCCATGGGTTGGCGGCCATCCTGCTCGCGGTCCCAAGGTTGGGCCTGTGATGCAGATGATGTTCGAGCATGCTGCCGAAGGGTTCTGGCACCGGAACAGGTTCAGCCCCAAGCGATATCCGTGTGTCACCCGACGCGGCCACGATGGCTGTCGTTGGCAGAACGGCAACTTTGACCAGGGGTTGCGCGTAGAGCAGCACCAGTATGCCGGCGACGCGGTAGTGAAGGGATTCCCCGTCACCGGTGAGGAGCTCTTTGATCCATTTCAGCCGTTGGTCTTGGGTGAGCAATGGGATGCTCTTGGGCTGTTGGTTTTCCAATCGCACCGCAGCGTTGACCTTGCTCTTTTTTGGCCCAGGTGAAGAAGGCGTCTATAAAGCGGCCGGAGGAAGGCAGTATCAGCGCAGTTCAAAGCTGCATCTCGGGTGAGGCCCCGGCCTGGTGGGGTTCGCTTCTAAGCCCGTTCCCTGCTCGGCCGCGCTATCCCGGATCGGGGCTCACCACGACACGGGAAGCTCGACGAGCCCACCGGCGAGCACATCCTCTCGCATCGTTAGCGTCGCAGCGTCGACGGCCAAGTGCATGGACGGGAATCGTGGAATCATCTGCGCAAAAACGGTTTTCAGCTCGATCCGCGCCAACGGCGCGCCGATGCAATAGTGCGCGCCGTGTCCGAAGGTGAGATGGGCCGCGTGCTTGCGGGACATGTCCGGACGGTCCGGGTCGCTGAACATCGACGGGTCGTGGTTGGCCGATCCGATGTCAAGCAGCAGGAGGTCGCCGGACTGAATCGCAACGCCATCGATCTCCAAGTCCTCGCGCGCATAGCGCGGAATGCCGCCGACACTGTCCCCGAAAGGCGCTGCGCGCAGCAGCTCCTCAACCGCATCCGGAATCAGCGCGGGGTTCTCCAGCAGGGCCCGCCACTGGCTGTTAGTGGTCAGCAGCAACAACGTGCCCAAACCGATCGCCACCACTGTGGTCTCGTGGCCGGCGAACAGCAGCCCCATCGCCAGGGTCGCCGCCTCTTCGTCGGCGAGGCCGTCGACCGCGCATAGCCGGGAGATCACGTCGTCTGCAGGGTGGGCACGCTTGTGCTCGACGAGAGTGATCCCGTAGTCGTACAGCTGGGCTAGCCCCTGTTCGGAGCGGACCGGGTCCAGCACATTGGCGGCGTCCTGGGTCCACGTGCGGAACTGGTCCCGGTCACGGTAGGGCACACCGAGCAATTCGCAGATCACCAGGACCGGCAGCGGCAGTGCCAATTTGGCGTGCAGATCGGCTGGCGGGCCCTGAGCTGCCAAGTCATCCAGCAGCCCTGCGGTGAGAGCTTCCACCCTCGGCGCCAGCGACCGCATGTGCTTGGGCGAGAAATGTGGCTGCAGCAACGCCCGAAACCGCCCGTGGTCTTCCGCTTCGGTGTCGAAGTTGCCCACCGGGCCACCGAAGAGTGCCGACCGCCCGGTGCGCGCGGCAGCCTCGGGTTGGCGGTGCGACCGGCCGAGACGGTCGTCATCGAGCAGCCGTCGCACGTGCGTGTAGTCGGTGACCAGCCAGCCATCGTCGCCAACCGAGGTGCGGATCCGGTGAATCTTGCCGTGCGACTCCGGTGTTGGCAGTCTCGCCGCGGCTCCAGGCGGGGATGTCTGCTGCACCGGCGGTTGGGCGGAGGTGTTCACCGCGTCCTCCAAGGTATATTCAGAGTTATATAAGTCTGTGAGAACAAGTCTATTTGTATAATGGTGTGTGGACAAGAGGAGATGCCGATGACGACGGTCGCACCGATACCCACTCGGCGAATGCCGCGGGCGGAACGGCGCGAGCAGATCCTGGCGGCCGCCACTCACGCGTTCGCCCGCGGCGGGTTTGCCAATACCGGCCTCGATGTCGTCGCCGCCGAAGCCGGTGTCACCCCCGCGATCCTCTACCGCCATTTCGCCTCGAAGGCTGACCTGTATCGGGAAGTCATCGACAGCGCGTACGCCCGGCTCCGAGAAGCCACCGGAGCTGACGACTTCGACGACGCCAGCATCCCCGCTGTCGTACGGGCCGGTGCCGCCAACCCCGATGCCTTCCGACTGTTGTTTCGCCACGCCAGTCGCGAACCCGAGTTCCGCGACGTTATTGACTCTCTGCGGTCCGGCTGGACTGAGGTCACCAACCGCTATCTCTCGGCCATCACCGACGACCGCTGGCGGAGCTGGGCAGCTCGGCTATTACCCGCCCTCACCACAGACGCCGTCATCGCCTGGCTGGACGCCGGCCAGCCCGACCCTGACCACGCGGCCACCCGCATCCGCCACATCGTCGACGCAGTCGTACAGGCGGCTCACCCCGACTAATTACCCGGGTGCGAAGAAGACGCTCGCCGAGACCCCCGGCACGCCGCCGGTCAACAACATCGGCGGCAACGGCGGTGACGGCGGCATCGCCGCACCCAGCTAACTCGACCCGAGGCAACAACGGATAGGCACGCTTTCAGCGGGCTTCTTTGCCCTTGTACGGCCATTCGCCCGCACGACTTTGGATAACCGGAACCCATTGCGGTGTAGAACAATTAAATTCTACTGTCCTATTGAATGGCGTTGGGGTAGCCTCTACGCGACGCTGCTCAAACATGACCCACCGGCCTGCAGGTCTTGATCGAGCCGGATAGGTTAGTGCCCGAATCCAGGGCGATGGCGCCCCTGCAGCGCTCGAACCGGGCAGCTTTGCGAAGAGCCGAAAATGTTGCGCTTGCAAGCAAGTTGACGAATACCAATCACCGTCGCTCCGCATCCCGCAACTACCCCTGGCTCAAGGAGGTCCTGATGAAAGGCCTTGCCAATGTGACGGTGGCAAAGTGAGCGGCCATCGCGCACGTTGCAAACCGAGACTATTAACAGGCGTCGAAGTAGAACGTGTTATTCCAGATCGAAAATGTTGCTGTAGGTGAAAATTTGTAGCTACAGCTCTGTGCCCCTTATTAATTAGGGGGCATGGACATTTGCCCACAGTTTTGTTATACAAATAGGCATCGTCCGGCCGCCTCGACGCTCAAGCAAGGTATCGATGCGGAGATGGCAAAGATGGCTCATCAATCGAAATATGGAGGTTCACCGTGAGCCGTGGTAGTCACGCCTGCGTGCCCCGGCTAGCCAATTTGATGCCGATGGGCCGAAGACGCCGAGGAAGCACATAACACAATGAGCGGACCATCGGGGCATCTGTCCGCGAACCCTGCTGCGGCAGCGGTTCATAACGAATGTGCCCATGATGAGTTGGATGCTGACATACTGCGCATGTTGCGCTTTGCGCAGAACGCCTCCGAGGCCGATGTCGCCGAAATCCTGTGTGTCAGCCAGGAGTGGGTGCGCGCGTTCGAGGGCTGCGGTGTGGCACGCGCGCCGATTGGCTGTCTGCGCAGCTACGTCAGAGCACTCGGTGGACATCTCCGCGTCGAGGTTTACCTCGGCGGCCGGCGAATCGAGATTAGTTAGGACGACCCTCCCTGCTCGATGGAACGCCAAGAAGCAATCCTCACACGCGTCGTCGCGTCGAAATGATCGACGAGGATCGTGTGCGTGGTGGCAGTAGCGGGTCGCCTGGCTGCGGGACCGACCCGATACCCTCCCGGACGTCAAGGCAACGTCACTCAGCCGCCATGAGCAAGACCAAAAGGGCTCGCATGTGGAAGCATATTTCGTGGTGGTCGAGTGTGTGTGGTTTGTCGGTCGGTGTTGGTGGTGGGCTGCTGGCTGATGTCCTGATTTCTCGTCGGACGCCAGATCTCCGTGTGTTATGGGCGGCGGTGGGGTTGGTGGTAGCGGCGTTGGTGTATCTCTTATGCCAGTAAAACAGTTCTGTAATCTTTGTCGTGCTGTGCTGCAACAGGGACTGGCGCGCGTCTGCCCGGCATCCGCTGTGAGCTCACTTTGGACTCACTCGTGGCAGTTCTGCGTCTTGATTGGGGTCCGCGGTCGTTTCAGTGGTTCATTCAGGCGGACCGGGCCTAGCTGATCTCAATTCGCTCGCCGTCGAGGTCGACCTCGATGTGCAGCCGTCCACCGAGTGCTTCGACATAGCGACGAAGAGTGCCGATTTGCGCGCGCCCGACACCGCCGCGCTCCATCGCGCTCACCCGCTCCTGGGTGACGTAGAGCATGTCGGCAAGTTCGGCCTGGGTGAGGTTCTTGCTGTGGCGCAGTCTGCGCAGCACATCGGCGCCCGACTTGCCGCGTGCATGGCCGTTATGCATCGCCACCACCGGGTGATCCGAGGGCAGGCTCGCCACCAAGTCTTGCAACGGGTCCATCGTTTCCTCCGACTATTCGAATCCATCCCCGGTGTCGTCGTCTACACGCGCTCCGGCGCTTGCCGCTCAAAGTTCTTGATGTTTGGGAATTTAACTCGTCATCGCCTCTTACTCCTCCCCGTTGAGGGACCGGGTGGTTCGCGGTCTGTCGGCGACTGAGGCGAACTAGCCAAAAGCTACCTGAGCAGCCGGGGAGTGTCGCGATCCTTGAGAGATAATGTGCAGATCTGCTTGGCCGGCCTGGCTCCTCGCAATACGCTCTTTGCCGAAAACTTGCTGGTCACGGCAACCACAGGATTCGTGCTAGCAAATTAACTTGGCTATTCATATCCTTCACGGCGAAATTATCGAGATCGTAGTCTGTAACACGTTCAGTTAGTGGCTTACCTTCGCTGAAATCGGATGATTTGGCTCTTAAGCAGTATATACACTGACTGATGGGTTCGCTGCACGGTTAGAAGTGCTGAGCATGTCTAGCTGGAACTGCGCGAATGTAGCCATTCCTTGACCGCAAACCTCAGACTAAAGCAGCCCACGTCTAGGCCGCGGCGGCGTGCAATTACGTGTCAGGACTGAACCAATTGTCCGCGGCCTGGCGCAGAGAAACCGGCAAGAGGCGGCGCTTCTAGCGGCGTGGGGTAGTGGGCCGATAGATGCACGGGTGCAATCAGCTAGCGGCGCTTGGGTTTTGGTGGCCATTCTGAGTCTTTGAGTGCGTCGCCGATTCGCCGGCAGCTCTCACCGAACGAGATCATCTGTTGACGAGACATCTGGTCGAAATAGTGTTTCCGGATCTCCTGGGTATAGGTCCTGGCTGCGGGCTTAACCCTGGCGCGACCTTCGCGGGTGATGCTGGTGATGACCCCTCGGCCGTCGTTTGTGCTGGGTGTGCGGCGCACCAGCCCTTGCAATTCCATTCGGCGGATCTGCTCGGTCAGCCGGCTGGGACGCAACACCAGTGCCTGGGAGAGGTCTCCCATCCGGGCCGACCCCTGGGGCGACTTGGCGAGCATGTCCAAAACCAGAAATTCGAACATGGTGAGGTCGTGCGTATCTCTGAGGCTTCGGTCCAACGTTTCCAGCAGGATCGTCGACGATTCGAGGAACTGTTGCCAGCATTTCCTCTCCATGTCGTCGAGCCCCGGCAAATGCTGCGTCGGGGGCTCCGAACCTGTCTCGGTCACGGCGGGCGACAGTATCGAACCAGGTCGGCGCTTGTCTTGGCGAAACGACGGCGATGTCAGCAACCGCCAAAGAACCGCCTTGCGCAAATCAGCTCCCGCAACTGCTTTGCGAATAATTTTCCGCAGGTCAGCGCCCCTTTTAATGGGTCGTCAGTAAACTGTCGAAATGAACTACCTGTTTCAATTCGAAAACTACTCCGTGGTAGCTTTTAGAACACGTTCTATCTTGGTTATTCAGTAGCTAGAATTTGATCTCTGCAGTAGTAATAGCATTTAAGCATATGCAACCACATTCACTTTAAATTTGCTCACTCTATTAGTTGTGCAACATGGTCTAGCCGCTTCTTCGGCACGTCAGAGCCGGGCTCGAGCGGCTCAGCAAACCCGGTTAGCTATCGCCTGCATCCCGACTCACGGGCCCCTGCATCACAGTAGACGGGCTCAAGCTTGACCGGCTGGATCAAGCCTTTCAACGGAGTGTTGACCCGCCGGCGGCACCGCCACGACGCCGAAGCTATGTGCTTGACCCGTAGGTCTCGAAGGTAGGCAGAGCATTCCAGCTCGGCCACGTGGCCTCCCAGAGGCGGCTGATTCGGCCGTCGGTGAAAGCGGCGATCAACACGACCTTGATACGAGTGGGACTCTCGCCCGGCCGGCTGGTCGTGATCCACACCCGGCCGGCGACCTTGTCGGCCGCTTCTACCCAGGCCTGTTCGTCGTACTCGACGGAGTAGCAGATCGGCGTGGCGTAAATGATGCGGTGGCTTGCGGCGAAAGCTTCGAAATGCTGGGTGATGCCGTGCCTGTCTTCATCTGCCAATGGCCAGCAGTCACGTCGTTCCGCGCCTCGTTGGGGCGCCGCGCTTTTGCGACCTTCGCTGCACATGAGGCCAACTCGCTGTCGGTCGGCGGATTTGGACGAGACTTCGCTTGTAGTGGTGATGAGTCGTTGTAAGACTATTGGCGCGCAGGAACCGTGGATAGCCGAAACATGTTGGGGTGTAGAATAATTGGGTTCTAGTATTCTATAGAACGACGGCCGCATAACTGTATGCGACGACTGCGCAGACCCGGTAGCCTGATGCGCCTATGCACGCAGTCAAAGGGAAAGTTGGCACCCGGCTGGAGCCGCATGTGCGACGCGAACAGCTGCTCGATACCGGAGCCGCGATGTTCGCGGAAATGCCGTATGACGATGTCTTCGTGGAGGACATCGCCGCGCGCGCGGGTGTGTCGAGAGCGTTGTTCTATCACTATTACGAGAGCAAGCGGGACATATACGTCGCGATGTTCAAGCGCGCGAGTACCCGGTTCTTGGCGCGCGTCAATTGCGATCCGCAGTTACCCCTGGCAGAGCAGCTTGCCATCACCGTCGAGGCCCACATCCAATCGTTTGTCGATCATCCCTTTGAAGCGGCCACGATCAATCGCGGCGCGGATGACCCGGCGATCCAGGCGATCGTCGCCGAAGAGCTAAGCATCGTGGGCCAACCCCTGATCGATCAACTTGTCGCGGACGGACGTCTGCGCGATGCCACCGAGATCGCCGTTGAGGGCTGGTTGGCGTTCGTTCGCGCAGCCTGCGGGAAATGGATTGATGCCCGGCATGTCTCGCGAGCCGACCTCACCGAAATGTGTCTGCGCGCGTTCGACTGCGCTCTCGATATCCCGATCTCAACAAGCCGCATACGTGCCCGGATATCCGGGGTTGTGCAATCTCCGGCGATCAGTTTGCTGATTCGCAAATCGCAGTCCGCGACCTTGGCTCGGGTCCCGGGTGCGTCCGTCAGTCATGACGCAAGGCATGTCGCCTCATCGGCATTCACTAGGAGACGTCCGTGACCGGGCCTCGTGACCAGACAAGTTGAGACCGATGGACATTCAGCAGACCAGTGACAAAGTGTTGCGCTACCGCATCGAGGCGATGGCGCGCGCCGCCGCCGACGTCGTGATCGGCTTAGGCGGGCTGCTGTTCGACCGCCGTTGCCTTGGCTGGGACACCGTGGTATTGCTGGACGATCACACCGATATGCGGCCACTGCAGATCATCGGTGCTGATTGCGCCGGTCTTCAGTCAACACTCGACATGCCCCAACAACCACAGCCAGCAGCCATCGCCACCTCCGCACAGCTCTATCGCAACGACCCCCGCGTTTGCGCGCGAGTCGACGCGGCCATCGACAGCCGGTCAACCGAAGTGCTGCTGTGGGGCGACATCGACTCGATCGGCCCCAGGCCTCAAATGATTGCCGTCGCGCATCACGTCAGCCAGGCGGCCGCAACATTCAAAACCCACGCGCTGACCGGCGCCGCGGGCGCGAAAGCCTCGACAGATCTCGTGGTTGAGAAGTTCCTAACGACTCGCGCAACCTGGCAGCCGCCGCACACACCAGCGGTCGACAGTTGCCGACACCGGTCGTGCGCGACCGCGCGGCTCTAGACATCCGCCAGAAGATGCGAAAGCGGCATTACCGCGCCGCTATTTTGCGTTCTCGGTCGGTTATCGAAGCGAGTGCGAAGGATAAGGCATCACCTCAGGCAACCTGAAAAGCAAGATCGAAGAGGTGACGAAGCAAGGCCTTATCCGATCGCACATCGAAGCGGTTGCTCACAGCATCCGCGGTTACGGAAACGATATGGCGCACGGCGACTTCGCCGCGGCTGTGGACTCCGCAGAGTCGGCGTTACTCATTCAGTTGATGGGCGAGATTCTTGACGAGGTCTACCAGTCACCTGCGCGGCTCGCGACAGTGCAGCAGGCGTTCGCCAAGCGGCAGCAGAGCGGCGGACAGCAGTAACCGCTGCGCGCCTGCAGACCGCCCGCAGGATCTCCGCGCAATCCCGATTGCGGCCAACGGCCGTGCCGGATATTTGAGCAGTTCAGGACCCGTTCAACGAAAGTGCCAAATTAGTCACGCGAGCGCCAGCGGCCGCAAACGCCGACGAGAAAACTCATGCTGCTCAAGGGACCTACAATGCCGCCTCAGAAAACTGCCGTATTGAACTACTTCATTCAAGGCGCAAGAAAACCCTTGCGGCGCTTGGGCGGCGGGTCTCCCGATTTTGATTGTTCGCCGGGCAGCATCGTTTAACCTCCGCATCATGAAAGGCCTCATCGGCGGCCGCACGGCTAGTGACATGCCAGGGCTGGATATCGCCGAACAGAAGTCGTGGCAAAACTACTTGACGGCCGCCCTGCGCATGTACGCCCAGTTGAATGTCCGAATGCTGGAGAAGCACGAACTATCTCTCGGAGATGTACGGCTGCTGCACATCTTGAGTAACTCACCCAACGGGGCCGCCCGCATGCGGGATCTGGCCGAGGCTCTGCCGGCGCCGGCGAGTCGCCTGACGCGGCAAGTCCGCCGACTCGAAGGCCAAGGGCGGGTGCGACGTGCCACCAGCCCAGATGACCGCCGTGGCGTGATCGCCATCATTACCGACGAAGGCCTGGCGGTGGCCGAACAGACCACAGCCAGCTACGCCCGAGAAGTTCGGAAGAACTTCATCGACCGACTGTCACGTTCGCAAATCGCCGCGATGGAACGCAGTTGCCGACGGATCAATACGGCGCTCAAACAGCCTGGGCCGCTTGCAGATTCCTGACGGTTACCGGCTGGCGGGGAAGATGTGGATTATTTCGGCGGAATGCTCGTGCCGCGCCGGGCTTTTCCCATTGACCATGTGGTTGTGTGCGTCCTGCGAGCGGAGCGCAGCGCCTAGCTGAATCAATTCGCTGGTCGCCGGGGACCACGGCTCGGGCCAACTCGCCCAATCACGGCGAACTGCCCGACCCGTCGGGAAGATGCCTGTCGTGCACGTGAAGAACACGATTCTTCGCACCGCGAGGAGCTCGCGGTGAAGCAGGGTGAGCACCCGCCGCGCGGGATTGAGTGCGTTAATTCTTGGGCTCCTTGCCTTTATCCGCCGGCCGGCGAGCGGGGCATGACTTTGGCGGCGACAGCTCAGGACTCCTAGTTACAAACGACACCTTCCGACCTCCTCCGAAGACCCCGCCGATACAGAAGCTGAAACCCGTTCAGTTGACCCGCACATCAACGACTTTCACATGTCGTGGATGCCGGAATGGCATCCCTCCTGCAGCCTCCTAGGAGGTTCTTGCAGGAGGGATGCCCGCTGCTGCCATTGCTGGATCACAAGCGCGGGGGTCCAGCGGCAGCAGGCCCCCGAGGTCGCGTGCAATCGAAACCCTAAGCGGCACATTCGTGTTCGTGTTCCGGCATTGGTGATGCCTTTCCATGTGCACAGGGGTATCGCAGACCCGACGAGCGTTGAAAGTACCCGAGGCGGGCAGATGTGGCGATCGCTTTGCGGGCAAATTGCTGAATCCGCCGAGGTGTGCCGACGTTTCGCAACCGACCCGGTGTTGTAAAGATGCTGATCAGGGGTTGTGTGCCGAATACACCAGCAAACTTGATTTCCGAGCATGTATGCTTCAAGTCGAAATGACCGTATAGCGACAACTAGAACGGGTTCTTGTTAGCCAACAAAGTTGGCTTTGACCCGGTGGTTCCGCCTATCGACACATGTCAACACTCCACATACGGATCAGGATCGCGTTGTCTGATTAAGGCCGCTACAAATGCCTATTGTTGGTTTATGCGCAACGCCAACAGGCTCCTCGGGTCTGTTCTAGCAACGCAGCGACACCGGTGCTTGTGACTTGTGTGCTCTCCCGCTGAGCGGTCACGCCAGCTTCTTGGTGAGTTCGCTAACGACGCGCCGAGAAACTCCCAGCAATCGGTGCTACTCGCACGCGGTGAGGTCAGCTTCGCTCGCTTCTACCAGGTCGACCGAGGTTCTGAGTGGAGTGGTGATTCGTAGGTGGCCGTCGATCAACGCGAGCATCTGCTGATGAGACATGCGATCCAGAAAGAGGGTGCGAACTTCTTCGGCCAACGTCTTTCGGACGCCCGCTAACCGTGCCCGTCCCATGTCGGTAATGCTCAGCAAGATGCCCCGCCGGTCCTGTGGCGTGGCCGATTGCGCCACCAGTCCCAGCGGCCGCAAGTGCCTGAATATTTGCGCCAGCCGGCCCGGCGGCATCATAAGTGCATGGCACAGCTCGCTTTTCCGCACCGACCCCGTCCTCGATGTGGCGAGCACGTCTAGTAACCGGACTTCCGTCAGGGTCAGTCCGTGAACCGCATTGAGGCGACTGTCCAGCGCGGCGAGCAGCCGCATCGAACAGTCCAAGAACTCATGCCAACATATCTGCTCGACGGAATCGAGACCCGGCAACTGCACCATCGGCAGCTGCCGACCCGTATACACCACGGTGCGGAATGTTAAGCGGCGGACTCGTCCGAAAGCCAAGTCTCGTCAACGGTATTGCCGAAATCTGTTTGCCCTGTGGCAGACACCGCAAACGCACGGGAGGGAGCTTTTCGCTTCTCAACAGCCGTAGAATGCTGCGTCAGAAAACTGTCGTTCTGAACTAGTTATTTCAAGACGGTACAAATTTCACACCGTTCCCGCGCAGGCCAAGCGTCCAAAGTCGCGCTAGCGCCAATGATCTGCTCGAACGGAGCCTTCTTGCTTTGCCTTTCTTACCGCTTTCCTGCAATTTGTGAACTAGAGTTCTCGCGAACGACGGATACGTCGCGAAAGCGGTCACACCAAACCGGAGGACGTAACCATGGCAGCTGGGCCGCGGGCATCGGGCGGTCGGTCGCTGGCCGCGGCCAAGTCTGTCGGCCGCTCGACAAAGCTGAGCCGCGAGATCATCATCAAAGCCGCACTTAGCTTCCTGGATCGGGAAGGCTGGGATGCACTGACCGTCAACGCATTGGCCGCGTATTTGGGAACTAGAGGGCCGTCGTTGTACAACCACGTTCAAAGTCTGCATGACCTGCGTCGCACGGTGCGGGTGCGGGTAATCGGCGACATCATCACGATGCTGAACCGGGCTGCCGAAGGTCGGGTCGGTGACGATGCCGTGCTGTTCATGGCCGGCGCCTACCGTAGTTACGCCCATCACCACCCGGGCCGGTACTCGGCGTTTACCCGAATGCCGCTGGCAGGTGGCGACGACCCGGAATTCACCGCTGCCACCAAGGGCGCGGCCGGCCCGGTCATGGCGGTGTTGTCCTCCTATGGCGTCGACATCGAGGAAGCCTTCCCCGCGGCGCTGGAATTCTGGTCGGCCTTGCACGGGTTCGTGATGCTGGAAATGACTGGGGTGATGGACGACTTCATCGACACCGACACACTATTCACAGACATGGTGCTGCGGTTGGCCGCTGGCATGGAGCGTCGCAGCCAGCCCGCCGGCCGGTAGCCTCACCATCACCGCACGAAAGTTCGTAGTGCTGGTTGAACCCTACTGCCCAGGAATACCGAATCGATTCGCGACGAAGCGATTTAGTCAATGGTCTGTGGCCGAGCCTTGTGGCGCGATGCTGGCAGATAGCCGGGCTTGTGAAGCCGCCGTTGCCATTGCCGCATTGACAGCTCGCTGATCACCCCGGCCCAGGAGACGAGACCCAATTGAATTTAAGAATCTGTGGCAAATGTCTACGCCATCTGCTAGAAGGATTTTAACAGCGCCATCTCTTGCAACTAATAGTCCTAGCAACGTGATCGCCTTCCTGGAACCTGTTCTAAATCCTGTGAACAAATAGTTTTAACTTGAAATAGCTTCTTCGCCCTTCAGGTTTGCTGGAGACGCGCCCAAGGCCGCATGATCAGCAAGTTTTTCCTCTTAACAAGTTGCCGGATACGAGGGCAGTTGATTGACATCGCGCGTTTCCTCAAAACTACGTCGCACCTTGACTGATGGCTGCGGTAACGTGCGACAGCCAGGTTGAAGCGAGTCACGCGATCGTTGGAGGTGACAGCTGTGCGGTGGGCATCACATCCGTGTATTGCGGCTGCCATCGTCGCTGCGGAAGCGGGACACGCTGGCGTCGCTACGGTAACACCTTCCGATGGGGTGGTCTCAGGTAAAGTCAATTCCCCGCCGTCGTGTAAGTCACCGACCTGGAACTCCTTTTGCAGCAAGAGAATACGTTGCCAAAGGAGCCTCGGATGCCGACGGATCGGTGGACACCGTTGGTAACACGAGGACTGCAACCGGAGCTTGCCCCACCAAGTTCCGGCTAGCAGGCGCGGCGGGCAGCCTTCCTGCAGCATCCGTGCTGCGAGAAGGCTGCCCGTTCGTTAAGTGGCGTTAGGCGCCGATAGAGCCGTTCGGCTTCCCGGGCGAGTGCTTCTATCTGAAGTTCACTCCGTCCGGCCGGCCGACCAACGTCTTGGCCCGTGGTGTGCCGCCAACCCGCCGACGCACCCGCAAACGAAACTGAGATGGACAAATGCTGCAGTCGCGTTACAAGTCGGAGATCTGATGTCATGCGCGACAAATCGGAGACCTGATGTCATAGGACGCTCGTCAAACAGTTTGCGGGATGAAAAGGTGTCTCCCACCACGCGGAGGCGTGTTTAGCGAAGATGGCCTGCGTCGTAAGTCTAATTAAGCCGCGAGCTTACCCTGTGAGGCCGCTGTGAGAAATCCGTTAGAGCGTGTCGCCATCCTGGCAAGCCAGCAAACCATAATATTAGGTCTTTACATGGTCTGAACACTGGGTTACCATCTAAAAATCCAAGATCGGCTACGCAGCAGATCCCGTAGAACGTGTTCTAAGAAGCTACCGGCGAGTAGTTTTTCAACCTGAAGAAAGTATTTCAAAACGGTGGTTTTCCACCACCGAGATCGGAGGCCCAATGAGCAGCATATTGTTGTGGCCAGGGGATTTGCTGGCGGTCGGTTGCGGCTGGTGGATCCATGACGGTCATTGAAGCTCCCGTCGTTTCATCTGCCCCACGGCAATCTTGTTGGATACCGTCCCCCGCCGTGCGCGACGCGGTTCACGAGCCGCCGACAACAGATTGCTTGCCCGAGCTCGGCGACATGGAGCAGCGCTGTTGGCAAGTGTTTCTCGAATCATCGACACGCCTCCTCGAGACGTTGAACCGCCGACTAATCAACACCCACCAGCTCACGATGTTCGACTTCCTGGTGCTGGATGCGCTGGCCAAATCGCGTCATGGTTCGGCACGGATGGGCGATCTGGCACAGGCGCTGGTGGTTGGACCCAGCCGGGTGACCCAGCAAATTCAGCGTTTAGAAGCGGAAGGGCTGGTTCGCCGCAGCCGCAGCACACATGATGGGCGGGGTGTAATCGCCAGCATCACCCGCGCTGGTCGGGTGCGCGTCAAACCGGCCGCCAACACTTACGGCCGGGATATCCGTAAACACTATCTAGATCAGATGTCCCGCAACCAGATGATTGCGATCGGTGACAGTTGCCGCCGGGTCAGTGCGCCGCTGAAGGGCGCAGAAGGCCCGGAAAGCCGTTTCTAAGCCGAGGATTCCCCATGCGCCAGACGCTAAGGCCGGCGGTTTCACCCCGCGCGCATAGCTTTTGGCTCGTCACAGGGCCGATGGGAAGTGAAGAACCATTATGAAGGGCCTTATCGGCGGCCGGACCGCTAGTGATATGCCGGGCTTGGATATCGCCGAACAGAAGTCGTGGCAGAACTACCTAAACGCCGCCTTGCGCATGTACGCGGAGTTGAATGTCCGGATGCTCGAGAAGCACCAATTGTCGCTGGGTGATGTGCGATTGCTGCACACCTTGAGCAATTTCCCCGACCGGTCCGCGCGCATGGGTGATCTGGCCGAGACGCTGCCGTCGCCGCGGAGCCGCCTGACGCGGCAAACTCGTCGCCTCGAAGCCAAAGGATTCTTGCGCCGCGCGGCCAGCCCGGAAGATCGGCGGGGTGTGATCGCCATCATCACCGATGAGGGCCGGGCGGTGGCCGAAGAGGCCATGGCGAGCTACACCCGCGAAGTTCGGAAAAACTTCATCGACCGATTGTCGCGTTCGCAAATCGCTGCGATGGAAAATGGGTGCCGGCGGATAGCCACGGCACTCAAGCAAACTGAGCCGCTTGCAGATTCCTGACCACTGGCGCGTGCCTGTGTACTTGGTGTGCTGCCTGCACATCGGGAACGGCTGCTCGCTTACCGCGATGGCTGCGCCGCCCCGGTGGTGCTGGCCTGCACTCACGAACGCACCCTCGACGTGGTGCCGCTCGAGGCCCTGCGGGCGCATGCCGTCGACGTGCCCGACGACCTGGGCAGCTTGGAGGGCTGACCCCTTAACCTTCGCTGCCCCGGCTGAGTCCTGATTCCGGATCCGCGGCTAGATGAAGACCGTGCTCCGGTTGCGGGTAGCTTTCAGTCGAGTCGGTCAGTCGCGCGTACGCCCTGGCCGCGGCACTGTATCGGCTTTCCACGTCGGCGCGGTCGGATTCCTCGGGTACCGACTCGAGGCTGGCGCGCTGAATCATCGCCGCTTGATCCATCAGGATCCGGGCATGGTCGGTGTCGGTGGTCTGCTCCATGATCGCTTTGAGCGCCTCCAGCTGGCGTATCAGCACCGCGGGCATGCCGCGGCTGGCCTGGCGGATCTTGTCGAATGAGCGATGCACCAAATTCTCGTAACTGACCTGCTCGCAGATAAGCCGGATCACGCCGGCGCGGTCGCGGTACGCCTGCGCTGGGTTCCACACCTTGGCGAGCTTGCACAAGGTGTTGCCGAGCCAGTCGACGCACGCCAGCGCGGTATACGTGTCGTTGACCGCTGGGGAGAGTGCCCGAATGGCGATCTCGACCAGTTGGTCGATGCCGAAGGCGGGATCCTGGGCGAGGGTGCGGACCGGCCCGGTGACCTGTGTACGTTTCAGGCAACGGGCGACACGGGCGGCCGCTTCGGGTGGCCATACGGCGGCCAGTTCACGGTCTTCCACCAAGAAATTCCCGGGGCGGTAGGGCAAGTGCACCACCGCGTTGGCGGCCGACACCTTCCGGATCAACATGTCGTACCGGATGGCCTGCAGATAACCACCTTTCGGGGTACGGATCATCGTGCCGGAAGATTCGATCCTTTCGATCAGCGCGGCAATTTCGGCACGGTCATCTCGCTGATCCCTGGTGGACATCCGAATGTCGGGACTACGTACATGGAGGTAGTGCGTTAAGTCGTTGGCGATGCTGGCGATGACAAACGGAAGCTGGATCTGGATGGCGATGTGGTGCAGGAAGTAGATGAGCACACCCAGATCGACGAGCACCAGCAGGTATACAAAATTGACCGACAGGTGCGGTACGAACACGCCGTGCTGTGCAGGCCCGATCGACACAAGCACCAGGACGCAGTACACGGCTGTCGCCACAAACGTGCCTAGCGTCAGCTGAGTACCGCGATCGCGGATGAAGTTGCGCAGCATCCGGGGCCCGAACTGGGTCGATGCCAGCGTCAATGTCACGATCGTGACCGAGAAGTTGATCCCGATCACCGTCATGATCGCTGCGGCGACCGCGAGGAGAATCCCCCGTGCCGTGTCGGCGCTGCCGGCTTCCACCCACGCCGGCAGGCTGAGGGTGCCATGGTAGACGGCGCGATCTATCTCCCAGGTGCCCCAAAACAGGAGGATCGACGCGAGCACCTCCAGGGACGGCATCAGCCAGAAGTTGGTTCGCAGCATTTCGCGCCGCCACTGCGACAGCGAGATCCGAGAAATCGACGGCATAATCCCACGCTAGAGTACGGCACTTCTCCCGCGGGCGGCGTGGGCCGAAGGCCGCGCACGTCAAAACTTCACCAAATACAGCGAATTCCCAGTAAACGCTCAGTCTAAAGGGGACAATTCCCAGTTGTGCAGCGACTGATGGTCGCGATAACAACGGCCGTAGTGACGTCCGGCGGTTGGAGTCTGGGTGCGGGCGCCCGGCATGCCATGGGCGGTTTCGCACCGCTAATTCATTGGTGCCCAGGCGATCCCCGGCAGTTCCTTGCTCGACTGCTGCGGACTGGCACGGAATCTGAACACCTGCAGTGATTGGAGACATCATGAAGCCGTTAGCGACTTTGACAGCGGGGGTAGCAATTGTGGGCGCAGCGCTGGGCGTAGCCGCGACCGCACACGCCGGGGGACCGCCTAACGGCGGTGGCGGCGGCGGTGCGCCCGCCGCTGCGCCCGGTCACTGCTCCGACGCTGACCTGACCGTCACCAATGGACCGATCGAGTCGGCCAGCACTATGCGCCGCGTGGTCGTGTCCTTCAAGAACACGTCGTCAAACCCGTGCGGGCTCGTCGGATACCCCGACGCGAACCTGGTGACCGCCGCCGGCGGTGTGCTGGTTCATGTCGAGAACCGGCCCGCCTTGGCGGCACATGCCCTCACGCTGGCCCCGGGCGACGTCGCCACCGCAGACGTCGAGTCTTACGCGATCGACACCGGTACCGGGAACTCGTGCCCACGCGAGGGCACGCTGGTCGTCACGGCTCCTGGCGACTCCGTGTCGCACGAGTTGCCCGTCGCGCTGCCGATCTGCAGTGCGACCATCAGCTCCGTGGATTAAGGCCTGCGGCTTCATTCCAAAGGTGTTACTAGACAGCGACTTTCGTCCACATCGCGCACAGAGTTGCGAGATACCGCCTGCGCTGGCGTGTTGAGCGGCTTATGATCGCCATACCGTAGGCAGATCACGCACAGGACACCCGAATGAGCTACCCCGCACCCGCCCCGCAGCCCGGCTGGTACCCCGACCCGACTGGCGGGCCGGGGCTGCGTTATTTCGACGGCCATCAATGGACGATCAGTGCGCCGCCGCCACCGCCGCAGCCCCCGATCATCATCAACAACAACATCGTCGCGCCTGCAAGCAGCCCGAACACTGCTCTGCACCTCGCCCTCACCCTGTTCACCTGCGGTATGTGGCTGCCCGTCTGGCTGATCATCACGATCGTCGACAATCGTCAGGCGCGCTTGACGGGACAGCCGACGCGACCCAATACCGCGGCGATCGTCGCGTTAGCGCTGTTTGGTGGCCTGTTCCTGCTCGGTTTTGCAATCACCGATTTTTGGGCATCTCTTGGCCTCATCGCCGTGGCCGGCCTTGCATACCTCGGTTACCGGGCCTATGAGCGTGCGGTTGACCGCCGTGCGGAGAATGCAAGACTCGCGAGCCACGCCGACGCTGAGCACCGGGCGTTCATGTCCGGTGACTCGTCCGGCCTCTACGGCCAGTATCCGCCTATGCAATCACCCGATCTGCCCCAATAGCTTTCGCGCGAGAGATAACCTTCCGCCATGATGCGCGTCGCGATCGTAGGCGGTGGAGCCGCCGGTGTGCTCGCCGCGGTGCATTTGCGCCGCAGCAAACCGGACGCGCAGATCACGTTGATCGACGCGTCGGGTTGTCCCGGCACCGGCGCGGCGTACGGCACCAACGACCCGACCCACTTGCTGAACGTTCCCGCGCAGCGCATGTCGGCATGGCCCGACGATCCCGATCACTTCTGCCGTTGGCTCGATGAACGAGCCGTCACCCCGGTCGAGAGCTTTGCACCGCGTCTTGCCTACGGCCGCTATCTGCGAGATCAACTCGCGGTCGCCGACGTGCGGATCGAGACCGCTGAGGTGGTGGGGTTGACGCCGGGCGGCCCCGTGCGCATAGCGCTGGGCGACGGGCGTGAGTTATCGGCGGACGCCGTTGTGCTCGCGGCGGGGCGCCCCCAAGGCGGCATGCCCGAGGCGTTGGAACGCGCCTTCGCTCCGGTCCTGGACGCGGGCGCCGACGGCAGGGTGGTGCTCGATCCATGGGCGCCCGGCGCCCTGGCGGCTCTGAGTACGCATCGGCCCGCCGGCGTCTTAGTGATCGGTTCGGGACTTACCGGCGTTGACGTCGCGCTGCATCTCATTGCGCGCGGCGCCACGGTCACGCTTTTATCGCGCAACGGTGCACTCCCGCGCCGATTCCGCGCCACCGGCGCGCCGGCGGAATTGCCTAACATCGATGCGCTGCCGGCCGAGGTTTCGCTCGAGCAATTGCGCACCGCGCTCGGCGCGGATCTCGTACACGCCCGCGTCGCCGGTGTGGACTGGCGACAAGTGATCGACGCGGTGCGGCCGCGCACCGCCCGGTTGTGGCGATCGTTGGGTTGGGAGGACCAGCGCCGATTCCTGCGTGAGGACTTACGGCAGTGGGAGGTGCTTCGCCACCGCATGCCGCCCACGATCGCCGATGCGATCTATGCCGCGATCGACAATGGTCAACTGATCGTCGAGGCGGGCGAGGTCGCCGAGGTGTCGTTGCGCGGCAATGGCGTTGAACTGGTCGTGACAACGAATGATGGGTCGGTACGCCGGCGCGGTGACGCGGTTGTCGTCGCTACCGGCACGACGTGGGACCGGCGCTCGCTGCAACGCTCCACGCTCTGGTCGAATCTGTTGGCCGCAGGTGTCGCGTCGCCGCACCCGTGCGGCGTCGGCCTGCGACTGACTCCAGACGGCTTTCTCATTGACGGATCCGGCGTCACGATCCCGAACATCGTCTGTCTCGGCCTCATTCGTCAGGGCGAGGAGTGGGAGACCACGGCGATTCCCGAAATCCGCGCCCAGGCAGCTGCTATCGCGCAGCTGCTCGCCGACGACACTCCTCACCAACCGATGCGGGCGCCCAGTCTCATCACGACCGCACCCGAATTAACCGGTGCGCCAGCGGCATACGCGGAGGGGGTGCGCCGCTTGCTCGCCGTCCAAGACGGCGCGTCGACCGCCTTCGCCGCCGCGGTCGCCGAAGACCCGCACCACGCCCGTGCCCACGTCGCGCTCGCGATGATCGCGACGGAACGGCCCGACCGTGCCGGCGGCCCCGGGGCCGTCGCCGGCCATCTTGCGCGGGCGCGCGCGGCGCTGGCGCACGGCAGCGACGAAGACCGCAGCCACGTCGAGGCCATCGCGACGTGGTGCGAGAAGGGAAACGCGGCGGGCACCGACGCGCTCATCGACCATCTCGATCGCATCCCGGACGACGCGGTCGCGTTGCTGGTGCTGGCGCCGTCGATTGCGTTCGCCGGGGCCGGTGACGCGTTGCCGGATGCATGGCAGTACGTCGAGCGATTCACCGACGTGTACGGCGAGGCGCCGTGGTATCTCGGCTTGCGCGCTTACGGCCGAACCGAGCAGGGCCTCTGGTACGACGCGGCCGACTTGGCCGACGCCGCACTGGAACTCGATCCGGGCAACGGCAACGCCGCGCATGCGCTGTCGCACGTGCACTACGAGACCGACGCGCACGCAGCCGGGCTGAAATGGCTTGAGGACTGGATCCCGGGCGACGGCAGCACGCAGCGTTACCTGCCGCACTTTCAATGGCACGCCGCCCTGCACGAACTCGCGATGGGCGACGCGGCCGCCGCGGCGCGTCGGTACAACGCGTTTCTAGCGCCACCGCATTCGCGGGATGTGCGTTGTCTGGTCGATGCTGGCTCGCTCGCGTGGCGGGCGCGCCTGCATCCGGATTGGGTGACGCCGCCTGATCCGATGGCGGTGCTCGCCGAGGTCGGCTCGCTTGCGTATGCGCCGCAAACGCCGTTTATCGCGTTCCATGCGCTGCTGGTCCTGGCCGCGGCGCATGATCCGGCCGCGATCCGCGCGATCAATGTCCCGGATGCCACCGATGCGCAAGCAACGACGTTGCGTCTCATCGGCGAAGGTCTGATCGCGTTGACGGCGGGGGAGCCGCGCGCCGCGCTCGACTTTCTGCTGGAATCACTTCCCGGGCTTCCGTCGATCGGCGGTAGTCGTGTGCAGCAGGAGGTGGTCCTGGAGACGGCGCTGGCCGCGATGCTCCAACTCGGTGCGCCGGGTCAAGCAGCGCGCCTGCTTTCGCGACATCGCGCTGCGCCCGGACCGCAAGTGACCCGCGGTGCTGTGAACTGAGCTGGTCATGCCGAGACTTTCGACACACCGGGCATTTTCATCGCCCAAAGCACGGCGAAGTCGCCCCGCAGGCAGCAAAATGCCGATCGTGAAGTATGCGATGACCATGGCGCTGATCGCCACCGCCATCCTGACCGCGCCAGCGGGCCACGCCGACCCTGATCCGCATAAGCCCGACGCGGGTGCCAACTACTGCCCGGGTGGCGCGGGGGTGGACGGCCAACCAGGCCAACCCGCCGAGCCCTTTTGCGATGGTGTGCCCTACGCGGATGGCTCGTACTGGCACGCCATAAAGCGCACCGCCGGAGCGCAGACCGTCTTCATGGTGCAGTGCGTCATGCCGCACCCGCCGCCAGGTCCGTTCTCCGGTCTGATGCCGGCGCTACCGCCCGGGCCGTTACCCGCACCACCTGGCAGCTGCACCGGGGATTGATCCGGCTTTTTGTCAGCTCTTTCCCAGCCCTTCACACTTTTCCGTTTTTGTGCGGCGTTGGACGCGCAGACTGACGGCGTTGGTAATGCGGGGGGAAACGAAGCACACCAAATGCCTTTAACTGTTCGCTGGCGACACTGACTATCTGCACGGTGGTTGGCGCTGGCCTGGTTACCAGCGCTGCCACTGTGACTGCCGATCCCGTTGACGACGGGTACCTTGCTCAGCTGAGCGCCCTCGGCTTCACGTGGCCGGAGGGCCACGAGGCCTTGATGGATGGCACAGGGCGCTGCGTAACGTCGTCCTGGCACCGCAGACGGCGGCGTGGAACATCTTCGAGTCCATCTTCACCGGCCCCGGCGCTCCGACGATCTCATCGATCGGAGATGCGCTGCTGACCAACACCGAAAACGTCGGCGAGGCGCTACTGAGCTTGCCTGCATCGATGATCACTGAGGCGTTCACCACCGCATTTGATGCGACGATCCTGGGGCCGGTGTAGCAACGGAGTCTGGTCGCGCTGCCGGGCCCGTCGCGGCCGACCCTCCTCGCCGAAACACCGAATCTGACCGTTGCTGGGCGAGGCGAAACGCGGGCGATCGGGCCGTAAAGCGCCGTAACCTGTTGCTCGTGGGCGATACCGACGCCGCGAGCTTGCACGCTGAATCCGCGCTGGGCCGCGCGCGATACCGCTCACCGGCGGCTATCGACGACGTCGACACATCGCTAACAGCCGCCGATGCAGCCGAGCGCGCCGGCCCCTGGGCGCCGGGTGCCGCCAAGACCCGGCACGACTACCAGTTGCTCGGCGCCGCCGAAGACGCCGTGGCCAGACACCAGCGCAAGCGGCAGCGCCGATGAATCCTGCCGTGCGCACCGGCATCATCGGCCTTGCGGAGGCTCTGGGTAACGCCTTGGTGGTGCTGACCGCCGCAGTTATTTGCGCTGGCGCGGCAGGCGCCGACCCCAGCCAGCAGGATCAGTTTGTGGCGCTACTCGAACAAGAACAGATTCCCGCCATCGATAACGTGCCTGGTCTCATCGCCCGAGCCCATCAAATTTGTGGCGAACTCGATGGCGGCACCCCGGTCGAGACCGTGGTAAACGACGAGATGAACTTCGCGTTTGGGGACAATCCGGCTTTGCACCTACGTCCCGACCGCGTTAGAAGAACCGCGATCAGATTCATCACCGCATCAGTGGACGTCTACTGCCCAAGCCATCAAGGCGAGCTTCCGCCGTATGCGTAAGTCACTGTGCCCGTTGGCGATTGAGCAATGCTTGAAACCTGTGGATCGGCTCGGGAAGGGGGCGTACCTTCCCAGGTGACCGATTGAAGGTTTTAAGCTAGACCCGCGCTGCAACGCTGGTCGGGAAGGTACGACCCGTGCTCACTGTAGTTTCTGGTTCGGTGGACCGTGACGGTTCGGTGTCGTCTGGTTCGTCGTCGTTGATCGACGAGATCGTGCGCGAGGGCGCGCGGCGGATGTTGGCCGAGGCGTTACAGGCGGAGGTGGACGCCTACATCGCCCGGTTCGCCGATCTACGCGACGACGACGGCCGTCGGCTGGTGGTGCGCAACGGCTATCACGAGGCGCGGGAGGTCACCACTTGCGCGGGTGCGGTGGCGGTGCACGCGCCCCAGGTCAACGACCACCGTGTCGACCTGGAAACCGGTGAGCGGCAACGGTTCTGCTCGGCGATCCTGCCGCCGTGGGCGCGCAAGACCCCTCAGATCGAGCAAGGGGATTTCGTGCTCGCGTTGGGGCAGTTCCTCGGCTCGACCAATGGGCTGTCGTCGTCGACGATCACCAAATTGACCGAGACCTGGACCCAGGAGGCACGCGCCTTCGGCGAGCGGGACCTGTCGAGCGTGGACTATGTGTACTTGTGGGCCGATGGCATCCACGTCAACGTGCGCCTGGACCAGGCGAAGCTGTGCCTGCTGGTGCTGATCGGGGTGCGCACCGATGGGCGCAAGGAGTTGGTCGCGCTCGCCGACGGTTACCGGGAGGCGACCGAGTCGTGGGCGGATCTGCTACGCGACTGCAAACACCGCGGCATGCGGGCGTCGGTGCTGGCGATTGGCGACGGCGCGCTCGGGTTCTGGGGCGCGCTGCGCGAGGTGTTCCCCGAAACCTGTGCGCAGCGATGCTGGTTCCACAAGATCGCGAACGTGCTTGCCGCGCTCCCGAAGTCGGCACACCCGGGCGCGAAGAAAGCGCTCGCCCAGATCTGGAACGCCGAGGACAAACGCCACGCGCTGGACGCGGTCAAGGCGTTCCAGACGGCTTGCGGCGCGAAGTTTCCGAAGGCGGTCGCCAAGGTCGCCGACGACGTCGAGCATCTGCTGACGTTCTACGACTTCCCGGCCGAGCACTGGATTCACCTCCGAACGACGAATCCGATTGAGTCGACCTTCGCGACGGTGCGTAACCGCAGCAAGATCACCAAGGGTCCGGGGTCGCGAGCGGCGGGAATCGCGATGGCGTTCAAGCTGATCGAGGCCGCGCAGACACGCTGGCGCGCGGTCAACGCACCGCACCTGGTGGCACTGGTCCGTGCCGGAGCGAAGTTCGACAACGGCAAACTCGTCGAACGCCCCGAAACCACAGCCGCCTAAGACGATGTTCGGGACTGACGGGCGTGCGTTTCATCGACCGCTGGCGATCAGCGTGGCCGGGCTCCTGCTTGCCGGCGTCGGGCTGGCCGTCATCGCGCTGGTCCTCGCCGTCGCGCACCGCGAGACAGGTCAAGCACTGGCCTATATCCCGGTCGCGATCGCCTTGACCGGCGTCGCGGTGATGGTGCTGCGTGGCACGCGTTGGGTGATCCGGGTCATCATCGTTGGGCTCGCCGGGCAGCTCGCCGCGATCGCGGGGACCGCATGGGAGCTCAGCCACGGTATCGATGCCCGCAAAGCCAGCCAGTTGCGCCAGCTCGGGTTCAATCCAACGGCGGGCGTGGTCATCAACTTGATCTATTCCAGTATCGGGTTCGCCCTGTTCTGCTGGTGCGCCACACGCTGGCTCGCAGCGCGGCGACGCGGACATGTGTCCTCACGTGCTGCGATGATCGCTGCTGAGGCGGCCGATGGCAGCAGCGTGCGAGCCTTCGATGAAGGGCACGGGCCGGCCGTGCTTATTCTGCACGGCGGCATCGATGATGGCAGCTCGTGGCGGCGGGTGGCGGTCCGGCTCGCGCCGCGGTTCCGGGTGCTGCGGCTGCACCGACGACAGTATCGACCCGACCTGAAAACCGGATCGGCCTGCACTATGGCCGAGGAGGTCGAGCATGTGACCGCGCTGGTGCGCGCGATCGGCCAGCCGATGGTGATCGTCGGTCACTCGTCAGGGGCGGTGGTGGCGCTGGAGGCGTTGGTCGCCACTCCGACGGCGTTCGCCGGTGCAGTGCTCTACGAGCCGCCGTGTGTGATCGGACCACCGCTCGGTGGTGTGGCGCTGGCGCGAGCGCAGGACGCAATCGCCGCCGGCAAGTCGGGGACTGCGCTGGCGATCTTCCTACGCGACATCGTATGCGCGGCAGCCTGGACGGCTCGACTCAGCAAGCTAGTGGTGGCGCTCTCGGCCCGGATCCGCCGAATGGTCCGCCACCAAATCGATGACTGCGCGGCGATCGGTCAGCTGGGTAACCGGCTCGACACGTACGCGAAGATCACCGTTCCGATCGTGCTGCTGGGCGGCGATCGCAGCCCAGCGCACCTCGGCGAACGCCTCGACGCGCTAGAACGGGTGCTACCAAACACCGAACGCGTCATCCTGGACGGGCAGGGCCACGCGGCGAACGCGCTCGCCCCCGGCAGAGTTGCCGATGTGATCGCCGGATTTGCCGACAGGGTACTGCGCCCGTAGCGAGGTGATGGCCGTCAAAGCCGTTGAGCGGAACCACGACCGATTCAACAGAAAACTCTGCCGGCCATGATTCAGCAATTACCGGCGCCAGAGATCGGCACAACAATTTTGTAGCCGACAACGCCGACCCTTCCGAACTGAGTGTGACCATTCGCTTCACAGACGCCGAGGGCAATCACTGGCTGCGGTCGCAGGATTCCGTCAAGCAGCGGAACCGATGACTTACTTTGCGCCGCAGGCTATGTCCCGTAGCCGATCACCGGCCCGCCAGGGAAGTGGCAGCAACGCCTGAGCTGCTTTCACTTGCCTGTGAACGGTGTCTCTGATCGGATCACCTCAACTCCGGCGTACCTACCTTGGTGCCTCTGAAGGTATGCCCGCACGGACGATTCTCTAGTGTCCATATGCTGGCCCGGACCGATGAGCACCTCCTTGATGCATTGCGGGTCAAACGCGATATTTACGCGAGGGATGAGACCAAGATCGTTGGGAGAGAAGAACTCTGGTGGACTGAAGGTGACAATACGATACTCGTCTTCCTCTTTGAATCCCGGATGCTTCAAGCGCGTTGCTAATCCTAGTGCAGCGGTAAGCAGTGGGTTGAGCTCGGTGCGCACCAGATCCTGCACTCGCTGCGGCACGCTATCCGTGGCTAGGTTCTCGGTGGACAGCATTCCGGCAAATGTGTTGGTGAACTGGGTGACTTGTTCCTGGACGCGACCAATCTGAGCGGAGGTTTCGTACGCCATTTTGATCAATCGCCGTTCTAATATCGGCACCCCGAAGATCTCTTCAGGTGGAGTCTGCACCTGGGGTCGGTAGCGCACCAAAGACTCCCGCAGTGCGTGCGGATCGAACCGAACTGCGTATCCGCCGCCGGTGCCATATCCGCGCCATTGACTAAGTTGGTCTCGCGCTGCCGACAAGCAGGTAACGAACGGCCCGGCATTCTGACGCAGAAACTCTGTTCTCTGCTGGAAATGTAATCGCAGCGCCTTGCTGAGTAGCCAAGGTAGGACCGCAACCAATACGTCAGCGATCGTCAGGTCCGAGGCTGCCTTCGGTGGCTGAGGTGGAGGCTTTTCGGACGCTTCGAGTTCGGCCAGAAGCAACTGCATGCCAAAGGTGAATTCTTGCGAGTCGTTGAGGTATGCCGCGTGGGTTGCCCACAATGCGTTGTGCTCAAGGATGCCGTGCAGGCCGCCTGCGTTCGTGTAGTGGTACAGCTCGTCGGGCAAGGGTGGGTCTGGTAGTGACATCGAGGCCCAGTGAAGCACAGTGTTCGACACGGCCGGCCAATCCAATGCCAGCCGGTGCCCGGCAGACAGCAATCCTGCCGGGGAGGCTGCACAGAGGCTGCACCCGCCTGTCAAGTTCCGGTACCCGCTTGACGAATGAGTTCCGGTAGCTGCTTTACAGGTGTGGCGCATCGTGGCGCGGCTTGCGGGGCCGGCCGTGCGGGGTGGCGTACGCGCCGTGTTCTTTGGCCCGGTC